>Ga0224506_10000027_pt1 | contig 172493 bp, 141 predicted proteins | sample SF_Jan12_sed_USG_2_FD_169108 | JGI IMG/M metagenome (GOLD analysis project Ga0224506, IMG submission 169108) | Sediment microbial communities from San Francisco Bay, California, United States - SF_Jan12_sed_USGS_8_1 | ecosystem: Environmental > Aquatic > Marine > Sediment | place: USA...
TTACTCAGGCAGAAGAGATAGATTACGCGATTAGCGAAGTACACAAAGCGGTCGATAAACTGCGTCAGCTGAGTCCGTTATGGGATATGTACAAAGACGGTATTGATCTGGATTCGGTACAGTGGGCGGCGCATTAGGAAGCGCCTGCGCTGTTTCACCACTCAGGAACAAAACATCACAGGCTTAGAGTTTGACTGGTTAAAGTTATAAAATAAATCTCTCTAAAAAAGCCCGCAGTAGCGGGCTTTTTTATTGCCTGTTGAAACTATTTGTTTATTGTTTAATCATAGGAGCATGTATAAACAATTGTTTAAGTTAGTTTTAAGTCTTCTGATGCTGTTTTCTGTCTCTGCTATCACAGCTATGACTAGTTTAGAGCAGCAGCCAATCTATAGCTTAAAATATGACCCTAAAAGAAATGCCTTTGATGATGGTCGTGCGGCGTTAAAGCTGGCGCAAGAAACTCACCGGCGCGTTATGATTGAAGTTGGTGGTGACTGGTGTATGTATTGTCATATTTTTGACCGGTTTGTTCGCTCCGATATCGAAGTAGAAAAACGGTTTTTTGAAACCTTTGTTTTGTTGAAAGTAAATGTCAGTGATGAAAATCCTAACAAGGAGTTTCTTTCTGGCTTTAAAGGAATCAATGGTTATCCTTATGTTTTTATCACTGAAACCAATGGCAAAGTGATTTATGCCAATGATATGCGCGAAATGACGATTAAGGGAAAGCCAGACAAAGAAAAAATGTTTAAGTTTTTAGCCCGCTGGAAATTGGGTGAAAAATGAATGATTCAATCATAGCTGAGTATCTAAAGTCATGGGACGCATCCGTCTCTGTTGATTATAGTCAGCCAGTTAAAGAGCTTGAGGCGCGGCGTGAGTTTTTAAAAAAACTGGCGCTTGGTGCGACTGCTGTTGTTTTTGCTGACACTGTGCTGGCTAATGCAGCTACATTAAACACGCCGTCCTGGCAATCCATAGCAGCCGTGCATTTGTATTTGTTTCCCGTTTCAAAAAATCAACCCGACGCTAAAAGTATTAATGCCACAGCGTATCTTAAATCCGTTCTTGAGTGGCCGGGTGTCGATCAGGCAGACAAGAAGTTCATATTAGACGGGGTAGGCTGGTTAGATGGTATTTCAAATAAATTATTTCAGAACAGCTTTGATTTGCTGACAAACGAACAAAAAGAAAAAGCATTGCGTACTGTTGAAAAAAGTCAGGCAGGAGAAAACTGGTTGTCGTTAATGCTTCTTTATTTGATAGAAGCACTGCTTACTGATCCGGTATACGGCGGTAATGTTAATGGTGCTGGCTGGGTCTGGCTAGAGCATCAGCCCGGTTATCCGCTTCCGCTAAAAGATAAAAGGTATTTTAACTTATGAGCAAAGATAAATACCTTGAAACCGATGTCTGTATCGTTGGCAGCGGTGCCGGGGCAGGCCCCGTGGCCTTGGAGTTGTCACAAGCCGGGCATAAAGTGCTGGTATTAGAAAAGGGCCCGTGGTTTACAGAAAATGATTTTTACAAAGATGAACTGGCTTGTTGCCGACGATCGGTTTATACGCCTGATTTAAAACATGAGCGTCATGTCATTGAAGATTACGATGGTAAAGATGCTAACGGCAATTACAAATGGAAATCTGTATCGACAGAAAAATCTGGCTCCGATTTCTGGAATGGTAATTGTGTCGGTGGCTCATCTAATTTTATGAGTGGTTTTTTTTATCGATTAAAGCCTGCAGACTTTCGTTTAAAATCTGAGTTTGGTGCGATTAAACATGCCAATGTTGCTGACTGGCCGCTTAGCTATGACGAACTCGAGCCCTATTATGCCAAGGCAGAACAGCTGGTTGGTATCTCTGGCAGGGTAACGCCACACCCAAATCAGGAGCCGCGCTCAACCAAAGATTTTCCCTACCCACCGACACAAGAACATGCTATCAGTCAGAAAATAGACAGAGCTTGCGATGAACTCAGTTATCATTCGCTACAAACACCCAGAGCGATTTTGTCGCAGCCTGCAATGAACCGGCGAAGTTGTGAATATTCCGGTTTTTGTGGCAGCTATGGCTGTTCATCTGGTGCAAAAGGCAGTGCGCGAGCTGCACTGTTAGATCACGCGATAAAGACCGGAAACTGTAATATTAAGCCTCACAGCAAGGTGTTTAAACTCGATAGTGATGACAGAGGTAATATTTCATCGGCAAGTTATTATGATAAAGATAACCAGGTTATCAAAGTGAAAGCAAAAATATTTGTTGTCGCTTGTCATGCCATAGAGACCTCGCGATTATTGTTATCATCAACAGGGCCAAAGCATCTTGGCGGTCTAGCCAATAATCATAATCAGGTAGGAAAAAATTTATTGTTTTCAGCCGGTGGCTCCGGTACCGGTGAGTTTGAATATGAAAAACTCAATAAACAAGAAGCTGAACAAATGAAACAACGTGGCCCGTTTGTTAATCGAGGCTTACAGGACTGGTACTTTATTAATGATAAAAAGTTGGGTGGAAAGTTTAAAGGCGGCACGATTGATTTTCTGTTGCGTCATCCCAATGCAATATCTCGTGCCAATAATCTGAAGTGGGGTAATGATGGCAAGCTAGTCTGGGGTCAGGCATTAAAAGCTAAATTATATTCAGCGTTTACCTCAACCCAGGATTTGCGCTTTGAAGTCTTTAATGACTGGCTACCCACAGATGATTGTTTTGTATCGCTGGATAAGTCTGTTAAAGATAAATGGGGCTCGCCGGTTGCTAAAGTTCGGGTTGGTTACCATGACCACGATTTAAAAATTGGCAAATACCTGGCCGAAAAAGCAGAGCGGGTTTTAAAACACATGGGCGCAACAAATATCCGTTCCCATGTCAGCGGTTCACCACCACCCAATCTGGTTGCCGGGGGCTGTCGCTTTGGTAACGACATCAAAAGCTCGGTATTAAATAAAGACTGTCGTGCGCATGATGTTGAAAATCTCTATATAACAGATGGCAGCTTCATGCCAACAGGTGGCAGTGTGCCTTATACCTGGACCATATATGCGAATTCCTTCCGGGTAGCGGATATTATTTTATCCAGACTGTAGAAAAATGCCGACTCTGTGTCTCTCGGGGTTCATAAATGTTATAATCAGAGGATTATTATCGAGTGAGTCAGTCTGAGGTCGTATTTGTGTTAGAAGCGTATAAAAAACATCTAGAAGAACGTGCTGCTGAGAGTTTACCTCCGTTACCACTGGATGCGGAGCAGGTCGCTGCACTGGTTGAGCTGATCAAATCAGCTGCCGGAGACGAAACGGAATTAATGACTTTACTGGTGCACCGAGTACCACCGGGTGTTGATCAGGCGGCTTATGTGAAAGCCGCTTTTCTGGCTGATGTGGCTAAAGGCACGGCAAGTTGTAGCTGGATAACGCGAGAATACGCGACTGAATTATTAGGCACCATGCTCGGTGGCTATAATATTCAGCCTTTGATCGACTGTCTGGATGATGAAGTAACGGCCAGTATTGCAGCAGATGCCTTGTCTAAAATCACGCTGGTTTACGATGCTTATCACGACATCAAAGAAAAATCGGCCAATAATGAACATGCGGCACGTATTATTCGTTCTTGGGCTGATGCAGAGTGGTTTACTAACAAGCCTGAAATGCCAAAAGAAATTACAGTCACTGTTTATAAAGTTCCTGGCGAAACCAATACCGATGACTTGTCTCCTGCGACTGAAGCCTGGAGTCGTCCTGATATTCCATTACATGCTAAATCGATGTTAGCTACTAAGATGGCCAATGAAAATGGGATGGGGCCTCTTGAAACAATCGAAGAGCTGAAGAAAAAAGGTCACCCACTAGCTTATGTCGGTGATGTAGTGGGTACCGGTTCTTCTCGTAAATCTGCAATTAATTCTGTGCTCTGGTATATGGGGCACGACATTCCATTTGTACCCAATAAAAGAGCAGGTGGTGTTGTTTTAGGTGGCAAGATTGCACCGATTTTCTTTAACACGGCAGAAGACTCAGGCGCATTGCCGATTGAGTGTGATGTCTCTGTGATGGAAACCGGTGATGTTATTACGATCAAACCCTATGACGGTGTTGTTCTGAACGAAGCGGGCGAAGAGCTGTGTAAATTTGATTTGCGCCCGACGACGATGCCCGACGAAGTACGTGCAGGTGGCCGCATCCCGCTGATCATTGGCCGCGGCTTAACCGATAAAGCCCGCGAAGATTTAAACGAAGGCTCGTCACCATTATTTCTGCGTCCTGTTGCACCTGCTGACACCGGTAAAGGCTTCACGCTGGCACAGAAAATGGTTGGTAAAGCCTGTGGTGTTGACGGTGTGCGTCCAGGTACATACTGTGAACCGAAAATGACCACGGTTGGCTCACAAGATACTACCGGTGCGATGACCCGTGATGAACTGAAAGAGCTGGCTTGCCTTGGTTTCTCGGCGGACTTTGTGATGCAAAGTTTCTGTCATACCGCGGCCTACCCAAAGCCGGTTGATATTACGCTGCAGCATTCATTACCCGAGTTTATCCAGACTCGTTCCGGTGTCTCTTTACGTCCGGGCGATGGCGTTATCCATTCCTGGTTAAACCGCATGGTGACACCTGACACGGTCGGTACCGGCGGCGATTCGCATACCCGTTTCCCGATTGGTATTTCATTTCCTGCCGGTTCTGGTCTGGTCGCGTTTGGTGCGGCAATGGGTGTGATGCCATTGGACATGCCAGAATCGGTACTGGTGCGCTTTAAAGGTGAAATGCAGCCGGGAATTACGCTGCGTGATCTGGTCAATGCAATTCCTTATGTGGCTATACAGAAAGGCCTGCTAACGGTTGAAAAGAAAGGTAAAAAGAACGTCTTTAATGGCCGTGTACTAGAAATCGAAGGTCTGCCGGATCTGAAAGTTGAGCAGGCCTTTGAATTATCCGATGCTTCTGCTGAGCGTTCAGCCAATGGCTGTACTGTGCATTTAGGTGAAGCCCCGATTGCCGAATATCTAGCATCAAATATTACTTTACTGAAATGCATGATTGCCGATGGTTATGGTGATCAGCGCACACTGCAACGCCGAATTGATGCAATGCAAGCCTGGTTAGCTAATCCGGTGCTGATGTCACCGGATGCTGATGCGGAATATGCTGAAGTGATCGAAATAGATCTGAATCAAATCAAAGAGCCGATTCTGGCCTGTCCGAATGATCCGGATGATGTGAAGACCTTGTCGGATGTTAAAGGCAGCAAGATTGATGAAGTGTTTATCGGTTCCTGTATGACCAATATCGGTCACTATCGTGCAGCCGGTAAGTTACTGGAAGGCATCAGCAATATTCCGACCCGAATGTGGATTGCGCCACCAACGCGTATGGATGAGCGACAGCTGATCGAAGAGGGAATTTACAGTACTTTCGGTAAAGCCGGTGCGCGCACCGAGATGCCGGGGTGTTCTCTGTGTATGGGTAATCAGGCACGGGTTGCAGATGGGGCTACCGTGTTCTCAACCTCTACCCGTAACTTCCCGAATCGACTCGGTAACGGCGCCAACGTGTATTTAGGTTCAGCTGAGCTGGCTGCCGTCTGTGCAATACTCGGCTATATTCCTGATATGTCAGAGTACATGAAACTGATGGTCAATATCGAACCGATGTCGGCTGAGATTTATCAGTACCTCAATTTTAATCAGATGTCTGAATACCGTTCGGTGGCCGATAAAGTCATCCCGGTGACACTGGCCTAGCGCCAGGTTACGTTCTTACTGCGATGTTAAAAGAGCTGCTTTTTATCGCCTGCGGTGGTGCCGCCGGATCGCTGATGCGGTTCGGTGTTTCCAGTATGGTTTATAGCGTCTTCGGCAGAGCCTTTCCATACGGAACCTTAACCGTTAATGTGGCCGGTTCTTTTTTGATGGGCTTGATGAGCGTGTTATTGCTGGAAAAATTCACTGTCTCAGCTGAATGGCGTGCTGCAGTATTAATCGGTTTTTTAGGAGCGTTTACTACTTTCTCAACTTTTTCATTAGAAACTCTGCAGCTGATACAGCAGGCTGAGTTGAGTAAGGCGGGTTTGAATATGCTAATCAGTGTATTCAGTTGTATTGTAGCTATCTGGTTTGGGTTTGTTGTTGGTAAACAATTTCTCTAATCACTTTAATTAAAAGAATTTGAATTATTATGTTAGATCAAAAATTATTACGTACTGAGCTGGAAAATGTTGCGACAAAATTAAAACGCCGTGGCTATGATTTGGACACCAAAGCATTTGCCGAGCTAGAAGCCAGACGAAAAGAATTACAGATTAAAACCGAAGCCTTGCAAAGCGAACGAAATACCAAATCAAAAGGCATCGGTAAAGCCAAAGCGGCCGGTGAAGATATTCAGCCCTTACTGGCAGAAGTCTCTTCATTAGGTGATGAGCTGGATCAGGCGAAGGCGGAAAATGATGCGGTACAGCAGCAGGTGCATCAACTCATTATGGGGATTCCCAATCTGCCTGATGATTCCGTGCCCGACGGTTTAAAAGAACAAGATAATGTAGAAATTCGCAAATGGGGCGAGCCTGTTCAATTGGCTTTTGAAGCAAAAGATCATGTTGATTTAGGTGCCCCCAATCACTGGCTGGATTTTGAAACAGCCACTAAATTAACCGGTTCTCGATTTGTGACTATGCGTGGCGGGATGGCGAAGCTGCATCGCGCACTCACTCAGTTTATGCTGGATACTCACAGCAATGAACATGGTTACGAAGAAGTTTATGTGCCTTATGTCGTTAATGCCGACAGTTTACGTGGTACCGGTCAGTTACCTAAGTTTGAAGAAGATCTGTTTAAACTCAGTGGAGAACAGGAATTTTATCTGATTCCAACGGCCGAGGTACCGGTTACGAATCTGGTTCGTGATGAGATTCTGGATGTTAACGATTTACCTAAACGCTTTGTTGCGCATACGCCGTGTTTTCGTTCAGAAGCTGGTTCCTACGGCAGAGATACCCGCGGTATGATTCGTCAGCATCAGTTTGAAAAAGTAGAAATGGTGCAGCTGGTAAAACCGCAAGACTCTTGGGATGCGCTCGATGCCTTAACCGGTCATGCAGAAGCTATCCTGCAAAAACTTGAACTACCTTATCGTGTGCTGGCATTATGTGCTGGTGATACCGGCTTTTCTGCGGCAAAAACATTTGACCTTGAAGTCTGGTTGCCGGGCCAACAGGCATACCGTGAGATCTCCTCATGCAGTAACTTTCTTGATTTTCAGGCGCGTCGAATGCAGGCACGTTTTCGTAATCCTGAAACCAATAAGCCGGAACTTTTACACACCATTAATGGTTCGGGTCTGGCTGTTGGACGTTGCCTGGTTGCTGTGCTTGAAAACTACCAGCAAGAAGACGGCAGTATTACTATTCCGACAGTATTACAGCCTTATATGGGCGGTACGACTGTACTCAAGCCGTAACCATTATATCGGCGGGTTTTTAACTGACAAAAATACTAAATCAAACTATTATTGATCTATGAATTCTGCCTCAGTTAAAAAACCGCAGCACTGGTATATCAACCAGCAGGGTAAGATTACCGGTCCTTTTCCAGCCAAACTCATTGGTAGTTATCTGATCCTGAACCGTATCGATGTCGACACGCTGGTCAGCACAGATAAACAAAATTGGATACCGATAGAGCGCTTACCGTCGTTAATTCCCGATGAAGTTAAGTACGCACATACCGTAGAAGGCCGGGATGAGCTGCTAAAAGCCAGACTGCGTGAAGATGAACGGCAGGGCGATAATCGCCGAAATGAAGAGGGCAGGCGGGATAAAGAACGTTTCAGTGATGAGCGTCGTGATATAGCCGGACGGCGCCAGCATAATGAAGAAGTTTCGCGGGCCTATCTGAAACTTAAGGCAGATTATTCTGCTGAAAGCAGAAAAGTTAAAAGTCGTCGGGTTCTGGGTATTATCGGTATCTTCGTTGTTGTCTCGGTTCTGCTGATAGGCTTTGTGCTGACTGATCCGGTACAGCCGACCCAAAAGACCGACTGTGCAGTTGCTGCTGCTGTTAACATCGACTGGCAGTTCTGTAATAAAACCGCTGTTGACCTTGTTTCTATGAATCTCAGCGGCAGTAATCTGCACAGTACCGTTCTCAATGATGCGGTGTTGGTTAAGTCTGATCTGTCGGCGGTGGATTTATCATACGCCAGTCTGCAAAATGCCAATCTGTCTTATGCCCGTTTACGCAATGCGAAACTAACAGGGGCCAATCTTAATAACGCAAATCTCAGCAATTCGGATCTTAGTGCGGCAGATTTATCCTATGCGGACCTCAGGGGCGCACACATTTCTAATGTGCAGGTTGCCAATACACGGTTTGATAATGCGCTATGGATCGATGGCCGCCGGTGTACACGACCATCGATTGATCGTTGCGAATTTGAGGTTAAATAAGTAACGCTGACGGATTCTCGTCAAGTCCAGGTAGACTCTATTCGTCAAATCCGGTCAAATTTCCGTCACTCCAGTGTATGGCTTTGTTAAGTTGTTGATATTTATATATAAAACAATTTTGGCATGAAACTGGCAATAAAGCTTGTAAATCATCAACAGGATTTACGGGTCATGAGTACACAAATTCAATTGCCAGCGTTAGAACGCAATCTGGAAGTTATCAGTTTTGGAGCCGAGCGGATCAAAGAATACCGCCAGGCACAGCTAGAACAGCGTCTGCATAGCGTTACCAACCGATTATTAGCCACACTTGAAGTTGACAGGTGTGTCGAGATTTTCATGCAGGCAGTGGCTGAAGATTTAATCTTTGACGGATTTCATTATTCACTAGAGTTTCCAGAACCGGCAATAAATCTCCACTTTGGCCGGCAATCGCGGCATCAATGTTCCTATAACCTCAGTGTTGAAGATGTCAAATTAGGTGAATTAACCGTTTACCGTGGTCGTCGTTTTACTGAAAACGAACTTAAACACCTAGAAAAACTGCTTTGTGTACTGGTGCAGCCGTTACGTAATGCCATTATGTACCGTAAAGCGGTGTTGTTATCGCAGATAGACGCACTAACAGGGCTTAATAATCGCGCTGCATTTGATCGTGATATTGCCCGTGAAATGAGTATTGCTGATCGCCATGAGCGCTCATTAAGCCTGATGTTACTGGACATTGATTTCTTCAAGCAGGTTAACGATCAGTACGGACACGCTGCCGGTGATGAAGTCTTGCGTGTTGTTGCCAATACATTAAAAGAAGTGACACGCAGCAGTGATGTATTATTTCGTTACGGTGGTGAAGAGTTTGCTATTTTACTTGATGTCGATTCTTTAACTGCAATGGACGTAGCAGAAAGAATTCGTTTGTCATTGAAAGATCAGACTATTCCGTTTGATGGTCAGCAAATCAAAGTGACGGTGAGTATCGGTATGGCTAATTACCTGCATAATGAAGGCAGAGACTCCTTGTTTGAACGTACCGATAAGGCTTTATATATGGCAAAAGACATGGGTCGCGATCAGATCAAAGTCGCCGTTTAGTTTATTTCTGAATAGCGATTAAAAACAGTTGTTTGAAAGCGTTAAACTTTTGTTATGATCGCCCTATGTTTTATTCACATCAACTCTATAGCGTGCAGCAAAGTCGTGAACTGGACCGCCTAGCAATAACCGGCAGTACCACTGAATCAGCAATCGATTCCTACGAGCTAATGCAACGTGCGGCTAATGCTGTTTTCGAGTTTTCCCAGTTGCAGTTTCCACAAGCTCATTCAATACTGGTGTTAACCGGTGCTGGTAATAATGCCGGCGATGGTTACTTATTTGCCAAACAAGCCATCAGTCAGGGACGTGATGTGATGGTCTATAGCCTGACTGATCCTGATAAACTGAAAGGCGATGCCAGACAGGCTTATCTCGACTGGCTGGAGGCTGGAGGCGAACTGGCCGATGATATCGATAGTGCGGCTTATCATGCTGATCTAATTATCGATGCGATTTTAGGTACCGGTCTGCAGCGTGAACTCAGTCAGTCCTGGATTGCGATAATTGAACAAATTAACGAGCTTGAGACCCCGGTGGTTGCGGTTGATGTTCCTTCCGGCTTGAATGCTGATACCGGTGCAGTCTATGGCGCTGCCATAGTGGCCGACTTCACAGTCTGTTTTATCGGTCTGAAAAAAGGTCTTTTTACTGGTCTGGCGCGGAATCATTGTGGTGAAATTATCTTTAATAATTTGCATATTCCGTCCTCTGTGTATCAGCAGATCGATGAAGAAGCGCATTTATTATCAGATGAAGAGTTGTCATCACAAGTCCTGCCAAGGCCGGCCTGTACCCATAAAGGCCAGACCGGTCATGTGCTGATCGTCGGCGGCAACCATGGTATGTCGGGCGCTGTGATACTGGCAGCGCAGTCGGCATTACGCAGTGGCGCCGGACGCGTCACAGTGATAACGCGGCCGCAGCATGTGGCCGCGGTTGTGTCGGTGCAGCCTGAAATAATGGTCTATGGAACAGATGAGGCGGTAATCCCTGACGAGCTGTTAAATCGGGTCAGTGTAATTGCAATAGGCCCTGGGCTGGGCCGCGACGACTGGGCCAAGCAACTGTTGGAGCAGGTGCTGCACCTTGAACATCACAAAATTTTCGATGCGGATGCGTTGTATCATTTGCCTGAACATGCGGCGGATCTGTCCGATGCTGTGATCACGCCACATCCGGGCGAGGCTGCCTGGTTACTGGATTCCACTGTTGCAGCAATAGAAAATGACCGATTTCTGGCAATTAAACAGCTCTATCAGGAATACCATGCGGTGGTTGTTCTCAAGGGGGCAGGCAGTCTGATTTATGACGGTGCTGAGCAGGTTGATGTGTGTCCGTTTGGCAACCCGGGTATGGCTACTGCCGGTATGGGGGATGTGTTGACCGGGCTGATCGCCGCATTAATGGCGCAAGGTTATCAGAAACAAGAAGCGGCAAGAATAGCGGTCTGCTTTCATGCGTTGGCGGCAGATTCTGCTGCAAAAGACGGCCAGATAGGATTGCTGGCCAGCGACTTGTTACCCTATATTCGACAACAGATGAATCACTGAGCTGCAATAGCAAGCCACCGTATGCTGACAGAGACAACGCCAATTTCAGATATTTACTTAGCCGATGAAAAGGCTCAGCTGGATTTTGCAGCAACGCTGGCTAAACACAGTTTTGCCGGGATGATTGTGTTTTTACAGGGCGATCTGGGCACCGGTAAGACCACATTTGTCAGAGGCTTTCTGCGCGCTATGGGCTATCAGGGAGTGGTTAAAAGTCCGACGTACACCCTGGTCGAGCCATACCAGCTGCCGGACATGAGCGTATATCATTTTGATTTATATCGGCTGGCAGAGCCGGAAGAACTGGAATACGCTGGTGGTCGTGATTATTTTGATGGTCATTCGATCAGCCTGATTGAATGGCCGCAGCAGGCACAAGGCTATTTACCAGAAGCCGATTTACTGATCGAGTTGAGTTATGCGGAAACAGGACGTCATCTGGGCCTTTCTGCTGCGACAGAGGCTGGTAAAAAGCTGATGTTACGCTTAGTTGGTGACTAATTACTCTAGGAAAGTGTGCTATCTGCTTAAATTTATTAAGAAAAAACTTGATTTATATTTAAAAAGGACGACACTATAAGCTAAGATAAATTAGTATCTGTTCAAAAAACAGGCAACTGACATGGCTAACAGGCGTCATTTTCTCAAAAAATTTGTAGGTTTAAGTGGTCTCATGGCTGCTCCTATAGCCGCGCGCGTCGCACACGCGTCCAACAAAGCCGCGGTTAAGAATATCCGATTGTCACAGTCAAATAACAGAACAAGACTGGTGTTTGACTTAGATCAGGCGATTGATCATTCACTTTTCCGTCTGCATAACCCGGAACGGGTTGTCCTTGATATTAAAGACACGCATTTACTGGATTCTGGCCTGGTCGAACAGATACATAATAGTTTACTGACCGGTGTGCGAACCGGTATTCGTAATAAAAACGACCTGCGGGTGGTACTCGATTTAAAAAATAATGTTACCCCGCGCAGCTTTTTATTGCGCCCGGAAGCAACAGCCGGTTACCGTCTGGTACTGGATCTGGAAGACTCGGAAACGGTTGTTGCGACAACAACAACACCAAAGAAAGCTAAATTGCGTGACGTTGTGGTGGCGATTGATGCCGGTCACGGTGGTAAAGACCCCGGTGCCAGCGGTCATTTAGGCACCCGAGAGAAAGATATTACATTGCAGATTGCGCGCAAGCTGCATGCCGTCATCAATAAATACCCCGGTATGAAACCGGTTCTGATTCGTAATGGCGATTATTATATGGGTCTGCGTGAACGGGTACAAAAAGCCCGTGAGAATAAGGCCGATCTGCTGATTTCATTACACGCTGATGCCTATCGAAATACTGATGCGCGCGGCTCGTCGGTTTATGCACTGTCGGTTGACGGTGCATCATCAGAAACAGCCCGCTGGCTGGCAGAAAAAGAAAACTCTTCCGATCTGATCGGTGGCGTAAAGCTCGACAATAAAGATGACATGGTCGCTGAAGTGCTGCTTGATCTGTCACTAACCGGTACTATTCAGTCCAGTCTTGATGTCGGTGATGAGGTGTTGGGTGAATTAAAACGGATTGGCCGGGTTCACAAGAAACGCGTTCAACAGGCCGGTTTTGCGGTATTAAAATCACCGGATGTACCATCCATATTGCTTGAAACCGCTTTTATTTCTAACCCGCGTGAAGAGCGTAAACTGCGCAGTCCAGCACATCAACGTAAAACAGCGAAAGCGATCTTGCGCGGTGTCTCGGATTATTTTGATCGCAAGGCACCTCCGGGTACCTGGCTATCTTTAAATAATAAAGAGCATAAAACACGTAGTGGTGAAACGCTGGCTGCTATCGCACAGCAGTACAATATCAGTTCAACTGATCTCAAAGTTTATAATCAGCTGACCAGTGATCATCTGCAAATAGGGCAGTCACTGAAGGTTCCTTATACCTCAGTCTAATTCTATGGCTTGTCGTAACCCCCGGCATGACTGCGTATCCGGTGCCGATAATGTTAATCGGCTTTGGCAGGTTTTCTCTGCCTTTGTGGCGCAAATTAGCTATCAATCTCTTGATTTAATCAATAAAACAGCACGTTTATTGGCAAGCATTGCGGTAAAAGACCGGCCTTCCTGATAAAATAGTTTTTTTCATCACCATTCATCGAACCCATGCTCAAACGTATTCATCAGATGCCGCACCAGCTGATTAACCAGATTGCTGCCGGTGAAGTAGTCGATAGGCCATCATCAGTTATCAAAGAATTGCTGGAAAACAGCCTTGATGCCGGTTCCAGTAAAATTGATATCGATATTGAACAGGGCGGTATTAAGTTAATTCGTATCACCGATAATGGCAGTGGTATCCATAAAGATGATATGGCGCTGGCATTATCACGTCATGCTACCAGTAAAATTCGCAGTCTCGATGATTTGGAACACGTAGGTAGTTTAGGATTTCGGGGTGAGGCAGTGCCCAGCATTGCATCGATTTCAAGACTGGTTATTACATCGGCAACTGATGGGCAGCAAGGCTGGCAAGTGATCGGCGATGGCAGTGAAAAACAGATTGAACAGAAACCGGCAGCACATAAGGTTGGCACAACGATTGAGGTGCGGGACTTATTTTTTAATGTGCCTGCACGCCGTAAATTCTTAAAAACTGAAAAAACAGAATTCAAACATTTAGATGATGTGGTAAAGCGTATCGCTTTAAGTCGTTTTGATATTGCATTAACGTTAAATAATAATCGCAAAACAGTAAGGCAATTCAGGTCTGCGACAGACCAGTCCGGTCAAGAAAAAAGAATCGCTGAAATTTGTGGGAAAAGTTTTATAGAACAAAGTGTCTATATCGAACACGAAGCGATAGGGCTTAAAATCTGGGGCTGGATAGCGCTGCCCACCTTTTCAAGAAGTCAGGCCGACCTGCAGTTTTTTTATGTAAACGGGCGCATGGTCAAAGACCGCGTTGTCACTCATGCCATCCGACAGGCTTATCAGGATGTGCTTTATCATGGTCGACACCCAGCATATATTCTTTATTTTGAGTTGGATCCGGTATTGGTTGATGTGAATGCCCATCCGACCAAAAGCGAAGTGCGTTTTCGTGAGTCCAGAACCGTGCATGATTTTTTATACCGTTCAATTCATGATGCGATTGCAAAAATATCACCCTCGGAACAGTCGACGCCCGCTTATGCTTCTCATCTTTCAGGGCAGAATTCTGTTTCCGCATCCATGATGCCAGCGGCTCAGCAACATAGCGGATTCGGCCAGGGTTATGGAGGACGTCAGAGCACGATGTCACTGGCGGTAGAAGAACAAATAGCAGCTTATTCAAAACTGGCCAGCTCAGAAGCCAGAGCCGAGATAGCAGGATTGACACAGACGGATTCAGACTCCGCTGCCGATTATCCACCACTAGGTTTTGCAAAAGCTCAACTACACGGTATTTTCATCATTGCCGAAAACCGTGAAGGCCTGGTTATCGTGGATATGCATGCGGCCCACGAGCGAATTACCTATGAGCGCTTAAAACGGGCTTACGATAATGACGGTATCGCCTCGCAGCCATTATTGGTACCGATTGACATTGAGGTCAGTGAAAAAGAGGCTGATATGGTCGAAGCCGAACAGCCCTTTTTTAACAATATCGGTCTGGATGTCGACAGAAGTGGGCCTCAGTCAGTGCGTTTACGACAGGTGCCGTTGCTGCTTAACAAGGGTAATGCCGAAGCGCTACTGCGTGACGTGTTATCTGATTACAGTGTGCATGGTCGTAGCGAGCGGATAAAAAACATGATGAATGAGGTGCTTGGCACCATGGCCTGTCATGGTTCTGTTCGTGCTAACAGACAACTCAGTATTCCTGAAATGAACGCTTTACTGCGCGACATGGAAAACACTGAGCGCAGTGGGCAGTGTAATCATGGCCGTCCGACCTGGGTGCAAATGAATCTGTCTCAAATTGATAAACTCTTTATGCGGGGGCAGTAATTATGTTGACCATAGCTGCCGGCGCAGCAGCAGACTCACCCATTGCGATTGCCATTATGGGGCCGACTGCCAGCGGTAAAACTGATCTGGCTATAGAGCTAGCGCAGCAACTGCCGTGTGAAATCATCAGTGTTGATTCTGCGCTGGTATATCGGGGAATGGATATCGGTACCGCAAAGCCGAGTAAACAAGAATTGGCGTTGGCGCCGCATCAGCTGATCGATATTCGTGAGCCTGAAGAAACCTATTCGGCCGCTGAGTTTCGTACCGATGCTCTGGAATCAATGCATGATATGACGCAGCGGGGAAAAATACCGCTGCTAGTCGGCGGTACCATGCTTTATTACAAAGCCCTGCAAGAAGGCTTGTCACCATTGCCAGCGGCTGATCAAGATGTGCGTAATAAACTGGAAGCTGAAGCTAACGCAAAAGGCTGGGAATACATGCATCAGCGACTGTTAGAGGTCGACCCGGAAGCGGCTGCTCGGATACATAAAAATGATCCACAGCGGATTCAGCGAGCACTTGAAGTTTATCAAATAACCGGTCAATCGATGTCATCGCTGTGGGCTCAGCAATCAGCAGACAAACTAAAGTACCGGTTGATTAAAATTGTTTTGTTTCCTGAAGACAGGGCAGCTTTGCATCTGCGCATTGAGCAACGATTTAAAAACATGCTGGATCAGGGATTTATTGAAGAAGTTGAGGCACTGAAAAAATACAATCATGTGGGTCTGGATATTCCCTCAATGAGAGCGGTTGGCTATCGACAGGTTCTGGAGTATTTGCAGGGTGACTATGATTACCCTGAAATGCTCGATAAAGGTATTTTTGCAAGCCGACAGCTGGCAAAACGACAAATTACCTGGCTAAGAAAAGAAAAAGATGCAAACTTTTACGATCCGGTAACACTCCGGGCTGATGAATTGCTGCAAAACTTGAAAAATTCGCTATCATAGTAGCTACTGATTGGGAATAATCAGTTAAGTTTATAGAAGAACAAACATATAACAAATTTCACAAAGGGATTTATTTCGGCATTAACCTTAATAATTCTAATTAAAATAGGGAGTTATACCATGCCTAAAGGGCAATCATTACAAGACCCATTTTTGAATATCTTGCGTAAAGAGCGTGTACCCGTAGCCATTTATCTGGTTAACGGCATTAAACTGCAAGGTCAGGTTGAATCATTTGATCAGTTTGTTGTGTTATTAAAAAACACGGTTAGTCAGATGGTTTATAAACATGCTATTTCGACTGTCGTTCCGTCACGACCTGTTAAGTGGTCGCAGGGACTGGAAGAAAACGGTCCAAACTCCTGATAAAAATATTCGACTCTCAATATCAGATGCTCAGTTTTGAGGCACGGTTATAAGGTATAATTGCGGCGGCTAATACATTTGTTATCCACTGTGTGTTGTATCTTATTTCATCGGAGCTATTTTTTTGTTTGATCGTCCTGGAACTGGTGAGCGAGCTATTCTGATTCATGTTGATATTAATGAAGAATGTCAGCGTGAAAATTTAGCAGAGTTTCGCGAACTGTCAGCCTCTGCCGGAGCAGATGCGCTTTTTGAATTCACGTCTTCCTGTCAGACCCCTAATGCCAAACTATTTATCGGCAAGGGTAAAGCAGAAGAGATTGAGCATTTTATCAAAGCCAACGATATTGAACTGGCACTGTTTAATCACGCGCTGAGCCCTTCACAAGAAAGAAACCTTGAAGCCATCTTTAAATGCCGGGTGCTTGATCGTACCGGATTAATTCTCGATATCTTTGCGCAAAGAGCGCGCTCCTTTGAAGGTAAATTGCAGGTCGAACTGGCTCAGCTAAAGCATTTATCAACCCGCTTGATTCGGGGCTGGACCCACCTTGAAAGACAAAAAGGCGGTATCGGCCTCAGAGGACCTGGTGAAACCCAGCTTGAAACCGATCGTCGTTTACTGGCTCAGCGCATCAAACAAATTAATCGGCGTCTGGAAAAAGTCACCAGTCAGCGTGAGCAAGGCAGGCAGTCACGTAAAAAAGCTGAAGTGCCGACTATTGCACTGGTCGGTTATACCAATGCCGGTAAATCCACCTTATTTAATGCCCTGACCGATTCACTGGTTTATGTTCAGGATCAGTTATTTGCCACACTTGACCCTACCTTCAGGCGGCTTGAGTTAGACGAAGCCTGTACGGTTATTTTTGCTGACACCGTCGGCTTTATCCGGCATTTGCCGCATGACCTGGTAAATGCATTCAAATCGACCTTGCAGGAAACCAAAGAAGCCGACCTGTTACTGCACGTGATCGATGCCGCAGACGATAATCGACTGCAGAATATCGATGAAGTCAATCAGGTGCTGGCCGACATTGGTGCTGACGAGGTGCCGCAGATCCAGGTTATGAATAAGATCGATTTACTTGATCTGCAACCGTGGGTTGACCGCGATGAGCAGGACGAGGTTAAACGGATCTGGGTCTCGGCTGCAAAGAATGCAGGCCTTGATCAGTTAAAAAATGTGCTGATGCAGCGTTTTAAACAGGATCTGGTTCAGACTGAGATTTGCCTAAGCCCGGCAGAGGCACGAATCAGGGCTTTATTGTTTGATTTAGGCGCGATTAAGAAAGAAACCACCGATGAGTCCGGTAACAGCGTACTGCAACTATCGGTGGCCAGACGCGATCTGAAGCAGCTTGCCAGCCGTGAAGGGCTGGATATCGATATTTTTTTAACGAATAAAAGCCTTGCGAGTGGTTAGCATCACCCATAAAATGCGTAGTTCACATCAGACTTGATGTGTCATTTTTTTAAAGACTGAAACAATTGGAGTTTACATATGGCTTGGAATGAGCCTGGTAATAACGATAACCAGAAAGACCCATGGGGCAACCGTGGAAATAAAGGCAATAATCAGGGCCCACCGGATCTTGATGAAGCATTGCGTAATTTCCAGAAGAAACTGAGTGGAATTTTTGGTGGCGGCAAAAAAGGCGGCTCTTCCTTATCGTCAAATGGCGGTCTCGGAATGGGCTTCATCGCTGTCATAATCCTGTTGTTATGGTCGGCTTCCGGCATTTATAAAATTGAACAGGCTGAGCGCGGTATCATCCTGCAATTTGGTGCCTATAAAGAAACAGTTCAGAGTGGTTTGCACTGGCATTTACCGCGTCCGATTCAAAAAGTTATCAAGGTCAATGTTTCCAAGGTTTATTCGATTGGTGTCGACGAAACCATGCTGACACAAGATACAAATATCGTCGATATTGAAGGTACGATCCAATACCGTGTCGATAACCCGACAGATTATTTATTTAATATCGCAGACCCTGAAATAACCCTGAAAAACTCTACTGAAAGTGCGCTGCGTGAAAGCATCGGTCGCCGGAATATGGATTTTGTTATCACTGAGGGTCGTGCAAATATTGCAGCCGATGTTCAGAAATTAACCCAGGATATTCTCGATCAATATAAGACTGGTTTGACCATTACAGAGGTTAATATCCGGCAGGCAAAGCCACCTGAAGCGGTAAAGGCTGCGTTTGATGATGTTAATAAGGCGCTGGAAGATAAGGTGCGTTTTCTTAACGAGGCCGAATCGTATCGAAATGAAGTCGTGCCCCGAGCCCGTGGTGCAGCCGCGCGTTTAACGGCGGAATCAGAATCATATAAAGCCGAAGTGATTGCCCGTGCACAAGGTAATGCCGGACGTTTCACTGCTTTATTAAAAGAATATAAACGTGCACCAGGTGTAACCCGTGATCGTTTATATATCGATATGGTTGAGCAGGTACTAAGTAATTCAACCAAGGTGATGGTTGATGTTAAAGGCGGCAACAATATGATGTTCTTGCCGCTCGATAAGATTTTACAGAGCTCAGGAATGTCATCAAAGCAATCAGCTAATGTGCTCGATTCATTGAGTGCAGGTGATGCCGCAAGAGATGCCGGTACAGATGTAGATACTTTAAGAAATAGAATTCCGTCACGCTCAAGGGAGACAAGATAATGAATAAGTTAATCCCTGTTGTTATCGCTGTGGCTCTTATTGGAATATTTTCATCTGCTTTTTATGTGGATGAGCGTGAAAAGGCCATTCTGTTAAAGTTTGGTACGATTGAGCGTTCAGACTTCACCCCGGGTCTGCACTGGAAAATTCCTTTTGTGAATAATGTGCGTAAATTTGATTCCCGAATTTTGACCATTGATCAGCGTCCAGAGCGTTTTTTAACCGCTGAGAAAAAGTACCTGATTGTTGATTCATTCATCAAGTGGCGCATTAATGATGTTGAGAAATATTTTCTAGCCACCAGTGGTGATGAGCGTCGTGCCGGTCTGCTGCTGTATCAGATCATCAACAATGGTCTGAGAGATGAATTCGGTAAGCGCACCATTCAGGAAGTTATTGTTGGTGAGCGTGCTGAAATCATGGGTATCATGACTCAGTTAGCCGGTGATAAAGCTAAATCACTGGGTGTTGAAGTTGTCGATGTGCGGATCAAGCGGATTGACTACCCCGAAAAAATCAGTGAGTCAGTTTATCAGCGTATGCGCACCGAACGTGAACGTGATGCCCGTGAATTCCGTTCACAAGGTAAAGAAGCCGCTGAACGTGTCACCGCCGATGCCGATAAGCAGAGCAAGGTGATTCTTGCAGAAGCCTATCGTGAAGCTGAGATATTGCGCGGTGATGGCGATGCCAAAGCAGCTCAAATATACGCGTCAAGTTTCTCTAAAGACCGTGAGTTCTACCGTTTCTATCGTAGTCTTGAGGCTTATAAAGAAACTTTCAGAGAAAAGTCAGACGTTATGCTGATTCAGCCGGATTCCGAGTTCTTCCGTTACCTTAAAGATTCGGACGGCAAAAAAGCAAAATAAAGCAGGCTCAAGCAAAAAGCAGCCGGAAGAAGAGTTCTTCCGGCTTTTTTATGGACTGTTAGAACTGAATTAAGATCCTGAAATGAATGAAATTTTACATGCGGTCGCACTCCTACTGGTGATTGAGGGTATAATGCCGTTTCTCAATCCGATCAAATGGCGTGAAACCATGCAACAAATCAGTCAGTTTTCGGATAACGCATTGAGATGGATCGGCCTCTCCAGTATGCTGGCCGGTGTCATATTGCTCTATCTATTGAGCTAAAGAATCACCATTTAGAAATAAGAGTTAAATGAAAAAAAACGAAGCATGGCTATTGCCACAGGGTATAGAAGAAGCCCTGCCAGCCGAAGCGGCCCAACTTGAAAGTTTACGTCGTCAGATACTGGATATGTATGCCAGTTGGGGTTATCAGCTGGTTATTCCGCCTACGGTTGATTATCTGGATTCACTGTTAACCGGTACCGGTTATGATCTTGATATCCAGACTTTTAAACTGATCGATCAGTTAACCGGTAAGTCATTAGGTATCCGTGCTGATATGACCCCACAGGTCGCCCGTATCGATGCACATCATCTTAAACGTGAGATTTCCCGACTGTGCTATATCGGCACGGTATTACATACCCGAGCTGACGGCTTTGCCGGTTCTCGCAGCCCGATTCAGGTAGGCGCAGAGCTTTACGGTCACGCCGGTGTTGAAAGTGATGCTGAAGTCATCGAGCTAATGTTGCGAACACTGTCAATGGCAGGTCTGGATAAGGTCTATCTAGATCTCGGGCATGTCGGCATTTACCGTGCATTAGCGAAACAGGCTAAGCTGTCAGCTCAACATGAGGCTGAGCTGTTTGATATGATGCAGCGTAAAGCATTACCTGAAATTAATGACTTTATCAGCGAGCTTCAGCTGGATGGTGATGTGGCTGCGATGTTACTGGCCTTGCCAGAACTTAACGGCGATGAAAAAACCATCGACCGTGCAATCACTGTCTTAAAAGCGGCATCTGATGATGTTATGCGGGCACTGGATTATCTGAAGCAGGTTACCCGGGTGCTGCAATCAAGACGAAGTGATCTTAATTTGCATTTTGATCTGGCCGAGTTGCGCGGCTACCACTTCCATACCGGTATTGTTTTTACCGCCTTTGTCGCGGGGCAGGGTCAGGAAGTCGCTCGCGGTGGACGTTATGATGAGATCGGTGAAGTGTTTGGACGGGCAAGACCGGCAACCGGTTTCAGTACCGACCTGAAAACTCTGATCAATCTCGGTGATGTTGCCGCTGTTGATCTTAATACGGCCATTCTGGCACCGGCTAATAGCGATCCAGCTTTACAAATTTTAATAGAATCATTACGTGCGGATGGTGAAGCGGTGATACATCTTCTTCCCGGACAACAAGCCGATGCAGCAGTGATGAACTGCAACAGAATGATTCAAAATATTGACGATAAATGGCACGTAGTGGAGGCCAAATAAAATGGCAAAAAATGTCGTAGTACTTGGCAGCCAATGGGGCGATGAAGGTAAAGGTAAAATTGTTGATCTGTTAACGGATCGCGCTGCTGCAGTGGTGCGTTTTCAGGGCGGACATAATGCCGGTCACACACTGGTTATTGGCAAAGAGAAAACCGTTTTACATTTAATACCATCCGGTATTTTGCGCGACAACGTCATGTGCCTGATCGGTAATGGTGTTGTTCTATCACCAAGTGCTTTATTTGAAGAAGTTGAGATGCTCGAAACGCGTGGTATTCCGGCTATTGAGCGTTTGAAAATATCAGAAGCCTGCCCAATGATCATGCCTTACCATGTGGCGCTCGATCAGGCCCGTGAATTGGCCCGTGGCAAAAAAGCTATCGGTACCACCGGCCGTGGTATTGGCCCGGCCTATGAAGACAAAGTCTCACGCCGTGCTATCCGGGTTGGTGATTTACTGGACTCATCTGCTTTTGCTGACAAATTAAAAGAAGTAATGGACTTTCATAATTTTTCACTGAAAGAATATTACAAAGCAGAGATTGTTGATTACCAACAGGTACTGGATGAAACTCTGGCTTATGGCGAGAAAATGATTCCGATGATCGCCGACATTCCTGGTTTATTGTTTGAGCTGCGCCAGCAAGGCAGCAGCATCATGTTTGAAGGTGCGCAGGGTACCTTGCTAGATATTGATCAGGGTACTTATCCGTATGTGACCTCATCAAACACAACTGCCGGAGGAGCCTGTACTGGTTCGGGTATCGGCCCAAAAGATCTGGATTATATTCTCGGTATCACTAAAGCCTACACAACGCGTGTTGGTGCAGGTCCCTTCCCGACAGAATTATTTGATGAGATCGGCCAGTATCTGGGTGAAAAAGGTCATGAGTTTGGCGCCACAACAGGCCGTAGCCGTCGCTGTGGCTGGTTTGATGGCGTTGCCATGCGCCGTGCCGCACAGGTAAACAGCATCACCGGTTTATGTATCACTAAGCTGGATGTACTGGATGGTCTTGAAAATATCCAGATCTGTACCGCTTATGAATACAAAGGACAGACCCTGAGATTGCCACCGGTTGGTGCCGATGCTTTTGAGCAGTGCAAACCGATTTATGAATCGATGCCTGGCTGGAGTGAACAAACCGTTGGTATCCAGGAGCTGGATAAATTACCTCAGGCAGCGAGAAATTATCTCGATAAACTGGCCGAGGTGGTTGGCGTACCTGTTGATATTATTTCAACTGGCCCCGAACGTGATGAAACCATTGTTCTGCGTCACCCGTTTTCATAGACACTGAAAACTTGTAAAAAAAAGCCTGATTGATTCAGGCTTTTTTTTTGCGCTGTTATTTTTTGTGGTAAACATTGTAAAATAAACATTCAGCGTGTCCGATATGGCCGAAAGTTTATTGCAAAATCTGTTTAATGACGACTTCGAAACACTTGTTCTTGGCATTAGTTCCACCGGCTACTCTGGCTCAGTAATTTTATCAACAGGCTTGTCAGCTGCAAAACCAGCCTGATGCAGCTGACACTGTGTTACACAGCACCGATCGAGCAGCTTGTAACACAGTGTTTGTTATCGACAGCAGATGAAATCATCGTCAGTAAATTTCAGCTGCGGCTCAATAAATAGGTTACTGGAATAAATCTGAAATTAGCTGGTGTGCGCCGGCAACAATACACAAAGCACTGCAGACACTGCAGGCCAGTTTGCAGCAGCAGTGTCGTCGCTGTTCAGTTAGCTTGCCACAGCAGTTGTTTAAACCGCATCTGACACGGCTGAAAAAAAGCATTGAAATAAAACAAAATGAAACAATCAGCCTGCTGTCATGGGTGGTGACAGATTTTGTGTTACTGCTATCATCGACAACAGCTCGGGGTGTTGTTTATGCAGAAATTAAACGCTGGCCATTGATCTGATGTCGCGGACAAAAATCTGACTGGCTCAGGGCATTAAAATAGAGTAAAAGTACCTTATGTATATAGAATTTCACGGCGCAGCTGAGCAAGTCACCGGTTCCTGTTATCTGATCGAGGCAGGCGCAAGCCGGATATTACTGGATTGCGGGATGGTGCAGGGCAGTCAGCAGGATGAAAAGCACAATGCCGATGATTTTGCATTTAACCCGGCTACGATTGATGCGGTCATACTTAGTCATTCACATATTGATCATTCAGGGCGTATTCCATTTCTGGTCAAGTCAGGCTTTAAAGGACAAATTTACAGCCACCGAGCCAGCCGTGATTTATGCAGCATTATGTTGCAGGATGCCGGCTACTTAAATGAACGTGAAAGCCAGTGGGAGAACCGCAAACGTGAACGTAAAGGACTGGAATTAATCGAGCCCTATTTCACGGTAGAGGATGCGCAAAATGCGATGCAGCAGTTTCACCCGCTGGAATACGGACAGACATTGCAACTGTCTTCGTCGGTCAGTTTTAAGTTATCGGATGCCGGCCACATCCTTGGCTCGTCCATTATTGAACTTTGGTTATCGGAAAATGGGCTACAACGAAAAATCGTTTTCAGTGGTGATATCGGTTATCCCGAACGGCCGATTTTGCATGATCCGGCGATCATTAAACAAGCCGATCTGGTGATCATGGAATCAACCTATGGGGATCGTCTGCACCGCACTTCGGAGCAGACCTGTCAGGAAATGACAGAAATCCTCTGTCAGGCTAACAGTGAGCGGGGTAATATTATTATTCCGGCTTTTGCCGTGGGCCGAACCCAACGTATGATATATGAATTTGCGAAGCATTATGATGACTGGGATCTTGCGCGCTGGCAGATTTTTCTCGATAGTCCAATGGCAATAAGTGCGACTGAGGTCTATACCAAACATACCGAGCTTTATGATGAGGAGGCCAGTGAGCTGTGGCAAAAAAACAGCGTCAGCCCATTACTACCTAATCTACAACTGTGCCGTACCGCGAATCAGTCAATGGCATTGAACAGCATCAAATCAGGTGCGATCATTATCGCCGGCAGTGGCATGTGCACTGGCGGGCGTATCAAACACCACTTAAAACACAATATCTGGCGCAAAGATTGTCACCTGATCATTACCGGTTTTCAGGCAAGAGGTACACTGGGCCGCAAACTGGTTGATGGCAGTAAACGTATCCGTTTGTGGGGCGAAACATTTCAGGTTAACGCCCGACTGCATACTCTGGGTGGGCTTTCGGCGCATGCCGATCAGGCCGGTTTACTTAGCTGGTTTCAGCACTTTGATAATGCACCACCGCTGGTTCTGGTGCACGGTGAGCCTGTCGCATTGAATGCCTTAAAAACAGCCATTGAAGCCAATACCGATTCAGCCGTTATGATAGCCAAGAAATTTTCAAAAATAGATTTAACCGCATCAATACAGTTGACAATGGACTGATTTAACTCAGCAGATTGCGCATTAATTGCCTGCCATGGTGTGTGTTTTTTGATCATTTTATGATCTTAAAATCTTGCCCGGATTAGGCTTATGCGAATGGTCTTAAACTGACTTAACGCGTACAATGCGCTGATGTTTTTTATCGAAACCCGCCAATATTTCTTCCGTCCATTTTCCGGTAAATACCGTGAGCAGGTAATGGAATGTCTGCGCGTGCTGTATGCCCGTTTATACGGTGATCAGGCTGATTATTCACGTGCTTTCACTCAGGATCAACTGCTTGAATGCTTCGAGGATGCGATAACCCGAACCCCGGTACTGGATGAAGATGAAGACAGCGAATTTGTCGTTTCCGGCAAAAGTGAGAGAGAGCAGGCCAACTGGGTGCGCAATCTGTTGCTGGAGCATGGCTGGCTGGAATGTCATGCCGACGAGGCCACCTTGCAGAGTACCTATGGTTTTAGCCGGGTCGGGCGTTTATTTACCCAGCCAATGGTAGAAACTGCCGGTGCCGGGTTTCGTACCCGTCACCGCAATACCCGCAATACCCGCAACGCACTTCAATCTTTTGTTGAACGCGGTGATGTTTACGATTTGCTCGATGCTTATGAAGCATCGGCACGAATCATCAGTGACTTTAGTGATGTGATTGCCGAACTCGATGAACGTAAACGTCAGCTGGTAAAAGAAGTGGAATCGCAGCAAGTCGTACAACAGGCAAGCGATGACTTTTTTGATTTTATGGAGCAGCGGTTTATGCCGGATCTGTCGATTCGTATGTCGAGTGACAGTGTGGAAAAACACCGCGAAGAAATACAGCAACTGATTCGAAAAGCCCATCGCAAACAAAATGATTTTAAAGCCAGTGCTGAAAAAGAACTGAGAAAAATGGCGCCGGAGTTGCGCAGTGCCGACAACGCCTCATTGTATTTACGCATACTCAATGGTATAGAAGGGCGCATTCACAGTGCCAGTGAAATCATGTTGCCGGCCTTGCGTCAGGCGCTACACAGTTTCACCCGGCGTGCGGATATTATTATCCGTCAACTCAGTTACAACAGTTACAGTGATCAGGGAGGCTTACCAGCATTATGTCAGGCGCTGGCCGAAATGCCCGAGCAGGAAAAAACCAGCAAACTGCAAGCCATGGCAGAAGCTATGTCGGGTTTATCAGTTGGTTTTGTTGATCCCTCTGCGCTTAAACTGCACAGTGTGAGCAGCCAGCGGCTGGTCAACAGCGCGGTAGAAACTCAGCAGGAAGTCGGTAAAGAATCCCGCAAAACACTGTTTATCCAGCAGGTCTTGGAAAAAGCCTTTCAGGTCAATAGTAAGGATCAGATCCAGTATGTTATTGCCGCATTAAAAAATGGTCACCGTATTCACAGTAAACATTTGCCAGTTAACAATGCGCGCGAGTTATTAATGTCAGCACATGCCATAGAAATTGCATCTGCTGCCAATATTTCTTCCGAGTTTGCCTTCAAGCTGCGTTATAACCAGCAAACTACCAGTACCGAATATTATGATCAGCTCGATGACTTTGTTATCGAGCTGGTTGAAAAAGATCAACAGGCTATTAATTAATATGATTACCGATCTGATAGAACAACAGCTGCAAAAAGAAAATGTCAGCATCAGTGAGTTTCGTGAACTGCTGATTCGCCTGCTTAACTACAGTGTCTTGTCGCGACATGAAAACCAGACTGAACAACAGTTGTATGATCGCTATCTGCGGATCGCCGACTTGATTAACGAATATCTGGCGATGATAGGTGTGCAGGTTTTCCATGACACACGTTTCGAATACCTTCGGCTGTATCCGCCTTCTAGTCAGGTGCCGGGTATGGAAGAGGCTGATAATCAGGCCTTTGCCGGCAGTTTGCGTGCCCGTTTAAGCCAGCAGGAAGTGGCACTGATACTGGTTCTGCGATTGCAATACGATAAAGCCCTGAGAGAAGCCAAACTCGATGATCAGGGTTACGTTACCGAATCGTTTGAAGCCATTAACATTGCGATGAAAAATATTATAGGCCGTTCATTGCCTGAAAAACCGGCCGAAAGACGGCATTTATTCGCGCGCTGTAAAAAACTTCGGCTGATTGAATACAATCAGGAAGATGATGTGTTAAAAGCCGAGGCCTGGTTAAAAATTCATCCTATGATAGTTAGCTTTGTTAATGATGACGCAATCAATGCGCTGCAAAGCACAGCACATCCTGCGCCCGACGAGACCGATAATTTGCATCAGACCGGGTCTGAGTCAGCAGCGACAGAAGAGACGGAATAAGACCGATGTTTTTAAAAAAATTTATTTTCATTAACTGGGGAAACATCCCTAATATTGAGTTTGACATGGGGCCGGTTAATTTATTATCCGGCGGCAGTGGTTCTGGTAAAACCACGGTCGGCGATGCGATCCAAACCATTATGACGGCAGCGCATGAAAACCTGTTTCAGTATAACCCCGGGCAGGATGAAACAACCCAGCGAGGTCGTGGTGGAAAACGAGTGCGTACCCTGGCTTCGTATGTTTTGGGCTGCGATGATGGCAGTTATGCGCGACCTAATGATGCGACTGATGGTTATCTGGCGGCGGTTTTTCACCCCACTCAAGGAGAGACCACAGAACCCTTTACTGCGCTGATTGCAGTACGAGCCTGGCTTGATCAGACCGGCAAACAAAAAGTAGCACGACAGGAAGATCTGTTGTTTTTAATATTGCCGGGTGAACAGCTCAATATTCATCATTTAGTACGGCAGGATGTCGGTGGTAAATACATCGTGCCGATGGACAAAATCAGCAACCTTCTGATAACGGAATTCGGTAAGCGTCATGTGGAAAAATACGATGCAAAAAAACGTGCTTACTTGCGCCGCTTATACGGTGCATTACAGGGCCGAAGTGATTCAGTGACAGAACAGGAAGCGATGAATGCAGCCAGAGCCTTCTCTCGCTTCATGGCTTATAAACCGGTACAAAGTATCAATAAATTTGTATCAGAAGAAATACTTGAGAAAAAAGATCTGGGTGAGGCGATTCGCTCAATTTCGGGTCAGCTAAAAACCATTCATGGTATGGAAAAAGATGCTGCTCAGTTGGTTCAGTCTATTGAAATACTGCAACAGGCTGAGCAATATGCTGGCGACTATGTCGAGCGCTGGATTGACTATAATACACAGGAGTACACGCTGGCGATGCATCGCCACAAAGCACGGCAGAAAGATTACTTAAAAGCCAGCAAGCAGCGCACACAATATCGTACACAGTCGAAAGAAAACCAGACTGAAACAAGCGAAGCGCAGCAGCGACTGAAGCAGCTGCATGAACAGCGAGTTCAGCTTGAGGCCCAGCGCCTGGGTATCAGTAGTTTAAAACAAAAAGATGAACTGGATAGCCAGCTGAAACAGCATCAGCAGCAAATGATTGAGGTAGCGCAGCAGCTGCTAAAACAGGATGCGGAGCAGGTTAGTAATTTTCAGAATATAGAATCCCTAAACCGCGAACTGCAATCCGAATCGATCCGACAGTTACTGCTGCAGTTTACCGACTTTGAAAGCATGGCTCTAATTAAGGATGTTCTTAAACAGGGTGATAAAGCGGACATCGACATACACTCTATTTTACAAAAAGATTTGACCGATGATTTAACCGCGCTTGAATTACATCTGGATCATATTCGTATTGCGCAAAACCTTCATAACCGCTGTTACCTGTACTGGCATCAGCACGACAATCAACAGAGCCGGTTTGAAGAGTTAAGTGCAGAAGTGCATAAAAGCCGTTCACGTTATGAAAAGCTGGGTCAACTGCGACAGCAAAAACAACACGAAATTGAGCGCCTGCAACAGCACAAAGTCAGTTACCCTGGTTTTGTGCAACGAGCGCTAGAAGCTATAAAAGTAGCCTGCCCGCAGGCTGACCCGAGGGTGCTGTGCGATCATGTTGAAGTTACCGACGAACGCTGGCAAATGGCGATTGAAGGCTATTTAGGAGGCGCACGTTTTTCCATTATTGTCGATGAGGCTTATGAAGCCGAAGCGATTCAGATTATTCGTCAGCTGAGCGGGCGTGATAACCGTGCCAAAGTGATACAGGGCAGCAAGGCCCGCCGCGACAGCGAAAAAAATCGCCAGCAAAGCAATTCTATTTTACAGGTCTTAGACTGTTCGCATTCGACAGCGCAGCATTACTTAACGGCCAGTTACAGTTCGGTGCTAATGGTGGAAACCGCTGAAGAGCTTAAATCATGCGGTCGTGGTTTAACCAGTGATGGCATGGCTGCCGGCAGCTACAGTATGTGGCGCTGTGATTTAACCGATGCCGAGCTGGTGTTTGGGGTGGCAGCCCGTGAGCGCGCACTTAAAGCCAAACAGCAGGAGCTGCAGCTACTGACAGATGAGTGGCAACAGTCCAATGACCAGATGCAACAGCTGGCCAGAGTGCAGGATAATATACGATCATTAAAACTGCTGAGCTATGCCGAAACACTGTCGTCATTGATGGCAGGTCAGCGTGAAATTCAGAAAATTGAAAAGCTGATGAGTCAGCTTGATTTATCGGAACACAATGAGTTGGAGCAGTCGCTGCAAGATTTGAAGCAACAACAGGAGCGATATCAACAACAGCACAGTGATTTGCTAGAAGAAAAAGGCAAACTTGATGAGCTGATAAAAAACACCTCAAGTGACTGTGAAAAACTTTCAGATCAGCAAGATAAAACACAGCAGCTAGTTGAACAAAGCGAACAAAATTTAAGAGCAATAGTCAGCCAGTGGCCGGAGTTTGATGTCGAGTCAAAACTCGATTCGGCAGATGTTGACGCAACTCATATTAATGAAGCCACAGCGAATAATTTTTTACAGGAAACAGAAACGCAGTTGCATGAACTCGAAAGAAAACTATCGAAGTCTGTTCAGCAGCATAATGATAACTGTCTACCTGCAGACAGTCTGGTATACGAAAATTATTCAGGCCGCTATGACCACGGTCTGTTCAGTTTGATATGTCAGACCCATAAGCAGCTAGATCTGGTTTACAATCGCTTAAAAAACAATATTCTGGTAGAAAAACATTCAAAACTGACTCAGTTAAAAGAAAGTTTTAACAACGCCTTCGTGACTCATCTGTGTCATACCATTCATCAGGCTGTCAGCAGTGGTAAACGACAGATCGAATTATTAAACAATGAGCTGCATCATCATAAATTTGGAGCCGATCAGGAAAGTTTTCGTTTTGATAGTCAGTGGATGCCAGAGTATAAAGAGTACGCCACATTCTTTGACGATGTGATCAATCAGCCGACGCTGGGGGAAGAAATGAATCTGTTTGATATGCCGTTATCCGATAAATCAAAAAAAGTCAGGGACCAGCTGATGAAAATGTTGCTGGATGAGGATGAGAAAAAAGCCCTCAGTGAACTTGAGCGTATCGCAGATTATCGAAACTACCGGCGATATGAAATTTACAAAGAAGTCGAAGGCAAAGAACCGATTGCACTCAGTGAATATGGCACCGGCAGCGGTGGCCAGCTGGAAACACCGGCTTATATTATTCGCTCGGCAGCCATCACTTCGGCCTTCAGGTTTTCTGAAGGCCTCAGTCATCTGCGTATGGTGCTGGTTGATGAGGCTTTCTCAAAAATGGACGAATCACGTTCACGCGAAGTTATCGATTATCTGACACGGAGTCTGGGCCTGCAGCTGGTATTCATTATGCCATCGAGTAAAAGCGGCCCGTTTATGGATTTGGTCAGCAATGAATTTGTGTTTGCCAAATGCCCGAGCGAAAACCCCAGAGGCGAACTCAAAACCCGGGTCTGGGTTGACCGCAAACAATGCAACAGCGACAAAATAAAAACCCTCTGGGCCAACCATCGAAAAACAGAGTATCGTCAAGCAGAAATGGACTTTATGAAAGAGTTTGCAGATGGGTGATGCTAATCTACAGCCTGCATGGCTGCAGGATCAGCCTGAGATAGTTGCATTGTTACATAATGTGCTTGATAAATTAGATAACAATCCTGTTGCAGTACCGGGCTTTACCCTAACAGAAAAGCTATTACCAAAATTATTCGTTATTGATGATAATTCTGATTTGATGTGGCATTCATTGCAAACAATATTTAAAATAAAGCCACAAGATACTCAGTTTTGTGTATTTACTTATAAAGAAAATAAAAAGCGTAATGAATATGATCCTGAATATTGTGGAGCCCGTATCAAGTTTTTACCTGATGCCGAAGAAACATTGCGGCTTTGGCTTAATCGGCCATTTGTAGTATCAAAATCACTGCAATGGAAAAATACAGTACAACAACACAAAACATACTTCCCTGGTTCTGTAGAAAAGCTATCTGCACGACACATATCGGTTAAACAAAAAACACCTGTTGAAGTGGTTCAGGGTTTTACGAAAATTTGTGAATATTTAAATCAAGAATTAACACTGCGAAATTTAAGTGCATGTTGCTTTTGGCAAGATTCGAAATTTCTTGATGGAAAAGAGGAAATAGTCAGACAACTATATCCTCAGATAAAGATCAAAGTCAGACCTGTCATGGTCAGTGTTTTTCTTCCAGAAAACATACAAGGTATTTTATTTATTGAAAACTAGGATAGTTATACACAGGCCATTGCAGGCGTGCCGGCAATAGTTGATGGTATGGCCTTAGTATATAGTGCTGGTTTTAAAGCCAGTGCACAGCGGATAAGAGATCTGGAAGGGGTGTCTCTGCACTTTTCTGAATACAGTTGCCAACAAAATAGTGAAGAATTCAGACAGTGGTGGATCGCAAATGGTGATACCCAATGGCCGGTCTATTTTTGGGGTGATCTTGATTATTCCGGGATGGGTATATTGGCGAACTTAAAACATCGTTTTGAAAATATCACGGCCTGGCAAGCTGGTTATCAGCCCATGCTAGAGCTGCTACTGACTGGAGCCGGACACGACGCGACGACAACAGGTAAACAGCAACAAATAGACCCGAAAAAAACAGGCTGTTCTTTCGCAGATTCAAAACTACTGCCTGTATTAAGAAAGTATCGGCGCTTTATAGATCAGGAATGGCTTTGCTAAAAAACAGGTTATCATAAATAGTAATCGATTGAATGTTGGACTGTGAAAACACTACATAAAGCTATTTAAACTCTTTTTTTTAACGAAACACCTGAGAATTCACAAAATTCGACTATTATATCTACTGTTTTGTTTTTAATTGTAGGGTTTTATAAAATGTTCAGTAAATTCAGCAAGTTATCGCTTGTCTATCAATTGGCGCTAATGGTTTTAGCGATCACGACATTGATATTTTCCATATTGATATTCTATGTGTCTGACAAAACAAATGATGATGCGATTTCAGCTGTTGAACATGAGCTGGATCGTGAAGTCAGACTGATTGCGGGTAATTTTGAGTTTTTTCACCGGAATTTGACTCAACGTACCAATCAGTTAGCTGATGCTTTTATTAATATGTTTCCTGGCGAAATGGTGATTGATAGTAAAACGAGTGTTGCTATTGGTAAATACTCAGCGCCTGTATTAAGTAATGACGGCCAGGTCATTAATGGTAATTTTTCCAAACCGGATGAGTTTACTCGTATGACCGGTGGTAGTGCGACTATTTTTATGCGCTATGGTGATGATTTTCTGAGGGTATCGACCTCACTTCGTAAAGCCAATAATGAGCGGGCTTTTGGTACGCTGCTGGGTAAAAATCACCCTGGTTATGACATATTGATGCGCGGTGATACTTATATGGGGCCAGCCTATCTGTTTGGCCGTCATTACATGACCAAGTATATTCCTTTTAAAGATAAAGCCGGTCAGGTAGCGGGTATTTTGTATGTAGGTTTCAATTACACCAAAGCGATGCAGGCGCTTAAAGAAAGTTTATCCAGCATAAAGTTTGGTGAAACCGGTTATGTGTATGCCATATCCGCAGCACAAGGTGAAAAACAAGGACAACTGGTGATTCACCCGTCACTAGAAGGTAAAAATCTTGTTGCGATGAAAGACGCATCGGGTAATCAAATTTTCCATAAACTGCTTGATGGTGATGCTGGCGTACTGCATTACAAATGGAAAACGGCTAATGGTCCGGCCAAGGATAAACTAGTTGCCTATAAACACGTTAAAGGCTGGAACTGGGTAGTCGCAGCTGGCAGTTATACCGAGGAATTCACCCGTCACAGTGTGGCGCTTCGTAATAGTATGATTGTCATGTCTGTCATCAGCGCTCTGATGATTATGGGGCTGGTTTTTCTGGCATTGCGTCAGTGGTTACGTCCGCTGTCTTCAATCGCTGAAACTATTAAGGCGCTGGGCCGTGGCGATTTAAAAGCCACCGTGAATGTATCTGGTTCTGATGACCTGAGCGAAACTTCAAACGAAATTCATTTTCTTGCAGGTAATTTGAATAAAATGATCAGTGATTTACGTGAACTGATCAATGGTATCTTAAACTCGGTTGAATCAATGACAATGGTATCGAACAGGGTATCCAGTGTTTCTTCAAGTACCAGTAACGGCGTCAGTAATCAGCTGAATGATATTGATCAGGTTGCTACAGCGATTACTGAAATGTCAGCCACGGTTCAGGAAGTGGCAAATAGTGCTGTTGCTGTTGATACAGCAACCCAGCAATCAAATGAATATGCTGGTGAAGGTAGTGCGCTTGTTAATCGCGTGTCTCGTTCAATTCAGGAGTTAGCTGGCGAAGTTGAACAATCAGCTCGCGTCATTGAAAAAGTAGAACGTGAAAGTGAAAGCATTGATACGGTTTTAGAAGTTATTAGAGGTATAGCGGAACAAACGAATCTATTGGCATTAAATGCAGCTATTGAAGCGGCAAGAGCTGGCGAGCAGGGCAGAGGCTTTGCTGTTGTGGCAGATGAAGTTCGTAATCTGGCACAAAAAACCCAGACCTCGACCACAGAAATTCGAGAAATTATCGAGCGGCTGCAATCCAGTGCTAAAGAAGCCGTTGTTACCATGCAAAGTGGCCGTGAAAAAGCCCAGAGCAGTGTTGAAGAAGTCGTTAAAGCAGATGATATTTTAAAACAAATCAGCGAGTCAGTTGCAACTATAACGGATATGACTGCTCAGATCGCAACCGCGACAGAAGAGCAAACACGCGTTGCAGAAGATGTGCATCAGAGCGTTGTTAATATCCGTGATATTTCCAGTGAAACGGCAAATGGTACACAAGAGATGGAAGAGTCAACCAGAGAGTTACAGTCAGTAGCCAATCAGTTGCAGCAAGCTATCTCTCGCTTTTCAATTTAATTATCTTAAACGCTACTTTGCTGAGACATTGCTTGTTATTAAAACAAGGTTGTCTCAGCTCTGTAGATATCAACTCGACAACTATCTGTCTGCTTATTTAATTTTTTCTTATACGATTTATAAATATCTCAAGCCCGGTAAGTCTTATAACGATTGCAGAAACATAATCATTGCATCACGGTCTTGTTGCGACAGGGTTCTGAACTGTTCTTTTGCTGCTTCAGCTTCGCCACCGTGCCATAAGATAGCCTCTTCAAGACTCTGTGCGCGACCATCGTGTAGAAATCCAGCCAAAGGATTAACTGTTTTCGTCAGCCCGATGCCCCATAAGGGCCGGGTTTTCCACTCACGACCTGAGGCCAGAAAATCCTGTCGGTTATCGGCCAGGCCGGGGCCCATGTCATGTAATAACATATCTGTAAAAGGGTATATTGTTTGATTCGATAACTCTGCAATCTGCGGATGTTGTCCGGTGGTAAATGAGGCGCTGTGACAGGCAGTGCAATTAGACTGCTGAAACAAACTAGCACCGTGCCTTACCTCCGGGTTATCGATATTTCTGCGTGCCGGCACATGTAAGGTCTGTGCATAAAAGCTGACGGCATTCGCGGTGTCATCGGAGACTTCACGACTGTCTGCCGGCAGACTGGTAGCGGCAATATAATTATCATAAAGCGTAGTGCCGGCAATACTTTCTTCAGGGAATAAATGACTGGTAATACCCATGTCACCATTAAATGCCCCCAGTGTTTGCACCATGACACTGGGGTTGTTGGCTTTCCAGCCAAAACGTCCCAGACTGACAGGTTGTGGCTCACCAGCTCTGGCTTTAATAGCGTCGAACACATAATTTGCTCGGCCCGATATGCCGTCGGCATCTGCATCATCCGGATCAGCTAGCGCCAGAATGTCAGCTTCTCTAATCGCTTCTAACAGACCCTGACCAATCATTGGCGGGCCGATCCGTGCACTGAGCCTGACAGTGTTCTGTAGTATCGCGCTGGCAGGTGAAATCGTTGTTGAGCTTTCATTAACCGCGTCATAAGGTTTATCAATTTCAAATACTGGCTTACGCAGGGTAATTGTGCTGCCATCAGCATAAGTGACCAGTTCGGTTTGATAACGATAGAGTACATCTGCCTGACCAGTATAGGGGGAATCGGTTCGCAGGTCGGCGACACCACGATGAAATAACTGTGTGCCGAAATTTTCAACAGGTAGCGGAGCACACCAGTTATTATTAATATTCATCTGCGATTTTTCGCTGCAGTTTAGGTTGCTACCATCTTCGATACTGATGCGTAAAAACAGTGATTCGTTTGCGCCGAGTTTTTGCAGCAGCTCGCTGCCGGCAGGTGGTGTGCCGCGTCCGTCTTCCTGATGGCATTTAACACAGCTGTTATTGTTGAAGGCCGGGCCAAGTCCATCGCGTTGCGGATAATCATTATTGGGTGCGGCAACAAAAGCAAATTCAAATGCTGCATCACCCTGCAAATGTGTTGCCAGTTGTGTCTCGCTAAGGTTTGCAGCCGGTGCAGAAAAGCCATGGCTGGAGTTAGATGCAGTGAGGTCGGTGGTATCCCCACCAAGCATCACGGCATTGATAAAGCCGGCTGCAGGGTTGCTGTTATTCGGGCTGTCACAACTACAGATAAAGACAGCTGCTAAAAGCAAGCTGATGCTATTGCGAATAAAGGTAGGCATATTTTATAAACTCTGTTGTTTGTTTGCCCTGCAACACTGAATAACAGTGTTGTAGGGCAGTTTATTAAACGCTTTTAATTATTGAAATCTGTAACCGACAGTAATGAGATTACTTCATTTTGCAGAGAGCTTTGTAAAACACCCAGTGCGTTTATTGCGGTGCTGATACGGACACGACCTGCCGGATCATTGATAGCATCTCGAAATGGAATCTGTGTCAGCGGATTGCTGATATCGGTGCTAGTGACATCAGCATCACCATCGATCAGTGCAATTTTTTGCATCGCATCGATGATTTCATTGAGTACGCGATCAGCCAGTTGTGAATCGTGTGCCTGCACAAAAGCATAGAGTCCGTTAAGGCTGTCTGAGATACTATCGACGGCTGGGTTATAAGATTTTTTACCGCTGTAAACATTGAGTACGCTTTGTATATTGTTATGGAAATCAGTCAGTGAATTCCAGCTGTACTGTGACTCAACCAGTGTGGTGTCTGCACTGTTAATATCGGCCGCAAACGGATCTGCTATTTTGCCGTTGCCAACTTCATCAACAATGCCGATCATGCCATTGATCAGCTCTTCCATCACGGCCAGCTGTGACAAGTAAAGACCATCGCCAGTGAGTTTGAGTTCGTTGACATAAGGGCCACTGTTGACATCGCTTGGGTTGTACTGAATCGTCCAGGCATCAACCAGAGTCTGTGTGTGACTAGTGAAATTAGTCAGCAAATCCTGCAGATAAGTCAGCTCATTCGGGCTCAATTCAGTGCTGCGAGTGTTGCTTAAAATGCCATCACCAAATAATAGATATTCAATGGTATGAAAGCCCTGTACATCTTCGCTTGCATTGCTGCTGAAGCCGCTGTTGACAGCAGTTGCCAAATCAACTGTGTTGAGTGGCCAGCTATCGAGTTTCGGATCAATGCCGAGTGAATCGACTGGTCCGATCAGAAAACCTTCACTACGTTCCCAGGGTCCGCGGGTTGCTTTCCAGGCATTCTGTGCGCTGATTAATGCACCGCTGCTGAGATCATCGCTGCCATTGAGAGCAGTGATGGCAGTCTTCAGTAAAGCGGCTTCTGTATTTAATTCCTGATAACTGGCGACGATCACATTGTCGGCAAGATTACTGATGACCGGGTTAGCATCGTAATACAAATTATTATTACCGGCAGGCGCACTGCCTGAACACGCGCCTAAGCTCAGTGCAGAAGCGGCTATCGACAATAAAAAGGATGATTGTATTAGGTTCATATTGATCTCCAAACAAGGGTGGGGGTTAAAATGTAACGCCAAGGCCAAGCGCAAAATGATCGAACTGGTTGGCTATTTCACCGGCATGTTGGTGCTCTGCCAGTTCAGCTTTAAAAACGATATTGGGCAGAGGTTTGTAATTCAGACCCAGGGTTGTGCTGTTTCGTTGGTAGCGCAGATTGTCCTGAATCGTGCCTTCAACGGCTGCCATGGTGTCAAATTCATCATAGCGGATGAACAAATCAAGCCGGCCGTTGACAGTGCCCGAGTGCAGCAGATTGTAAGCGGCTTCAATATAAGCGGCTTCTGCCGCATGACCGACAGGTGTCGCAGAAATGCCGCGAACACCCTGGTTGACCAGGTTTTTATTGGCATCGGTAATCAGATCAGAATTTTCAACAGTACCGGCCATAACCTGGCTGCGGACAATCCACGGGCCTTGCTGGTAACGTGCATGTATTTCCCAGATATTGACATTCGCGCTGACCGCGAGGTTTTGCTGATGACGATTCGAGGCACTGTTACCGGCATACATCGCGGCACCGATCAGTCCGTGGTTTGCCAGCGGATAATCAAGCACAGCCACGATTGCCAGGTCATCCGCATTGGCAAATTCCATGCGCGTTTGGTAGCCACCAGCAACCCAGTTCTGACTGCTAAAGCCGGATGAGTCCAGGCCATTAACAACTAATGCGCGGTAATTAAACACGGCTGCCTTGCCGTATAATTCGACGCCGGTTTCATGCCAGGTATTGGGTATCAGTGCGGCTTCACCCAGTGATCGGCTAGCGGTGAAATAATCCGTCGGTTTGGTATAGCGATTAATCATGCCAAAAGGCACGACGATATGACCGATATGCCAGTTTATCGCAGCGCTGCTATGTATTTCTAGTTGGGCTTTTTCAACCACTACTTCGCCGCCTTTTTCCAGCTCAAGTTCATATTCACCAAACTCTGCTGCCTCGTATTCAACGGTAGAACCGGTGCCGCCGTGCTCAATTTCCAGCTCGGCTTCAAACATCATGGTTTCACTCAGCTTGAACTTGGGTTCCAGTATCAGGCGTTCCAGATCAACTTTGCTACGACGATCTGGCACCGTGTCCTGTACGTTTCTAAAAAAATCATACTGGCTGTAATTGATCACCCCATAGCCTTCCCATTCCACAGCAGGGTGGCTCTTTGTGTGTAGTTTTTTGAACAGCTCACGTAGTTCAGAAACTGCTGCATTGGTCTGCTCCAGCTGTAACTTAAGCTCAGTAATCCGTGTTTTTTCCATTTCCAACTCGGTGTTTGATGCAGTGCTGTGCTGATCTATGGTATGAGTCACCGGCTCTGCAAAAGCCGCTGTGGAAGCCAATAGGATACAATTGAGCAGGTAATAAGTTGATTTTTTCATGGGTATTAAGTCCGCAAATCACTATTTGTAAACGATAATGCGAATGATAATGATTCTCATTAAATAATCAAGTTATTTATTAGCCTTTTATTATTAAGCAGCCTGCAACTGCCCAGTGTTGTGAATAAAACGGGTGGAAATTTAATGGTAAAAGAGTCAGAGTGATGACAGTGTTCAATATCGTTAACTGAGTATTACTTGGTAATTTAGTAACAAAGGGCAAAGTGTTGATTTTGATCGAAAGCTAAATCTATCGAATTAGCTATTAACTACGGATGACTGCGAGAGGCTAAGAGAGGATTTTTTATTAGAAAAATGCACTGTTAAATTTCGCCAAAAAAACAAAATGTAAGCAGTAAATTATACCATTCACCCATAAAAAATAACGCCTCATCAGAATTCATCATAGAGTGTATTTTTAAGTTTGTATTGTGTGGTGCATGATACCGGCCTAAGCGGTCAATAGAGCTTAAGGTTGGGTTAAGAATAAAAGAATAGACTAATCTACGTAGCGTTAACTCAGGGTATATCCATATATTGAGCTCTATTGTTTTATGTTAGCCTAGTTCAATTAGAAAAATAATTGCTGCATGAAAAATTAACAGACAGGGTGGTCTGGCTTCTCAAACTGCCATTAATAGGTCTGGATAAACAATAAAGGGATTTATTTTATGAAATGGTTTTTACAACAAAGATTTTCAGTTAACAAAATAGTTTTAGTCTTTTTATTCTTTTCCTTGTCTGCTTGTGATTTATTTAATCATTCAAATGAACAGCCGGCAGATGTTCCACATGCATCACTTGATGTGCGCCTTATTTCTACCGATGGCTCGGCGTTAGCGGCTGTCAATGTTCTTGTTAATAACGTATCTCACGGAATCAGTGACACTAGCGGTTCGCTGCTAATTGATGATCTGGATGTAGACTCATCAATGACTCTGGTATTTGATAAAAACAATTTTGCCAGCCAGGTGATTAATCATCAGACCGGCGCAGAAGGCAGTTCTGCTTCGATTGAAGTGGTTATGATACCGCGTCAATCCAGCATAACGTTTAATAACAATACTGAAAGTGTTTTGACAGGCCAGTTCGGTGCTTCGATAGAACTCAAGGGCAACGATTTTGTGGATACATCGGGTGCGGTGGTCAGCGGTGATATTGAAATGCAGATCACCCCGGTTGATGTTTCAACCGAGGCGGGTCTTGAGGCCTTTCCCGGAAGTTTTAGTGCGATTGATGATGCTGGCGCTGAGGTGCCGGTTATTGTGACCTATGGAACCACTGAATTTAATTTTACAAAAAACTCGGAACCCTTGCAGTTAGCAAACGGTAAAACAGCCGTCATAGAACTGCCTTTATTTATCAGTCAACACCCGGACGGATCTGATGTGGCACTCGGTGATCAGATTCCTTTGTGGTATCTGGATGAAGACAGCGGTATCTGGATACAGCAAGGTGAGGGCACAGTGGTTGCCAGTGCCACCTCAAAAACCGGATTTGCATTGCGTGGTGAGGTCAGTCATTTCACCTGGTGGAATATCGATATCCCGGTTGATACGGGCAATATTTCAGTAAAAGTGGATTTGTCTGATTCTTCGATTGATACAAGCGGACTGAGTACCGTTGTAGTTGGTAAAACAGAGCGCTTTAGTACCGGTACAGTGACGTTACCGGTTGGCCAGAGAAGCAATTATTATAAAGTACCTGCCGGACAGGAGTTATGTTTTAGTGCAAAAGTACTGGTTGATTCCGGTACACCGAATGCCCAGTTGTTTTCATCGCCGTTACAGTGTGGCGTGACACTGGCGCCGGGTGAAAACCGTAATCTCGATATCGTGGTCAATGTAACAGACTTTACCATTACGCCTGATGTGGTATCGACAGCCACAGTCGGATCTGACATATCATCCTGTGGTGCGTTGTCACGTTTGGTGCCCAATGGTTATCTCGCCCCGGTCAGCTACAGTGTGATTTCCGGCAACTTACCGGCCGGGGTGCAGTTAGATGCAAACAGCGGCAGCCTATACGGTATACCCACACAGTCGGGTAACAGCGGCCCGCTTGTGGTACGGGCAACAGATGCTTCCGGCAGAATTGCAAATTCGTCAGCCTTTTCTATCGATGTATCTCCTGAATTGGTCTTATCGCTGGCCAGCGAAGTACCGATGCTGAATGTAAACCAGTCGTATAGTTTTTCAAATTATCTGGTTTCTAGCGGTGGTTACGGTAGCCACGTACTGGGTCAATACAATGACAGCAGTTTGCCAGCGGGAATGATATTTAATGCGCTGAGCGGAACGATTTCCGGCACCCCGTTAGCACTGGTGCTGAATACCGAGTTGCAGGCACATTACAGTAAAACAGCAAAATTTCAGGTAACCGATCAGAACTGTGCCACTGCACGGCTGGATCACGCCATTCGGGTGTTGTATGCGCCTGACTTAAGCGGCGCGCCGGCAGCTGAGCTGCTGGTTGGCAATGCCATCGAGTTTACCGCAACCAATAACGCCGGCCCGGTGGAAAACTGGAGCCTGTCAGGTGCTCCGTCCTGGTTAAGCATCAATAATGTAAGCGGTGCCTTACAAGGTGTGCCAGCTGAATCGGATATTGCATCGAATATCAGTTTTAGCATTATTGCAGAAAACAATATCGCTCACCCGATCGATCCGGCAGGCCATGCTGAGCTGGCTGTTAATTTGTCAGTCACTCAGATTGCACCGTTACTGAGCGGTGCCAGTGATGTTAATATGAATGTCAATCAGACGGTTCAATTAGCGCCGCTTAACAGTGGCGGGCTGGCGGCTAGTTGGTCGATTAACAGTGCGCCAGGCTGGCTCAGTTTCAATACCAGTAACGGTGAGTTAATGGTAGCGCCATTGGCCGGTGATGAAGGTGTGATCAGTAATATTATTATCACTGCAACGAATGCGGCAGGCTCGTCCAGTTACGGCCCTTTTAGTATTACAGTGACCGGCAGTTCGGTGCTTATTCCGGTTATTTCTGGTACACCGGCAACTGCCAAAGTTGATCAGGCGTATTCATTCATTCCTAGCAATAGCGGTGGACTGGCAGATACATGGTCGCTAAGTGGTACATTACCGGCTGGCTTAACATTTAACAGCAATAGCGGTGAAATATCCGGCACACCCGTAACGGCCGGAACTTTCACGGCGTTGTCAGTGACCGCCAGCAACGCCTCAGGGCCCGGTAATAACCACGGCTTTACGATGGTGGTTGATAAAGGTGATCAGCTGATTGCTTTTGAAAAATACAATCAGGCCAGTGTTGTTCGGACTGTCGGCGGTATTATTTCAAACATTGCCACAGGTGGTGCCGGTAGTGGTGCTATTAGTTATGTCAGTGATACTCCCGCTACTGCAACTGTCGATCCTGGCACCGGCGCTATTAGCATCAGCGCTAATGGTACGACAACCATTACTGCTACCAAAGCTGCGGATGCCAACTATCTGGCCAGTAGCACTTTCTTTAGCTTAACCGTGGCAGATGACGGGCCGGTAATAATTAGCGGATTATTAAGCGTGACGCAAACAGTAACGGATTCCACGGTATTGTTTAGTTACATGCCGGTGCTTGAAAGCGGCTTAAATATTGAGTGGTCGGCAAGCAATCTGCCTAATTGGGCAAGTATTGATCCCAGCAGTGGTGAAATTACCGGTTATGTTGATCATTATGATAATGGTATTTACGCTAACATTGTTATAACTGCAACCAACACCGTATCTGCTTCGTCAGCAGATCTGGGTCCTGTTTCAATTTCGCTGTTATTAACCAGCGCACCGAGACTGGATACCCGTATGAGCGGAAATGCTCTGACGGTCTGGCATGATGGCGGTGGTGATCTGTCGTGGATTCCGATCGCCAACAGTGGCGGCTATAGCAATAACTGGACGATAAGCGGTGATTATCCTGATCAGGCTTCAAACTGGCTCGGGGTGGCTGTAAATCCGTACCAATATCCTGAAATCTATCAATTTGAAAACAATCCGACGCTTCAACATATTGGTAAGTGGAATGTGTCTTTAGTGGCTGAGAATGTGCTGGGTACGGATACATTAGATTTTGTTTACGAAGTGAAGTTAAAAATACCGCGTCTTAATCTGCGCGCTAAAGCCGGCGAGCTGGTGGTTGACTGGGCGGCGATAGATCAGTCCGCGTTAGCCACACCAATACCGATTCAGTATGATCTTTATGTCTCTGATATGGCAGGTTTTACACCGGAAAATCCGCAGCTGCTGGCAGGTGACATACTGACAAATTATGCATCAGGTACTGCGATTAACAGCGTCAACGGTAATCCAGTTTCGGTTGCTAAAACCTATTACATGATGTTAGTGGCGCGATACACCAACAGCGAATCGCGCACCGAAGAATTTAAAATTACCGTAAACGCTTTGCCCGATACCGGGGTGATTGAATGCACTAATGGCACGACGATTGACCAGTATAACTGTCTGGATGCAACGGTGGTGACAAACTACCCCAATCAGGACGGAGGCTTAGGCCGGTCTGCAATGGGTTCTAACTGGATTGGATGGCCTGCGCATTACACGGTGCCAGATTATGACCATATCAATGATGCCGGTGATGATAACCCGATCTTTTCAGAGCAACATTGTGTGCGTGATAATGTAACCGGTTTGCTATGGCAGTCTGCCACCCAGTCATCGGTGCAGCAGGGTCAGGTCGATACACAAATCAGTGCTCTTAATGATGTCAGTCATGCATCCAATTGCAACAGGACGGACTGGCGACTACCGACGGCTAGCGAATTGTTCTCGATAGTGCATTATCGCCAGTATATTAAAGCCAATAATTCCTTCTTTTCTAATATTGCCGGTGCTCAGTACTGGAGCGCTGATGTGGTTGAGCCTTCTGCAAGTACGCCTATGAATTGGACCGTGGACTTTGCTAACGGTTTGATGAACAGTGCTGATATCACAACAGCAAACGGTGTGAATGCAATTCTGGTATCAGGCAGTAGCAATACGGCGGCTTTGGTTGATAATCTGGATGGCACGATAACCGATACGGTGACCGCTTTAGTGTGGAAAAAGTGCGCCGAAGGTTATAACTACAATGCAGCCGGTGCAACGCCGGCTGATAAATGTGTATTAGATCTGGCTGACAGTAATACTTTTAGCTGGACTGATGGCTTGATCCGCGCCAGGGATGTTAGCAATGGCAGCACCGGAGAAAATTACTCCAATACACGTTGGCGAGTACCCAATATCAAAGAACTCAACTCCCTTTTAAACCGGGCAGATGCAGCCGGTGTTGCAGGCATGTTTGACAGCACGATGATGCCCAATACAGCGATTGAAAATTTCTGGTCGAGCAGCATCAACTCTTATGCATTAACTCAGGCGCTGAGTCTGAATTTAAATGATACCGGCTTGCCTGCCTCAACGGCGATTAGCAGCCTATTACCGCTGCGTCTGGTCAGTAGTGCTGAGGGCGGGCAGGACACCACGCGCTGGTATCGTGATGCTGATGGCGATGGTTACGGCATTCAAAGTGATTTCATTGACTCTGTTATACAGCCAGAGAATTATGTGCGGTCATCCGGCTGGGGCTGGGATTGTGATGATAGCAGTGCGACTATTAATCCGGATGCTTATGAAGTCATCGACGATGGCATTGATAATAACTGTAATGGAGTGATAGATGAAGGTGAGGTCGGTGGTGTCTAAAAGCTTTTAAGGGCATCAGCTATGATGCGGAGACACAGTTTAGCGAATGTAAAAGCAGGGCCTTAAGGACCTGCTTTTTTTATGTACTCACATCAAACAGATAGCGTGCAGGGTTATGCTGTCTATTTGTCTTCTAAAATATTGATTATGATCATTAATTGTAGTGCGCGCTACTTGACATGCGTGAGTAATTTGTAAGATAGTAATGAACTTGCAGTGGTTGTGATCATATCAATTTATTAATCAGTACGAGGCACAATCATCAAATCCCAAAACAACATTTTTGTGCGCAGTCGTTCGCCACTATTAATTACTCTAAGTCTTGTCCTGTTACTGCTGGCCAGCACACAGGCTGTTTCGGCTGAGGCTTTAAAAACAGCAGATGTGAGCCTTGATAAAGTCGCATTAGTTGCTTATGCAAAGATTGTTGAAGATCCTTTGCATCAACTAAAAGCAGAAGAGTTATTGGCACAAACGGTTTCAAATGATGAACTGGCAGGACAAAATGTTGCCAGTTTTGGTTTTAGCAACAGTGCCCACTGGTTCTTAGTTTCCCTAAAAAATCCGCAAAAAACGCCTATAAAACGTCTGCTGGTGTTTGAACCCAGCTGGTTAGATGATATCGAGATCATTCTGGTGAGTCCGGCAGGTAATAAAACGCTGATTAAAGCTGGCGACAATACGGTATTTTCGAACCGCTCACTGAGTCATCATTATATTAATTTTGAATTAACTATAGCACCTGGCATCAGTCAGTTACTGGTGCGTACACGCACGGTTGACCCTTATCATGTCGCCATGACATTGTGGGATAAAAATGTTTTTTTAGATTCAGTTAATAATGAAATGCTTTATCTGGGAATACTCTATGGCGCGGTTGTCGCCATGTTACTTTATAACCTGATGCTGTTTGTTTCAGTCAGAGAAAAAGTTTACGCAGCCTATATCACTTATTTATTGTTTTTTCTATTAATGCATTCCACCTATAACGGTTACCTGTATCAGTTGTTGTGGCCGGCTTCACCGCTATGGGACAGCTGGGCTCACTCGATCTTTATTTACTTATTTGTTGGTTCGGGTTTGGTTTTTGCTATTGTTTTTCTGGAACTGCAAGCAAAACATAAAACGGCTTTGCGCTGGTCGCTGGGCATCGGACTTTTAATACTGCTCTCGTTTTGTTTAACAGCACTCGGTGGTTATGGCTTACATGTCTCCAGTTCTATTCTCTGGGTACTACTATACGCGCCATTTGTTCTGGTGCTGGGTATTGTGTCTCTGCTGGCAGGTAATCATGCGGCGCGCTTTTTTTTAACAGCAGCGATTGCCGGATTTATCGGCTCCTTTATTACCGGTCTGGCTGCAATGGGTTTTATTGAATACACCTATCTGGCCTTTCATGCGGTAGATATCGGGATGCTGATCGATGCTATTTTGCTTTCTTTCGCACTGGCAGACAGGTTGCGACTGTCCCGAGCGCAAACAGAAGAAGCCAGAGCCGAGTTATTAAAAACAACTAATGAATACGCTCAAAAACTTGAAAAGACAGTGATGATCCGCACCGCCGAACTGAGCAAAGCGAATGCGACAAAAGACAAGTTTTTTTCTATTATTGCTCACGATTTAAGAGGCCCGGTTGGCAGCCTGGCTTCATTGTTTAACAGCAGTATTACTAAAGCGGAAGATTTTACCAGTGAAGAACTGGAACTGGTGCGAACAGCCACGCTTGATACACAGAATTTTCTCGAGCAGTTACTGGCATGGGCCAGCAGTCAACAGGGCAGCGTGCAGATCAATATCAGAGCGCTCAGCCTGCATGATGTTTTTACTAATATGCAGCATCTCTTTCAAGTACATGCTCAAAATAAACAGATCGAACTTGATCTAAAGAACGATGCCGGTTGCTGGGTCTATGCCGACACAAATATGCTGCAGACCATTCTGCGCAACCTGATTAATAACGCGCTTAAATTTACCCGCAGCGGTGGTACTGTTCGCGCCACTGTTGAAGAGTTAAAGGATCATTGTCTGATAACAATAACGGATACAGGTATCGGTATAAGCGACGATGTTATACCCAGTCTTTTCAGAGTCGATAAAAAATCCTATTCTACAGCGGGCACTGATAATGAATCCGGCAGTGGTCTGGGACTGATTTTGTGTGCCGAGTTTGTAGAAAAAAATAATGGCGAGATAGGCGTGGACAGTGTAACAGGTGAGGGCTCAAGCTTCTGGTTTACGCTGCCAAAAGTCAGTGATATAACTGCAGATTAAATCTGCAGTTATTCAGGCTGCCGGAAATAGATCGCCCGGCACCCCCGTCGTTTAACCGGCTGTCATATCCTGCCCGCAGCACATCGGTGATTTCACTTTGCCGTGGCCATCGGGACATTCTGAAACATGAACTGTTTCGCCGCTTTCGGTTGTGATGGTGCCATGGACCAGTTCTTTGTCGCACTTGCCACAGGTCATATTACCAATACTCATACCACATACATCACAGGTATATGCTGTCATTGTTCTCTCCTTGTTTATTATTGGGGGAGATTGATTATAAAAGCATTGAATTCAGATTCACAAGTATTTAATCGTATTCGGTGATACGATTTTACTGATAATTAGTTACGATACCAGATATGAAAAACAGCCAGTCACAACAAGACGTTTTTAACAGTGATTATTTTGATCAAAAAGGTCTGAATATCCATGCGATTTTTAAGCTGTCTGAGCTGCCGGCAGAGCTTATCAATCCCGCTGCTGCAGCTGAGGCGAATGATCACGATTATAAGCAGTTAATTGTTATCGGGCATCTCGGTCAGATGCTCTGGAAAAATCTGGATTCTGTCATTAGTTTGAGTAAACACCCGATTGATGAATACGCGACGGCAAGTGTGAACAATTACTTTAAGCAAAATCACAACTGCCGCTCTTATAAAATAGTTTATCCGCTAAGTGATTCGCACGCAGCAGTGCCGGCTTTACAGCAGCTGGGAAGACTGGCTGGCTGGCATTTTGATTCACCGTTTAAAGTTGGCGTGAATAATATATGGGGTAGCTGGTTTGCCTATCGAGCAGTCGTTTTGGCCGATACGGATTTTACTGAAACACCGTTACTGCAGGCGTCATCACCCTGTGATAATTGTCAGCCGAAATACTGTGTGACGGCTTGCCCGGCAAAAGCGCTGGACAATGATGAGCTGAGTTTTCAGGTCTGTATCGATTATCGTAAACAGGCTGACTCATTGTGCAAAGAATCTTGTGTCGCAAGAGTGGCTTGCCCGATTGGACAGCCGTATCGATACAGTGAACAACAGCTGGCTTATCACTACGGCGTGTCAATGCAGACTATCGAAGCCTTGTATTAAAGCTCCACCCCTTTCTGCGCTTTAATACCGGCACGAAACGCATGTTTAATATCTCGCATTTCAGTCACTGTATCGGCAATTTCAATTAACTCATCTTTTGCACCACGCCCGGTCAGTACCACATGCTGCATTACCGGGCGGCTTTGCAAATCGGTTAATACAGTGTCGAGCGAGAGCAGTCCGCCTTTGATGGCGATATTCACTTCATCCAGTACCACCAGATGATAACTGTCATCATCAAGCATTTTTGCAGCCACTTCCCAGGCCGCCACAGCGGACTGTTTATCCTGTTCAGGGTTTTGCGTTTCCCAGGTAAATCCATCACCCATTACGTGGTAGTCAACCTCGTCAAAGCGTTTAAAAAAGGCTTCTTCACCGGTCGAGAAAGAACCTTTAATAAATTGTACAACTCCGACCTTCATTTCATGGCCTAGAGCGCGAGCGACCATGCCAAAAGCGGATGAACTTTTACCTTTGCCGTTTCCGGTGTGAATTAATAATACGCCGCGTTCTTCTGTTGCCTGAGCAATTTTTTCATCAATAATTTGTTTTTTACGCTGCATGCGCTCAATATAACGTTGTTCTTTTGTGCTGGTTTTATTATCTGTCATCGATATTCACTCTTAATAAATCGCTGCTTCTGGCAGTGCTTATTGCCAGCTGTGTTTCTGTAGAATCAAACTGTCCAGACCGTCAAGAATAGCAGTTGTCGGGTGTAAAAACAGTTTGCCATCAAAGTTTAGTATGCGCACGGCTTTGTTTGGAAAAAGCATCTGGCATTGCTTCGTTAATGTCTGCTCAAATATAAACAATAAATCCGGCTGGTAATGGTTAAGCAGTCTGGTCAGATCTTCAATTTCATTACCGGGCCGGATGTGGCGTATTTTTCTGCCGCTTTCAAGTACATTAAAGCCGGCCAGAGTAAACAGATCATAGAGCCGCGAATCCGGGCCGAAAGAATAGGCTGAACCACTACAGGATGACAGTAACAAAACTTTTTTATGATTACCCTGTACCTGCTTAACTTTATTACGCCACGATTGTGCAAAAACACGGACTTTGTCATTAGCCTGTTGCCAGTTTGTGGCTTTAATAATCGCAGCCATGTTATCTTCAAGCTGGTTCATCGTATTAAAACTACTTAAACGTATGGATTTAACTTTTTCTGGAATAATTTTTTCAATTGTTTCAAGACTTGTCCAGTCAGAGGTGATAAATAAGTCGGGCATCAGTGAATCAATGGCTTCGGCATCCGGGTCGAGAATGCCACCGGTATGCGGCAGTTGTCGTTTGCTATAACGGCTGACACCAACAATGCATTCACCTAAGCCAAGATAATCAAGCATTTTACTGATATAAGGCGACTGACTGATGATGCGTGGGCAGGTTGTGTTATTAGAGGATGCTAAGGGTGAAATAGAAAATACAACTAACAAAAGAATTATCTGATTTAAACGCATTTTCTATTGACTCTTAAAAAAGGGGGCGGTGACTGATGTAAAGTGCCTGACCCTGGCTTGCAAGGTCAGGCTTTGTGTTTTATTGGTTGATAAAGCTGATTTTGTTCGGGTTAAGAACAGTTGCCACGCTGTCTAATAACGTGTCAGTCTGTGGGTCAATCACATGCACTGTTGCATTACCATTAGCAACATCAGATAACCAGATCAGACCATTCACATCAACAGTGATATTGGAAAAATTACCTGTTGCCAGTGTGCCGATAGTCGTTGGTGTTTCTGCACCTGTGCTAGGATCAAAACGGTACAAGGCATTGCTGCCCCAACTAATATAGCTGACATAATAACCCAGTGTAGGTGAAACAATAGCCATCGCCGATACTCTTTCATCAGGGTGGGTAGTGGCAGTGCCATCATCGATGATCAGAGATGTTTCATAAGTAGTGGCATCTACTTTTTCTATGCCGCCTATAAACTCTCCATCTGTGTAGCTGCCAATGGCCTGAATATAAATCGAATCATCTGCTGCCAGGTATTGCATTGAGGTGGTCGGGTTCTTGATTGTTAAAGGAATGCCTTTTAATGCAGTACCTGAGGTTGTTGTATCAATTTCGGTGTCCGTTGCGGTATCAATCACTGCAATATAAGCATTATTTACAGGACTCCAGTACTCAAGTCGTTGCATCGCGACAAATAATTTACCGTTGGCAATCACACCCATTGTCATTTCTGGGGCACCATCGACATCTGCATAGGCGGACAAATCAATTTCACCGGTTTTAAAATCGGCTGCTGTTGTCGCCGATGGATTTACAACCCAGATCGTGCTTCGGTTATAACGAAGTACATAGGCTTTTGTTTCACTTAAAAATACAATTTGATGTGGGTTTGTTGAAGATGCTTCATTTAGTGCATCTTGAGAAGAGTACTGCCAGACAGGGTAGGTGCTGTCTATAATGTTAAATTTTGTGATAGTTGACTGTGTTTCGCGATCAAGTATGTAGAAGTGATCATTAAATGTATTAACGGTTCTATCAGAGTTTCCCGCTAATAATTCATTAGCTGCTATGCGATTGTCATCACCGGTAATAACAGAAATGGCACCGGTAGTGTAATCTGTTGAGGTTGTTGCGACGACCGCAGTAACTGAACTCGGCGTGTAAGACTGTGTGCTATCTTCCGGTAAAAGATCGCAGCCGGCAAGACTGAGCAGCGACAGTGCTGTCAGTAATAATTTATTTTTAAAACTCATCATGGTTTATTTTCCTTTGTTAAAATTGATAGCTGTAGCCCAGATAAATAATCTGGCCTGGTTTAGGGTAGCCGTTATAATCTTCATAACGGTTATTCATAATATTGTTAACAGAAAATTCAAATGTCTGATTTAATGCGCTGTACTTTATTTTTATATTGCTTAAATCTCGGTCTTTAGCTCTCAGCAGGTTGGTTCTGTCGTAATACATGCCTTCTTTAATGTTGTGCTCAAACTGAAGCAGCCAGGCATAGTGTGAATAGGTGTAGCTAAAGAGATAATCTTCTGTGAAATAACCGGGGATCAGGTTGCCATTAAAGCTGCCATTGTCACTGATGATTTCTGAATCAGTGATGGTCATATTAAACATTAACTGGTGGTTCTTAAATAATGGCAGAGAGGCACTGGTTTCAATACCGGTGATAACGCTGTCGTTGATATTTTCAGGCACACCAACGCCGCGTGAATTATTATAGGTACGAACAATAAGATTATTACTATTATTATTAAAATAGCCCAGATGCAGATTCAGGTTGTGCCATAACGATGATTCTGTCTGATTAATATAATCAAAGCCAATATCCATATTGACAGAGTCTTCAGCCAACAGATCACTGTTACCATGGAAAAAACCACGGTTACCATATAGTTCAAATAAATAAGGTGCTCTGTGATACTGGCCAATGTTGAATTTAAGTTGTGTACTCTCAGTCAGGTAATGAGAGTAGCCGATGCGTATGTCGTCAAACTGATACTGTCTGCTTTGCGCGGGAATATGATTGTCATAGATGTCATAAGCATCGTCCAGGTTATCAGTAAGCTGTTCGCTTTGATAAACAACATCAAGCACTCTGTTTCCGTTTTTAAATAACCGTCTTAATCCGAGATTGAGTTTTGCAGTGTTTCTTCTGTGAGATACATCATTCAGAATTTCAAATAAATCTTCTGATGTTGATTGCTGCTGATCCAGATCAAGTACCATGCGCCATTCAATGTGATTACTGTCCGTGGTTTTAATATAGCTTTTCAGACCCGTAATCTGACTTTTTTGAGAAAGGTGATTGGCTTTCAAACCGATCTCGGAATTTCTGTCGTCGTATATTTCGCTTTTATTTCGGTGATAAAGTTCAAAACTGGATTCTGAGTCTGTATTTAATAACTTGCGAATAACCAGTCTGGAATTGAACTGAACTAATGATGTGAATAAATTGGTTGTTATTGCCGAACTGTTCGCTATATTTGGAAGATTTTGTTTCTTTTCGAAAAGCCTGAAACTATTGATTAAAGAAGTGTTGATATTCAATAAATGTTTCCAAACAAGCAAAGAAGAGTTTTGCTCGATTTCGGCATGATTTCGTGTTTCCTCGCGGTCATCACTGCTGACGTAAATTGTACCGTTGTCATTGGTTATCGGGTAATGATTCTTGTTTTCTAGTGATTCGGCGACCAGTCGATAATGATTTTTTTCATCACCGCCTGAGACGTGAAAATTTAATTTGTTTACCCCATAACTTGCGCTTGCGTAACTTATGGTCTTTTTGCTTTCCGTACCATCATTTGTAATAATATTTATTGCACCACCCATTGATGCGGCGCCAAGTTCTATCGGCGTTGAGCCTCTGAAAATTTCTATACGTTTTATCTGACTGACAGGTATCAAACTTAAATCGACATAGCCACTGACCGCATCATTTATTAATATACCATCCAGAAACACAAGTACCTGTTCACTGCTGGCCCCTCGTAATGAGACTGCAGAAAAACTACCAAGTCCCCCTGATTGCTGAATTTGTAATGCTGTTTCGTTCTGGAGAATAGTGGCGAGGTCTGCGTTTGATGCAGACTGCTGATCAATATCAATTTCAGAGAAGTTTACCGTTGCTGTTTTTAGGTCAACATTGCCGATGTTTTCACTAAACACATCCGGGTTTGAAATATAAACCTGTAGTGGTTCCGCAACGCTAGTGGCTGATAGTAAAATAATGAATTGTAAAAAAATGAATCGCATCTGCCGTCTTCAATACCTTTTTAACGACGGGCAAAGAGCTGGACAGAAGAAAAACGAGGGAATGACCCCTGAGAATGTTCTGCCAGTTGTTAACCCTCCGTAACAAACTGGAAATAATCATCTCAGGCCGGTCTCCGGGCTTATGAGTGAATACTGTTAGTATTCAAACTGCTTGCCTTCCCATGTCTTAACTTGACACAGTGGCTGTTTAAGCAGTTTTTAACTCAATTACCGTTGCGGGGGCAGCGCTGGATTTGCTATAAAAAGCTCACCAGTTTCCCGTTTAACTCTGATTCAGACTGAATCAGAGAACCTGTATAATGCGCGAACTTTACGTGTTGAAGGGCTTTAAGTCAATAGAGAACATTGGCTGCTGAAAAAAAACTGACCGGCGTTAACGGCTTCAGGCAGGAAGATAAATCGTTCTGTCTGCGCTCTTAATCGCTTCAACCGGGTGGCTGAATGTTTGTTGCAGGTTGTCAGTGGTGAGAATTTCTTCTGCTGAGCCAGCAAGATAACCGCCTTCACCGGTCAGCAATAACAGATGGCTGCAAAAACGTGCAGCCAGATTGATATCATGCAGAGTCATAATAACCAGACGCTGATCTGAGTATGCATAAGATGAAAAATATTTCAGTAAGCCGATCTGGTAATTCATATCCAGATGACTGTTGGGTTCATCGAGCAGGAAAATTTCTGGGTTCTGTGTCATCAGTGTGGCTAATGAAACTCGTTGCCTTTCTCCGCCGGATAAATGGTTGACCAGGCGTTGGCTCAGCTCTTTCATTTCAACCGTTTCTAGAGCGGCCTGTGCTTTCTCTATGTCGGCCTCGCTTTCCCACTGCCAGTTTGAAAGATAGGGGTGGCGACCGGTTAAAACCGTATCGAGTACCGAGCTGGGGAAGGGGTCTTCATTGTGTTGTAACTGAATACCGATAAGACGAGCTATGCTGGCTCGTTTATAGCTTTGAATATTTTTTTCTTTAAGAAAAATATCGCCGTTATAGTCTTTTTTTAACAAACTAAGTGTGTGTAATAACGTTGTTTTACCGACACCATTGCGCCCAAGAATTCCCCAGCATTGGCCGGGCATGAATTCTATCGTTAATGAATTGCAGATTTGTTTATCGGCAATCTCAATGCTGAGGTTTTTGGTTGACAGCAAGCTCATTTAATCGGTTGCCTGTCAAAGTTTTTATTCAGTAAATAAAGAAAGAAGGGCACACCAATAAATGCGGTAATGACGCCGACCGGTAGTTGTTGTGGTGCAATAATGGTTCTTGCCAACGTGTCAGATATTAATAATAAACTGCCGCCGGCCAGAACCGAAGCCGGTATTAATAGTCGGTGATCACTGCCGCAAATAAGGCGCAACATATGCGGAATAACTAGCCCAATAAAACCGACGCTGCCGGCCTGAATGACGGCGAAGGCGGTCAGTGCGGATGCCAGTAAAAACAGACTTATGCGTAACGGTTTGACGGCAACGCCCAGCGCAATAGCCTGTAAATCACCTCTTGAAAGAATATTTAATTGGCGGGCGATGGCAATGCTGATGATAGTACCTGCGATCAGCGCGATAAAACTGGAGAGTTCGGGCGTGATGTTATTGATGTCACCCATTAACCAGAACAACATGCCGCGCAATGGTTTGTCGGGGCTGGTTGATAGAATAAAGTTGATCATCGCTCCCCAGCCGGCAGCGATGACGACACCGGTTAATAACAGTCGCGAAGGCTGCCAGCTGCCGTTGCTGTGCGACAGGCTAAATACCAGCACAACCGATAACAGGGCTCCAGCAAAAGCACCGCCAGTAATCCAGAAACTGCTTAAGCCGGCCGCCATAGCACTTAAGGCTAATACCGATGAGCCGCTTGAAATACCTAAAATATAAGGATCGGCAAGAGGGTTGCGTAACAATACCTGCATTAACAGGCCGGCCAGTGCTAACAGCGCACCGGTAACATAGGCAATATAGGCACGCGGCGCACGTAATTCCCAGATAATAGTCTGAGCCATGCTTTTGTTGTCGCTAAAGAGGGCTGTGCCGATCTGCTCAAACGATAAACTGATACTGCCAACCGAGAAAGCACTGATAAAACTTAATGCAGAAATCAGAATCAGCGTAGCGAGTAGAGGAAATGCTTTTTGCATTGGGTTTTAAGGTCAGGCCAACAGATGCCTGATTATAATGCAGCTATCGGCGAATATCAGCTGTTAATCTAGGCGACTGTATCAGCGAAAATCACAGACTGATGATAAAACATCAGTCTGTGAGATGCACTCAGGATTAATTACGCATCAATCTTTTTGTATTTGATGCGGTGCGGGTTGAGGGCTTCGTCGCCCAGCCGGTTTTTAAGGTCTTCTTCATACTCAGAATAGTTGCCGTCAAAGAAAGTTACTTTGCTGTCACTTTCAAACGCCAGTATGTGTGTGGCAATCCGGTCCAGGAACCAGCGATCATGCGAAATAACAACCACAGAGCCGGGGAAGTTAAGCAGAGCTTCTTCCAATGCGCGCAAGGTTTCTACATCAAGATCATTGGTGGGCTCATCGAGTAGTAACAGATTGCCACCGGATTTTAATAATTTTGCCAGATGCACGCGGTTGCGTTCACCACCGGATAAATCTTTAACGCGTTTTTGCTGGGCATCGCCTTTAAAGTTAAAGCGACTGACATAACCACGAGAAGAGAAAGTATGGTTGCCTACGGTCAGGTTATCCAGACCCTCAGAAATTTCTTCCCAGACACTGTTGTCACCGTTAAGAGCATCTCTGGACTGATCGACATAGGCGATCTGTACGGTTTCTCCGACAGAAATATCGCCGCCATCTGGCGTTTCCTGTTGTGTCAGCATCCGGAATAAAGTGGTCTTACCGGCACCATTGGGACCGATCACGCCGACGATGCCACCGCGTGGCAAACTGAACGACATGTTTTCATACAGCAGTTTGTCACCATATTTTTTTGCCAGACCATTCGCTTCGATAACTTTGTCACCGAGTCTGGGGCCGGGAGCAATATAAATCTCATTGGTTTCACTGCGTTTCTGATAATCGCTGGATGACATTTCTTCAAACGCGGCAAGACGCGCCTTGCTTTTCGCACGACGGCCTTTTGCATTTGAGCGCACCCATTCCAGTTCGGCACTGATCGCCTTCTGGCGATTTTTTTCGCTTTTCTCTTCCTGCTCAAGACGGTTTTGTTTTTGTTCCAGCCAGCTTGAGTAATTACCTTCCCATGGAATGCCCTGACCGCGGTCGAGTTCTAAAATCCAGCCGGCCACATTATCAAGGAAATAACGGTCGTGGGTAACAGCAACCACGGTACCGGCAAAATCTTTTAAGAAGCGTTCCAACCAGGCGACTGATTCAGCATCAAGGTGGTTGGTAGGCTCATCCAGGATCAGCATGTCGGGGGTTGATAACAGTAATTTACACAAGGCGACTCGGCGGCGTTCACCACCGGACAGTTTAGTTACATCGGCATCCCATGGTGGCAGGCGCAGTGCATCGGCAGCCACTTCCAGTTTGCGTTCAAGGTTATGCGCATCCGATGCCTGTATGATATTTTCTAAACGGGCTTGTTCTGCTGCCAGCGCATCAAAATCAGCATCAGGTTCAGCATAGGCGGCATAAACTTCTTCCAGCTTGGCGGTGGCTTCTGAGATTTCTTTCAGACCTTCTTCTACATTGCCGCGCACGTCTTTAGACGGATCCAGTTCAGGTTCCTGAGACAGGTAGCCGATTTTAATATCCTTGGCCGGCCTGGCTTCGCCGATAATATCGGTATCAAGTCCGGCCATGATGCGTAGCAGGGTAGATTTACCGGCACCGTTATAGCCGAGTACGCCAATTTTTGCGCCGGGGAAAAAGTTAAGGTAAATGTCTTTAAGTATTTGTCGCTTTGGGGGTACGATTTTACCCACGCCGTTCATCGTATAGATATATTGAGCCATAGTCCCGGATAACTTTATTTGTTTAGATGGGCGCAATTATAAAGGAAATTTGAGCAACAAGTGAGATTCCAGAACGGAATATTTTATAAAGTATCTAAATCTAAGGTCAGCAATCTGTATCATAGGCTATTAGCGGCTGATATCGAATCAGCTGTTGTTATTAAAAGAATACCCGCGCGGAACCACAACAATACCTGATTCTGTGACCATGAATCGTTCTTTATCTTTGACCGCATCATAGCCAATACATTCGCCATTGGGTACGCTAACGTGTTTATCGATAATGCATTTATTGAGTCTTACGTGTTTACCAATCCTCACATTATCAAAGATCACCGAATTTTCTACCATCGAACCATCATCGATAAAAACATTTTGTGCCAATACTGAATTTGCGACATTGGCACCGGATATAATGGTGCCGCCGGATAGTATGGAATTAATAAAAATACCTTCATTGCCGGAAGAGCCGGGAACAGCCCTGGCTGGCGGTGTCTGTGATTGATAGGAACGGATGGACCAGTCATTCTGATACAGATCCAGCGGTGGAATAGACTTTAATAAATCCATATTGGCTTGATAATAACTATCAATAGTACCAACATCGCGCCAGTAATTATCAGCTGATACACGGCCTTTTGATTCGCCAAAGCGGTGACCGTAAACTCGGTGGGTTTTGATTAAAGCCGGTAAAATATCTTTACCAAAATCATGGCTTGATCGAGTCTGCAGATTATCAGCTGCCAATACATCGATCAGTAATTGCTTAGAAAAAACATAAATACCCATCGAAGCCAGTGCCTTATCAGGCGCATCGGTGCAAGCATCTGGTGACTCAGGTTTTTCTGCAAAGCAGGTTATTTTATGATTGGCATCGGTACTCATAATGCCGAACTGCTGTGCCTCTTGCAGTGGTACCTGCATACAGGCCACAGTGACATCGGCAGCCCGCTCTTTGTGGCTTTTTAACATCGCCGCATAATCCATTCGATAAATATGATCACCTGACAAAATAATCACATTGTCAGCATCATTGCGCTCTAGAATATAACTGTTCTGAAAAATTGCATCTGCAGTGCCCTGATACCAGTTATTACCTTGGCGCATTTGAGCCGGCACTGGGGTGATGTATTCACCTAACTCAGGATTAAAAATTGACCAGCCATCACGCAGATGTTTTTGTAAAGAATGTGATTTATATTGAGTCAGTACCAAAATACGGCGTAAGCCGGAGTGCAGACAGTTTGATAAGGTGAAATCAATTACTCGGTATTTGCCTCCAAAAGGAACCGATGGTTTTGCACGAAACTGAGTCAGCGGCTGTAGTCGTGTTCCTTCGCCGCCGGCCAGAATAATTGCCAGAGTTTTATCAGTCATTTTTGTTCTTCCTTTTCTTTTTAAGCCAACCCAGTTTACTTATCGAATGCACTTTTATCGGGCGATCTGCATTTTTTTGACCAATAAGCCCCGTTCTCATGTTCAGTTTTAGTGCCTGTCAGTTAAAAGGTGCTAGCTTTTGCACTTAAACTGGTTGATTGCATATCTTGTACCAACAGCAGTAATTCTTAAGTAATAATTAAGTTGTATTTGGCAGTGGCTTTCATGGCATGATATTGCTGGCGGATAAGATTATGCTACTAGTGGTATGAACTTTGCTGACAGATAATCAGACCGGTATTAAAAACACGGATGCATAACACACAAGGTGGCGTATGAAACTTGCAATGATGGGTTTGGGAAAAATGGGTGCCAACATGGTGCGTCGTTTAGCAGCGGACGGTCATGAAATCATCGTTTATGATGTTGATCCTGCGATCGCCAGTTCACTGCAGCGTGAACTCGAATCCGTCACGGCTGCAACATCGCTTAGCGAACTGGTCAGTGCCTTGCCGGTACCGCGTGCGGTCTGGTTAATGGTGCCACATCAGTACGTGGACGACAGCATAGAAGCGTTGTTGCAAGCCGGCATTAATGCAGGCGATCTCATTATCGATGGTGGTAATTCGAACTTTAAGTTGAGCCAGCAACGTGCAGAAACGCTGAGCCAGTCACAGATTCACTTTGTTGACTCGGGTACTTCGGGCGGTATCTGGGGGCTGGAAAACGGTTATAGCATTATGGTGGGAGGCAGTGATGAAGCTGTGGCGATGATCCAGCCAGCGCTGCAATCACTGGCTCCGGCCAGCGACAAAGGCTGGGGCCATGTCGGGCCCGCTGGTGCCGGACATTACGTAAAGATGGTTCATAACGGCATCGAATACGGCATGATGCAGTCGTTTGCTGAAGGTTTTGAAATGCTCAATGCAAAACAGGAAATGGATCTTGATCTGTTGCAAATCTCGGAAATCTGGCAGCACGGCAGTGTCGTGCGTTCCTGGTTACTGGATTTAATGGCTGATGCATTCGCCGCTGATAAATCTTTATCCTCGCTCAGTGATTATGTTGATGACTCCGGCGAAGGCCGCTGGACAGTTCACGATTCAATTGATCTTGGCGTGCCGGCACCGGTACTGACACTGGCCTTGCAAATGCGCTTTCGAAGCCGTCAGGAAAACGCGTTTTCTGGAAAAGTTTTAAATGCCATGCGCGCTGGTTTTGGCGGGCACAGTATTAAAGCTGTCGAATAAAATTCATAGAGGTAACCATGGAAAGTAATAATGCCGCTCAGTGTTTAGGTGAAGCAACAGAACCAACGAATATTGTGATTTTAGGTGCCGGCGGTGACCTGACAAAACGAAAACTAATTCCTGCGCTGCTTAAAATGCTGCGTTGTGGATTGTTGCATGCAGACAGTAAAATTATCGGTGTCTTGAAAGGGCGCACACAAGAACAGTGGTTAACAGGCTTACATAAAGGTATGCAGGAGTATTCACCTGAGATAAAACTGAACGATCAGCAATGGCAGCAATTCAGCTCAATGTTCAGCATGATAGAAGGCGACTTGCAGGAAGAGCGGACTTACACTGATCTGGCTGCCGCCATCACTTCCATACAACAACATAAAAATGCCCTGTTTTACTGTGCAGTACCACCACGCTGGTACACCACCATAGCCGCTGGTCTGGATAAAGCCGGGCTGTCAGATCAGAGCGAGGGATTTCGTCGGGTAGTTATTGAAAAACCGTTTGGTATGGATATTGACAGTGCGCGTCAGTTAAATAATGAACTGCAGAGTTTGCTCGATGAATCCCAGATCTACCGGATTGATCATTATCTCGGTAAAGAAAGTGTACAGAATCTGCTGGTTTACCGTTTTGCCAACAGCATACTTGAGCCACTTTGGAACCGTAACTTTATCGACCATGTGCAGATATCTGCTGCCGAGTCGATAGGCATAGAATACCGCGCTAACTATTACGAAAAATCCGGTGCCTTGCGTGACATGATTCAAAGCCATTTAATGCAGGTCATGACACTGGTAGCGATGGAGCCACCGGTAGAATTTACTGCAGATGCGGTGCGCGATGAAAAAATAAAAGTGCTACGGGCTGTACGACCGATCAAGCCTGAATCGGTCAGTCAGCAAACGGTAGCGGCGCAATACGGTTCTGGCACAAATGCAGAAGAAGCGATTAAGGCCTATGTGGCTGAGGATGATGTATCTGCAGAATCGGTTACTGAAACCCTTGCCGGGGTGCGTTTTCATATTGATAACTGGCGCTGGCAGGGAGTGCCCTTTATTTTGTGGACAGGTAAACGACTGCCGCAACGGGTTTCTGAAATCGTCATACGTTTTCGTAAACCACCGTTTAATTTGTTTGATACCCATGCCAATCCACCGACTGCGAATTCACTGGTTTTTCGGGTACATCCTGATGAAGGTATTTCACTGCGTATGAACGCAAAAATGCCGGGGCTGACAACAGATACCCAGCGCATGGTAATGCGGGCACCTTATGCAGAAAATGGTGAAGATGTATCCGATGCTTATGAAGTCTTGCTGCATGATGTGTTAACCGGCGACGCTACATTATTTTCACGTGCCGATGAGGTCGAGCAATCGTGGTCTATTATTGAACCAATACTTAACGAATGGCAGCACCGTATCTCAGTCAATCGATACCGCGCCGGTACTTGGGAGATTCCCGGCATGGAGGATTTGTTTGCAGACTGTGTCGGTGGCTGGCATAAACCCAGCTGAGATAAACCCAGTTGACATAGATACGGTTAAAGGTGGGACAAATAATGCATCACTGGTATGTATCAGCAGATTTTGATAAGGCGTCACAACAAGCGGCAGAGTTTTTAGCCGACGCGATCGGCCTGTGTGTCGATAAAAAAGGCAGTTGTCATGTGGTGTTGCCCGGCGGTAATACACCGGCAAAATGTCTTGGTCTGCTAGCCCAGCAGGATCTGCCATGGGATAAAGTTCACTGGTATCCTGGCGATGAACGCTGTTATCCAGTCGCCCATGCCGAGCGCAATGATGTTATGTTAGAACAGCATCTGTGGTCACATTTGTCCGTGGCTCATGTGCACAGGATAGCCGCCGAATTGGGTGCTGAAAAAGCAGCCTTGTTATTTAGTGAACTGATCAGTGCTATCGAGCATTTTGATATCGCCTTTCTCGGCATCGGTGAGGATGGCCACACCGCAAGTTTATTTCCCGGTAATGAGGCTTTACTCGATAGCCGGCCCGCTGTGCCGGTGCATCATTCACCGAAAGCCCCGCAAGATCGTGTCAGCTTAAGTATCAGCACCTTAAAGCAGGCAACAACCCGACTGGTATTAGCAAGCGGTGTCGGTAAACGAGATATTATCAGTCGCATTAAGCAGCAAGAGTCTTTACCAGTTAATATGCTGGGAAGCATTAACTGGTTTATCGACGAATCTGTGCTGGCAGATTAAAAGTCAGCACTTATTTACCGCTGCAGCAGCACGATATAGTATAAAAAGATGAACTGATAATGGGCGCTCTGCCATTTTCAGGTGCATTTTTTCAGACAGTACGGCAGCCTTATAAAAAACTGTTGTTACTTAAGCCCTTGATAATGCGACCTGTTGCCCTTATCAATAGCTGGTTAATGCCTAGCTAATGACTGGCTAATGACTGGCAGGTTTTTTGCTTTGTTGTTTATAGGTATTTCATTGAGGATTAATGGGAGAAGCTAATATGAATATGCAGCAAGTTCGAGAAGTCGCTAAAAATTTCGGTATTAAAACATCACGCATGAGCAAGGAAAAACTGATTCAGAGTATTCAGTTATCAGAAGGAAATTTCAGTTGTTTCTCAACAGCTGTTAATGGTGAATGTGATCAGGCCGGCTGTATTTGGCGTGATGACTGTTTCACTACAGCGACTAAAAAACGCGACAGTTAAAATTTTGGCCGATTATTTTTTCTGTAGTGCCTGTTGATACAGATGCAGATAATGAGTGGCACTGGACTGCCATGAAAAATCCTTGCTCATGGCGTTAAGCTGAAGCTGTCGCCAGCTTGCTCGATTCTGATAGAGTTTTAGTGCGAATTTCAGCGTCTGTAACAAAGCGGCAGCGCTCGGCTGTTTAACCATAAAACCGTCGGCATGATCAATCTCAGTTGTCGATTCACTGACAGTGTTGACGGTATCGGCCAGACCACCAACATTGGTCACCACGGGTAAGGTGCCATAACGCAGACTGTAGAGTTGATTCAGGCCACAGGGTTCAAAGTTTGACGGCATCAGATAAATATCACTGGCCGCTTCTATTTTGTGAGCCAGCTCTTCGCTATAACCAATAATTACTTTCATCTGTTGCGGGTGCTTCTGAGCCCAGCCAGATAACTCGATTTCATAATGCGTTTCACCGGTACCCAGTATCACAATCTGCAGAGGCATCTTTAACAAGGCCGTTAGATTCTGCACAATAATGGGCAGACCTTTTTGTTCAACCAGCCGGCTAACCATGCCAAGCATAGGAATATTTTCATCCACCGGTAGTTCCAGTTGCTGTTGTAAAGCGGTTTTGTTCAGGCTTTTTTTAGCTAATGAGTGGCGGTTGTATTTGTGTGCAATCAGGTTGTCACTGCCTGGGTTCCAGTGTTTGTGATCGATTCCGTTAAGAATGCCGGACAGATCATCTTTTCTTTTATTAAGCAAGCCATCAAGACCGTAGCCGAAATTTTGCTGAAGAATTTCACGGGCATAATTAGGACTGACCGTATTGATTTTGTCGGCATAGACCAGGCCGCCTTTGATAAACGATAACTGATTATAAAATTCCAGCCCTTCCATTGACCAGAGTTGTTCCGGCAGTTTTAGGTCTGTAAAGGTTTGCTGATCAAACACGCCCTGGTATGCCAGATTATGAATGGTAAAAATGCTGGCAGGTCTGACCGGTTGCAGACTTAATAAAGCCGGCACCAGACCTGTCTGCCAGTCATTGCAGTGGACGATGTCGGGCTGCCAGTCTAGCGATAATTTATTTAATGCGATATCAACTGCGGCATGACAGAAAATTGAAAAGCGAAACGCATTGTCATGCCAGTCTTCGCCGTGATGATCGGTATAAGGCCCACCCGGACGATCAAAAACTGCCGGGCAATCGATCAGCCAGACAGTTAGTTTTGTTCCGGGCATCCGGGTTTCGATAATGTTGACCGTTTGATTGTAATAACTGCATTGCCCGCGTATTTTACTTTGTTTAATATTTTTAATGACATCGGGATAAGCCGGTAATAACAGCCTGACATCCAGCCCGAGTTTAAGCAGAGCGGGGGGCAGGCTGCCTGCAACATCGCCCAGGCCACCGGTTTTAATCAGTGGGAAGGCTTCACTGCTGATATAAAGAATTTTTTTCATGATTGTTTTTTTAGAACCAGCCCTGCCAGTGGCGGCAGGCTAAGTGATAATGAGGCCGGCTGATTCATCCATGGCATATCGTCGGCTCTTATCAGGGCTGAGCTGCCGGCATTGCTGCCTGAATAAAAGTCCGAATCGGAATTAAAAATAATCTCATAGCTGGCATTTTCAGGCACGCCGATCCGGTAGTTATCACGGATAATTGGGGTAAAGTTCAGCACCATGATCATGCATTCGTGGTCACTTTTTCTGATATAAGATAACACCGATTGGTCGGTATCATTACAGTCTAGCCATTCGAAACCGTGGTGATCAAAATCGTACTGATGCAGTGCCGGTTGTTGCCGGTAGAGTTGGTTAAGATCGCTGACCAGTTTTTTAATGCCATTGTGCAGCGGATATTGTAAAACATACCAGTCGAGGGTTTTGTCGTGATTCCATTCTGTACCCTGAGCAAATTCACAGCCCATAAACAGCAGTTTTTTACCGGGATAGGTAAACATATAGGTGTAAAGCAGGCGCAGATTAGCAAACTGCTGCCATTCATCACCGGGCATTTTATACAGCATCGAGCTTTTTCCATGTACCACTTCATCATGCGAAAAAGGCAGAATAAAATTTTCACTGAACAGGTATAACAGGCCAAAGGTAAGCTGATGGTGATGGTAGTGACGGTGAACCGGATCATTCGCCATATAATGCAGGCTGTCATGCATCCAGCCCATATTCCACTTCATACTGAAGCCGAGACCTCCGAGTTGGGTTGGTCGTGTCACCTGTGGCCAGGCGGTGGATTCTTCGGCCATAATAATAGTGCCGGGAAAGTTCGCATGAGTGACACTGTTGAGTTCACGCATCAGTTCTATGGCTTCAATATTTTCGTTGCCGCCATGTTGATTGGGTAGCCAGTCTCCATCTTCGCGTGAGTAATCAAGGTATAGCATCGAAGCCACTGCATCGACGCGTAAACCATCAATGTGATATTCCTGTAGCCAGAATACAGCGCTGGATAATAAAAAGTTTTTGACTTCGTTACGGCCATAATTATAAATCAGTGTACCCCAGTCGCGGTGTTCTCCACGCCTCGGGTCTTCGTGTTCGTAAAGTGTGGTGCCGTCAAAACAAGCTAAACCGTGTGCGTCTTTTGGAAAATGAGCGGGTACCCAGTCCAGTAAAACACCAATGCCGTGCTGGTGACAGTAATCAACAAAAAAACGAAATTCATCGGCCTTGCCAAAGCGCCGGGTAGGTGCGAAGTAGCCGGTGGTCTGATAACCCCAGGATGCATCCAGCGGGTGTTCGGTAACAGGCAGCAGTTCGATGTGAGTAAAACCGGTTTCTTTAACGTAATCAACCAGCCGCTGTGCCAGCGTTCGATAATCCAGAAAATGACCGTTGTCATCGCGCTGCCATGAACCGAGATGACATTCATAAATTGACAGAGGCTGGTGCAGCCAGTCAAACTCCGCTCGGTTTTTGATCCAGTCGCTGTCTTGCCAGTGATAGTCCGTCTCACTGCAGGTTACCGATGCGGTGGCCGGACGAAGTTCATATTGCCGGGCGTAGGGATCTGTCTTTGTTAAAATCTGCCCACTGTGCCGATTTCGAATTTCAAATTTATACAGTGTTTCGCTATCCAGCCCGGCTATAAATAATTCCCAGACACCACTGTCACCACGTGAACGCATTGGCTGACGCCTGCCATCCCAGTTATTAAAATCACCGATCACACTGACTCTGGCAGCATTCGGTGCCCATACGGCAAACAAAAAACCGCTTATGTTATCGATGGTTCTAGGTTGCGCGCCAAGGCAGTTATACAGGTTTAAATGTTTGCCTTCTGCAAATAAATGCAAATCATAATCACTGAGCTGTGGCTCAAAGCAGTATGGGTCGTAATAGGATGTGATAGTGCCGGCAGAATCGGTTCGTGTTAATAAGTAGTGCTGCGTTGCCGGTTTCTTGCAGAGAAAAAAGTCACTGTCTTGATAGCGTGAAACCTCAAGCTGTTGCTCGGTAATCGTCAGCTGCTGTGTTTCAGGAGCATACAACACAATGAAGTCTTCACTAAAAGCGGTCTGGTTTCCTAATACAGTAAAAGGTGCGTAATGTTTGCCTTCTGCAATCTGCGTCAGTTCATTTTGTAAGCCCGCTGAGACATCCCATTTTTGTTTCTTTGTTGACGAAAATTGTATAGCCATAATGTGATCAGGTCCGTTTGGGTGACTGAGCTTTGCAGGAAAACGATCATGTTATTACTGTTAAGCAAGTTTTATGCACATCTATAAAATAATAAAATACCGTAGCCTGATTAATCATATAGCTATTTCGTAAAACGGGGTATATATTTTAACCTGCAGTGAGCGCACTATATTGAAGCATTGCGCTGCCAGATTTTTTCAGATGGCACGCTTTAATGGCATGAAATGCGATTGTCTGGTCATAAATAGCAGAAACGTCATTATGTCACAGGGTTTGTTGTATGGCTTGGTTTTTGCATCGTCATGCTTAGAGTCAACCTGTTCATAATAATTCTTATCAGTATAAAGCTTTAATACATCCATTTTAGAGAGTGAGTACAACAAGGATGAAAACACAAAAGTCACCACGCTTCATCAGTAACCTGACCCGCAATACGCTGGCGCTGATTATGGCTGGCGGGCGTGGAGAACGCTTAAAAGATTTAACACAGTGGCGCGCTAAGCCCGCTGTACCATTTGGAGGAAAGTTCAGGATTGTTGATTTTCCGCTGTCAAACTGTATCAATTCGGGTATTCGTAGAATAGGTGTACTAACCCAATATAAATCGCATTCTCTGATGCTGCACATCCAGCGTAGCTGGGGACATTTACGCAGTGAGTTTGGTGAGTTTGTAGAGTTATTACCAGCTCAGCAGCGTATTCAGTCAAGCTGGTATGCCGGCACTGCCGATTCAATATATCAAAACCTCGATATCATCCGCTCTCATACCCCGGACTATGTTTTGATACTGGCAGGCGACCATATTTATAAAATGGATTATGGCAGCATGCTGGCGAAACACGTCGAGAACAATGCTGATGTTACAGTGGGTTGTATTGAGGTGCCCATTAAGAAAGCCAGTGCATTTGGTGTGATGGAAATTGATGAAAACTATCGCATTAAAAACTTTATTGAAAAACCATCAGTTCCTGAACCGATGCCTGATAATCCGGATGAAGCGCTGTGTTCAATGGGTATTTACGTGTTCAATACTGATTTGCTATTTGAGTTACTGATTCGCGATGCCGACTCTTTCAACTCAAGTCATGATTTTGGTAAGGACATTATTCCTTATGCGATTGAAAACTATTCGGTATATGGATATCGCTTCTCAAATGCCGAAACACATATTCAGTCATACTGGCGCGATGTCGGTACGGTCGATGCGTTTTGGGAAGCTAATCTTGAACTTATCGGTATCACACCGGAATTAAACCTTTATGATGACGAATGGCCGATCTGGACTCATCAGGAACAATTACCACCGGCCAAGTTTATTTTTGATGATGGTGATCGTCGGGGTATGGCAGTCGATTCTATGGTCTCGGGTGGCTGCATTATTTCAGGCGCGATGGTCAGTCATTCACTGCTGTTCTCAAACGTAACGATTGATAATTACAGTAAGGTAGATTCATCGGTAATACTGCCTGATGTCACTATCGGAAAAAACTGTCGGATATTTCATGCGGTGATTGATAAAGGTTGTGACATACCTGATGGCACAGAGATTGGTGTTAATAATGAGGAAGATAAAGAGCGTTATTATGTTTCTCCAAACGGGGTGGTTCTTGTAACTGCAGAGATGTTAGGAAAGGTTTTACATTATGTCCGATAAAGGTAAAAGTATACCTTCGATAAATGTAGTGCTGTACTGGCATATGCATCAGCCGGAATATCGCGACCTGCGTAATGGTGAATATCATTTGCCGTGGACCTATCTGCACACGATCAAAGACTATGTCGATATGGCAGCACATCTTGAGAATAGTCCTGATGCCAAAGCCGTTATTAATTTTGCACCGGTGCTACTTCAGCAAATAGATAATTACGCCAGTCAGCTGGATGGTTATTTACATCATGGTAAAGCTCTCAATGATCCGTTTTTAGCTGCACTGGTAGACCCGGTGCTGACACTCAATCATGAAAAAAGACTGGCTATTGTCAAAGGCTGCCTGCGTGCTAATAAAGAGCGCCTGATCGAACGCTTTGAAAGTTTCAATGCACTCTCCGCGATGGCAGAAGCTGCGCTTGAAACACCTGGCATGATCAGTTATTACGCCGAGCAATTCTTTTCTGATTTGTTGGTCTGGTATCATCTAGCTTGGATTGCAGAAACAGTCCGGCTGGCTGATTCACGAATTAAAAAATTAATGAAAAAATCGAGGCACTTTTCAGTGCAAGACAGGCATCTGTTATTTGAGGTAATTTATGAGCTGATCAGTGGTGTTATTGGTCGTTACAAAAAACTTGCACTGGCAGGACAGATTGAGCTGTCGATGACGCCTTATGCGCATCCTATTGTGCCTTTATTGCAGGACATTGAATCGGCCAGAGAAGCTATGCCAGATGCTTTATTACCGCTCGCTAAAAATTATCCTGGCGGACAGCAGCGAAGTCGCTGGCATATGCAAAAGGGGATTGAAGTTTTTAAACACTATTTTGGCTTTGAGCCACAGGGATGCTGGCCATCAGAAGGCAGTATCAGCGCAGCGACCGTTGAACTGATAGCAGACAGTGGTATCAAATGGCTGGCCAGTGGCGGTACCGTGTTACACAATTCATTACAGCGTTCAGGGGATGAGGCCGAGCCCTGTATTCATCAGGCTTATCAGTACCGTGAGACGGATACCGCCTGTTTTTTCAGAGACGATGGGTTATCAGATCTTATCGGGTTTAAATACTCAGACTGGCATGCTGATGATGCGGTTGCTAATCTGCAACATCACCTTGAAACCATCGCCCGTGACTGTGCCGACAAACCAGATGCAATCGTATCTATTATTCTCGATGGTGAAAATGCCTGGGAGTATTACCCGAATAATGGTTATCATTTTATCAGCGCGCTTTATCAAGTGTTGTCTCAACATGAAGCTATTCACCTGACCACTTATAGTGATTACCTTAAAAAACATGCCGAAAGAAAAACAATCAGCGAGATAGTTGCTGGTAGCTGGGTCTATGGTACTTTTTCGACATGGATTGGCGAAAAAGATAAGAACCGTGCCTGGGATATGCTGGTTGAAGCAAAAAATGTTTATGATCGGGTTATAGAGCAGGGTGCAATGTCTGACGAGGACATGAAAGCGGCGGAGATGCAGCTGGCTACCTGTGAAAGCTCAGACTGGTTCTGGTGGTTTGGAGAATATAATTCAGCAGAATCGGTAGCAGCATTTGATGAGCAGTTTCGTTTACACCTGAGTAATCTTTATCAGTTGCTGGGTGCAGAAGTACCGGACTATTTAACCACGGCGTTTTCATTTGGTTCCGGTGATCCGGCAATGGGAGGTGCCATGTTGCCGGGGCAGCAACAATAAATGAAAAAAAACCGACAATATGATTCGCTCGACAGACAACGCAGAGCGGGTGTCCTGTTACATCCAACATCGTTACCCGGCCCTGGCATTAACGGTGATATTGGGCATCAGGCATATCGTTTTATAGAGTTTCTTAAAAGCAGCGGTTTTAAAGTATGGCAAATGTTACCGTTAGGCCCGACACACGATGATAATTCACCGTATCAATGTTTGTCTGCGCATGCTGGTAATCCGCTTTTAATCAGTCTGGAGTGGCTCGAAGATAAACAGTGGCTTGACAGAACAAAAATTAAACTGGCAGAAACAGATAAGCAATACAGACTGCAGTGTTTAAAACTGGCAGCTGCAAACTTTTACAGTGCTGATGATACCGAAAGTATGCAACAACTCAGTGCTTTTAAAGCCGAGCATAAAGACTGGCTGGATGACTTTGCGCTTTTTATGGCTTTGAAAATAAAGTTCAGTAATCAGCCTTGGTATCAGTGGCCTGTCGCTGAAAGGCACCGCGATACTGCAGCACTGAACGAAGCCCGGACTGCACTAAAGGCGCTGATACAGGAGTTCGAGTTTCAGCAATTTATTTTCTTTCGGCAATGGCATGAAATTCGCGACTATGGCAAACAGCATGATGTTGAACTGTTTGGGGATATGCCAATATTTGTTGCCAGAGACAGCGCTGATGTTTGGGCCTGCCGGCAAAACTTTTTAATGGATGCGGACGGCAATATGAGCTTGGTTGCCGGAGTGCCGCCGGATGCCTTTTCAGACAGCGGTCAGCGCTGGGGTAATCCATTGTTTGACTGGGAATACATGCAATCGGACGGTTTTAGCTGGTGGAAACATCGCTTTAAAACACAGCTGGAGTTGTTTGACTTGGTACGACTCGATCATTTTCGCGGGCTTGAATCCTGCTGGCAAATTCCTGCCAGTGAAGATACGGCGATTAATGGTCGCTGGGTCAAATCACCGGGACGTGAATTGCTGACAGAGTTATTTGCACACTTTCATCGTCTGCCGCTGATTGCAGAAGACCTCGGTGTTATTACTGATGAAGTAATTGCACTTAAAAAATCATTTCAGCTGGCAGGAATGAAGGTGCTGCAGTTTGCATTTGATGGCAATACCAGTAACCCGCATTTGCCGCATCGGCATGATCCTGGCGATGTGGTTTATACCGGTACCCATGATAATGATACGTCACTGGGCTGGATCAGAAACGCAACAAATTATCACCGCGATTACTTTAAGCAGTATCTCGATATTGCAGAACAATCAGAACAGGATGATTTGTGGGCACTGATACGACACGCACTGCTATCCGTTTCATTTTTGTCGGTATTACCAATGCAGGATCTGCTAATGCTAGATTCATCGCAGCGTATGAATACACCGGGAACAGTCGGTGATAACTGGAGCTGGCGCTTCAACTGGGATCAGTTAAAGCCGGAAACAGTTGAACGAATCTCGAAATTAATTGTGTGCTATCAGAGGTAAATCTATGTCTAAAAATATTTCACAGCGTACTGTAAGCGAGACGGCGATGAAACCATTGTCGTCAGACAGTGACTCACTTGCAATTGATTTTGAAAGATATCTGACGCGCCATCTGGGCCGCTTTATTGGCTGCGTACCTTATTATCTTTACGAGGCATTATCTTTAACACTGCGCGACCACATAATGACGGATTGGCGTAACACATGGAAAACATACGAAGCTAAAGACGTAAAAAAAACCTATTACATGTCACTGGAGTTTTTAATCGGACGTTCACTGGGTAATCATATTCTTAATATGGATCTTGATCCGCAACTAAAACAGGCGATGAATAAATTTGCACTCAGCTTAGAAGATATCATCACTGAAGAACACGATGCCGGATTGGGTAATGGCGGTCTAGGACGACTGGCGGCCTGTTTCATGGACAGTTGTGCCAGTTTGAAGTTGCCTGTCATCGGCTATGGCATTCGATATGAATATGGCATGTTCAGACAAAAAATAAAGGATGGATATCAGGTAGAAGAAGCGGATCACTGGTTACGAGACGGCAATCCCTGGGAAATTGAACGGCCAGAATACGCACAGCTTATTCGCTTTGGTGGCCGAGTGGAGACAGTTAAAAATCATAATCGTAAACCACATGTGGTCTGGCTTGATACCTCAGATATTATGGCAATTCCTTATGATGTGCCAATATCAGGTTATCAAAACAATACGGTCAATACACTGCGGCTATGGAGTGCCAGCGCAACCAATGTCTTCAGTCTCGAAGATTTTAATGCAGGCAGTTATTCGGAAGCTGTGGAAGCAAAAAATAATGCTGAAAATATCAGTATGGTGCTGTACCCGAATGATGCCAGTGAAAACGGTAAAGAGCTGCGTCTGAAACAACAGTATTTTCTGGCCTCTGCAAGTTTGCAGGATGTAATCAGAATGTGGAAACTTAACCAAGGCAATGACTTTACAAAGTTTGCCGAACAAAATGTTTTCCAGATGAATGACACGCACCCAACGATTGCGGTTGCCGAGTTGATGAGGCTGCTAATAGATGAAAACTATCTGTCCTGGGATCAGGCTTGGACTATAACCAGCCAGACGATGGCCTATACCAATCACACATTGTTACCTGAAGCGCTTGAGAAATGGTCTGTCGCCTTGTTTGAAAAGCTGCTGCCACGGTTATTACAAATTATTTACGAAATTAACGCCCGCTTTCTTAAGCAGGTGGCCAGTAAATGGCCGGGAGATCAGGGCCGACAAATACGAATGTCAGTCATCGAAGAGGGCGAAACTAAATCTGTTCGCATGGCTTATCTTGCCATTATTGGCAGTTTTTCAGTTAACGGTGTGGCGGCCTTGCATTCAAAACTGTTAACAGAAGGGCTATTCCGTGATTTTTATGAACTGTGGCCGGAAAAATTTAATAACAAAACAAATGGTGTGACGCCACGGCGATGGATAGCACATGCCAATCCTTTAATGACAGAATTGATCAGCCAAAAAATTGGTAATGAATGGGTACGCGATCTGCAGCAGATCGATCAGTTAAAACGCTATGCAGATGATGAAGTCTTTCATTCAAGCTGGCAAGCTGTAAAGTCACTGAATAAGAAACGACTGGCCGAGCTGGTGAGTTCGCAATGCGATGTGGAATTCAATATTGATTCATTGTTTGATGTGCAGGTAAAAAGAATTCATGAGTATAAGCGGCAGTTGCTTAATGTGTTGCACGTTATCCACTTATATGTGCGGATTAAAAATGCTGACACAAAAAACTGGACTAACCGCTGTGTGCTTATCGGCGGAAAAGCTGCACCGGGGTATTATATTGCGAAAAGTATTATTAAACTGATAAATAATGTAGCCGATGTCGTAAACAATGATGCTGAAGTGGGTGATAAATTAAAACTGGCATTTATTCCAAATTATGGCGTGTCGAAAATGGAAATAATCTGTCCGGGCACAGACTTATCAGAACAGATCTCAACCGCAGGGAAGGAAGCCTCTGGTACCGGCAATATGAAGTTTATGATGAATGGTGCGATTACCATCGGCACCTATGATGGTGCCAATATAGAAATAATGGATGCGGTTGGTAGTGATAACTTCTACCTGTTTGGACTTAAAGCTGATGAAGTCGAAGCACTGCGCGGTCATTACAATCCTCAGCACTATATTGATAGCGATGAAGATCTGAAAAAGGTCATGCAGTTGTTAACCAGTGGTCACTTTAATACCTGTGAAAACAAGATATTCGACAGTGTGATAGCAACCTTGCTCGACCCTGATGATCCCTGGCTAACATTGGCGGATTTCAGAAGTTATATCGATGCACAGGAAATGGTTTCTCTTGCCTATCGCGACAAGGCAAAGTGGACAACAATGAGTATTCTCAACACCGCATCCAGTGGTCATTTTTCTACTGACCGGACCATGCAGGAATATAACCGCGATATCTGGAAACTCCGGGATTAATGCGTTATCGACTGCAGCCGTGCTTGCAGTATCGAAAGTAACAGCGGGTGTTGTGAAATCAACGGACTGATTGCAATGTTAAAATCAGGAAATTGAGACATTATGCGCTGGCAGATTTCCGTTATGTCGCCGCCAACACCGGCATGTCGGCCGGGCAAAAAAAACAACAGACAGACAATGGCGCTCTGTTCACCGGATTGGGCTTTTTTAGTCAGCCAGTGTTCAAGAAGCTCGCCGTTAAAATCGTATTCACGACCTTTACGGCGCTCCATTACGGCCTGGTTAAGCACTGTACTATTCCCCAGTTTTTGTTGAACCTGACTTGCCAGATGCTGGCGTACCGCCGTCACGGCAGCAACAGGTGAGCCGTGATCTACCAGCACGATATTGTGTAACGCTAACTTGTTATCGATGGCAGTATCAGTGATATGCTGATAAATAATCTTAGCCAGATTAGCTTCACCCTCAGGTAAGGGGTAAATCACAGCGCTCGTTGTCAATTCAAAATCTCCAAACTCCTGTTGTAACAGGCTGACCTGTTTAGGAATAAATGACGTTAGTGCTTTGCTGTTGGCAAAAAAAAGCGGCAAAATGATAAAACGTCTCTGACCAAGTATTAACTGCTGGCGCATAAAGTCATAAAAAATATCTGCCGGTTTATTATCAAGCTCGGCAGGATCAATAGTGTTTGCGTGCTGTAATGAAACCGGGTGAATACACAGTGCTGTCTTCGCGCTTAAATTAGCAGCCACTTTTCTCAGTTGCAGGGTAGCGGCGGCTCTTACAGAGCCATTATCTACCAGTAAAATAACAGCCATCAGCGCTACTCCTGTCTGTAAAAATATGTGGCAAACAATAACCCATTGTTGAAAAATCAGGTGGTTTGGCTGTTGATGATAAAACAGTTATCAAAATAAGTATATTAGCTGTTAAATTCTGCACGTTTTTTATATGATATTGATCAGTGATGTTCTATTAGACAAAGCTCCGGGTATCTACAGGGTTTGTGTTAATCGAAGATACCAGTCTAGAAGACTCAGTTTCTGAGTTAATTTGTATTCTCAGAAAATACTGATAGCAGGTTGTCTGTAATTCATTCTCTTGTTTATCTATTTTGTTTTGCTACGGCTTAAAATATCTTCGCTGACCAGCTGATCAGTTAGTCGCAACCATTCGATCAGCAGTTTGTTTAATTTTACGGTATGGTCAGTATGCCTGAAACGATTTTCATCGACGCTGTTAACGGCGCTGATGTAATCATTGAGTGATACTTTTCCATAAGAATAATTTTCCGCTTCATCTTTGAGTATGTCTGTCGCCAGTCGTATTTTCTGATCCGAAACGGCAATCAGCTGTTGTTCACGTTGAATTTGTAAATAGAGGTTTCTCAGGGTGATATTCAGCTGTTGATTTTTGTTGGTATTTGAAAGTAGAGTTCTTTTGTGATCAATTGCAGCCAGCTGCTTTTTTGCCTTATTTGCAGTTTGTCCGAACGGCCAGCGAACAGAAATGCCTGCGAATAAATTATCGTTTTGATCTGTTAGTCCCCAGTCCAGTCCGTTTATTTGATAGCCTAACAGCAGATTGGTGGATGGCATCAGTTCATCGCTGGTTTGGTCGACTTGCAAATTGCTCTGCTGTGCCAGCATATTAAGTATCATGTATGTTCGACTGTTGGTAATAAATATATCGTAATCCTTTTCGAATGCGATCTTTGTCGTCGCAGGCTTGGGTTTAAGCGGAATATAAGCGGCGTTATCAGGCTGGTTTATTGCTTTGTAAATCAAGTTGGCATAGGTTTTATATACTTCTTCCTGAATAATGATATTTTCTTTTTTCCCGATAAGCAGTAATTTCATTTTGTTAACATCTATTGGCAGGGCAATTTTTTGCCGCTGTCGGTCCAGAATGTTTTCCATCAATACTTTGCTTGATTGGTAAGAAGACTGACTGACACGAAGGTTTTCGTAGGCTGAATACCAGTTATAATAAGCAGCTGTGAGGCTGGCCAGATAATCTTCATACGCCTCTACTATCTGATAGCGACTGATGCTGTTTTCAATACCAATTATTTTCTCATGTAATTTTGTGCTTTTGCCGAAAGCATTTTTTGCAATTGGTTGAGAAATTAATAACTCAAGACTGGATTCATCGGTGCCGCTTAAAGCGGATGAATTTTTTCCATAAGACAGTGACAACTCTGTGCCGTTATAAGGGAATAGCTTGCTAAGGGATATACTTGCCTCGGGATTGTCAGTATCTTGCTGCAGATAAAAGTTATGCTGATATTTTACATCCATAATGACATCACTGGCGGGCAGCAGGATGTCACGACGGTACTGAAGTGGGAGCTGTTCCAGAAGAATCGACTCGAAAGCCAGGTCTTTTGCAGTTGCTTGTCTGATAAACGATTGCAGGCTAAGTGTTGCTTGTTTGAGATCAGATGCAGATGCAGGTGTCATAATGAGATTGCAACATACAGTAGTGATCAATATTAATTGCAGCACTGTGTTCAGACTGTTTTGTGTCATCTTTATCATGGCTTAGCTGGCTGGATTGAAAATCGTTGCTGGATGTCCTGAAGCAGACTGTAGAGACAGGGTATAAGGATAAGCGTGATAACTGAGCCAAACAATAAGCCCCACGCAAGTGCCATCATCATCTCGGCCAGCATGGCATCATAACCAGCAATACCATAGGCTGTTGGTAAAACGCCGGCGACTGTAGTCAGTGTGGTCAGAATCACCGCTTTAAGACGAGTCTGTGCAATGCGCGCAATTCTCTCATTAATATGTAATGTATTGTGCTGATCATATTCCTGTTCAAGTTTGGTCAGCATTATGATCGCGTCATTGATGACGACACCTGCCATGCCGAGTGAACCGATGGCCGCAAAAAAACCAAACAGATGCTGGCCGTGTAACCAGAAGGCATAGATAACACCAACCATGCCAAACGGAATAGCCAGTAAAATAATGAGCGGCCGGGAGACAGAATTAAACAATATTACAAGAATGCCAAAGATTAATGTAATGGCCAGAATAACAGCATTTCTCAGATCGTTTTTGGATTCTCTGGTGTCAGCAACTTCACCATCGAAATTAAGACTGGTTGTAGGTTGTTGGCTGATGATTGTTTTAAAAATATTTTTTTCAAGGTCTTTAGCAATTTCTAATGGTGTTGTTGCCGTGTTCTGTTTTAAATCAGCATAAACTGTGGTTGCGCGACGACTATCTCTTCGGCTAATTGATGTGGGGGTCATGGTTTTATTGATTGTAACCAGATCGCCTAAAGGAGCCAGATAATTCGAGCGGTTTTCAACTGGAATTTCCAAAATACTACGAATATCTTTTTTGGCGCTATCGATGACGGAGAGACGAACATCAATATGCTCGCTGCCATTGGGTAATTCATAGAGAATTTCACCTTCAAGCGAAGCGCGAAATGTTGTGGCTATATCTAGTGGGCTGATTGCCAGTCGTTTAACTTTATCCCGTTGGATATCAATTTTATATTCCGGCAAAGTCAGTGGTTCATCAATTTCTGCATTGCTTAGTCCTGGGTGGTTTTTCATTGCTTGCAGAATGGATTTGGCAGCCTTGTTACGTAGTTCGTTATCGTTTTCTAACACCAGCACTTCAACGGCGCTGCCTGATGACTGTCCCCAACGACTTTTATTGATAATGAGTTTTTTCAGGCCTTTAATATTGTTTGTCTGTGGCTTCCAGATATTTATAAGCTCGTCTGCTGACAGTGTGCGTTTTTCTTTTGGTACGATCTCAATGATCATACGAAATCGATTTTCTTTAGCGACGCTACCATGACGACTACGGGCAATTTCAGTACGAAATCCCACGACTTCTTTGCCCAGATAAGGTTCTATCAGGTTTTCTATTTCTTTACTGATCATGGCTGTTTCATAACGGTCCGCTTTTTTATCAGCGGTACCTATCAGTATGATTTCACGAGTTTCTTCATGAGGGAACAAAACAAACTGCATTGTGCTACTTGCAATCATCAGCGAGCTGACAAACAACGCTGTAAAGATGATAAAAATAAAGTATTTATATTTTATTAAGTGAATTAACAGATTTCCATAGCGTTCTTCAATATGATCAAACCAGTGTGGATCTTCTGCTGTTTGATTTTTTTTTCCTTTCATTAAACGAGGTATTTGAATATGTAAGTGGCCAGGTAGAATCACCAGTGACTCCATCAGGCTGGCGAATAACATAAGAAATACAATGCCCGGGATGAAACTGACAAATGCCCCAAAGTGACCGGAGAAATAGAATAGCGGGATGAATGCAACACAGGTGGTAATAACGCTGGCTAGCACTGGCATAAACACCTGGCTGGTGCCCTGAATAGCGGCTTGTTCTGAACTAAAACCCCGTGCATGAAAACGGCCGACGTTTTCAGCCACAACAATGGCATCATCGACAACGATACCCATTACAATGATGACGGCAGCTAGCGTAATATTGTTTATCGTGTAATCCATCATCAATGCACAGATTAGTGTCAGACAAACTGTAAAGGGGATGCCCATAGCAACCCAAATGCCGGCACGTTTATTTAGAAACAAAAACAGCGTGAGCAGAATAAGGCAAAAACCAATACCGCCATTAATTGCGATAATGCTCAGGCGATTGCGTACTTCATAGGACTCATCATCGAGCACAACCAGTTCTATATCTGAATTGTGTAGATTGTTTTCATTAAATGCATTGACTGCATTTTGTACTGCTTCTATCGCTTCAAGTATTCCATAAGAGCCGTTTTTTACTGCGTTGAACATAATCGATTCACGGCCATTGACTTTGATGATTTGTTTTTCGCGTCGGTAGTCGTTTCTCACTTCAGCTATTGAACCCAGTTCTATGGCTTTTCCCTTAAAGCCTGCCTGTATGTATAGCGGCTTTAGTTTGTCTACAGAATCAAGCTGAGCATTAATCGTAACGCTGGGTTCATCCTTAACCTGAATGTTACCGGCTGGTTGTCGGATATGATTTCTGCTGACTTCGTTAATGACCTGGCTGAGCGGGATCTGATAGCGAACCAGTTTTTCCGGATCTACATTGATCTGCAGCTCTTGCTGCAAATAGCCAGAACGATTAATGCTGTTGATTTGTGGCAGGTTGGTCAGTTGCAGTTCCAGTGTTGTTGCGTAGCGCTGCAGTTCTTGCCGCTGTTCATTGGTTAATAAGTGGCTTTTTTTATGAATCAGCGCGATGTCGATGATGGCTTTTTTGGAGCTCTTGAAGACGCGTATACTGGGTTTTTCACGCACTTCTGCTGGCAGTTTTGTACCCAGTGCGGCGTTGCGGATTTCAGTTATCGCCTCGTTTTTATTGGCGTAGTCTTTTTCAAGTTCAACGGTAACGGTGGTGACTCCACGACCGACACGGCTATGGAGTCGATAAACACCATCTACCGTTTTTAGTTCGTCTTCCAGTTCACGGGTAACAAAATGTTCAACTTCTTCGGCGGTGGCACCGGGATAGACGGCGGTGATCAGCACCATGTCATAAGTGATGTCTGGGCGTTCTTCTTTTTTTATCTCTTGCCAGGAAAACAAACCGCCAAGAATAACGGATATGAACACCATGTTGGTTAAGAGGTGGCGATTGACAAAAAATTCAATAAGTTTTGCTATCATGATTGCATAGTACAACATCTGTATGACAGCATAATCTGGTTATTGCTATCTGGTGACTAATCGGTCGGAATTAGCCTGTATAGTATGCATTTTGTAACGGCGAGACAACATAATTTCTCGCTATTGAGGAGCTAAATATTTAGATAATAATACAGTGTCTGACAAGACTATCGATTTGGCTGGTCGGATGCTTTTATGTTTGTTGTTGCCACATGCTATAGGGGCGTTCGATGGCCTGTTCCAGTTGTTTTATGCTGAATGAACGCGCCATTTCAGCCACTTTCATTCCGTCAATATAGGCCTTGACAACAGGTAGTGTAAAGACGCTGTGTTGTGCGCACAGATAGGCGGATTTTTCACACTCGACATAGACGCCAATCATCTCTGGGAATCGTTGCTCGATCATGGCAGATAGCTGAGGTTTTAAAGTTTGGCAGACACCACAATGCTGCCCGCCAAAAAGTATGAATACCGCATGCTTGGCAGTTAAGCGCTCAAGTGTCTCGCAGTCAGTTATGGTTTGCATGTACTTTAATTGCTATCAATGCTTACGATTCCCGTTGTGCTATAGATCAAATATCAAGCAGGCAAATATTGCCCCAGCCTTCTTACCATTGTCGATGTACCCTCAGAATGGGCTAACAGCGGGATCAATTCTGTTCATATTGAATTATCAATCTATATAGCATATGACCGCTATTATAGCGATCTTTAGATGCGACCTTCAGCTGGCTTTACTATATAATAGAGGCTTTAATTTTCTGCCAATGACAGCACTTATTACGCTTATGAGCAACACAACTACTACTGTGTCTGAGAAAACCTTCATTAAGGGTAAAGACCGCGATCTTGAGTCCACCATTGAGACCATGCACGCCAAGCTAAACGATCTGGGTATCGAGATTGAAGAAGCGTCGTGGTTAAACCCTGTACCCAATGTTTATTCCGTACATATTCGTGATAAAGACTGTGAACTGATGTTTACCAATGGCAAGGGCGCAACTGAGAAGTCCTGTCTGGCCAGTGCGCTGGGTGAGTATTTTGAACGCCTGAGCTGTAATTACTTTTTTGCTGATTTTTATCTGGGTGAAGAGTTTGCGAAAGCTGAGTTTGTGCATTACCCGGATGAACGCTGGTTTGATGTGGTCGATGAAAACATACCGGATGGCTTGCTGGATGAAGATTTATGGCGCTATTACGACCCGGAACAGCAGCTAGGATCGAGCCAGTTGTTTGACATCAACTCGGGAGCTGGGGAGCGCGGTATTTGTGCCTTGCCATATACCCGACTGCGAGATGCTGAGCGCGTATGGTTTCCGGTGAATATTATAGGCAATATTTACGTGAGTAATGGCATGTCGGCGGGTAACACAAAAAACGAAGCCCGTGTACAGAGCTTGTCTGAAATTTTTGAACGCTATGTTAAAAATAAAATTATAGCGGAAGGCATCTGTTTGCCGGAGGTGCCAAATGATGTGTTAAACCGTTTTCCAGCTATTGTCGAAGCAATTAACAAACTGGAAAGCCACGATTATCACATCCGCGTTGCCGATGCGTCACTGGGTGGTAAATATCCTGTAATGAGTGTGACCTTGATGAATGATCGCGACGCAACTGTTTTTGCTTCGTTTGGTGCGCACCCGAGTTTTGAAGTGGCACTGGAACGTACCGTAACAGAGTTATTGCAGGGTCGTGATTTGCACGAGCTGGATGGTTTCTCAATGCCCAGCATGGATCTGGATGAAGTAGCAGATCATCACAATCTGGAAACGCATTTCATCGACTCCAGTGGTCTGCTGGCTTACGACTTTTTTAAGGACAAACCCGATTATGAATTTTACGACTGGGATCACGACGCTAATACTGATGATGAGTTTGACTATTTAAGCCGCATCATTCATGACATGGGACATGATATTTACATATCGGATTACGAACACCTCAATGTCTACAGTTGTCGTATTATCGTGCCAGGCATGTCGGATATTTATCCGGTGGATGATCTGATTTGGAGTAACAGTAACGAGGGCGCTTTATTTCGTGAAGAGATATTGTCGCTAAAACATTTAGACAAACCTCAATGGCAAGATATTTTTGAACGTCTTGAAGAGGGTGGTTATAACGATATGCAACGTGTAGCCGAATTTATCGGTATTGCACCCGACCGTGGTTCAGTCTGGGCAGGACTGCGAATTGGTGAACTTAAAGCGATGCTTAATCTGGCTATTGGTGATATCGAGATGGCCGCCAACTGGGTTGACTGGTGTCTGGGTATGGATCAACTCACGGTTTGCCGTTTACATTTATATAACTGCCTGAAGGTGCTGATTGATTTAACTCTCGATGAAAGCCGTGACTACAATGATTTTATTGATGGCTTAAATAAACTGTATGGTAAAGAGTATGTGTCGATCAGCACTAAAGTACTCAATGGTAGTGAAAAGTTTCATGGCTTACACAGCCCAGGTTTATCACTCGATGGTTTTTATCTGCACAAAGAGTTATTAACAGGCTACGCCAAGTTGCACAAGTTCAAACGGATAAACTGGCGCTAAGCGGTTTTTTCAAATTGCGTCAGCTGCTGAAAAACAGCTGATAATATTCAGGCAGTTGACGTTTTTAATACCGTTAAATTACTGTGATTGACTAAATGGCCGTTATTAACAGAACTTGATTTTTATCATTCATTGGCCGCGAACAATTATTATAATGTTTAAGGAACTAACTGGGTAAATTGAGTAAATGAAACATATTGTTTTAGCATTATCAGCTTTGATTAATCTTTTGTTGGTTGTCGATGTTTTTGCCCAGCCGATTGATCTTGAACTTGCTCAAACCGCAGTTAATGGAGAGTATGTGCAGGTAATGCAGGAGCAGGATCAGAGGTTGTTATTGAGCGAGGCTTTAACAGCCTATCAGCAAGGACGTTTTTCTGCTGTTGAAAATTCAGTTTTAAATTTCGGCATAGCTGCTAGGCCAGTCTGGTTATTTTTTACTGTAAAAAACTCATCTGCGACATCACAAACAAGACGCTTGATTGTTAAGACGCCGTGGCTTGATAAAATATCGCTTTATTTTCTTCATAACGATCAATTACAGGCCGAGTATCAGGCGGGAGATACGCTGCCTTATGATCAGCGAGCTATCAAAAGCCGGTACTTTGAGTTTGACCATGCTTATATGCCGTCCTTGACGACTGTTATGATTAGGGTTGAAACACCGGATCCGATGGTACTGCCTATTTATCTGAACAACACTGACTCTGTTGTTGCAGACAATACTGCAGAGACCTATCTTTATGGTTTTGTTTACGGCGTGTTGTTTGCCTTGTCGGTTTACAATTTGATTTTGTTTTTCAGTTTGAAATCGTCGCGCTATCTTTACTATACGCTTTACCTGACTGCATTCTTGATCATGAATATTACCTATAGCGGTCATGGTTATCAGTGGCTCTGGCCGAGTTCTCCTCGGTTGCAAACCTGGTTTAATCCACTTTTTATGGTGCTGTATTCATTTGTCGGACTGGTCTTTACCTCGGTTTTTTTGCAAACCAAACATTTTTTACCGAAACTACACGGGGTGCTTGTCAAACTCTGCCTGTTTATTGCTATTGCATTTATTGTTTCGGTTTTACTCGGCAGTCAAGTCGGGGCACTGCTGATTGCTTTTATGTTTGCTCTGAGCTTCCCGCTGGTTATGGTTTTGCTCGGTGGATTGTCACTTTTTTACGGTAATCAGGCCGCCAAGTACTTTTTAGTCGCTTCTGTTACTCACAGCATTATGGTAATTATTACGGCTATGACGGTATGGGGGCTGATACCCTATACTTCGATTGGTTTTCATTCGCTTGAGCTGGGCATGACGATTGATGCAATCCTTTTATCAATTGCGTTAGCGGATCAGTTGCGTCTGATAAACGAAAAAAAGTTATACGCCGAACAGCTGGCAATGACAGATCATCTTACTGGCTTATATAATCGCCGTGCTTTTTATCAGCTGGTCAACCCAATGTGGAATACCGGAATGCGAAAGTCGCATGATATCTGTGTTTTGTTGCTGGATGTAGATCAGTTTAAAGATATTAATGACCGTTATGGTCATGCTCAGGGAGATGAGATACTGGTTAAGCTGTCTATTGCTTTGCGTGAAAGCGCGCGTGCAGGCGATGTTGTTGCCAGATGGGGCGGCGAGGAATTCATTATTTTTCTGCCAGAAACAAATCACAATGAAGCATACAGTATTGCTGAGCGCATGAGAAAAAACATATCTGGCATCGAGTTAAAAAACAATAGCGATAAAATTAAAATATCAGTCAGTATCGGTCTGGCGCATAATGACCGTGAAACTGTCTCTGTTGATCAGTTAATTGAGGTGTCTGATAAATATCTGTATGCGGCCAAAGCGGCAGGGCGAAACCGGGTTTGTGCACCGTTTAATTGCGAGCTGAATAATATCGGCGAATCCTAGTTTATTATTCAAGGCGACAATTAAATGTTCAAAGTATCAAGCTCGCATCTATTCTGTCATCTTAGGACTATTTTAAAAAACATATAATAAATAGCGGAATTTTCAGATTATTCTTTCATCAAAATATGGCGCATGCTATCCATTGCCATTATAAATGACGCGCCAAACGAGTTTCTAAATAGTCTGACTAGATAGCAATATATAATTTCTCATCATGATTTTATTCGACGGCAACTTACTAATTAATATTACCGTGTAACCCTCAAATCAGGCATGTCGTCAGTACGAGCTGGCGTCAATCAATAAAATTCTTTTAAAGTGTGATGCAGTTATTATAAATTTGTTTTTACAGCTGGTTATTTTCAGATAAAAACATTATAGTCGGCTGGAAGAACAAATGACTGTTCTCACTTCTCAATTAAAAGCAACGGAGCAGAACCGGATTTGTTCAATGATGAATAATGGTTAGATTTTTTCTGCCTGTGAAAAACCATTGGCAATAAAAGGTGCTAGGTTAGTCATCAGTTCAACCTGTTCATCAGAATAGGCGTATTCATCACCGGCTACGAAGACCAGCAGACCCTGCCAGTTATCGTCTGATTTTAGCGGCACTATTAAAACGGATTTTAGCAGGCCCATTTTTAAAATCGCATTCATTAATCTGGCTTGCGTTAGTTTAGCGGCCTGATCCTGCAAATTATCGTATTTAATGGTCTGCTGTGATTTTATAATGTCCAACAGATGCAGATCCTTTGTCGTCATTGTTGACAGTGACTCTAGTGCTGTATGACTAGCTGTTCGCTCCGAGCGCATACTCATCATGCTCAGGTTCTCGTCTGCTTCATTAAGGTGCCACAGGCCAAGCCATTCTATCGGCAAATAGCCGGTGGCTTCTTTGTACAAGGAATCCACTTTGTTCTCAGCACTGCCATGGCGGTGCATCTTGCTTAACATGGTCACAACAAAACGAGTGCGTGCAGACAGTGTATTAAAAGCATCAGACAGCGCAGCTAGCTCATCGTTACCGCGTACCTTTAACTGATAACCGAAGTCACCTTGAGCGACACGCTGGCAGCCCTTAATGGTCTGAGTTATGCGTCGTATTACACTGACATAGAACCAGATAATTCCTAATAACAGAGAGATACCAGCACCAATAAAAGCTCTGTTTGTCAGCTCTTTGTTAGCGTGTAATTGTTTTTCAATCGAATCGTCAATAGTCTTAATCAAATAACCGGTTATTTGATTAATGAGTTGCTGATTTTCCTGTACATAATCTGCACCCCATTCGAGTCTGGGTTCTTTAAGGTTGTCACCCAGTTTTTTCATAAGACCACGCCTGAAGCTAAGCCAGTTGTCTTTTAATGTCGTAATGCTATTCATCAACGAATTGTCAACACTGTGGAATGTCTTTATCGGTAGGGCAGAGGCTGTTTTTTCGATTTGCTGAATCTGGCTCTCGAAAGCATCCAGATCATTCATAAAATCAGGGTAAAAAATCACAAGGTCCCGAAAGTAGGGCGCGTAGTCACGTGGAGCATTACTGGCATAAGTTGCCCCTCGACGTTTAATAGCCTGTCCTTGTGTTTCAAGTTGCTTTACCTGACTGAGCAATTGCTGGCTGGCATGATTTTCTTCTGCTAATAAGTTGATATAAATAATAATGACTGCAGCACCAATAATTAAAACACCAAGCCCAGCAAAAACTTTTATTTGAAGCCAGTTAATAACGCTTTTTTTCATTTGTATTACCTGATAATTATTTTAGTTATTTTGTGAGTGAAAAGCAGCAAATGGCTTTTATCATCTCGTAATATATGAATGATATGATTGAAATTAAATTATATAGTTCAAGTTTTTATGAAAATATTCTGGGTAAAGAAGGTGTAATCATTCACCACATCAGCTGTACAGACCATCAGTAGAACAGCACAGCAGCGTCAATAGGCTGTTCAAAGCACATACAGATAAAATCAATTAATTGATATAAGAGCGTCCTGATCAACAGGGGCGCCTTGAGGAAATGACTGTCTCAAAAACAAGCTAGAAGCTAGCTTAAAATGTAAAGTTGGTCAGGCGAGTCGATGCCGCTCAAAACAGCTCCGACCCATATAATACTTATCAAGTTTTTTAGTCTGATTTTGTAAAAAAAATTTTTGTCATTAGTTTTCGACAGTAAATCCGAACGCCTTGTCATGCACATAAACCAGTTTGCACTCATCTATATATTTTGCATCGTGGATTCTTCCTGCCTTAATATAACCGGTCTCACCTTTATTCAGAATTACTTTTTCACCGTCGTGGATAAGTCCATCCGCAGACTGGATGTAAAATTGGATCGACATTTTTCCTTCTACAACAATCGTCATGTCATCACCGGGATGTGAATGAGGTGGTTCTTCTGTTCCTGCTTCCCAGCGTTCCAGCATGACCTCTGCTCCATCAGGGTTTGTAGGGTAACTTGTTCTTACAGTAAAACCCGCCGGGGTATCAGCAGTTGATACGTGATTGTCCCAGACTGCACTGGTTTCGCTTGTTACTTCTTTGTTTATATCTTTAGTCATTATCTCGGCCGTATACTAATGTAGTGTTCATGTATTGTACTATCAAGTTTCGAGGTCATTAACTTACTATTTACACAGGATTTCAACTCAGGACATTTGGGGTCTAGTAAACTAAAGGGGTCGGAGCCCTTTGTGTTTAACGTCAATGGTGATACTCTAATTTTTCACTGAGTCTGTAGGAGAATAGTGTGCCAAGGAAGCCACGGTTTTACCTGCCAGGGATACCTGTTCACATCGTTCAAAGAGGTCATAGTCGACAGCCTGTATTCTTTGAAAATGATGATTATCACACCTATCTCCATTGGTTGTCCGAAGCTGCAGAGCGTTATGGATGCGCTATACATGCCTATGTGTTAATGACGAATCATATCCATCTTCTCGTTACACCAGAGGGTAAACAAAGCGTCAGCTTGATGATGCAATATATAGATAGGCGATATGTGCCTTATATAAATCAATCCTATGGCACCACTGGTAGTATCTGGGAAGGGCGTTATAAAGCCGGTATGACTCATGACGAAGAATACCTGCTAACCTGTATGCGTTATATTGAACTCAACCCAGTAAGAGCCAATATGGTTAAAAACCCATTTGCGTATCGTTGGTCAAGCTAGAAATGCAATGCTCAAGGTAAAGAAGACACAATCATTACCCCGCATGAGCTGTACAGACAATTAGGTAGAACAAAGCAACAGCGTCAACAGGCGTATAAAGCGCTGTTCAAAGCACACATAGATAAAGAACAATTAAGCGATATAAGGGCATCCTGGCAAACAGGAACGCCTTTAGGAAATGACTATTTCAAAACAAAGATAGAAGCTAAATTAAAATGTAAGATTGGGCAGCCGAGGCGAGGAAGGCCCACAAAGGGCTCTGACCCCTTATAATTTCGCTGACCCCTTATAATTTAAGAGGCCGAATATATGTCAGCACGATCCTTTTCTCTGGTGACGGTTGTGTGAAATGCTAATAAATTAAAACATTGTGCATAAACGGTACAGTGTAAGGGAATGTTTTGTTGACATAACTGGGGCGTCCATATATGTCTTGTTTAGTTTGTTCTTGGAGTTCTGTCAATAGCTGTACATATCAAGTTATAAAACTGTAAAATAAGACCAATAAACTGTAAATAATCACATCAAACATAATGTCTAAATTATATACAACAGATGAGGCTGCTACTTTCCTTGGAGTCAGTGCGTCCCGGGTAAGGCAGCTTATTTTAGAAAAAAGGCTTAAATCACAAAAAATTGGACGAGATCATATCATTACTGAAATCGACCTACTTGAATTTAAAGATATTGGTCCTCTGAAACGTGGACGTCCCAAAATATAACTTGCGCATGCGTTAGGAATTAATTACTATAGTCTTGGTTTTACTTCAATAAGTAATGTGATGAATTATTCTAAAATTAAACCCACAAAGAAAAATCCTATTAGCGTTGTTAATGGAGATACTCGAGACCTCATAAAGAGTTTGCCCGATAACTCCGTGCAATGTGTAATTACATCACCTCCTTACTGGGGAGTTAGAGACTATGGAGTTGAAAATCAAATAGGCGCAGAGCCAGATATTAAAGATTATATTAAAGATTTGGTTGAGGTGTTTTCAGAAGTGCGGCGTGTTCTTAAAGATGATGGTACATTTTGGTTAAATATAGCTAATACTTATACCTCCGGAGGGCGAAAATGGCGTCAGAAGGACTCAAAAAATAAAAATCGTGGCATGTCATATAGACCACCGACACCTGAAGGCCTCAAAAAGAAAGATTTAATTGGGGTTGCATGGATGCTTGCAATGGAATGTCAAAAAGAAGGCTGGTATTTAAGAAATGATATTATTTGGCATAAACCTAACTGCCAGCCTGAGAGTGTACGTGATAGACTCACAGTATCTCATGAATATGTATTTATGTTCACTAAATCTGAAAAATATTTATTTAATCAGCAGGCTATAAAAGAGCCTACGGCTGATGGAAAATCTACAAGAAATAAGAGAACTGTTTGGTCGGTAAACACAGAACCCTTTCCTGATGCTCATTTTGCAGTATTCCCTCCATCATTAATTGAACCCTGTATGCTTTCAGGAACCAATGAGGGTGATACTGTCTTAGATCCATTTTTTGGTGCAGGAACTGTTGGGCTAGTAGCTAAGTCACTAAATAGAAAGTGTATTGGTTTAGAACTTAACCCAGATTATATTGACATTATAAATAAACGAATAAGTTAACTTTTAACTTTAAAAGACCAAGTAGCATGAACAACGCAGTATTCTTTTAATAGATTTTTTATTTGTAGCTTGCGTTCACCTCCACCGTCGAAATATAAGCTATATTTAAGTTTTTTATCCACATCTCTAATATAGCAATAACCAGGCTTTGGGTATTGTTTACTTTCAAGCCTCATTTCAAGCTCGCCTTTACTGGCCTCAAGCAAGAGGTCTTTAGGTATTTCAACTAACTCATATCTCCACGTGCTTGGGCCTTTTTCAAGAGCTCTTAAAGTAAATATTTTTTCATAGTTATTTAGATGACTAAGATATAAAACCATTAAATTTTTAAGATCTGATGGATTATCACCCCATTCGCCTTTACCTAATTCCATAAATTTACTGACCCAGATTTTTTCTTCCTTTATATTTTTGTCAGCTTGTGTTTTTAATGAAATTCTAACCGATTTTACTTCAATATCATGGCCGGGGTTTCCCTTAGGTGCTAGCCTTGAATTTTGATTATCAGATTTGAATGCTTGATCTAACGCATATTCAAATTTATCTTTTGTAAAAGGTTCTGCAGAAAAGGTATGGTGAATTCTTAGAGAGTCACCAATATTTTGAATTATTGTCTCGTTAACAAAGTCCTTATTTAAAAGCTTGTGTGAATACGATGATTCAAATGATGTAATTATTTTTGATATCCAGAATAACTGGCCTTGAGTAAGAGAGTTTAGTTTTGTAATTAGCTGTGATATTAGTTTACTTTTAGATAGTTTCATTTTTATGATGGCCAGTACATGCTACCGCTATTTTTTGTAACATGTTTATGTAATACCTTATCAATAAATTGTACAAAATCTATAATATTTCTTAGATTTACATTTACATCTTGGTATGTAAGGTTGATGTTGACAACTTCATGAGCGATGGATGTCCGAGTGTCTGAGAATGATTTTAGAATAAACTTAAAATCCCTTTTTCCTACTCGATTCACTTCATTGAATATATGGTTAATCCCAAAGCGTCTAAATGCCTTAAGTAAATTATCCTCGGAAGGATATTTTTTGTCAGCAATATATTCACTTTGATGTATGACCTTTTTTATTTTAGTACTATTGTCATGCAAAAGTTTACTTTGGCTATTTCTCATTACTTTTTTCATTAGTGAGTATTCATCACCATTGACAATAAAAGACTTATAGGCGTTTATGTTTTTATTAATTATCGCCATGTTTATGAGTTCACTTGGGAGTAGGTTTAAATTGCAATTATTCTTATGCAGCATGGTTAACCAATCTTCAAAAATTGCTTTAATATAATCTTCAAGAGCAGCAGAAGATTGAAAAAACGCTGATTTAAAAACACATTGCATTATGTCATATGGAATTTTATTCTTCTTCAAAGATGCAGTCTTTGATTGTGAAATAAAGTGTTTTATTGCTTTCTCACAGTCGCAGCGAGCAGAGCTTTTTCTGTAGGGCATCTTAGTTTATATGTTTTTTTATTAGTTTTTTTACTTGGTTAATTCTATGTTTTACATTAGCGGTCGCACTCGTCCCTACAGATATTGCAGTACTAAATTTTTCATCATTCAATAGTTGATGATATTCAATTAAAAAATTATTTTTATTAAATTTTGAGATATTTCTTTTTGTTAGACTCGTACTGCTAAAGCCAATCATAACGGCATCAAATAAAGCAGAGTTAATGCTCTTATTGTAGGTGTTCTTGTTTTTGTCATAAGTTCTAAATGCTGCGTGATCAAAAACATCATGAACTAATTCAATAGTTGATAAGAATAATGTCTTCCATTTTAGGCTTTCTTCTGGAGTCAGGTTTGAATGTTTTTCACAAAACGTATCTAGGAAGGTTTTCAATGGTTTTTTATAAGATCTAAGCTCTACTAAGAGAGAGAAATATCTTAATATTAATTCGCTTCCTTTCATACGGTTGTCATTCTTATAGCCAGTAATTTTTTTCCATATCTTTTCTTCTGCAAGCTGATCGATTAGATTTATCAGTTCGCCATGATAGACACCATGCCGAATTTCCTGGTGATTAAGCTGAACTGCCCCAGTATTTAGCCTCTCAAATACATCCATTTTGATTTGTGGGTGTGTCTCTTTTAATATTGTGATACAGCGCAATGTTCTATTAAGGATATGACGTTTTATTCTTGGGTCTAAATTGCTACACAGACTTCCATTTAATTCAGGATATGTTGTTAGTCCTTGCAGTTCAAAGTCATCATTAAGGAATAGGTTTATTGATGTCAGACGTTGATTGCCATCAATTACAGCAAGGGTTTCATTCTTTTCTTGATTCAAGTAAATTACTGGGATAGGGCATTGAATAATCAAAGATTCTATCAACTTTGATGCTTGTGTTCTGTTCCAAACATAACTCCTTTGAAATTTAGGTACAAAAATAGTTTGATTATTTAAATAATCATTTAATGTTCCTATAGAAAAATCATAACTTTCAGTATGTAATCGACGTTTCTCTGGTGATATGTTTAAAACTTCTAAGTCTGCAGGTTTATCTTCAATTGGGAATAAGATGTCAGCTAGTGATTTAGATTTGGTTTCTTTTTTTCTTGCCATGATTTTTTGTGATTCTCTAGTAACAATTTATATTACTTTATCATGATTTATGTGATTTTTTTAAATAGATTAGGATGCTGTTTAATGAGTCGTTATAGACGAGCGCTCAACGTCTACACGTGCAAGTGTATAGAAATTTCTTAACGGGCTGGTCATTCATTGATAAGTCATTGATTTTAAAGAAAACAGGGTCAAACTCGATATAAAGCAAGTCTATTCAATTGTAGTTGTTACTAAGTTTGGAAAATGATTAATTACAAACTAGGTTTTCTTCGTTTAAGGGAGGAGGCTGGCTGGGAGGTTTTAAAGATAATCAGAATCCCTACGGGATAATCTATTTTCGTGTCCTCTTCACACGAAAGAATGGTGCCCAGGGCCGGAATCGAACCGGCACGGTGTTTCCACCGAGGGATTTTAAGTCCCTTGCGTCTACCAATTTCGCCACCTGGGCAGTGGTCTTACTTTTTTAGCCTGGCGATTGCCATTGGCTGAAAAATGGAGGCGGAACCCGGAGTCGAACCGAGGTAGATGGATTTGCAATCCACTGCATAGCCACTTTGCTATTCCGCCTAATATGCAAATCTAAAAAAAACCCCGGTTGTTTACCGACCGGGGTTTTTAGAATATGGAGCGGGAAAAGAGGTTCGAACTCTCGACCCCAACCTTGGCAAGGTTGTGCTCTACCACTGAGCTATTCCCGCAATAGAGGGCGCTATTATATAGAGCCGCTGGTTTCTGTCAACACCTGATTTGATGTTTTTTTAAGTATTTTTTATTACCTTCCAGGCGGCCTTTAAATAGATAAACATGGAGATAATGGTAAGCACCGCAGCGACGATTAGCAGGGCTTCTCCGGTGCTGAATACTGGCAGGCTGAAAAGGTCGTGCTGATACAGCAGCAGTAAGATGGCGCTCATTTGTGCGAATGTTTTGACTTTTCCAATCATTGATACGGCAACATTGGCGCTTTGTCCCAGTTCTGCCATCCATTCGCGCAGTGCTGATATGGTGATTTCACGGCCGATAATGATGATGGAGGAGATGACGATGAGTAAGTTATCGGCATGGGCGTAAACCAGCAGTATTAATGCGGTTGATACCATCAGTTTGTCGGCGACTGGGTCCAGGAAGGCTCCAAAGGGTGATGACTGGCCGAGTTTGCGAGCCAGATAGCCATCAAACCAGTCGGTGATAGCAGCAAGACAAAAAAGCGCCGCACAGGCTAGATTAGACCAGCTCTCGTTATATAGAAATACCAGTACAAGTATTGGTATCATCAGTATTCTGCTGAAGGTTAAGCTATTGGGTATGTTCCACATTAATCTGTCTGCCTGTTGTATCGGCTCATTATACTGATGTTTGCTGAGATTCGTCATTAAATGCCTTGATTGGGTTATACATTAGCCGTGTGGCGCTGCTTTCTTCTATGTTAATATTTAACTTTTAGGGCTTTGAGCTGAGTAAATGGCAATTTTATTACAACTGGTTGATCGGGTAGTGACGTCCAAGCTGGATCTGGACCAAGATATTTTAACGGTGGGCAGGGACCGGGTTAATGATCTTGTGATTGAAGATATTGCTGTCAGCGGTTTGCATGCGCAGCTAGAACGGGAAGAGGACTCTTATTATGAGGATCATTTCCGTTATTTTTTACACGATATGGGCAGTACAAACGGCTCTTTTATTAATGGTGAAAGAATTCTCGGTCGGCAGGAGTTAAAGAACAACGACACGGTAAAAATAGGCTGGAATGAATTCAAGTTTATTGGTGATGATTATGACAAGCATGAGGCCACAGCGCATATTTTAACCGGGCAATAATCTTTTTTTGATGTGTTAACGGCTGTTTTGATAAATTTGCGTATTTTTCATGATTTTTTATAGCTTTGGAGCTAAATATATCGCTTATTTGAGCTATAAAGTAAACATGATTTTTCAGGATGAGACAGGGTAGTATGGCAAAAGGCAGTGTTTTAATTGTAGATGATGAAGAAATTAATCGGATGTTGTTAAAGGAGTATCTGATTACTGCTGAGATTGATCATGCTGAAGCGTCAAACGGCACTGAGGCGCTTGAAATTTTAAACCGCGAACCGCAGCGTTTTTCAGCTGTTTTGTTAGACCGCATGATGCCGGATATGGATGGGCTGAGTGTACTCAAGCAAATCAAAAGCACGGAATCTTTAAAAAATATCCCCGTTATAATGCAAACAGCTAAGGCCATGAAGGAAGAGGTCCGTGAGGGGCTGGAGTGTGGCTCATATTATTATCTGACTAAACCGTTTGATAAAAAAACCTTGCTGACGGTATTAAAAGCGGCGATTGATCAGTTTTTCACCCATGGCTCGTTAATTGCCGAGCTCCAGGAGACATCTGATTCGTTATCACTGTTGCAGGAAGGCCGCTTTGAACTGGCAACACTTGAGGAGGCGCGAAATTTATCTAAGTTGCTGGCGTTAAGTTGTCCGCAGCCGGCTAAGATGGTAACCGGTATCTCTGAGTTGTTAATCAATGCTATTGAGCACGGCAATATGGCAATTGGCTTTGAGGAAAAAACCGATTTGCTTAAATCAGAGCAGCTATATGAAGAAATAAACAGGCGTCTGACACTTGACGAATATAAGGACAAACGGGTGACTGTTGAATACAAACGATCTGATCACGAAATTCAGTTCATTATTAGTGACTGTGGTGATGGGTTTGATTATGAAAAGTATTTAAATATCGATTTAAGTGAAGTGTTGGGCTCACACGGTCGCGGTATTGCAATGGCCAGAATACTGAGCTTTTCAGATATTATATATTCGGCAGGCGGTAGACAGGTTACTGCAATATTAAAACTTCAGTGATACTTGTTACAAAAGGGCTTCAGTTAAATAGGATGTGCAATGATTGAGTCCATTAAACCCACAGATCTACCTTCTCCTCCACAGACTGCTATTAATGTTATTAAGGCCTGTTCAGACGATTCCGTCGATTTTTCTATCATCAGTTCGATTGTTACTAATGATCCGCAGTTAACCGCCGAAGTTTTACGCATGGTTAATTCGGCATTTTATGCCCGCAGCGATGCTATCAGTTCATTAAATCGGGCAATTTCTGTTATCGGCGTTAAAAGTTTACGGAATCTGTGTCTTTGTTTATCGGTAAAAGAGGTGTTTACAGCCAGTGATTTTGACAGTGGCTTTCTGAATGACTTTTGGACCGATAGTGTGTTTCGGGCTGTGTCTGCCAAGCATCTGGCGGAGTTAACGGGTAAAGATGCTGATGAGTGTTTTACGGCAGGACTGTTACAAGATTTTGGTCTGCTAATTCTGGTTTATCTCTATCCCGATAAAATCAGTAGCTGGTATTCCTTACGCCAGCTAACACCGGATTTCCGCCTGAGTAAAGAGCCCGCTGTATTCAAATACTCGCATGTCGATATTTTTAAAATGATCGGTCAGCAATGGTCATTACCAGCCTCGATAGTGGATCCGATTTCTGCACACCACCAGTGTCAGCCGGGTGAGTTTTCAGATGTCTGTCAGATTTTAAATGCCGCGGACTGGTTCGCCTATGTGATCAGTTCTGAAAATGTTGAGGAGGCCGCCGCCGCGACTAAAAAACAGCTGGCGCAGTCGATCTCTTTTAGCGAAGAAAAAGTGGATAACTGTCTGGCTAAAATCACAGCTTCTGTCAGCCAGGCTGCTGATGCGCTGGGTATTGATATCAATCAGGTCACTGATTATGAAGACTTATTGAAGCAGAGTAATATTCGTCTGGCTGAAGATAACCTGGATATTCAGGAATTAAACTGGCAGCTGCAGCAAACAATGGCTGAAAGGGACAAGCTGGCGCAGGCATTAAATCAGGAAATTGAGCTGGCTACCGAAATTCAGGAAAGTCTGTTACCCGATGACGAGCGTCTGCCAGTTTATGGTTTTAATCTGCCGGCTCGGCAATTATCCGGCGACTTTTATGATTACCAGCAACTTAAAGATGGCAGCATTTTATTTTGTCTTGCCGATGTTTCAGGTAAAGGGGTGAATGCCTCTTTGCTAATGGTTAAGGTCAGCAGCCTGTTCCATTGTCTTGGTAAATATATCCCTGATATTGAAAAACTGATCAGGATGATCAATATTGAGCTGGCCGAAACCTCGATCAGGGGTATGTTTGTGACATTCGTTTGCGGCAAGTATAATCCTGCCAATGGCAAACTGGATGTCATCAATGCCGGCCATCTTCCTGCTCTGATTGTCAGTGAAGATAACAGCTTGCGGATTGAAGCGGGTTCCATGCCGCTAGGTATAGAAACGGAAACTGTTTTTAAAGCCGAATCGTATCTGTTAAAGCAGTCGAGTTTATATTTGTTCAGCGACGGCATTACCGAGTCGCATATCGATGGTAAAGAACTTGGTCTGCAAGGCCTCATCGATATATTAAAACAAATGAAAGCATTACCGGGCACTGAAAAAATTAAGCAATTAGAAGAAATGTTTAAATCAGCTGCAACTAGTGCGCACGATGATATGACGCTGCTGATCGTGGAAGGAAACTAGGCTCTTGAGTGCTGTTCATTTTCAGTATAAAGCAGACAGTGCCTCGCTCAGTGATATCAGAGAGGATCTACGCAATGAGTTATCTCTAAATGGTATTGATAAAGAGCAGCAGGACAAAATTATTGTGGCGGTTAATGAGGTTTGTATGAATATTATATGCCACGCCAGTAATGGTCATTACAGTGGTAACATCGATATTAATATAAGCTTCGAAGCAGATAAATTATTGATTGAAGTTGATGATGATGCAGAGCCAGCTAATCTTGACAGGCTCAAGTTGATAAAAAAAGATAAACTCAGTCCTGGTGGCCTGGGTTTGTTTTTTATAGATGAAATTATGGACGACGTGGTGTACTCACATAGAGAGTCATCCACTGGTAACAGCGTACGGATGATAAAGGTATTAAATAAACAGCATGAAATATGAAATTACGAAGAACACTAGTCATACACTACTGAGTTTGTCCGGTGATATCGATTTGCATTCATCCTCTGAACTCAGAAAACAGATCATAAGCATCTGTAAAACTAAAGCGCCATTGCAGATTGATCTTGAGAAAGTCACTTATTTAGACAGTTCCGGTGTTGCCTGTTTTGTAGAGGCTTATCAACTGACTAAGAAAAACGACAGTGAATTCTGGCTAATTAATATCAGTAACCCGGTCATGCAAGTGATAAAACTGGCCAGACTCGATAGCGTTTTTCCTATCCGATAGGTTTAAAATGACGGCTAAAGCATTTTCTGCATTTATCGGTACAAAAACAGTCGCCTTTGTTGCTGAAGCAGGCTACTTTTTTCTGCTGCTATATGAAAGCCTGTACTGGATAGTCGTCGGGCGGTTTAAAAAGCAGCCTGTTCGGCTGCATCTGGTCGCATCTGAAGGTTTAAAAGTCGGTATTCAGGCGATTCCGATTGTCACCGTGCTTTGTTTTTCAGTCGGTGTGATGCTGGCTATACAGGGTATTGAAACACTTAAGTTGTTTGGTGCTGAGTCGCAGGTAATATTCGGTATTACCTTCTCAATGACACGGGAATTCTCACCGTTAATCGTTGGTATTCTGATTGCGGGGCGTTCTGGTTCTGCCATCACTGCAAAAATTGGTACCATGCTGGGCGCGCAGGAAATCGATGCACTCAGTGTTATCGGCATCAATCCGGTCAGGTATCTGGTATCACCGGTGTTACTGGCTATGTTAATTATGCTGCCGGCACTGACTTTTTTAGGTGATATAGCCGGTTTGTTAGGCGGTGCTTTGTATTCTACGATACGGCTTGATATGACGTTTGATAATTATCTGGTGAGAACCTTTGATGTATTGAGTATTATGGATCTGATGCAAGGTTTGATTAAAAGTGTGATGTTTTCTTTGCTGATAACCATTATAGCGGCCAGTAATGGCTTTCAGGTTAAAGGCGGTGCAGAAGGTGTCGGTGTTGCAACCACACGCTCTGTGGTTCTGGCTATTAGCAGTATTGTAATGGCAGATATGATTTTTACTTATTTCATTAGTCGATAAAATAATGGACGAGATAATAAAAGTATCGGCTTTGACAACGCATTACGGCACTAGCAAAGTACTCAATTCAATAGATTTATCCATTCGCCGTGGTGAGATTATGGTCATAATGGGTGGCAGTGGGTCGGGTAAGAGTACCTTGCTGCGTCATATTTTGTCACTCAATCACCCGAGCTCTGGCAGCATCGAAATTCTGGGTAAAGATATCTGGAAAATTGATACTGAAGAGCTCAATGAATTACGCAAGAAAATAGGCGTGGCATTTCAGGGCGGTGCGCTATTTGGCTCAATGACTGTGGAAGACAATATTGCCTTTCCGTTAAGGGAACTGACCAATCTTGATGAGGAAACGATAAAAATAATGACCCGGATAAAACTGGAAATTGTTAATCTTTCCGGCTTTGGTCATTATATGCCGTCGCAATTATCGGGTGGCATGTTAAAACGTGCAGCTGTCGCCAGAGCTATTATTATGGACCCGCAGATACTTTTTTTTGATGAGCCTTCTGCCGGGCTTGACCCTGTGGTTGCCGCAGAACTGGATGATCTTATACTGAACTTGCGTGATGCAATGAATATAACCATTGTCGTGGTGACCCATGAACTCGACAGTGCTTATAAAATTGCTGACAGAATTACAGTGATTAATAAAGGTGATTTACTGTTAGTAGGCACGGTTGATGAAATCAAGTCGTCTGATAATCAGAAAGTTCAGGACTTGATAAACAGAACACCAAGAAAGCAGTCAATTAATGCAGAAGAATACCTGTCAAGGCTTACAGATAATATATGAAACAAGATACGATTAATTACACCCTGGTTGGCAGCTTTGTCGTCTCAATAAGTATTGTATTGCTTGTTGTGCTGTATCTGTTAACCGGACGGGTGGCCAATTCCGACAACTACTATACCGTGCTTGATAATGTTGAAGGTATTAACAATGGTTCTGCAGTAACTTATAACGGTTATAAAATTGGTCAGCTCACCGATATAACACCGGCCTTTGAAAACAACAGAACACGTTTTAAACTCACTCTGTCAATTAAGGCCGGTTGGAGAGTTACCGCAGACAGTACAATAATGGTAACCAAATCTGGTTTATTATCGGATGCCAAGCTAAACATCACAGAGGGACAATCGACAGAGTTATTAACGGCAAACAGCACGATTAAAGGTCTGCCGGGTAATGATGTGATGGCTTCGGTAAAAAATATTGCGGATAAGATAAATAACCTGTCAGCCGAAGTGATTACACCGATGGTTGATCAGTTGGCAATAAATATGGATGCGTTCAGTAAAAGTATCTCATCTGATATCCCTAAACTCACAGAAAATATTAATTTGCTGGTTATAAAACTGCAAAAGAATTCAGAAGTTATCGATGCGTTTTTTAATGAAACTAATCAGAAAAACATTGCCAGTGTGATCGGCAGGGCAGATTCAATGATCCGTAATCTTGAAGCGGTATCCGTTGATATCAATCAGCTGGTGTCGCTTAACAAACAACAGGTCGGCGAATCTATTCAGGGCGTAAATGCGACGGCTGCACTATTAAATGAAAAACTTGAAATCATACTGAATCAGATTGAATCCAGCAGTCAGAACATTAATGATTTTAGTAATCAGATTAAAAATAATCCGGGTGTTATTATCAGAAGTAATCCATTAACCGATCCGGCGCTCAGGTAGAAATATGAAGTTTATCCTCTTAATGTCAGTATTGTTTTTAGCCGGCTGTGGTTCGGTGGCAACTCCGGACAGCCATTATTATCGGCTGGAAGAGTTAATAAATCCGCAATCGCAATCAACGCTTCTTCAATCTGATGTGTCAGTTTCGTTGTTTAAACTCAGTGGCATGTTAAATAACCGTAACTTGTTGTTCACTACAGAGGACAGGCCGAACGAAGTGGTACCGCTTCATTATCACCTCTGGCATGATGCACTGGGAAATATACTGACGCGTCAGTTTATCGATTATTTAAAACTATCGGCCGGTAAACATCAGGTCTCAGCTTATCGTTATACATCGGTTGATGGATTGCATGTGGTGGTCACGCTAGAGCGTATGGAAATTCGTTATGCTGACGATAGCCGGTTGCATGTAAAACTCAATGCCAGAATCATAAACAGTAAAGGCAGTGTCTTGCTGGATAAAGATTATGAGAATTCTGAAGTCTCTGAAAGCAGTGATATCTATCAGTTAGTCAGTCGTTATAACGCGGTGCTGAGAAAAACATATCATCAGCTGCTGGAAGATTTAGTCACGTTATAATTCGATATGCACATAGCCAAGTTCAATATAATCATCAACCTGTAAAGGTCCGGCCGGGCTTACATTAATATAGTCCGGGAACTCATCTGCACTGACATTAAACCAGCTGGCATAAGTGCCACAAACATGAACATTGGTGTTATTGTCTGACAGTGACTTGATAGCTGCGTGCAGCTTTGGCTGAGCCTGACTGTTCTTTGTGGTTAGTAGCAGAGACTCTCTGGCATGTGAGACGATAGCAACAGGCAGGTCTTTGTGTTTCTTTTTGATGGCCTCAATATCGTTCTTTAATTCAGCAATGATTTTTGCAAGATACAGCCTGTCGCCACTGGTGATTTCAATCACGATACCGGCAGGTGTTTTGTCTTTTTTTGCGATGTTTTGTAATACATCATAACTATAGCTATTGCTTGAAAAAAGCAGTAATAATATCGCTGAGAGGTATTTCATGGGTCAGATGCCTTCTGGTTTATGTCTTAATAAATCTTTCATTTCCGGTGTTATTACACCGGTGTGTAACGGGTAATGGCCTGCATCTTTGTCATTGAAGTATGTGATAAGCGTCTCACGGATGACTGAGAAGGCCAGTTCTTGCCAGGGGATTTCCTCTCTGCCAAATAACCGTACATCTATTGATTCAACACCGGGCGAAAAGTTCAGTGAATCGAGTTTTGCCTTGTAAATCATATAAACCTGACTGATATGCGGTATATCATAAACCGAATACAACTCGGGCTGTTGCAGTTCGGCATTGGCTTCTTCACGGGTTTCACGAATGGCACCTTGAAGACAGGTTTCATTGTTTTCCATGAAACCGGCCGGCAAGGTCCACTTGCCGTATTGTGGCTCAATCGCCCGCTGGCATAGCAGGATTTTATCATCATGTTCAATCAGGCTGCCGGTGATGATCTTAGGGTTAATATAATGCACGGTCTCACAGTGGCTGCATACGTGTCGTAATTTCTGGTCACCATTGGGGATTAGTTGTCTGGTTGTGGCGCCACAGTGGCTGCAATATTTTATTGGCATACTGTCCGCCTGTTATGTGTGTGTGCCCAGACTGGAGCGGACACAGTGAATAATGCCGTATTCTATTTCGCTGTTGAGAAACTCGAATACCGCTTTTGCTCCGTCATCACCACCTTCGCCGCATAGGTCTATCGCATGTCTGATCTGTCTGATATCGGCATCGTTGATTTCTACAATTTCATCAAGCTGAATAGTCTCATTTTTTATTGCACTGGACAGGTGTGCGTATATAGTCGATACGGTCAGTTGCCGTTGTTCGGCAACAGCCTGAGTGTCTTTGAGCTTAAGATAAAGTTCAAGGGTGGTGTTGATGGTGTCGCTCAACTCGTTCTGTAACCATGGATGTATTTTATGCTGATTAATGATGGTTAAAAATTGTTCACCGAATTTGTCTTTTTTCTTGTCGCCAACGCCACTGATTTGTCCCAGCTGGTCGAGTGTGGACGGACGCTTGCGGGTCATTTCAACAAGCGTTTTATCATTAAAAATAACATAAGGCGGCACGGATTCTTTTTGGGCTAGTGAGTAACGATATTGGCGTAATGCTTCAAATAACTCTTCATCAATATCACGCAATGTGGATTTGGCTTTTGATTCAGATTTCTTAGCGGCTTTCTTAGTTTGTTTTCGCAGTTTTAGTTCAATTTCACCGCGTAATAACGGACGGGCTTTTTCGCTGAGTGTTAATGCGCCGTATTGTTCAAAGTTGATGTCGATATAGCCTTTGGCAATCAGCTGGCGGTAGATACTCTTCCATTCATTCACCGATATATCCTTACCGATGCCATAAGTCGTCACTTTATCATGGCCGTTCTGAATGATGCGCTCATTGCTCTTAGCAGTTAGCACGTCGGTCAGGTAACCCACGCCGAAACGCTGACCTGTGCGGTAAATACAACTGAGTGCTTTACGGCAAGCGTCGGTGGCATCCCAAGTTTCAGGAGGTGAGTTACAAATATCACAGTTTCCACAGCTGCTACTGGTTTCTTCATCAAAGTAGTTGAGTAAATGTTCACGCCGGCAGCTGGTGGTTTCACACAATGCCATCAGGGAATCGAGCTTTGAATGGGAAATGCGTTGCTGCATTTCGTTATCACTGTCCTGGATCATTTGTTTAAGCAGCATCAGATCTTTTAAGCCATAAGCCATCCATGCATCGGCAGCTAAGCCATCGCGGCCGGCACGGCCAGTTTCCTGATAATAGGCTTCGATACTTTTTGGCAGGTTTAAATGAGCAACAAAGCGAACATCCGGCTTGTCGATACCCATTCCAAACGCGATAGTAGCGACAATAATAATACTGTCTTCACGCAAAAAACGTTTCTGATTCGTTTCGCGTAGCTGCTGGCTTAAACCGGCATGATAGGGCAGTGCCTGCAGTCCCTGTTGATTAAGCCAGTCAGCTGTTTCCTCGACTTTTTTTCGTGACAGGCAGTAAATAATACCGGCATCGTGTTTATGATGGTTCTGTATGAACGTTAAAAGTCCGGCTTTGGTGTTCTGTTCACTGATCTGATAATGAATATTAGGGCGATCAAAACTGTTGAGATAAGTTTTTGACTGATGCAGATCGAGTTGTTCGATGATTTCCTGACGCGTGCGTTTATCGGCGGTAGCGGTCAGAGCGATGCGCGGGATACCAGGAAACTGCTGATGCAGGATATTCAGCTGCTGATATTCTTTTCTGAAGTCGTGGCCCCACTGCGAAACACAGTGGGCTTCATCAATCGCAAACAGTGCAATTTCTGCTCGCCTGAGCAACGAAAGCATTCTGTTAGTCAATAAACGCTCAGGTGTCACGTAAAGCAAATCGATTTCATTATTGATAAGCTGTTGCTCAATCTGCTGCTGCTCATCATTGCTTTGATTGGAGTTGAGATAACCGGCCGATACGCCTGATTGATTGAGGGCATCAACCTGATCCTGCATCAGTGCAATCAGCGGTGACACGACAATGCCGACTCCCGGGCGGATAATCGCGGGTATCTGGTAACACAGTGATTTACCGCCACCGGTAGGCATCAGTACCATGGCGTCTTGGTTGTTCAGTAATGCCTCGATAATATCCGCCTGCTGGTGGCGAAATTCCTGATAACCAAAGACTTTATGTAAGACCTGATAGGCGTTTTTCATGTTTAATTAGCTTTAAGTGACGTTAATGGACTATGCAGTTTATCGCGCTGTTGAAGCGATGCTGCTCAGAAAACGTACACAGATGAAGGACATTTACCGGTTAATAGAACGTTTCGATGATTTTACCAGAAATTATTAGATTTAATGTGTCTTTATGCCATACTCTTATAACAAATGGACTAACTAATAGATCAAATATATTTTATGCCTAATATATATATTGCACGTCAGCCAATCTACGATAGCAATCTTGAAATCAAAGCCTTCGAACTGTTATATCGTGACAGTGAGGTCAATTCTGCATCATTTAGCGATGCCAGTCAGGCTTCAAGCGAAACTATCGTCAATGCATTCATTCATATTGGAATCGATAATCTGGTGGGTACAGCACTCGCCTTTGTGAATTTCCCTTCGGAATTTATTCTTAATAATGATCTGATTACCATGTTTCAGGAGCAGTCTGTTCTTGAAGTGCTTGAAGATGTAGAGCCCAGTGTCAAAGTGATCGAGGGCATAAAGAACCTTAAAGCCAAAGGCTATAAAGTTGCTCTGGATGATTTTGTTTATTCAGAAAAAATGAAACCAATGCTGGCGCTGGCTGACTTTGTTAAAATCGATGTGATCGATTATGATGCAGACAAGCTATCTGCACTTATAGCGCTGTTAAAGCAGGACTACAGCTTTAAACTGATTGCGGAAAAAGTCGAAACTCAGGATATGTTTCAGCAGTGCCAACAGCTCGGTTTTGATTATTTTCAGGGGTATTTTTTCTGTCGTCCGCAGTTAGTTTCGCAAAAGAATGCGTCTTCAAATAAAGCCGTGGCATTAAACCTGTTGAGTCAGTTACAAAATCCTGATACCCATATTGATGAACTTGAAATCATCCTTGCTCAGGATGTTACCCTGACCTATAAATTACTGCGCTATATCAACAGTGCGGCTTTCTCATTACGCAGAGAGATTGAGTCAGTTAAACAAGCGATTGTATTATTAGGGCTGGATGCAGTCAAAAACTGGATCAGTCTTATTCTAATGAGCCGGATCGTGGATGATAAACCGGATCAGTTAATTGTGACAGCGCTGGTAAGAGCCAAAATGTCACAGTTAATAGCAAAGAAAGTGAATCCCAATATCGAGAAACAGATATTTATTTGTGGTTTGTTTTCTGTGCTTGATGCCTTGATGGATAAATCGATGGTTGATTTGTTGGATTCGGTTATTCTTTCAACACCGATTAAACTTGCGTTACTGGACTATGATGGTGAACTCGGTGAGCTGTTGTTTAACTGTATATTATATGAACGTGCAGAATTTGAAGAACTGGAAAAAAGAAAAATAAATACCGAATATTATTATGACGCGTACATAGCGGCGATTAAATGGGCCGATGAATCGATGAGGCAGATTAAGAATTAATGTTTAAGTTACACGCGCAATTAGAAAAAGACTGTATTGTACTGGGCCAGTTTGAATTATGTAGTTTGTTATTGATGAACGACTCCAGTTATCCGTGGTTTATTTTGGTGCCGGAACGGGCTGATAAAACTGAGATTTACCAGCTTGAAGATGAAGACCAGTTGCTTCTTCTGAAGGAGTCAAACTATCTGGCGCAGATTCTTTCACATTATTTTCATGCCGATAAAATCAATATTGCGGCGCTCGGCAATGTGGTTCCACAGCTGCATATTCATCATATCGCACGTTATAAAGAAGACAGATCATGGCCGGCACCGGTCTGGGGTCAGCATAAAGCTGTGGCTTATAGTGAAGACGAATTAGATAAAATATTTGATGTGATTAACAAAGCCATGTCGAATGGTAATGAACTCAGTAAGACTTAGCTGTCGTTATAAACGGAATAATTCACAGGCATTCTGTGTTGTTTGTGCGGCGATTGTTTCGACCGGTAATTTTTTTAACGTTGCCAGGGCATTGAGCGCATCGATAATAAAATCCGGCTGGTTGCGTTTTCCCCTATGGCCGTAAGCACTCATATCCGGTGCGTCGGTTTCAAGCAGTATGGCATCCAGCGGCAGAGTCGTTGCCAGGTGATGAATTTTTCTGGCTCCGGGATATGTCATGGTGCCGCCGAAACCCAGTTTGAAACCCAGGTCAATATAACGCTTTGCCTGCTCAATGCTGCCATTAAATGCGTGGCATGATCCGGTGCGAACATTACTGGCTTTTATTAGCGTTAGCACTTCATCATGAGCTTTTCTCACGTGTAAAATAACCGGCAGGTTGTGTTTTTCAGCAACTGATAATTGCATTTCAAAGAAATCTATTTGCTTGTCTTTGTCGGTGTTTTCAATGTAAAAATCCAGACCGATTTCGCCAACCGCGCAGACCTTGTGATCACAAAGATACTGATCAAGCAGATCGATATCAGAGCGCTTGTGTTTTTTTATAAAGACTGGGTGTAAACCCAGAGCAGGCTCTAAAGCAGTATTGTAATAGCAATAGTTTAGTAGTTTGTGCCAGCTTTCCGATTCAATCGCAGGCACAATAATATTTGAGATTCCAAGCGTACGACAACTCGTCAGTATCTGTTCTCTGTCTTTATCAAATGCCGGTAAATCCAGATGGCAGTGTGTGTCGATAATATTCATAATAATATTGTTACATTTTATCCCGACCACAGGCAATCACTATCTTAACGAGGTTTTTTAATTGATATAGCCATGAAATGTATCTAGACGCAGTTACGAACTGTTTCTTACCAGTAACTTAGGGACTTTCCAGCGGGAATGTCTGAACAGGTTTTTAACGCGAATAATCAGGGTTTTACGGTTTACCTTTATCACTGTTCCGCTGTGCGTTTTGTTTTTATAATCAAAACATACCGTGTCATTGACAGAAAAAAATACTTCAATTTGTGTTTTCTTGGTTACTATTGCCGGCTGTATATTCGCGATAAGTTCTAAATTCTGCGCTTCACATTCTCTGACAATATCATTTTTTATTGTTTCTGCAAGGCCGCTTTTATGCAGCTGATCAAGAATCTGGTAATAGCCGCTGTTATGAATGCTGCCTCTTTTATGCCAACCGGAAAGCTGCTGAATTAAATGTGCAAATTCATGGCATACCGTATGTGCCAGCAGGCAGGGCAGTGATGTGTCGCCAGTAAAATAGTTACGCCTGATAATTTCACGATAGCTGAGCCAGTGCACAACTTCATCAGGACTAAATTTACTTTTAATCATTTTTTTACCGTAGGTAATAGTAAAAGTCTTCGCTTTAATATCATGTTTACAGTAGGTTGCCTTACCGCTTCCTATACGGCTTTTAAGACGGGTGTTATTTACCTGGATATTTTTAAAATAAGTCCAGTCCTGTTGGATTAACTGATTGGTTATATTGCACAGGATTTGTGCTATTTGTTGATACTTATCGGACATAGTCTGACAGATCAAAGCCACTGATCGCAATCTTACAGGCAGCCAGACGGTTAGCCTTGCTCAGCGTTTTCTGCAGGCTGCAGCCATCAAGAATTGAGTCAATCACTGCGGCGTTAAAGGTATCACCGGCGCCCAGTGTGTCGGTAATGTTTGTCGGGCGTTGTGCTGCCTCGTGATGAACAACGGATCCATCTGTGCAGCCGTATGAACCTTGATCAGCCCAGGCCAGAATAAGGGTTTTATCAGTGAGTGTCTGGCGCAGTGTGTTAAGAAACCTTAGCGGGTCAGTTTGATGATTGCTGAGACTGTAATTTTTTGAAAAAATAAGCACATCAGCTAGCTCGTATAATTGTTCAATACCATCACGCTGTTTTTCAAATTCAACCGAGCATTGAATATCTGGATGAAATTGTTTTAGGTGCTGTAGCATTTTTAGGGTCTGATCAATATTGCGGGCTTCAAAGTGAATCCAGTCAAAATCTGTCAGGCTAATGGATTTAAAATGATCAAAATCGAGTTCAGGCAGATCACGGTGATGAACGATCGAACGTGATCCGTTCTGCATATTAAGTAATATATAAGAAGTGGGTACTTTCCCATTGGCGAAAGTTTTAACAAGGTCACAGTTAACCTGATATTTATTAAGATCATCGAGAATGATGCTGGCATCATTCTCATTGGCCAGCGTACCGCACCAGCTGGTCTGGTGATTGAGCTGACTTAAAACACAGAGGCTGTTGGTGACATTGCCGCCACGCGTTATGATTTGCTTTACCGCCCTAACTTCGCTGTTTTCTTCTGGAAAGCTATCAACATAATTGATGATATCCAGCGTTGCGATACCTATACCGAGGATTTTAGACATTTGAAGACAGCTACCGGACGTTATGATCAGGCACTATTATATCAATGCTATTGTGCTTTAACATCTGTTTGTTTAAAGTGCTAGCCTCAGTATCTTTCTTATTAATCATTTTCAAGGACAGCAAATGATGACTCAATTACCGCTTACTTCCATTTTTTCGTTTTGTTTTGCCGTGCTTATATTTTATCTGGTGTTACAGGTAGTGCGTTGTCGCAGAAAATTCAGGGTGGGTTATGGCGATGGCGGACATGATGAGTTAAGGCATGCAATCAGTGCGCATTCAAATGCTATTGAGACTATTCCGCTTGCGTTAATAATATTGCTGATATCCGAACTTAATGCGGTTAATAGTGTGCTGTTAATCAGTGCTTCTGTTTTATTTTTACTGGCACGTATCATTCATGTTATTGGACTGATGAGCTCACTTGGTACTTCTTTTGGTCGCACTTACGGCACACTGGCAAGCTGGCTGTTTATTATTTTTTTGGCTCTGGTGAATCTGTTTTATGCCTTTCAGTAGGTTTATTTTTTTAAATTAAAAAGTTCAGTGCTGATGTTTCCATGCCGATCCAGCTCCGGGTAGGGCAGTTTGTGTTGTTTGCAATACTGGCTGACTTTAGGGTGCAGACCTTCAAACAGTTTATTTTGATAGCTTTGCGGGTCTAAGCGCTGTTGCTGATACATTCCGGCCAGCTGACGTTGCTGCATCGCTTCGTATAATATGATCGAGATGGCAACCGATACATTCAGTGATTGAGCCATACCCAACATCGGGATTGATATGCAATGGTCAGCATGTTCGATCGCGTAGTCACTGACTCCTTCGACTTCTGATCCGGCTATGATAGCGCTTGGGCGGGTATAATCTATTTCTCTGAAATCTTTTGTATCGTCTGACAGGTGGGTGACGATAAGTTGCATATTTTCTGCTTTTAGCTGATCAAAAGCGTCGGCTGTGGTTTTGTGTTTGCTTAGCCCGACCCATTTTCGGATGCCACCTGCTGCCATTTGTGAGAGCCTGAGTGAGCGCGTGGCCGAGACCGCATGGATATGTGAGATACCGACAGCATCACAGGTTCGGGCAATGGCGGCGAGGTTATGAGGTTTATCAACAGCTTCGATTAACACAGTCAGGTCTGGCTGACGTTGTGATAAGACACTTATTAATTTATTAAAGCGTTGTTCGGACATTACTGATGACGGCTTTGTCGTTTACTATGTGACTGAGATACTGTGTTGTTGCGCTCAGCCTGCAGCAGACTGAAGTCTGGCTTGCCTTTTAGGCCTGAGCGTCTGAAGTCCTCAGTTAAAACCTGAACCACCTGTTGTTGTGGGATGTTAAGACAATCTGTCATGGCCTCAAATAACAGACTGAACAAACGGTTAAGTGAGATTTTGTGAGTCTGGTCTGTGGTTTTAAATAACCAGTCACTTAACTGCATAAAACAATGATACGGCGTACTGCCCAGTAAAATCGGCAGACTGTTTTTAAAGCGGCCTGAGTTGGCAATCAGGTCCCAGTATCTGGCAAAGCGGTTCATTCGCTGCATATTTTCAAAGCTGATATCTTTATTGCTAAGAATATTATAAGGCGCGACAGGGTTGTAGCGCATCTGATATTCGGCGGTGTGTCGGATGATTGGTGTGCCACGAAGTCGCTTCAGAATACCTACCTGTATTTCATGTGGCTTAAGGCTTACCAGTTGATCAAAGCCGTGGCCAAAAGTTTGCAGGTTTTCTCCGGGCAGGCCGACAATTAAATCGGTATGCAGGTGTGCCTTGGTTTGATTGACCAGCCAGCTGATATTTTCTGCAGATTTGCTGTTATTTTGTTTGCGGCTAATGGTTGCCTGAGTCAGCGGATCAAAACTCTGGATGCCTATTTCAAATTGTAGGCGTCCTTCAGGGAATTTTTTTATGATCTCCTTGAGTTTTTCCGGCAGATGATCGGGAATCAGTTCAAAGTGAAGAAATAAATCCTGATCCATTTTGTCCAGGAAAAAGTTAAGAATCCGGATACTGTTTTCAATTTTAAGATTAAAGGTTCTGTCAACAAACTTGAACTGCCTGACGCCTCTTTGATAAAGCGTATTCAGCTCACTGAGAAAAAGATCGAGGTCAAAAGGTATGGCTGTTTTATCAAGTGAAGACAGACAAAACTCGCATTTAAATGGACAGCCTCGTGAGGCTTCCACATAAATAATGCGGTTGTCTATATCTTCCTGTGTCAGCAGCTGGTAGGGCAGTTTGATCTGATCAAGTTGCGGTGTTTCTGCTGCTATGATCTTAACAGCTGGATTTTCAGCATTGAGAATCTGCCGGCATAATTGTGCAAAAGCAAGGTCTGCCTGGCCGGTAATAACATAATCTGCATAATCGATGATTTTTTGTTCGCCGGTTTCATAACTGATTTCAGGCCCGCCCAGGATCACCACAGTTTGCGGTGAAATAGTTTTTATCAGTGCTGCTAACTCAGTGCTTTGTGGCAGGTTCCAGATGTAAACACCTAGCCCGATTATTTTAGGCTTTGATGACAGCAACTTTTCTGCGATATCGATAGCTCGGGAATTAATAATAAATTCCTTAATTTCGGTAATGGCTTGTAGCTCGTCCATGTTGGCATAAAGATACCGTGCGCCCAGTGAGGCGTGTATATAGCGGGCATTCAGAGTGGATATGATGATTTCAGACATCGGATAATGATACCAAGTTCAGCATAGGTTTTCGCTATCAAATCAGTTAATATATATTTTCTGATGTCTTGTAGCAGTCTGTCTATGCGTGGATTTGTTCCCCCTGATCCTGAAACCCGAGTTTCGATTGAGCGCTATGCGGTGGTTTATGTGCCGCGACGCAGTCGAAAACGCTTTTCTATCGGATGTGTTGAGGTCGTGGACTCTGAAGAACTGGCCAGATCTTCTGCAGATGAAGCCAGTAACCGGTTTCCGGCCAAGGTCATTGGCCCGTCAAAATCATCTGAGGGCCAGTATATTTATTATCTGGTCGAATGGTTATCTTAAAAGACGCCTGACGATTAATTATGCCCGCTAATTTTTGCGTGCAAAGGTTTGGTGGCCTCAAAGGTTTTAAGCTGTTCATCTGTGGCTTTGCTCTGATGGTTTTGCTTCCATTGATCCATGCTCATGCCATAGACCGCCTGAACCGCATCCGCATAATCGATTTCCTGGTTAAGCTCCTTCGCGGCAGACAGATACCATTTCGACAGGCAGTTTCGGCAAAAACCAGCCAGATTCATCAGGTCAATATTTTGCACATCGCTGCGATTTTGCAAGTGCTCGATCAGGCCACGAAATGCAGCGGCTTCAATTTCAGTTTTGGTTTTTAAATCCATAGCGACTCCAGTGTTTTTTTTGATGGTTCTAAGCGGCTGATAGTTTACCTTAATTGCTGAGGATATTAAGACTGATGTACCGTTATTCGTCAGTGATGACTTTCTGACGGCATTCGGTTTTAACGCCATGCATAAACCGCTACAATAGCCGAATTGATTTTGGGTGGCTTAGTAAGATGTCTGAAGATGAAAACGAACTGATCAGTCAGTTACACGGTGAAACCGCTAAATTGCCATGGCATGAGCTGGAACGTCATTTTGCGCGAGGTTCGGTGATTAAGGTAGAGGTGGGAATGGACCTGCTTAAAGTTGCTGTGATTTTAACCAAGGATGATAAATCCAGCCTTGAAAAACTTTTAGCCGACGGCTCTGTTGCCAATGCCTCAGTCGAAGATGCAAGCTTATGGCATGAATGTTCAACCGAGTTCTGGACAGTTGTCGTAGCACCCTGGGTTCTGGTTCAACCCATAGGTAACAAACTGGATTCATAAATCTCCATAAGCTGCTGATTTATAATGCAATTAGCACCTTAAAAAAGGCTCTTAAAGAGGCTTTTTTAAGGTCCGAAACAGAATCGCTTTGAGTGCTGTTTAAGGGCGCTTTTTATGAGCTTTTTGCGTCGTTGCAGGCCGCTTATTAGCTTCTCGCTTGGCAGCAGGAACAGCGGTTTTATGATTGGCAAAATAACTCGTTTTGTTTTTTTTGTGAGCACTCTTTGCAGTGGCAGATGTCTCACTGGCGGGTTGCCAGTTAGGCACCAGATGACGTTTGCCATTGCCGATTAAATCAGCACGGCCCATCTTTTTAAGGGCTTCCCGAAGTAGTGGCCAGTTCTCTGCTGCATGGTAACGTAAAAAGGCTTTGTGCAGACGACGCTGTTTGGCACCACTGACGGTGTTTACATTTTCCGATGTTCTGCTGATGCTTTTCAATGGGTTTTTACCGCTGTGGTACATCGCAGAAGCAATTGCCAGTGGTGTCGGTAAAAAAGCCTGTACCTGATCCGGCCTGAAATTATTCTTTTTCAGCCAGAGCGCCAGATTCAACATGTCTTCATCAGTGGTGCCGGGGTGAGCAGAGATAAAGTAAGGAATTAAATATTGTTCTTTACCGGCTTGCTCGGAGTATTTTTCAAACATTTCTTTAAAGCGATCATAGCTGCCGATACCCGGCTTCATCATTTTGCTGAGCGGGCCTTGTTCGGTGTGTTCGGGCGCGATTTTAAGGTAGCCGCCGACATGGTGTGTGACCAGTTCCTTGACGTACTCTGGTGATTCAACGGCCAGGTCATAGCGCAAGCCTGACGCGATGAAAATTTTCTTGATACCGGCAAGGGAGCGTGCCCGTCGATACAGACTGATCAGTGGCTTATGATCAGTATTGAGGTTTTCACAAATCCCTGGATAAACACAGGATAAACGCCGGCATGAGCTTTCTATTTTCTTACTCTTGCAGCTGAGCCGGTACATATTCGCTGTTGGGCCGCCAAGATCGGAAATATGGCCGGTAAAGCCAGGCACCTGATCGCGTATATTTTCAATTTCCTGGATCACGGAATCTTCAGATCGGCTTTGAATGACACGGCCTTCGTGTTCAGTAATCGAACAGAAAGTGCAGCCACCGAAGCAGCCGCGCATGATATTGATGGAAAAACGAATCATTTCATAGGCTGGCATTTTTGCCTGACCGTAGCTCGGGTGCGGCTGACGTGTATAAGGAAATTCAAAAAGCCGGTCAAATTCTTCGGTGCTCAGTGGCTGCGGTGGCGGGTTCAGCCAAACCAGCCGTTTACCGTGCTGCTGGATTAAAGCACGGGCATTACCGGGGTTGGTTTCAAGGTGAAAGACGCGTGACGCATGCGCGTAGGTTACGCTGTCACTGAGTACCTGATCATAGCTAGGCAGGCGAATCACGGTATTGTGGCGATCCAGTTTAGAACGGCGCTTTTCAAAATGAACCACGTTATCGGATTCGATAGCGGGCTGATCTTTACAGTCTGGCGTGGCCAGATACGGATCGCCGTGGGCTTCAACACGACCGGGCTGATCAACATCAGTTGAATTGATAACGGTGATATTGTCCGGGATGGTCTGCGTCATAAACGCGCTACCACGGATATCGGTAATCTCATTAATGGCTTCGCCCTGTGCCAGCCGGTGCGCCAGTTCAACAATCGCACGCTCAGCATTGCCAAACAGTAACATGTCGGCTTTTGAGTCAGGTAACACCGAACGACGGACTTTTTCTGACCAGTAGTCATAATGCGCAATACGTCTGAGACTGGCTTCGATGCCACCGATAATAACGGGGACGCCTTTAAAAGCCTCGCGAGCGCGCTGAGCATAAACGATCACCGAACGGTCTGGTCGTTTACCGGCTTCTCCGCCTGCTGTATAGGCATCATTACTGCGAATTTTTTTATCCGATGTATAGCGATTAACCATCGAGTCCATATTGCCCGCGGTAATGCCAAAAAACAGATTCGGTTTACCCAGTCTGCTAAAGGCATCTTTAGAATGCCAGTCTGGCTGCGAGATAATACCGACCCTGAAGCCCTGAGATTCGAGTAATCGGCCAATTAAAGCCATACCAAAACTGGGGTGGTCAACGTAGGCGTCGCCTGTCACCAGAATAATATCGCAGGAATCCCAGCCCAAGTCGTCCATTTCGTCACGGCTCATTGGTAACACAGGGGCTGTACCGAAACGTTTAGCCCAGTATTGGCGGTAGGAAAATAGTGAGGAAGTAGATGACATAATGATAAATGAGCGCTAAAAGTGTTATTCTAGCATTGTTGTATCAATAAATAAGCTGATAAAAAGCATGTTTTAGCTTAAAATCAGTGCATAACTAAGCTAATATTATTCGATGATAACAATAATAAAATGCTATCTGTCTGTAACTACTTTTTTGCTCCACTACAGCTAAATGCGTAAATCAGGATGAAAGTTATATGCTGTTTAAACTAAAGCCCGTTGTCTTTCTTGCAGTACTTTTTTTACTGGCTTGCACATCAGATCACGATCAGAATAATTATCAGCCTTCATTTGCTTCAGCGAACAACGCCAAGACTACTACCCAATATATATTTGGTGTTCATCCATTACATAATCCGCAACGTTTGCATGAGGTTTTTTCTCCATTAATGACGTATTTAAGTCAGCATGTTGATAATGCCACGTTTAAACTCGAAGCCTCTCGAAACTACGCCTCGTATAATAAAAAACTGTACGCCGGAAAATTTGATTTTGCATTGCCTAACCCGTATCAAACCGTTAATGCAATTAAAAAAGGCTATAAGGTTTTTGGTAAAATGGCCGATGACCATAAGTTCAGAGGGATTATTCTGGTTCGAAAAGACAGCCAGATTCAGTCAATTTCAGATTTAAAAGGCAAGGTGGTCAGTTATCCTGCGCCTACCGCACTGGCAGCCACCATGATGCCACAATATTATATCCAGACTCACGGGCTTAATGTCATGAAGGACATAGATAATCGCTATGTCGGCTCGCAAGAATCTTCGATTATGAATGTGTTTTTTAATCATTCTGCCGCTGCAGCAACCTGGCCGTTTCCATGGATATCATTGTCTCGTGAAAGACCCGAGCTTGCACAGCAGCTTGAAGTCAAGTGGCAGACTGAGACGCTGCCTAATAACGGCTTGATTGTAAAGCCAGATGTTGATCAGGCTGTTGTAGACAAGGTCGGTTTTCTATTATTCAGATTACATCAAAATACCGAAGGCAAAGAAATTCTGTCACGAATGGAATTATCGGCTTTTGAGGTGGCTAACCAGGATACTTATCTACCTGTCAGCCAGTTTCTGGAAAAGTTTTCCAGAGAAGTCAGGCCGTTAAACTGATACCTTATGCCAGCATTTTTATCTAAACTTGTTTTTTCTTCTTTGGCGCGCCAGCTGATACTGGGTATTGCAGCTGTACATGCTGTCTTAATGACTATCTTTGTGTTTGATCTTGTCGAAAGACAACGTGAATTTATGCTTAGCCAAAGTCATCAGCATGCTATCGGTCTGGTGGCTACGCTGGCAACTAATGGCACCTCATGGGTGCTGGCAAACGACCTTGCCGGTATTGATGAAATTATCCATTCACAAAGTAATTACCCTGATCTGGAATATGCCATGTTCATCGATCGACAGGGCAAAGTGCTTGGCTATACCGACAGAAGTAAAGTGGGTATGTATCTGAGTGATAATGTCAGTAAAAAAATATTTGATAATGTTAATGAAATTAAAACCGTTGTGCAGTCAGATTCTTTGATTGATGTGGCCGCACCAGTTGTGGTTAACAGAGAAATCATCGGCTGGGCACGAGTCGGTATCAGTCGTAGTTCGATGAGCAATAATCTGGCGCTGGTTACAAAGAATGGGCTTATTTATACCACCATAGCCATTATTGTCGGCATACTGTTTGCCTGGGGAATGGCACGTGGTCTAACCAAAGGAATACGGCAGTTAAAGAGTGCTATCGATCAGATATCGAATGGCTCCAGAGATGTGGTCTGTGAACTGAATCGTCAGGATGAGCTGGAAGATCTGGGGAATGACTTCAATAAGATGCTGATTACACTTAAAGATCATGAGAACCGGATAGTTGAATCGCATGAGGCTTTAAGCCTGAGTGAACGAAAAATCAGCCAGCTGATTGATAATTTACGAACCGAATATGTTTTTTATTCACATGATGTCAACGGTATATTTACTTATTTAAGCCCATCAATTACCGATGTTCTGGGTTATAGCAATGAAGAATATCTTAAAAAATATGATACTTTCTTTACCGATAATCCACTAAATGAGCTGGCTGTTGATATTACCAATAAAGTTCTTCAGGGACAGCGAATACCTCCTTATGAAGTTGAAATATTTCATAAAGATGGCAGCAAACGTATCATGGAAGTAACCGAATCGCCTGTCACCAACACCAAGGGAAAGGTAATTGCTGTTGAAGGACTGGCACGGGATATTACGGTTTTTAAAGAAGTTGCCAATACTCTTAAAGCAGAAAAAGATAAATTTCAGCGCGAGCAGGTTTTAATCGAATCGATAATTAATGCAATTCCTGATCATATTTATTACAAAGACACTCAGGGTGTTTATATTGGTTCAAATAAAGCTTTTAATGATTACGTAGGCCTTTCAAAGCATCAGATGCTGGATAAAACAGATGCTGATTTACTGACACCACAACAGGCACTGGCAAACCGAACGATAGAAAAGGAAATACTTGTTAGTGGACTGAGTAAACACAGCGAAGATATTATCGCTGATAAAGACGGTAATGAAAAAATATTTGACACACTTCATACTGCTTTTAGAAAAGATGACGGAGAGGCTCTTGGTTTTATTCAGATCAGTCGTGATATTACCGAGATTAGAAATAAAGAAATTCAGCTCAGACGATCACAAAGAATGGATGCTCTGGGTAAGCTGACTGGAGGCATTGCACATGATTATAATAATTTACTCGGTGTTATTATCGGCTACTCTGAACTGCTTTCATTATCGGTTAAAGATGAAAAGTTAAAACTGTTTTCTGATGAAATCATGAAAGCAGGTGAGCGTGGTTCGAGACTGACTAAAAAACTATTATCTTTTACTAAGAACCAGAACATCTCTGCATCAGCGATCAATATCAATCAAATACTTCAAGCTGATTTAAGTATGATCCAGAAAACCCTGACAGCGCGGATTGAGATTGATCTCGATCTTGATAAATCATTATGGCAAACCTGGCTGGATATCGGTGACTTTCAGGATGCGGTACTGAATATGTGCATTAATTCGATGCATGCTATGCCTGACGGCGGTCAGTTACATATCAAAACCAAGAACCTCTCACTTTCTCAGACAGAAGCAGACACAAAGCATATTGTCCCCGGTGACTATGTTTTACTGAGTATATCTGATACCGGTTGTGGGATGGATGAGGTAACAAAAGAACGTTTGTTTGATCCTTTTTTTACAACTAAAGGCGAGCAGGGTTCAGGTCTTGGTTTGAGTCAGGTATTTGGTTTTGTTAATCGCTCAAAAGGTTTTATTAATATTTATTCGGAGCTGGGAAGAGGCAGTACTTTTAATCTTTACTTTAATAGACTGTTCAATAAAGGTGAGCGTTCAAAAAATGAAGATGCTGACGTAATAACTCCAAAATCCAGTGGTGAAACTATTCTGGTTGTTGATGATGAGCCGGCATTAAAAGCCCTTGCAGCACAGATATTGCAAAATAATGGTTATACTGTTTTTCAGGCCGCTGATGCTCACGCTGCACTTGACTGGCTTGAAAAAGAACACGTTGATCTTGTGGTTAGTGACATTATCATGCCTGAAATAGATGGATACGAACTGGCATCAGCTATTAATCATAAGTACCCTGCTGTAAAAATAATACTGGCCAGTGGTTTTGCAAAACATGAGTCAAGCAATCCAGAGCACATTCAGCTAACTAAAGATTTATTACATAAGCCTTATTCTTCTGCTGAGCTGCTTACTGCGGTGCATCAGAGCTTGACGAAGTAAGGTTGGGTATATCAGGCTGTCTGTGACTGTAGACAGCCTGATGAGTGAATATTTTATTGGCGGTCGTTCGCTGCTTTCGCAGCATAGCAAAACTCATTATCCCTGGCGCTAATGCTAACGGCCATAGCAAACTAGCCAGGCCGTGCACAGCTTTATTTCTTAATAGCGACTTCTGACGATCTCTGATTAAACTTAATAGCCTGATCAGCCATCTGTATTAAACGTAATTTTACCAGCTCATTAATGCTGCCGACTTCAAACACACCCTTGTTATCGGCTTGCCCGGTAATTTTTCCGGTTAATATTTCAAGTGCTTCATCAACGTGATTAATGGCGTAAATTTTAAAAAGACCTGCTTCTATCGCATCCAGAACACGGTCGTTAAGGATCAGGTTTTTCTGGTTAATAGCCGGTATAATACAGCCTTGTTCTCCGGTTAATCCTCTGAGTTTACAGATTTCAAAAAAACCTTCTATTTTTTCATTTACGCCGCCGATGGCCTGGATTTTTCCCTGTTGATTTAAAGAACCTGTGACGGCAAAACCCTGATTGATCGGTACATCTATCAGCGCTGAAATCAGTGCGCAGTATTCAGCTACTGATGCACTGTCGCCATCTATGCGTCCGTATGACTGCTCAAAAGCTATACTGGCGGAAAATGAAAGCGGGATGTTTTTGCCGTAGCGATTGGCAAGCAGGGCAGATAATATTAAAACACCTTTGTCATGTATTGAGCCACTGAGATCAACCTCGCGTTCAATATTTATAATCTGACCATTGCCTAAATGAACTGTGGCGGTAATACACGAAGGCTGACCAAAACCATATTTTCCAATATCGAAAACTGACAGTCCGTTTACCTGACCAATTTGTGCACCGCTGGTATCGATCAATATGGTTCCCTGACTGATATCTTCCTGTATCAGTGACTGAATTCTTGAAATACGCAGGGTTTGTGACTCGATAGCTGCCGACACATCGGCAGTTGTCATTAATTCATTCCCGGATTTAGTGGCCCAGTAATCAGTTTCAATCAGTAAATCGGTAATTGTTCTTAGTCTGGTTGATAATTTGTCCCGGTCACCGGATAGCCGTGAGCTGTATTGTAAAATTTTGCTGACAGCATCTTTTTCAATTTCGTGTAACTTTAACTTCCGGCAGCGGCTGGCAAGCAGACGTGCATATAACAGATTGTTTTCTTCTGTGTGATTAATTTCTTCATCAAAATCGGCTTCGACTTTAAACAGCTCAGCAAAGTCTGGGTCCATCTGGTGCAGTTCATAGTACAGCTGTCGATCGCCAATAAGCACTATTTTTAAATGAATTGGTATTGGATCAGGTTCCAGACTTTTTGTAGAATCGGTGCTGAGCATTTGCTCCATCGATTCAATTCGGACCACATGCGCATACAAGGCACGCTTTAATGCTTCCCAGGCGAAAGGCTGAACAAGTAGTTTTTCGGCGTCAATGATCAGATAGCCGCCATTTGCCTGTTGTAATGCACCTGGCTTTATTAGCGTAAAATCCGTGATCATCGAGCCCATATAACTGTCATATTCTATTCTGCCAACCAGGTTATGATAGGTCGGGTTATCAAGGTAAATAACAGGTGCGCCTTTTAGTTTACTGTTGTCTACCAGCAGATTAATTTTATAGCGCTCTAAGGGTGTGTTTTTGGCAGGCGGCAGTTCAGTGCTGATTGCATCCTCTTCATTGTTGGTAAAATCTTCTAAATGATCTAGTACATCTTCCTGGATACTTTCTAAATAACGTACAACGCTGCTAATGTCGCCGTAGCGTCCCTTAAGGTCTTTTATGAGGTGGCCTGTTGCAAATAGAGCAACATCTCTGTTCATCGATTTTATCTTTTCATTCGAGTCACGACTGATCTGATTAAGTTGCGGGATTATAAATTCCAGCTCTTCCTGTAGCTTGTTTGTTTTTTCATTAAACTGATCCTGTAAGTCAGGCGAAAGCAAGCTAAATTCTTCCAGTGATAAGGCTTTATCATCAACAATCGGGCTTAAGCTAAAACCTGATACGGTTTCCTCTAATAAAATGGATTCTTGGCGTGCCATGGTCTTGTGTTTTTTTATTAGTTCTGACTGTTGTGAAGAGGCATCTCGTTCTATTGACTGGATTCTTTCTCTGTACTCATTGGTTTCAAATGCTGCCGGTATGGCTTTGCCAAGTTCGGTGATTAGACTGTTCATATTCTGCCGAAACTTTTGACCACGACCAGCAGGCAGCTCGAGCATTCTAGGCTTGTGATCCTGATTAAAGTTATAGGTGTAGCACCAGTCAGAAGGAGTTACGCGATCTATTGCGAGCTTTTGCAGGACATCGGTGATTATGGCGTGTTTACTCAGTCCTGGAGGTCCCATAACAAACAGATTATAGCCCTGATGATCAACATCAGTGGCAAAATCGAGTGCCTTTAAAGCCCTTTCTTGTCCCAGTACGTCATTTAAGGTTTCAAGCTCTGCGGTGCTTTTAAAATCAATCGAATAATTGCGACTAATGACGTCAAGTTGTTTTCTGTCTAATGGCTTCATAGTTTTCATTTATATTTATTACCAACAGTTTAACAATATACTTCAGCTGGACAGTTTTAGAAATCATCATTTTATACGTCTAAATGCACAACTGTTATAATATAGCATCTCATGAAAGGTGCCATATGTCTGAAGATACAAATTTTGACCAACACAGTAAGCGTTTTAAAAATAATATATATGATACCGATAAAGGTAAAATCAGGTTAAAGCAGCTGCTGCACGATTTACAGCATAATATGCCAGTGTTACAGCAAAATAAAAAACTATCTATACTGGATGCGGGCTGTGGCATGGGCCAGGTAGCTGTCCACCTGGCTAAACAAGGGCATCGACTGACACTATGCGATATTTCATCAGATATGTTGGATATTGCCAGACAAACCTTTGTTGATGAGGATTGCTCAGCCAGCTTTATACGGTCTTCAGCGCAGACATTAGGTAGCGAACACGATAAATCTTATGATTTGATCCTATTTCATGCGGTACTTGAATGGCTTGATCAGCCTGAAACGATTATTTCATCTTTAAAGCAGCGGCTCAAACCCGGCGGCAGTTTGTCGCTGATGTTTTACAATAAAAATTCTATTATTTTTTATAACCTGCTAAAAGGTAATTTCAAGAAAGTATTAAAGCAGGACTTTAAAGGTCATCCCGGAGGACTTACACCGGTTAACCCAATTGACCCGGATGATGTCAGTATATGGCTTCAATCGAATCAGTTTACAACCCTTAAGAAAACCGGTATCAGGGTTTTATATGATTATCTGAATAAAGATTTAAAGCAGGGCAGAAGCATCGAAGATATTATGCAGATGGAATCCATTTATGCGGATAAGTCGCCATTTAATCAGCTGGCTCGCTATCTTCATTATATCTGTGAACTGAGCGATAAGTAAAAGTAAGCATAAATAGACATAGTATTATCTATTCTGAGCAAACTTATGCTATAACGTAGCAGTCATTTTGTAGATAATTATAATAATAAATTTTGTTTCGAAAAACATCACATTATTTTCATAGCCTGCAATCCCGGATAACAGCCTTTATTATTATGCTGGCTATTCTGTTGTCCATCAATTCCTATTATGTCTATATAAAACAGCACAGTATTAAACAAACCATAGAAACAAACTTAGCACTGCGAGAGTTTGTTATCGATAAAAAGAATACTGTTCAGTCAGATTTGCTTGAGAGTTATAAATTACTGGACACCTTTCTGCTTGACCCGAGTAATAAAATGGTTCAAGAGTGGATGTTATCAACATTACAGCATTCCATTAAAAATACGGATGATATTATTAATTCTGACTGGGTCAGGATAAGAAATAAAACAAAGCTATTTGAATCATTGCTGACAAAACTTTCTCTTTTAAAGAAAGAAATGATTAACCTGACAGAAATCAGGGCCGATTCTGAAAGACAATATCCGTCACTAAAAGTGGCAACCAAAGAAATGCGACCAAACAGAATTCGCTTTGTTAATGCGATTAATATAGCGCTACATGAAACACGTTTTTCTGGCAGTATTGTTGATTCTGAACTCTATCAAATGCTTGTTGATTTACGCTACTCATGGAGTCAGCTGCTATCGAATTTCAGAATTTACCTTGCCAATCAATTTGGTACTTTTGATTTGGAAATTCTGCCTCAACAAGAGCAGACAATCAGAATGCAATACGATTCACTGATACTTCAAATGCTGGCGTTAAAACAACGGGATAAGAAGGATGATATAGGCTTTGAAACAAGTAATGCTATAACAGACATGTCTGAAGCACTCGATAAATGGTATAGCGCATTTGAAAATGTTAAAGAGATCCATCATTCTGATGGATGGCGATATGATTTAAAGATACTGAATTTAAAAATTCAGCCGCTTTTAGATCAAATAATGTATCTGCTTATATTGTTCGATGAAGAGGCTCGTTTGTCTGAGCATCAGGATAAACAGCTGATTGAGAAAATAATTAATGATCAGTCTGCATTTATTTACACAGTCTATATTATCATTATCCTAATACTGACCCTGTTATTGTCAGCTTTAAAAATTCTTGTGTTTAAACCTATTAATCAGGTGACACAGGCAATCAAGGATGAGGCCAGCGGTGGAGAAGTGCAGAATTTGCCCCGTGTCAATTCTTCTGAAGCCAGTAATCTTATTAATTCTTTTACTGAAATGAGAGCACAAATTCATCTGCGACAGCAGGAGCTTTCATTTCAGGCTAATCATGATTCATTAACAGGACTTCCAAACAGAAAATATTTTCTCGAAAAAATGGATACCTTTCTGCATGAAGGTTATTCCAAAGTCTCTAAATCTGCTGTAATGTTGATTGATTTAAATGGCTTCAAAGATATCAATGATACTCTGGGGCATCACATCGGTGACCAGTTGCTGGTTAAAGTAGGTCATCGATTATGGAGTATTCTTTCTGACAATGCTGTTATAGCCAGACTCGGTGGAGATGAGTTTGCTATTTTAGTCCCTGAGGCAGATAGGTCGGTGGCATTAAAAGTACTTGATGATATTCAGAAAATAATAGAAGAAAAGTTCATTGTAGACTCTGTGAATACCTATATTGGAATGAGTGTCGGTATTGCGCTATATCCTGATCATGGAAACGATAATAATACATTGTTACGTCATGCCGATGTTGCAATGTATATTTCAAAGAAAATGAAAACACCTTATGTGTTCTATAAATCAAGTGATGATAATTATACCCTTGACAGGCTGTCGCTGATTCATGATATCAAGAATTCAATTAATCACGATGGCCTGGTTTTATATTTTCAGCCTAAGCTCACCCTCAATGATTTTAAATTAGAAAGTGTTGAGGCTCTGATAAGGTGGAATCATCCTGACTTTGGCATTGTTATGCCAAAAGAATTTATTCCTATTGCAGAACAAACCGGGTTTATTAATGAAATCACCTACTGGGTAATCGAAGAATCACTAATCCATGCGCTCCACTGGAAGGAGAGTGGACAGAGTATAAATGTTTCCGTTAATCTTTCAGTTTATAACCTGTACGATGTCGATTTTATCAACACGGTGAAAACATTATTAAATAAATATCATGATGCTGCTGAGCAATTAATCTTTGAAATTACCGAAAGCGCTATGATGTCCAATCCTAAATTGGCTGTAAGCAACCTTAATAAGCTACAGGCACTTGGAATCAGGCTTTCTATTGACGATTATGGTACTGGGTTCTCGTCGCTAAGCTACCTGAGTCAGTTGTCAGTTAATGAACTAAAGATAGATAAATCTTTTATTCTTAACATGCTGGATGATGAAAGAAATTCAATTATTGTAAAATCTACAATTGAAATGGCCCATCATCTGGGACTAACGGTTGTTGCTGAGGGTGTAGAAAATAGTGAAGTGCTTGGACTGTTACAATCTTATGGCTGTGACACAATTCAGGGATTTCTGGTTTCAAAGCCTCTGCCAGAAAATGACCTTGTGGTCTGGCTGGATTGTTATCAGGATAATCTTAGAGGATTAATAATGCATGAGTAGTAACAAAATCGGCTGATACTGACCTGAGAGAAGTTATACGTTGTATTTTTATTGTTAAGCCGGCCAGTTTTAAGACAATGTATCTTGCCTTAAACTGACTGGTATTATATCGCTTGAGTTATTGGCTCAATGGTTGTGTCCATCAGGGCCGTGAACATGTCCATGTGCTATCTCTTCTTCTGTTGCATCACGAATTTCTTTTACTTCGACACTGAAGTGCAGACGTTCACCGGCTAGCGGATGATTGCCATCAATCGTAATTTCATCGCCATTAACATCGGTAACGGTGATTACCAGCATTTCACCTTCTGGGCTTTGTGCATGAAATTGTACACCAACTTCAATAGGGCTGTCGGCTTCAAACATATCACGGCCAACCACTTGTTTTTTAGCTTCATCCTTCGCTCCATAAGCATCATCTGCTTCGATGGTGACATCAAATTTGTCATTAAGCGTTTTATCATGCAGCGCTTTCTCTAGGCCTGGGATAATACTGTTTGTACCATGCAGATAGACAAACTGACCATTTTCTGATTTATCTAGCGTTTCACCGGCATCATTTGTCAGTGTGTAATCTAGTGATACGACTGTGTTTTGAGCTATTTTTGCCATTTTAGTTACTGTCTCGTTGAGAAAAGCAGTATTTTAGCATAATCCCTAGATAATAAATTACACTCTTACCAGGCTCAGTACTGGCTACTCAAAGATGCTAGATTTGATGTATCATAATGTATCCGTTTGCAAGTAACGATAAAGTATCCGCAATACATATTGACTTAGGGGCAGTTGGTATTTATGACACGCATTTTTACTGCAGTTACGCTGTTTTTTCTTAGTTTATTTACGCTTGCCGCTTTTGCTGCAGAAGATATTTTTTCTGACCAGACACTGACAGAAAAAATTATCCTGCCAGACTGGTTTAAATTAAGTTTCCTGGATTTACAGGATGATCTGGATGAGGCCGCAGCAAACCAGAAAAAAGGCATAATTATCTATTTTGGCAGGAAAGACTGCCCCTACTGTAAAGCCTTATTAGAAAACAATTGGGGTAGGGAAGATATTGTTCGCTACACCAATAATCATTTTGATGTCATAGCGATCGATACAAAGGGCACAAAAAATATCACCGATTTCGATGGTTATGTTTTCGATGAAAAACAGTTTTCACTAAAAATGAAAACAAATTTTACGCCATCATTATTGTTTTATAATCTCAGTGGAGCTCTTGTTCTCAGGTTATCGGGTTATCAGCAGCCTTATCGTTTTCTCGCCGCTCTTGAATACGTTGCCGGCAATCATTATGAAAAGCGCTCTTTTAAGTCCTATCTGTCACTGGCTAGCAGCTCACACAGGATTAATGACAGTGAAGAATTAAACTTTGAGCCGTTTTTTGATTTGCCACCACATAATTTGAACAGAAAACTATTTGCCGCTGAAAGACCACTGGCCGTTTTTTTTGAAAATAAAAGCTGTCATGCCTGTGATATTTTACATTCAGTTCCGCTTGAGCAGGCCTCTATCAGAAAAAAACTGGGGGAGATGGACGTTATCCAACTTGATATAATGACTGATCAGCAAATTATCACTCCCGATGGCAGTAAAACAAGTTTAAAAAACTGGGCGCAAACACTCAATATTCATTACACACCAACAATTATATTTTTTGATGAAGCAGGTAATGAAATCATACGCATCGATTCGGTGGTATGGGTGAACAGGCTCGGGCGTGTGCTCGATTATGTGAGAACCAGAGCCTATAAAACCAGCCCGAGCTTTTTGCAGTGGCGCTCTATAGTAACGTCACCATAATCGTTTTTTTAACCTTCGTTGCCTGACTGTTTTTATGAATACAAAGAAGCTGCCAAAAGTCGCAATCAGTCAGTGTTTATTAGGTGATCAAGTCAGATATGACGGCACTGACAGTGCCAGTTCCGATATCATTCAGTATGCCGGCAGTCATTTTAATGTGATTCCATTTTGTCCGGAAGTCTCAGCTGGCATGGGCACTCCGCGCTTACCGATCAATCTTTCTGTTGTTAATGGTGAACACAGGGCCAGACGAGTTAATGACGCTACAGTTGATGTGACTCAGGCACTTAAAACTATTGCGCAGACGTTTATCCGGTCAAACAGTGATATTGTGGCTATCATCAATAAGAAATCCTCTCCAAGCTGTGGTCATTTAACGACTAAACTTTATGATGATAGTGTTCTAGTCAGCCACAGTGCATCCGGAATCTTTGTCACTGAAATACTCAAGTTAAAACCAGAAATACTCTTTATCGATGATGAGCAATTCATGCAAGCAGAGAAGCGGGCAGATTTTTTATCAGGCATAAAAAAAGCCCTGCAGGAGCAAGGCTTTTCTTGGAAATAACGATCAGCTTAGCGCAATATTGCTTGCTTTAACTGACGGGTGGCATCCCATGCTGAATGCACCTGATTGACGGCATTTACGACCATATTTTCAGTTACCGTAACCATTTCACCCTGTTCATTCATGATACCTGCACCATTAAAACCGGTTAAAGCAATGGCGTATGCATACTTAGCGCATGCATCAGACTCTGAATTACACATTTATTTATTTCCTCATAAATTAATTTAATATTAGTTGGCGCTATTATATATTAAATTAATAGTTCTATTAACTTAGAAAATAACAGGACGGATCAACTGCTGATATTGAACCTGATTTATAGCGGTCTAAAATAATGTTCTATCCACTATATAGTTGATTTTAAACTATAAAATATTTTATTAAGTAGATGTTGGTAATATTAGTGTTTAATTAATATCTGACGAACGGCAGCTGGATGATGGCTTTACAAACGGCTAAGTAGGGTTACAGAGAGCTAGATCTGCGTTATAAAGATATACCTTACCGCGCTAGCAGATCTCTACGATGACAAATAATCCGCTTCACAGAAATCCTGAAATGCCAATATCAGGTGTACATTACGTCAATGGCTCTATCATGAAGCCGCCATTTGAGTCTGGCTTAAAGACAATTATATTGGGGATGGGGTGTTTCTGGGGCGCAGAGAAGTGCTTCTGGTCTTTGCCAGGCGTCTATACCACAGCAGTTGGCTATACCGGCGGATCTGAATCTGATCCGACATATGCACAAGTTTGTAGTGGCTTGACGGGACATAATGAAGTTGTTTTAGTCGTCTATGATGAAAACATAATTAGCCTGAAGCAATTGTTAGTCACATTCTGGCAGTCTCATGATCCAACTCAGGGTATGCGTCAGGGCAATGACCGGGGTAGCCAATACCGTTCAGGCTTATACCTGCATGACAGCCAACAAATGCAGCTTGCTCTCAGCACAAAAGATGTTTATCAGGACTGTCTGGATAAAAACGGACTACCTAAAATAACCACGGAGATTATGAGCGCAACAGAATTTTATTATGCAGAGGAATATCACCAGCAATATTTAGCTAAAAACCCGGCAGGGTACTGTGGCCTGGGTGGCACTGGTATCAGTTATTCAGAGACAGAAATTTAGATCCATTTTTGTATGCAACTAATAAGATCGTTGAGTTCATAAGGTTTAGTTACATAGTCGTCCATACCGGCGTCATAACATAATTGCGCATCATCTTTCATGGCCAGAGCGGTTAAAGCAATGATCGGGGTATGGCTACCCGTTTCAACTTTACGTATTTGACGGGTCGCCTCATAACCATCCATAACCGGCATTTGGCAGTCCATAAAAACAAGCGTAAACGGTTGCTCCTGGTATAAATCAAGCGCCTCCTTTCCGTTATTAGCAATAACAACAGAGAAACCGATATTTTCAAGAAATGATCGGGCAATTAATTGATTAACAATGATGTCTTCAACCAGTAATACATTCCCAGAAAATTTGACTTCGGTGGCTGTTTTTTTATTCTCGTTACTGTTGTTTACAGATTGATTTGTTTTTTGTGTTAATTCAAGTTCAATCCAGAATGTCGAGCCGATGTCTGGTGTACTCTCAACACCAATTGAGCCATGCATTAACTCAATAATATTTTTACTTATGCTGAGCCCAAGGCCGGTACCGCCATACTTTCGGGTTGTTGATGAGTCGGCCTGTGTAAACTTTTCAAACAGTCTGCTTTGAACTTCTGGTGCTATACCAATGCCGCTGTCTGATACTTCTATCCGGATTAGTGAGCTGTTAGCCTTTGATTCAATCAGCTGCGTGCTTACCTTTATTTCTCCGCTATCGGTAAATTTTATGGCATTTGAAAGAAGATTTAACAGCACTTGTTTAAGTCGAACGTCATCCCCAAGATATGATGAATGTAAATTATCATCAGAGTTATTTACAATACTAAGATGTTTTTCATCAACTACCGGTTTCAGCATATTAATAATATCGATGATGATTTTATTTAGATTAAATTCTGTTTCATGCAGGATTAATTTACCTGCCTCAAGTTTTGAATAATCGAGTATGTCGTTAATAACGGTCAGTAATAACTGAACGGAATTGTCAATGATTTCAAGGTAATCGGACTGTTGTTCAGTGGGCGAGGTGTTTTTTAACAGGCGAGTTATCCCGATGATGCCATTGATAGGAGTCCTGATTTCATGACTCATTGAGGCCAGGAATTCTCCCTTTACTTTAGACGCCTCCTCTAATTTGTGAAGTGTCTCTCTTAATTCATGTTCAACAATCTTTCTTTCCTGAACCTGTTGCTCAAGTGCTTTTTCTCGTCCAATAGAGGCAGAAATATCACTGATCTGAATAATACAATACTGATTATTTGTGTTTGTAACAGGTATAACATGAATATTCTGATGGATTCTGTCAGTTTGTTTGCTGTTGGTGAAAAGCGGCAGAGGCGTGCGGTTAAATATACTCGATACTATTGCTGGCAATCCATGCTCAAGAGCATCTCTGACGGTGCTGATGAGGCGGGTTTCATGGATCTGAGGAAAGATATCACTTAATTCTTTTCCAACAGCATAATCTTCGGTGATGCCTGAATGCGCGCACATCCATTTATTGAAGATCACTATACGCATGCTGCGATCTACAGCAATCAATCCGAGATCAAGATTATGATATAAGCTCTGGTAGAGCCCCGATATATCAGTCATTGATTAAAGGAGGGCATCTAATGTTTTACGAAGGCTGTTTTGAAGCACGTTAAATGAAGCACCACCAATTAAAAAAGCCAGATAACCCGTTATTTTACTTTCGCTAAGCATTAATTCGATTCTGATAAATAATATATAGCTGTCGTCACTTAATTGTTTGGATGCAATTAACGCATCGGGTGTGGCTCTTTCGAACTCGGGCAAATCGATGATAAAGGTTTCAGAAAAAGCTTCCGATAAGGAACCAATGCAGGCGTTAAGTACAATATTCCCAATCTCTGTCATGGCTTCATTTTGCAGTTCAGCGATACCGGCATCAGATATCTGATCGCCCAGTAATTTGCGGACAATCTCTAAGCTGTCCGCATCAGGAAATAATACGATTGACTGAGCTATAAGAGGCCCACTGACTTTCTGCGATACAGAACAAAGCAGTTTGTCCTGCCCCAGATTCGTAATTAGCTGATCAGTGGTTAAGAAGTCGATTTCAGGGACGGATAATTTGATTTCCTGTTTAACCATCTGACTGAGAGAAGCGGCTGCATTGCCGACACCAAGATTGAAAATTTCATTGAGCAAGTCCAGCTCAAGTTCATCCATTTGTGGGATTTTATCCATTAAAATAATCCAGCATAGCCGAAACACTGGTGTTGGTAATGGGCTTGTTGATACACTTTGCACCAATCTCGGCTGCGCTTTTTTGGATATGTTCCTGAATATTGGCTGTTAATAACGCGTATTTGGCTGACGGTTTTATAGTCTTAAACACAGATATCAGTTCGATACCGTTTTTCCCCGGCATATTGAAGTCTATTGAATAATAATCAAAATCATTTTTTTGATTCACTTCAATGGCTTGCTCTGCGTTGCCTGATTCTTGAATGTGCCAGTCTGGATGATGATCTTTAATAATAGCAACTAACATCATTCTGGAGACTTTACTGTCATCAACAATCAAGATACTTTTTGCTTTATCCATAAAGGGTTTACTCAGTCGGAGTTGGTAATGTAGCTATGAAAACATTCTATTTTATAGCTAGTTATTAGAAAAAATACCAGAATCTCTGGCGCGTTTATATTGTTGCAGCTGCTTCATTACCAGTGACATGGCATCGGCATAAGGAACTGTCCCAGCTTTTCGTATGATGGCTTTGCCTTCTCGGCTGAGTGCAAAACTAATAAATTTCTTAATTTTCTCGTCACTTTCTCTTGGACCTTTAGTTACAAGATAAAGCGGGCGATAAAGCAGGTATTCACCATTTTTAATGTTGTCATACGACGGTTCTTTATCATCCAGTTTTAAAATTTTCAAATCCCTTCTTTTGGCGCTACTGATACCGGTGGTACCAATACCATGCAGATTCTTCACAATGCCTTTTTCAAGTGGGCCAGACGATTTTTCGACAAATTTAGCTTTAAATTCTTGATCATAATTAGCAAATACCAGCTCTCTTAACGTACGTCCGACACCTGAAAATTTACCTTGGCGAATATAGAGCTCTATCGGTGCATTATTGCCACCCAGTTCTTTCCAGTTAGTAATTTGACCAATATATATTTTTTGAAGTTCTTTAAAGGTAATGCTGTTGACTGGATTCTCTTTATTGACGACAACAACCAGGGCATCCCACGCGACAGGGATCTGGTAGGCATTACGTTCTTCTGGATGATTAGGAAGGGTTGCTCTGCAGGCGCCGCCAATGTCAATAGCGCCCTTGGCGGCGTTACGTATGCCTTTAGTTGCCCCGCCGCCTTGTAGTGTAACGACGACGCCTGTTTTTGCGGTATAGGCTTTGGCCAATTCACTCATAAAGGCTTTTTTAGTGATACCACAGCCTGCCCAAATGATATCGTCTGTTTTATTAGCCGGTTCAGCTTGTGCGGGTAGTGTGAAGATCAAATTGAGACTGATTATGATCGTTTTGATGTGAATATAATATGCTTTCATGTAAACATCCATTTGTTAATGTATTTATTAGAATTATCATCAAATCATATAATATATATAAGATATTAGCAAAAGAGTTACTAACTGCTGGGCTATAACAAACTGATATTTAAAGAAATATTAACATTAATCAATGATAATCAATTATTTAATCATTTTATTTTATAGCGAAGATAAAATACTTAAATTACTAAACACATAATGTGACTGAGTATATAGTGATTGAATAGCTTATACTTCAAGCTCAATTCCACCAATAATGCCATAGATACTACATAAAAGTTTCATTCCAACGGGCTTGCGCTACTACAGAATCGCTTTTTATTGCCAGAGCAACTGGCTAAAAAGACCTGAACGGATGTTCAGACCAAATCTTAATCTGCAATTAAGGATTAGATTTATCAACGATAAGGAGAGAGCTGATGCAAAGACTTTATTTTGTTATACCCAGTGTTACGAGTTGCCGGTCTATTGTTAATGAATTGCTGCTGGCAAGAATCGAAGAACGTCATATGCATGTCGTGGCAAAGGAGGATAACCTACCGGCTGACTTACCTCAGGCTAACTTGTTACAAAAGAGTGATTTTGTACCTGCAGTTGAGAGAGGTATTACCATCGGTGGTGGCACCGGATTATTTGCCGGTATTCTGGCTTATAGCTTTCAAACAGCCGGACTGGAAGTCGGTGGCTTTGCGATTTTAGCTATTTGCCTGGCCGGTGGTGGTATTGGTGCCTGGATTGCCGGTATGATCGGTGTCGATGTGCCGAACACTCAGTTAAAGCCCTTTATGCCATCGATTAATGCCGGTAATTTATTATTAATCGTCGATGTTAAACGTAGTAGGGTACGTGAAATCGAAGATATGATAAAAAACCTGCATCCAGAAGCCACAGATCATGGTGTCGAGGCTGCCTTACCGGTATTTCCATAAACCACTAGTAATCTATATCATGCCCGGTGCTCCACTTGCCGGGCTTGTTTGATGTAGTCTTGTTAGTTTCCAAAAAGCGCACTTTCGTATTATCGATTGTGATAATATCGCCGCGCTATGAAAACATCTGATTTTAAATACAGCTTACCCAGCGAGTTAATCGCTCAATTTCCACTTAAGAACAGGGCTGACAGCCGTTTATTAGTAGTTAATAACGCTGAACTTTCAGATCGAAGATTTAGCGATATTCTGGAACTGATTAATGCTGATGATTTGTTGGTATTCAATAATACCCGTGTTATTCCTGCACGCTTGTATGGAAAGAAAGCCAGTGGTGGCAAAATTGAGACTCTGATTGAGCGCATAACTGGTTCCAACTCTGCACTAGCCCATATCAAAGCCAGTAAGTCACCAAAGCCAGGCACACAGCTAATCTTTAATGAGGACTTCAGCGCCGTGGTTACAGGCCGAGAAGGCAGCCTATTTAGCCTGGATTTTAACTGCCCAATACTGCCTGCACTGGAGCGGCACGGTCATATACCGTTGCCTCCCTATATTGAACGTGACGATGATGAGCATGATATTGAACGCTACCAAACCGTTTATGGCAGCGTGCCAGGTGCAGTTGCTGCACCTACTGCAGGTTTGCATTTTGAGCAGTCAATCTTAGAAGCCTTGCGACAAAAAGGTGTTGATAGCTGTGAAGTGACATTGCACGTCGGTGCCGGTACGTTTCAACCGGTTCGGGTTGAAGATATTCTCGATCATCATATGCACAGTGAATACATTGAAGTGGCAGACGCCACGGTTGCTAAAATTAAGGCCTGTAAAGCACGTGGTGGCCGTGTAATTGCCGTTGGTACCACATCTGTCAGAAGCCTTGAATCTGCCGTCATAGACGGAGAAATTAACAGCTTTGCTGGTGATACGGATATCTTTATTTATCCCGGTTATCAGTTTAAGGTAGTTGATGTATTGATTACTAATTTTCATTTGCCGGAATCCACCTTGCTGATGCTGGTCAGTGCGCTGGCTGGTTACGAAAACATCATGCGGGCTTATCGGCATGCTGTTGCAGAAAAATACCGCTTTTTCAGTTATGGTGATGCGATGTTTATTGCGCCGAATCACGAATAATATTTAACTTTAAGAAATCCACCTATGTCATTGTTAAAATTCGATTTATTAAAGAAATCAGCTCAAGCCAGACGGGGGCGTTTAAGTTTTCCCCGCGGCACTATCGAAACCCCTGCTTTTATGCCGGTAGGTACTTATGGCACTGTCAAAGCAGTAAAGCCTGAAGAGGTGGAAGCTCTGGGTGCTGAAATTATCCTCGGAAATACTTTTCACCTGATGCTCAGACCAGGAACAGAGATCATAAAAGCACATGGAGATCTACATGATTTTATGAACTGGAACAAACCCATTCTGACAGACTCCGGTGGTTTTCAGGTCTTTAGTCTGGCAAAGATGCGAAAAATAACTGAAGAAGGTGTTCACTTCAGCTCGCCAGTGAATGGCAATAAAATCTTCCTTAGCCCGGAAGTCTCAATGCAGGTGCAAAAAGACCTGGGCTCAGACATTGTGATGATTTTTGATGAATGCACGCCACATCCTGCAAGCTATGAAGAAGCTCAGCAGTCCATGCAACTTTCGCGGCGCTGGGCACAGCGCAGTAAAGATGCACATGCTGATAACCCGTCAGCTTTATTCGGTATAGTACAGGGTGGTATGTATAACGCACTGCGTACTGAATCAGCCGAAGGCTTAAAAGAAATTGGCTTTGATGGCTATGCTATTGGCGGTCTGTCAGTCGGGGAGAGCGCTGACGAGCGCCATGCCGTGCTTGACCATACCACGCCATTATTACCTGAAAACTCACCCAGATATTTAATGGGTGTCGGTAAGCCCGAAGATATCGTCGAGGCGGTAAAGCGCGGGGTTGATATGTTCGACTGCGTGATCCCGACCCGAAACGCACGTAACGGCTATATTTTTACCCGACATGGCACCATCAAAATTCGTAATCAGCAGTATGAAAGCGATATCCGGCCACTGGATGATGAATGCGGTTGCTATACCTGTCGACATTATAGCCGCTCGTATTTAAGACATTTGGATAAATGCCATGAGATTCTGGGTGCAGAGTTAAATACTATTCATAACCTGTATTACTATCAGCAGCTGATGCGAGAAATCAGAGCCGCGCTTGAAGCAGACCGGTTTGATGAATTTGTGGCTGATTTTTATGCCTTGCGTCAAAATTGAAATTTGCAGCTTGAATACCTGTAATTTCCCGAAAATGTGTTTTTTTTCAATAAATAAATCATTACAACGGTGCACCTTATGTCATAATACGGCGCGATTACCGTATTAATACAGAATAACTCTTGAGGAATTTAAATGAACTTTTTTATCTCTGATGCAATAGCAGAAGGCGCAGCACAAACTGCACAACAAGGTGATCCGATCATGGGTCTGCTGCTGCCAATCGGTCTTGTTGTACTCTTTTATTTCTTTCTGATTCGTCCTCAGAGCAAGCGCGCAAAAGAACACCGTCAGATGGTTGATGCAATTGCTAAAGGTGACGAAGTCGTTACTTCAGGCGGAGTTTTAGGAAAAGTCGTTGACGTTAAAGAAAACTTTGTTGGCGTCGAAATCAGTAAAGATATCGTCATCAATGTACAAAAAAATATGGTTGCGACCTTAATGCCAAAAGGCACTATCAAAGACCTTAAATAATAACCTCTAGCTGTAAAGACCGGAAAAATGATCAACCAATATCCGTTATGGAAATACTTACTTCTGCTTGTTGTAGTTGTACTGGGTAGTCTTTATTCGCTACCAAACATTTATGGGGAAGACCCATCAGTTCAGGTTTCACATCGCACTGCTGCTGTCGATAATGACACGCAACGAAAAATTGAAGCAGCTTTATCTGCCAAGCAACTGACCGCGATGTCCTACGCGATTGATCAGGGTCGAATGCTGGTACGATTCAATTCTGAGGATGATCAGTTAAAAGCTACTGATATCATCAAATCAACCTTAAGCCGCGACCACATCATTGCTTTAAATCTGGCGCCGGCAACTCCGGCCTGGCTGACAGCTTTAGGCGCTAAGCCGATGTATCTGGGACTTGATTTGCGAGGCGGTGTCCACTTTCTGATGGAAGTCGATATGGAAGCTGCTATCACACGCCAGATTGATGACCTGACAGCAGAAACACGAAGTTTCTTGCGCAGTGAAAAAGTACGTTACTTAGGCATAACTCAGGCAAGCAACGCCATGAGTATCAAATTCAGAAATCAAGATGATCGCAGTAAAGCCATCAGCGTGATGGAAAAAGAATTCGATGGTTTGCGTTATGAAGAAATCGATAAAGACGGTATCTTTCTGATTAGCCACCTCACCGAAAAAGCCATTCGTGATGAAGAAAAGGCCGCTTTACAGCAAAATATTACCACCCTACGAAATCGTGTTAATGAATTAGGTGTTGCCGAACCAGTGATTCAGCAGCAAGGCACCAACCGTATCGTGGTGCAACTACCGGGCGTGCAAGATACAGCTCGCGCAAAAGAGATTCTGGGTGCGACAGCTACCTTGGAGTTTCGTTTAACCGAAGGTACCTATTCAGACTGGTCAACAGCTCAGAGTACAGGTCGTGCGCCGTTAGGAAGCCGCTTATACCATGAACGTAACGGTGATCCTGTTTTATTAAAACGCCGTGTTATCGTCACCGGTGATCAAATCAATGATGCCGCTTCGACGATTGATCAGCAGTCCGGCTCACCCGCTGTTTCAATCCGCTTGGACGGAAAAGGTGCGAAGAAAATGGGTGACACCACCCGTGATCACATCGGTGACCCGATGGCTGTGGTATTTATCGAGAATAAAATTGATACAAAAGTGGTTGATGGTCAGACCATTAAAACACGTCGAAAAATTGAAGAAGTGATTAATATCGCCACTATACGCGGGGCTTTTAGTAAAAACTTCCAGATAACAGGACTGAACTCGACTGAAGCTCGTGATTTAGCGCTGTTATTACGCGCAGGTGCTTTACGTGCTCCAGTAGAAATTATTGAAGAACGTACTGTCGGACCGAGTTTAGGTCAGGACAATATTAATAGCGGTTTTTATTCAGTAGTGCTTGGATTTGTTGCCGTTCTTATCTTTATGCTGATTTACTACAAACTGTTCGGCATCGTTGCAAATCTTGCCTTAACATTTAATCTGGTATTAATCTTCGCAGTTTTATCCATGTTGCAGGCTACCTTAACGTTACCTGGTATTGCTGGTATTGTTTTAACGGTTGGTATGGCAGTCGATGCAAACGTGCTTATTTTTGAACGTATACGAGAAGAAATAAGAAATGGAAATTCGCCACAGGCCAGTATCCACGCTGGCTATGCAAAAGCACTGAGTACGATTACCGACGCCAATATTACAACCTTGCTGGCCGCAGTTGTATTATTTAGTTTTGGAACCGGTCCTATTAAAGGCTTTGCGATCACATTATCTATCGGTATTCTGACTTCAATGTTCACAGCAATTTTGGGCACGCGAGCCATTGTTAATCTGATTTACGGCAGCCGCAACATCAGCAAAATATCGATATAACGGAATAATAATATGCAACTATTCTCAAAAAAATTTACTGTCGATTTTATGGGGCAGCGCAAGTTGTCACTGGCAATCTCAGCAGTGCTGATCATCTTGTCTGTTATCAGTCTGTCAACAAAAGGTTTAAATCTTGGAATTGATTTTACCGGTGGTTATCTGATTGAGGTTGGCTATAAAGAATCTGCTGATTTGAAGTCTATACGCGCTAGACTCAAGGACAATGATTTTGCTGATGCACAAGTACAACACTTCGGTACTTCCAAAGATGTACTGGTCAGACTGGCGCCAAGATCTGATTCCAATCAGGCAACAATTAGCGATAATGTCTTTAAAGTTTTACAACAGCAATCTGCTGATGTCAGCATGCGCCGCGTCGAGTTTGTTGGCCCGCAAATTGGTGAAGAATTACGTGAACAGGGCGGCATGGCATTGCTCATCGCTTTATTTGGTATTCTTATTTATGTCAGCTTTCGTTTCCAGTTAAAATCGGCCTTAGGAGCGATCTTTGCACTGGTACACGATGTAATTATTACGCTTGGTGTTTTTTCAATTATTCACATGTCGTTTGATCTCAGTGTATTAGCGGCTATCTTGGCTGTAATCGGTTACTCTTTAAATGACACTGTGGTTGTGCTTGACCGTATACGTGAGAGTTTCAGAACTATTCGTAAAAAATCACCTGCCGAAATTATTAATATTTCAATCAGTTCAACATTGTCGCGGACGGTTATTACCTCGCTGACCACACTGCTGGTACTGATTGCGCTGTTTTATTTTGGCGGCGAAGTCATACACGGCTTTGCATTTGCATTAATTGTTGGCGTTGTGATCGGAACTTATTCATCAATCTTTGTAGCTAGCAGTTCACTGATGCTGATGAAGGTAAGCAAACAGGATTTCCTTGAAGCGGTTAAAGAAGATACGGAACTGGACGAGCTGCCATAATCAGGCTTTAAGTGCAGCGTTACATGAGATCAGAAAGCCACCATCTATAGGTGGCTTTTTTGTGCTTGAGTAAGCAAAGCAAAAACCTCTAATCTCAACTTTCAGAAAGGCTTTTAACAATAGGGCAGCATTCTGGTTCAGAAGATAGTTCGCAGGAATGCACCAGCTCATTTAAGGTTTTTTCAAGTAGCTGGAGTTCAGAAATTTGCTGACTAATTTGCTCCAGCTTGTTTCTGGCTTTTGACTGAATATCTGCACAATGGCCTGAACCAATTTCAAGCAATTCAGAAATTTCGGTTAAACTGAAACCAAGCCGCTGGGCTTTTTTTATAAACTTAAGCTCGGAGACAGTGTCTATCGTATATGTACGAAAGCCCTGAAGTGGTTTTTGAGGCTCTTTTAGCAGGCCGATTTTCTGATAATAGCGAATGGTTTCGACGCTGACGTTTGAATGTTTGGCTACTTTACCGATCGTCAAAGCAGAAGGCGGCATCTGATGTCTCAAATATATATTACGAATTGTGTATTATTTACTCTATCACATAAACCATTTATGCGATAATCCAGCTAATATCTAACGGGAATAAATCTATGAAACGATTACTATTATGCCTTATTTTATCCGTTGCACCATCGCTACTCCAGGCCCAGCAAACCAAGCTGACGGTAATAGATTTCCCCAATATTCCTGAAATTGCTGTACCAGATGGCATGGGCTACAACGATTTTTACAGCAAGAAGAGCCCGGCTAAAATCGTATTTGGGGTATCGGATCCAGGCCATCAGTTGAAAGAATCATTAACGAATGCAGCCTACACCATAAAGTACCTGAAGCCACGTGGGCTTCCCTATGAAATCGAACTGGTGCTATACGGTAAGGCCATATTAACGGCTAATTCGTTTAATGAAAAATACGCCTCCTATGCTGCCTTATATAGTGAATTAAATAAACACGGCGTGGTATTTAGTATCTGTAATAATTCACTGTCGGCGCTTAATGAGTCAGCTGACGATTTATATGATTTTATGAAAGTGATCCCGGCTGGCATCCTGCAAATTGCAAAAAAACAACATCAGGGCTTTGCGTATATTCACAATACTAAGTAAATGAGTGATTTAACTGGTATTCTCACATTATTTAAAGCCAAGTTGAGCTGATCGTGGTCAGGTATTGGTCCGACTGTTGGCAGCTAAATTATTTATTTTTTGAGTTTAGTTAGATAAAAGCCCACTGGAGTGGGTTTTAGGCCATAAATTACGCCAGCTGTCTTTTTTATAGTAGCCTGTTTGTCTTTTTCTGATTGATTTTTATCCAATATTGGCTATAGTTAGGGCAGGAAAATAGCAAACCTATCGAAAGGTAGGGACGCAAAGCCACCGGCCTGTTGATTAAAACTCTATGGCAGCGGGGTTACCCAGACCTTCTTTAGTTATCCTTTTTGTTGTTTTCCATAACTGATATTTGAATTTAATCAAATATTTTTTTAGCTTTATCTGGAAACACCATTAGGGGTCACTGGTATGTCAGTTCTGACAACTATCATTAATAATTCGCTGAAAAAACTGCCTGTGCTGCTGGTTTTATTAATGACATTCCCTGCTGTGTCATCGGCCGCTAACAGAGTGAGCGGTGTTGTTTATGGTGGCAACACGCCATTAGCTAATGTCGAAGTGACAATCAGAGCTGATGGTTCAGATTCATCGCACGGTTATAAAATGACCGGGACTGACGGTAGATTTTCATTTCTTATCAATGATGGCAATTACCATCTGCGCAGTATTTCTCAGATCGATTCAGGCTACGGTTCAGCTAATGTCAACGGTATTGTCGTTAACGGAACTGACCAGGTCATCGATGTTTATCTTTTGCCCGGTGGTATTAACCTGACAGGAACGGTTTATCAAAACGACGGTGTTACACCGGCAAGCAATATTGAATTAAAAATATTCGATAGCAATCAACCCGATAGCTATATCGATACAGTAGTGACTAATGCTCAGGGTCAGTATCTATTTACAGTAGCAGCTGGAACCTATGGTCTTGCCATGAAGACCGTAAACAGTGTTAGCAATGGTTTAAACTTTCATCATACAAAATACCTAAATAATATTGCTCTTGCTGAAAACACTACACAGGATATAACGCTGCCATTTATTTCCGTCAGCGGAAAAACTCTCGACAGCAGGGGCCAGAGGGTAGGTAATGTCGAAATCAATCTGACAGATCTTAATCAGACAATGACGGATGGCGCTGAAGTTTTTCAGCAAGTTAATACCATTGTATCTGATGCCAACGGTGATTATTCAGTTACTTTATATCCATTTTCTGACTATGAGGTGACTCTTATTCCGCCAGTGGATGCAATCGGACCGGTTATCACGTCGCTTAAAAATATAGATATTTCAGCACAAACCACAGCACTTGATTTTAATCTGCAGAACGGCAGTGTACTGTCGGGAAAAGTATACCTGCCCAAGGAAAACACACCGGCAAAAGATGTTGTCTTGAAAATCTATGAAGTCTCAGATCCGACAGCTTATCTGAAGTCAGTAGTTACAGATTCTACCGGAAAATATGCTTTTTCAGTGCCAGCCGGTAGTTATGGTCTGTATATGGAAGTTCTTGAGTCAAGTAATGCCGGCTTGATCGGCAAGTTTATCAGTAGCAAACACATCGACAATATTCAGGTCAGCAGAAATGTTGATATAGATATTTTATTACCTTTTATTACAATTAGTGGCAGTACGGTTGATGCGAACGGTGTTGCTGTTGCCGGCGTTAAAGTTAATCTGGAATCGACTAATCTTGCAGCAACTAATTCAGGCTATACAATTCAGTACGGTGGGACAGTGACATCAGACAGCGCAGGTGATTACGCGTTTAGTGTGTACCCACATACCGATTACAATATTTCATTACTGCCATCGGCTGCTGTTTCAAATAGTGTAACAACCTTAAACAACCTTGATTTGTCAGTATCTCGTTTTAATTATGATCTGCAGTTTAAAGCCGGTTATCAGTTAAACGGAACGGTGTTCTTAGCAGATGGTTCAACACCTGCAAGTCAGGTCGAGTTGAAACTGTTTGATACAGCAAACCCAGGTGTTTATCTCGATACTGTAATCACAGACAATACAGGCGCTTATTCGTTCTCGGTAAATTCCGGTTCTTATGGTCTTTACATGAAGGTACTGAAAACCGGTAATGCCAATATCCTTAATGATTTGCTCAGTAGCAAATTTCTCGACAATATAGAACTGACCGCCAACCTGACACAGAATGTTATTCTGCCATTGGTACAAATTTCGGGTAAAACAGTAAACGGTTTTGGCGTGGCTGTTGCCGGTGTTGAAATTCAAATAGAAGATCTATCAGTGGCCGGTGTTAACGGCGGGCAGGTTTACCAGAGCGGTTCGACATTAATGTCTGATGCAAATGGTCAATTTATAATCTCTACCTATCCTGATAATCATTACGCGCTGTCTGTTTCACCACCAGCAGGCAGTGGATTTGCCACCTTGTCGTACAATAATATAGATTTTACTGTAAGCAAATCGCAGGCTTTTGTACTGCCTTTTGAAGATATTATTCCTCCGCTTGTCATCACTTCACCGAGACCGAAATATCTCACCGACACCACTGTGTTTATTGAATGGGTGACAGATGAGCCTTGCACCAGCATGGTTGCAGTTAATGGTGTTCCGACGGAAATAGATCAGAGCTATAAAACACATCACAGTGTTGCATTAACTGGCCTTACCCCGTCAACCTATTATTCAGACGTTTACGTGTTTTCAACTGATAAAGCCGGCTTTGATCTGGTTGATGCCTACAGAAGAACGGCATTTTTTACAAAAGCAACTCCGGATACCACTTTACCGGTCATTACCAGCGGGCCAACAGTTGCAGCAATAACAGATACCACAGCACTGATCCGCTGGAGCACCAGTGAGCCTACTAACAGTCAGGTATTTTATGGCCAAAGTAGTTTGTCGACGAGCTTGTCAGATGCTTCATTTAAAGTAGAGCATGAAATTGAATTAACAGGGCTGACGCCGTTAACAAATTATATCTTGCAGGTACAGGCAACAGACTTTAATAACAATGGTCCCGTCTCCAGCTCGACTATTGACTTCAGTACCATTGCCACACCTGACACAACAGCACCTGTTATTATCTCAGGGCCTTTTGTCAGTAATGTTACCGATACATCAGTTACCATTATTCTGGATACCGATGAGCCTGCTTCTTCAGTCATCTCATACAATGATGGCACGGCATATAATATTTATGACAGTGCAGAGTTTAATACTCACCACGAAATCATTATTGGCGGACTGACACCGGCAACCTTATATAACTTTGTCGCTTCATTAACCGATCAAGTGGGTAATGGTCCGACACTAAGTACGACAAATAGTTTCTCAACGCTCACTACAGCAGATATTCTGCCGCCTGTGATAACAGAGCCGCTAAAAGTTGTCGGTGTGACTCATCGTTCAGCTGTCATAATCTGGAGTACAGATGAGCCATCAGACAGCCTCATAGAATATGGTTTATCAGCCGATGCGCTGACACTGACGCAGTCTAAACCGCGCTTACAAACTGACCACCAGATTCAGTTAGTGAATTTATCTGCCAATACAGAATACTTCTTCAAAGCCACATCAACAGATATTGATGGCAACGTCATGACTACTGAGCTGCTTTCGGTTACCACAAGAGGGCATCATGATGTCAGGGGGCCGCGCTTTACCCGTACACCGCGTGTCATTGCCGTCAACAATTCTGCCTGTACTATTGCGTGGGAAACCGATGAACCGTCAGACAGCACTATTAAATACGGGCAGGGTAATTCGATTACTCACCGTCGTTCATCTGATCATAAAACACAACATCACCAGATATCGATTACTGGTCTTAGTCAGAATGAAATATACAGCTTTGAAGTTGAATCCACAGACTCTGAAGGCAACCGCTCAACACATAATCAACACGATAATAGTGCCAGTGCGACGACAGAGCGGACAAACGCTTTCTTCATCAAAACGGCTAATGCAGAATTAGGCAGCACAAGTGGTATCACTACCGATGCTGTTGCCGACACCACAGCGCCAGATATTGTGATTCAGCCTGAATTGGTCGCAGTGGCCGCAAACTATGCAATCATCCGCTGGCAAACAGGGGAGTCATCCAATGCTGTAATCCAATATGGCCACAGTGGCGGTACGCTTGATCATTTAAAAGCTGAACTGGAATACGCATCAGATCATCTGATCGTTGTCACCAACCTGTTATCATCCAGCAGTTATGATTTGCGCGTGATCGCTTCAGATCTGGCCGCAAATAAGAGCAACAGTCAGCTACTTAGCTTCACTACAGCCACTGGCATGGATACCGTACAGCCAGATATCATAACGAATGTTGGTTTTACCGTTGTCTCGGAAACAGAAATGGAAGCGACAATGACAACAAATGAGTACACCAGCGCCAGCATGATATGTACAGATTCAATCGATAACAGTGTTTATCAAGTCAGTAGCCAGGGTCTAAACAAAGCGCACACCTTATACCAGTCAGGCCTAAATCCGGATTCCGACTACAGCTGTATCATTACAGTTGAAGACATTGCCGGTAACGAAACAAATAGCGGGCCGCAAACATACTCACGCACACTGGCAACTGGCAGCACAACAAATGACAGCTCAGTTATCGCCGACACAAGCTTAAATACCAATCCATCAGGCGTCCAGAGTAGTAATACGACGAATCAAGCATCAAATGGCGGCGCAATTAGTCCCTGGTATTTGATGATGTCATTATTGATTTTGAGCTTATTCAGAAAGCAACGCAAAAAATAAAAAGCAAAGGGCAAATGGTGTAGCGGCTATTTTGCTCTTTCTAGTTGTGACTATCCCCACGCCAGTATTTAGTATGACTATAGCTGATAGGCTATGTTATTATACTATTTAACATAATATACATTATGCGCAATAAACATTGGTACAATACCGGAACATTTTAATTAAGTACCATTAATTGCAGTTTTCACCTTCTACATCAAATCTTGAAGACTTATAATGCTTATTAAGCGTGGTGCTGTAGTTTTTAGTTAAAATTGTTTAACAAAGCTTCTGATGGTGGCGGAGGCAATGTTAGTTTCCGGAGACCTAGCTCAAACTAGCATTCATGTGGAGGCCAATTCCATGGCTAAGACTAAAGAGCGAAAGCTTAAAAAGGTACATGTACCTGTTCAATCATAAACCGATTCAACGCAGGTTTCCAATTTCTAATGGGCATCGTCCATTTTTTGGAAGCTTGCTGAGCCGCTAAATAAATCACTTTTTTAGCAGAATCATCGGTTGGAAATAGCTTTCGTTTTTTAATGGCTTTTCGAATCACGCTGTTTAACGATTCGATTAACTCACGTCGAGCCAGAAAGCTGGAAATCGAAAAGCGATGAAACTATCTGGCGATAGTTTAATTAACTTCTATCATCTGCCGCTATGATTTGATCAAACAAAATTCGTTACTGAAATTTCTTTGTGAAATCAATATGAAACTCTATGGAACTTAGGGCTTATATATGTCATATAAGCCCTAAGTAACAACGATAGTCACCAAAAATTTAATAAATTTCATTACTTGGATGATATTAGCTCTTTGCTGTGAACGGACTATCGTTGTATCTGTTGTTGATGGTGAGCTATTTGAATTGCTTTAATGCAGCTTTACGATTTTTCATTGCATAATGAAAAATCAGAGCTGCAGCTGGTAACAGGCCAGTTAATGTAACTACCGTTGCTCCTACCGGCAGATCTGCTGCAAATGATAACCAGAGCCCGAGTGTACAAGTAATCAGTGCGAGTAACCAAGCGATTAACAGACGACTTGAAAATGCCTGAGCAAGTAGCGTTGCACTAAAGCTCGGTATAATCAGCAAGGCAAACACCATTAAAATACCGGCTATATTAACGGCCAGAGTGATAACGATGGCAAATGATGAAAAAAAGAAAAACTCCCATAAAAAAGAAAAGTTTTTTTGATTGTTGCTGTCGTCAAAAGACAAGGCGTAAAATTGTTTGCATTTTATCAGGTGCAATACAATTAACGCGCCGTAAGCAATCGCAACTAAGCTAATATCCTGCCAGCTCACCCACAAAATATTACCGTTAAATAAGCTTTTTAATTGCTCCATGCCCTGACTGCTGCGGCTAAGAATTAGCAGAGATAGTGCGGTGGTTAACACATAAACACTGCCTATTGTCACTTCACGAGAGGTTTTACTGCTGATTTTATGCAGGCCTGTAAATGCCAGAGCGGCGATTAGTGTTGCAATAAATGCATACAGCTTAGCTTCAATACTGTGGCCATCGTAGCCGAATAAAAACGCTATGCTAACACCGAGCCCGGCAATTTGCGCCAGAGCCAGGTCAACGAAAATAATACCTCTGGCAAGTACATGCAGGCCCAGGTAAGCGTGGGTAATAATCATTAATACCGACATGATAAATGCCGGTAATAAAATCTGCCATGCATCCATTTATTAACCCTCCTTTGTTAATGCCATAACAATTTTATCGAACAAATCAAAATAGTTATCTATGCCCTCTTTTGCTCCGACTGACTGAGGGATGACGACGGTTTTAATACCACCATGCTGTTGCAGATAGTCAGATGAACGCTGCTCGTAATAAGGCTCTTTTAATAACAAACTGATGTTTTGTTTTTTAATTATATCCAGCAGGCTAGCCAGAGACGCTGCACTGGGCGCAATACCCGGTTTAGGTTCAACCTGAGCGGCAATTGTAAAATCAAAAGCCGCTGCCAGATATAGTAAAGAGTTATGATAGGTAATAACCGGTTTACCTTTAAGTCCTTGCAGTGCTTTTTTCCATTCTGCGTATTTACTGTTCAGGGTGTTTGAAAACGCATCCGCATTGGCCTTAAATTCAGCTGCATGAGCCGGTTCAATGAGAGAAAGTCGCTTTGCAATAGCCTGCGCTATTTTGCTGCCGTTACGGGGGTCCAGCCAATAATGCGGATTACCTTTTTCATGAACATCCCCCATCTCACGACTGACCGAACCTGTTGCAACATCCATCAGTCTGACCGAGTCAGACAAATCTAGGTATCCGTTGTTTCCCGGGAGTACCCGGCTGTTTCTTGCTGATTTAAGTAATAACGGTAGCCAGCCAATTTCAAGATCAGCACCAACCAGTAAAATTAAATCTGCCTGGTGTACACGCCGGATCATACTGGGTTTGGCAACAGCATAATGCGGGTCACGTGTTCCCAGAGTCAGGCTATTGCTGTTGACGTATTGAGCCCCTACACTTTTTGCAATGGCTGCCAGATCCTGAGTGCTTGCTTCAATACGAATTACAGCACTGGCGTTTGAGCTGCTGATGCTGATGATCAGACCCACTAACAGCTTATATAGAAGTTTCATTTTATTCGTCCTTAAAACGAATGCGCGGCATGGCTGCCCATATTAAACTCAAGCTGCAGCCAGATAGAATCGGCTGTCTGATCGACTAAATGCTGCGCCTCGTCACGGTTATATTGAATACGCAGCTTACTGTATTCACTCAGATACCAGCTGATATTTGCAGACACGCGCTGACGATCATCGCGCGTCGGATCGCTACTGTTATCGCCTTCTGAATGAGCGTCTTCAATTCTCAGGCCGACGACCCATCCCGGTTTAAAGCCCCAAAGAATTTGAGAAAAATAACCGCTGTCAGACAACAGCTGATGATTTGGATCTGTCTGATTCAACGCCTCATAATCGCGCTGTAAAAACTCACTGTGCCAGGCAACAAAAGGAAAACCGCGCTGACTATTGATGGCCTGCCACTTGATATAAAGATCACTGCCAATGATTTTTGTATTGCTATCGGTGTCGCTGGCATTCGGCCCCTGCAGCGCAGAAATACCAAAATTAATGCTGATGCTGTCAGATAGGTCAAACGCATTTAACCATCGAGCTGAATACAATAAATCAGATGAGTCGCGGGCATTTCTGTCTGTTAATATGTAACCAGCGACGTCTTCACCATCTGCATTTAAGAAACTACTGACGGTCTCACCTTTGGCATTTTGGGCCCCGATAAAAAATTCAGAGAACCAATCTGTTGGCATTAGCCAGGATAAACGCAAGCCCTGGCTACGCAAACCGTCACCACCAAAAAGCCGCGACAATATCACCGGTTGATCAGCAAATGACCAGCTGTGAGGATGCTGAACGTTTTGTCGTCCAAACTCGGTAAAGTACTGCCCTGCTTTAATTTGTAAACCACCGTCTAACTGCCGCGTTGTTAAAAACGCTTCTTCCAGTTCGACCACGGTTTCACCGGCTGCATCAATTAAAAAAATAAAATTTGACTGCGCATCAAAATAGTTATCGACGGTAGCCTTCATCGTCAGTTCGACATTTTGTACAGTAAAACCATTTTTAGCCGGGTCATGCCCGCCTGCCTGCAGATCAGAAATCGTGGCGTTATCAACAGTCGATCCACCTGCTGAAAACAAAGCGGTTAGCCCGATATTGAGGTTACTGATTGGATTATTTGTAATGCTATTTTGTGCTGCATGCAATACAGCAGAATTGAAAAGAATAAAAACACAGACGGTACGCGTCAGCTGTCGTAAAAACGCAGAGTAATACATGAAATTTTCCTGTTACTAATTATTAAAGATAGCGATTGTCTGTTTTAAAAACGACAAAGCATCAGTTGTTAAATGGTTAAACTAATCAGCAAACAGGTGGTGCACGGGCACCGGATTTAAAACGAGGATTTTGAGCAGGATCAAGAACGATATAAGGACTGTTAACAGTAATAACAAGCAGAACCGGCTCGGTGATTACCGGTGTTGTAATATCAGCTGAAGAAGCGTGATTTAACCGGCAAACCTGACAGTCGTTATCAGTGTTGTAGACTGTATAAAGATCATGAGAAGCGACATGCCAGAGAGCCGAAACAAGGCAAAATACCATAGCCAGTTTAAGCCATGGATTGCGATAAGTCTTATTGTTAGACAGGGTTATGCTCATGATTTAGTCGATATTCAGACCGGTGAATAACTGTTTCTGTATTATAGTTCAGGAACTGGCTCGGGTATAGAACAGATTGCTATCAGGCTGGGCGATAAGCGGTATTCAAGCAAATGACAATGCAGGGGTATAGGCCATATGATTGAGGCTAGTTACGTAATCGACTTCTTTTAGTGATTTTTTTATATCTTTAACCGAATTAAATAAAACAATTCCATCTCTAAAATCCTGCCAGATGGTATCGGTTAACTTTTCTTCACTGAGCAAATAACAGAGTTTACTGGCATTTCTGCTGTCGAGATAATACTGCGCTAGTTCTTTACTTTTAAAGGCGATATGAGGAGTCATTTCTAAAATATGCGCGCGAGCCAATCCATCGGCGAGTTTAGCGCCTTGTAGATCCGGTGCATGGCAAGCAATAAAGTACAGCATAAATCAGTTAAACCTTAGTGTCTGGAAGAGCTCATTGTATGGAACTTAGCTTAAGAAAGTCTTATATGTCAGTGTTTTTTGTAATTATTTTGTTAAAATAAGCAAAAAAATCATCATATTTAGTGATAATCTGTAGCGATTATATAATAAAGGTTTCAAGCCCATCAACATCCAAGACTCTATGCAAAACACCCAGCCTGAATTCATGAAGCTGAGAAATCACCTTGAAACCGTGATTATTGGTCAGGATGCTCTGGTTGATCGTTTATTAATATCCTTATTAACTGGCGGTCATCTGCTACTGGAAGGCCCTCCCGGTCTGGCAAAAACCACCGCCGTAAAAGCCATTGCCAGCGGTGTACACGCCAGTTTTCAGCGAATTCAGTTTACCCCGGATTTAATGCCCTCAGATTTAACCGGCGCTGACATCTACAATCCACAAAGCCATCAGTTTGATTTTATTGAGGGCCCGGTATTTAATCAGATTATTCTGGCCGATGAAATTAACCGGGCACCACCTAAAATACAGTCGGCGTTATTAGAAGCGATGCAGGAGCATCAGGTCACGGTAAACGGTGTCACCCGTAATTTACCGGACCTGTTTTTAGTGATGGCGACACAAAACCCGCTGGAACAAAGCGGCACCTACCCGCTTCCTGAAGCACAATTAGACCGATTTTTACTGCATGTAAAGCTCGATTACCCAAGCCCTGAAAATGAATTACTGATCTTACAAAAAGACCGTCAAAATAATCAAAAAGCATCGCAAGCGAGATCGAACAGCACCGAATTGAGTCCGATATCGCCGCAAGATGTATTACAGGCCCGCTCTTTTGTTGCCAGTACCTTTATCGATGAAAAGCTTGAAAAATATATTGTTGATATTGTCACCAGTACTCGTCAGATCGAAACCCTTAACCCGGCACTTGCCGGTTATATAGAATACGGCGCCTCACCTCGGGCATCTCTGGCCTTATACAAAGCGGCCAGTGCGATGGCATACATCAATGGCCGAGATTATGTCATTCCCGAAGACATCCACGAAGTGGTGGCCGATACATTAAGACATCGCATCATACTGAACTTTAATGCGCTGTCCGAAGGCATTTCTAAAGATGACCTGATAGCAGACATCATTAATCAGATTGTCGTCCCCTGAATCTGAACACCGAGTTTCGGCCTCTACAGTCTGATTATGAATCAATATTTACATTCAATTATCGATAAACTGTTTCATCATTCATCGGACTATCCGCTGATAATCACCGCAGATGAATTAAATCAATTTTTCAAACAAGCCTGGTCGCAATCAGCTGATCAGCAGCAGACAGTTTCCGCTGAGAAAAGTTTAGTCGGAGAAAAATCATCTTTATATAATGGTCGCGGCATGGATTACAGCGAAAGCCGCGCTTATGTCAGTGGTGACGATATCCGCCATATAAACTGGAAACAATCTGCAAGAAACGCTGAACTGATCAGCAATCAGTATTACCAGGAAAACGAAAACACAGATTATATTGTGCTTGATCTGCGGGCATCTATGATGTTTGGCACACGTACTCAAAACAAAGCGGCGACCGCTATTAAAGCGGCAGTTGTTGCTGCAATGTATTCGCTTAAACAACATAAATCAGTCTGTATTATCAAATTACAAAACAGCCTGATACAGAGTCCATTAATCAGTAGTTATCAGCAGCTGCTGGAATACTTCAATGCAGTCGCGGCAAAAAAACAAACACGTCAAACTACACTGCAACCGAATTTTTCCTCAGCCCTGAGATTTATACAGGCACTAAAACCGGCCTACAGTTTAATTGCCGTAATTTCTGACTGTAACGATGTTACAGATAATGAGCGTTCGCTAATAACGACGATCTCAAGTGTCAATCAGTTACGTTTGTATAAGATCAGTGATCCTGTGGAGGTAAAATTACCCGATATATGCCCGATACATTATCAGTCAGTTAGCTCTTCCCAGTCTGTGACTATCAGCAACAAAAAAGAACTTCGTTATTACCAGGATCAGATCAATCAGTTTAATAAAAGCATCAGCACATTACTGGAAAGTCTTGATACGCCTGTCAGTTATCTGAGCAATCAGTTAACTGATCAGGAGCTGATAAAACAAACGAGGCCGGCATGAAAACAGATGCTATCCCCACGCTGCTGACGCCCACTTTTTTAACGGCTCAGGCTGGTAACTGGTTGCTAATTAGTGCGCTGTTAATAATTTTTGTGGTTGTTTCTTTATTCCTGATGCAAGGCCGAATAAAAACCGCAGTTGCGCTGCTACAAATAGCCAGCAGTATTAAAAAAAATAACATCAGCCTACGTCAGGCCGCGTATTCAATCACAAATAAAACCAGAAAAAGATGTGAATTAACGGCAGTTGCCGGCGCTGACGATATCAGGCTAATCACTTCATTAAAGTATATGAAAGACTACCAAGTCGAGCCCCGACAACTGACACAATGTATCACGCGACTGACAGTTCGTGTGTTATTTGGTAAGTATTAATGCCAGTACAGTTTGAACAGCCACTCTGGTTTATTTTGATTCCCCTGGCACTGCTGCTCTATTTCATTGTCAGTCGATTCACCAGGCTTAAGGTTGATCAGAAAAATCCGGATATGATTTCACTTTATTTACCCCTGATTAACGATAAGTTGTCGGAAAAAAAGCAGCCATTAGGAAAACCAGCTAACTGGATAAACTGGCTAATATTAGTGCTGATGCTGACGGCACTCAGCCAGCCGGTGATTAAAGAAAAAAGATCGAGTTCACCCGATACTTTAAGGGATATTATTTTTGTTATCGACACCTCGGTCGGCATGTCTATCCGCGATTATAAACTAAAATCAGACACAGTTGACCGGCTGACTCTGTTAAAAGCGGTACTGACACGTTTCATCGACACACTGCAAGGTAATCGAATAGGACTGATGGTATATGCAGACGAGGCATACACTTTGATACCGCTAACCAAAGACAAAAACCTGCTTTACCACGGCATAACGAAAATACAGATGGCAACTGCCGGCAGGCAAAACAATCTGAGTAATGCACTTAACAGCGTGATTAAACAGTTTGATTTTGCAGAACATAAGCCTTCAATCGTGGTATTGTCACAGGGTGCAAATATTGAAGGTGATATCAGCCCTTATGATGTCGCCGAAAGTTTCAGGCAAAAAAACATAAAACTCCATTTTGTTGGTCTGGGGTCCGGCCAACAAAATAATGATCATACTATCAGACTGATATTTGACCCGATTAATATCAAACTGCTAAAGACTATGTCATCCATTACCGGGGGTGAATTTTTCTGGGCCGGCGAGTCACAAAACCTAAACACTATACTGGCAGCAATCGCGGATGCTGAAACTATCAATGTCAATAAAGCAGACCATTATCTGATACAGAATTACTATATCTATCTGCTTTATCCGGTTCTGCTAATCTGTATTTTTCTCAGCCTGTTAAATATTTTTCAAAGCCGTATCCGATGAGTGTTAACGAGCTCTTTAATGTAGTTTCACTCCATCAACCCTTGTGGCTGCTAATCGGCCTGCTACCTGCCCTCTTTTTTATCTTGAAGCACATATTGTCCGCCAGTTTATTACCTGAAGCGGTATTTCAAAAGAAAATGCGAGGCTGGTATTTAAATAAATATCCGTCGCTGCTTGCAAACAGGCGACGTTTCTTACTGGCGGATGTGATTTTCTGGGTGAGTCTGGCGATGGCTCTGGCCGGGCCTGAATATGCCGAAGTGAATACCGACACAGAAAATAAACACGGCGATATCTACCTGCTGTTGCTTGATCTTTCGGCATCGATGAACAGCAGAGACGAGCAGCCCACGCGTTTACTCAGAGCCAAAGCTGAAAGTATTTTATTAGCACAGCGTCTGGCTCCTTCTGACCGGCTTGGTGTAGTGTTATTTGCAGGCTCTGCACATTTGCTGTTTCCGCCCAGCCGGGATAAACAGGCTGCAGAATTTATGCTTAAAAACATTCAACCCGATATGCTGCCTCTGGCCGGCAGTAGCATACTGCCGGCATTAACTTACTCGCAGTCTCTGCTCGATCAATATGATGATGCAGTCTCGAAATATTTCATATTAATATCGGACGGTGATATTGATAATGACAATGCCGTGTTAAAAGACATCGCTCAGGCCAAGCTTAATCTGGCAATCAACACCCTGGCTGTAGGCAAAACCCGTAATGCTGCTGTGCCTTCGCATTCAAATAATGAAGCCTGGCTGCGCAATAACGATGGCCGCATCGTTACATCAAATCGTAATGATCATTTTCTTCGCGAACTTGCCACAAATAGCGGTGGCAGTTTTCAGCAGATTAGCAATAAACCGGCAGATTCAGAATTTATCAGCTCAAACAAACAAGTGGCAAACAGCTATCAAGAAAGCAGCCGGGGCAATAACAACTGGATTCAGCTTTATCACGGCTTTCTTTGTCTGGCTATGATTGTATTTTTTTATCGCCACATTCTGGCTGGCCGTTAACCATGACAAGTAGAAAATATATCCTTTCATTTCTGACTACTCTGATGCTGTTAGCTGCCGCAACTCCATTGTCTGCAGACAATTCATTGCTAGAACAATACCGCTCTGCTCTGATTCATTTTAAAGCCGGCAAATTCACTGAAGCTGAATCGCTATTTTCCCAGAGTGCAGGCTATCAAGCCCGCATCGGCCAGGCCGTTTCAGCTTACCGCTTACGCCAGCACAGTAAGGCGATGTCTTTATTTATGCAATCGGTGTTACTGGCTGATAACGATGATCAGCGTTATCAGGCCTTATACAATGCCGCAACCTGTGGCTTTGTGTCGGGTGATTATGCGTCCGCCCATCATTTATTCAGCGATGCAATCAAATACAGGCCGGCTGACAAGGCGGCCATTCAATTTATTGAATTATCTGCTTATCTTGACCGTCTGGTGCTTGCAGATATCGCGCGTAACAATGCGGCGACGAAAAAAAAGAAATCGTCTGAAGGTAAAAAAACCGTCTCTGCTATTGATTTTGTGTTTGATGATGATATCAATCTGCGGCTTGAAGATAACACCAGCACAGAATCTGATAATAACAATTCAGCCTCAGAGCTGGTCACTGATCAGCAGTTACTTAAACGACTGATCGAACTGGGTATAGAAGCGGCTGAACTGAATCGGTCAGCTGACAAATTGCTGTCTTATACCGATCAGGCTATTGCAGATCAATTTTCTTCACTGGCTGCTTTCTCATACACTTCGGCAGTATCAATCCCCGCTTTATGGAAACGTATTTTTGAATTAGAACAGGGCTTTCCGGCAAGTCTTGAAACGATAGAAACACTGCCTGGAGTCCGACCATGGTAGCACGCTTGTTGGTTATCGCCCTGCTGTGGTTTAATCACACTGCTGTTCAGGCACAAGCTGCTGACAATAATACGATGTCAGTTACTTTCTATCAGTCGCAAATTGAGGTGTCACAATCCGAAATTAATTTATGGCAGCGAGAAATGCTGACACTCAGAGTTGATTGTGTCAGCACTGAGGAGTTTTCGTATTTAAAAACACAAACGCATCACAATTATGACAGCATCAGCGAAAGCAGAATTTTAAACACAACAATAAACAAGGAAGGTTATTTTGTTAAAACGTTGCTGTTATATATATGGCCATTGAAATCAGGCGAGCAACAACTGACTCTGCCGCCGGTACAGTTAATGCTATCAAACCGGGTTATTAAAACACTGGCTGTAACAAAACTGGCGCTAAATGTGCGGCCCTTGCCAGCGTATTTGCCGCCGGGTTTTCCGGTCGGAAAAATTTCTATCGACGATACTTATCAGTCCGTTTCAATACTGCCGTTTTTGCTGAAGCCCGGAGAACTATTTAATTACCAACTTGAGATACACAGCAAAGGACTGCATGCGTCGCTATTGCCACACTACCCGGATTATCTGAGCAGTCCTGATTTCCAGCGGCTACCCGTTTCACAGACCATAGAAAAACAATCAGATGATGTGTTTTATGCCTTGGATAAAATCTATCAAATGCCGGCCCTTATATCATCGAGTGGCGCCTGGCAGCTCGATGCCTTCAAAATTCTGTATTTTGATCCATTAACAGGCAAGATCATAAGCCGGCAATTTAAGTCCGCTTTTATGCTTACATTGCATCCCCTGTTACAATTTCTTGCCGCCATCATTGTGCTCATTGTCAGCACAAAACTGCTGCTGCAAATAAAACGCCTGATTAAACGCTTTTATTATCGCCGCCGTTTATGGCGGCAGATTTATCACAGTAATAACGCCTCTGAACTGGCCACAGCTGTCAGCCAGTTAGCCTTTAAATCAGCGTTATTCAGCAGCGAGCCGGAGCTGCTTAGACACCGTAATCTGAGCCAGTGGGCCCACAGCTGGAATGATCCGTCGTTACTGTTAATGGCAGGATTAATCAATAAACATCGTTATTCAAATACAGATAATAGCGACTTTACAGAGCTTAAGATGCAGCTCATTAAAGCCCTGAAAAGTGCTGACAAATGGCCCTTTTTTAGCTTTATCACAGTACCATCATAAGGCTGCAGGCTGTGCTGTTGCGCTACACTGATTAGTCGAGCGCAAGAAGTTCAGCTGATGTATAATTGCCACCAGCCCAATGATGATATGAACCCGGTTATAACGATTATACGCCTCCTGATAACGACTCCCCGCTTTATATAAATGACTCAAAATAGAAACAGCTTATTACAGATTTCAATACCGCAAAACAATAAACCGAGCGGATTGGCACGGCTCTATGGCAGTGCTACCAGTCTTTCTGTGGCCGAGATCAGCGCACAACACAGTGGCCCGGTGGTGGTTATTACCAATGATATACACAGCAGTTATGTACTGGCTGATGAAGTCAGTTTTTACATCGACAATAACAAACAGCGGCTGTTGTATTTCCCGGACTGGGAAACTCTGCCTTACGATGTCTTTTCACCGCATCAGGACATAATTTCTGACCGACTACGTACGCTGTATCATCTTGATGAACTAAAACAACAACAGATTCTTATTTTACCGGTCTCCACGCTGCTGCAGCGTCTGACGCCAAAGTCGTATATTGATCAGAATGTTCTGATCATAAAGCAACAGCAAACACTCGAAAGCACATCATTCAGATCGCAGCTGGAGAATGCTGGCTACCATTGTGTCTCACAGGTGATGGAGCATGGCGAATTCGCGGTCAGAGGATCCATTATTGATCTGTTTCCTGCCGGCAGCAAACAACCGTTCAGAATTGATCTGTTTGATGACGAAATCGATTCAATTCGTTACTTTGACATTGAATCACAGCGTTCAAGTGACACCGTTGAACAGATTGAGATTTTGCCTGCCAGAGAATTCCCTCTGGATGAGGATGCCATCAAACTGTTCCGTACCCAGTACCGTGAAACATTTGAAGGAGACCCAGCAGGCAGTAGCATCTATACCGATATCAGCCAGGGTATTTCTCCAGCAGGTATTGAATACTATCTTTCGCTTTTCTATGAAAAGCTGGTGACTATTTTTGATTACCTGCCAAAGAATTCACTATTTTTGTACCCTGAAAACCTGCCTCAGGAAGTTGACGCTTTCTGGCAGACACTGAATCAGCGCTATGAACAGCGTCGGCACGATCTGAGCCGGCCGGTACTTTCTCCTGATAATATTTATATCAGCTACGATGATCTGATCAGCCGTATCAGTAATTACCAGAGAATCAATCTTAACCAGTTTGAATCAGCTGACGCTGGCGCCGCAATCACCAATCTTGCGGTCAATGCACCCGCTCAGTTGCAGCTACAGGCACAAACCGATTCTCCATATAAAACATTCATCAATTTTCTGCAAACAAACCCTGGCAAAACACTGCTGGTAGCCGAATCCACCGGGCGCAGAGAAACCCTGCTTGAGCTGCTGCGAAGTCATCAGATTACACCACATAAGGTTAAAAACTGGTCAGAATTTCTTGCCAGTGAAAAAGACCGGCTGTGTATTACAGTTGGCCCGCTGACTCAGGGTCTGGCATTGTCAGACCATCAGGTAACCATCATTACCGAGCCGCAGATCTTTGGTGAACGAGTTCAGCAGAAACGTCTGAGACGTCGGCAAAAACGCGATGCTGATGCGGTTATCAATAACCTGACGGAATTGAATATCGGCTCACCAGTAGTCCATATTGATCACGGTGTCGGCCGCTTTCTCGGTTTGCTGACATTAACAGTAGAAGGCATCGAGCATGAATTTCTCAGCATTGAATATGCCTCAAATGACAAACTCTATGTGCCGGTATCATCACTGCAGCTGATCAGTCGTTACACCGGTGCCGATGCGGACACAGCACCACTGCACCGGCTGGGCTCTGAAAGCTGGCAAAAAGCCAAACAAAAAGCGGCAGAACAGGTCAATGATATCGCCATTGAAATACTTGATATTCATGCCCGGCGTGCGGCCAAAAAAGGCCTGAGTTTTGAAATTCAGAGCGATGAATACAACCTGTTTGCCGGCTCTTTTGCTTTTGAAGAAACCCCTGATCAGCAACAGGCGATTAATGATGTAATGGCCGACATGAGCTCACCCAAGCCAATGGACCGGGTCATCTGTGGCGATGTAGGTTTTGGTAAAACCGAGGTCGCCATGCGCGCTGCCTTCATTGCGGCCAACAGCGGTAAACAGGTGGTTATGCTTGTTCCCACCACGCTGCTTGCACAACAACATTTTCAGAACTTTAAAGACCGTTTTTCAGACTGGCCATTTGTGATCGAATCGCTATCGCGCTTTCGTACAAAAAAACAGCAGGACGAAGTGATTGAAGGTTTGAATACGGGACGAGTTGATATTTTAATCGGCACACATAAAGTGCTATCCGATAATGTGAATTTTAAACAGCTGGGTCTGGCAATCATCGATGAAGAACATCGCTTTGGTGTGCGCCATAAAGAAAAGCTGAAATCATTACGTGCTGAAATTGACATTCTGACCTTAACGGCGACGCCAATACCAAGAACACTGAATATGTCACTCTCAGGCTTGCGGGATCTGTCGATCATCGCAACTGCTCCAACACAGCGTCACGCTATAAAAACATTTGTGACCGAATGGAATGATGTGCTTCTTAAAGAAGCAATCCAGCGTGAAATTAAACGCGGTGGTCAGGTCTATATTTTGCATAACGATGTCAAGACTATTGAAAAATTCACGCATGATATTTCAGAGCTGATTGCCGAAGCCAGAGTCGATTTTGCACACGGTCAGATGCGTGAAAAAGAGCTGGAACAAGTGATGCTGGATTTCTATCATCATCGTTTTAATATTCTGGTGGCCACCACGATTATTGAAAGTGGAATCGATATACCTTCGGCCAATACCATCATTATCAACCGCGCTGATAAACTGGGTCTGGCCCAGTTACACCAGCTACGTGGCCGGGTTGGTCGCTCACATCATCGGGCTTATGCTTATCTGGTTACACCGGATATGAAATCCATCAGTAAGGATGCAGTGAAACGCCTGAACGCGATAGAATCAATGGAAGACCTGGGTATCGGCTTTACTCTGGCAACCCACGATCTGGAGATTCGCGGTGCTGGTGAATTATTAGGAGACGGACAAAGCGGTCAGATTCATGAAATAGGTTTCACCCTGTATAGTGAGCTGCTAGAACGGGCTGTTAAAGCCCTTAAATCAGGCAAGCATCCTGATCTGGACAAGCCTTATCACAGTGGTGCAGAGATTGAACTGGGCTTGCCGGCACTGATTCCTGAAAAGTATATTCCTGATGTTCAGCATAGACTGATACAATATAAGCGAATATCCAATGTCAAAGAAGCCGAAGAACTGAAAGACTTACGGGTTGAGCTGATTGACCGCTACGGCCTGTTACCTGATGCTCTGATCAATCTGTTTACGGTGATGGAATTAAAACTTTCGATTGCCGATATTGGTGTCCGTAAAATTGATATTCATAACGAAGGTGCCAGAATTTTATTTACAGACGAACCTAATATTGATCCGGCAAAACTGATCGGATTGATACAGTCCGGTAACCAGTATAAATTCAATGGCAAGGATACCTTATACATAAGCCGTGAAATGACGGATCATGTTAAAAGAAAAGAAGTTATAGAATCAACTTTGTTACCGTTAAAAGATAAAACAATTTGAGTTTTACTATGAAAAAGACAAACACCTCATTATTAACCCTCGCCGGCTTTTTATTTGCCGTCTCCAGTTATGCCACCGACTACACTGATTTAGCGGCTTATGAAATTGAGGTTATCATATTCAAATTTAACAATACTGAATCAGCCGGCAGTGAGATATGGCCGGATCTGGTCACCACCGAATCGGTGGATAACAGCATAGAACTGCATAATAATTACTCGATGACATTAACACCGGGTCTGGACACACCGGCTTACTATTATTCAAAAATTCCTGCTGAAAATTTCCGACTGGTTGAAGAAGCCGGTAAACTGGCTAATTCCGATGCTTACGAAATTTTATACCATACAGCATGGATACAACCTGGCCTGGATAAAGAGAAAGCTGAATTTATCCATATCAAATCACTTGATACAGCTCAGCAATTACCAACGGTTGATAATCTGGCGGTGGCACCAATCAACAGTCTGGTCTCATCCCAGATGGAGTCGATTTTAAATCCGGCGCAGCAGCAGACTGAAAAAAATAATCTGTTAGACGGGGTGGTAAAAGTCGAGTTAGGACGCTATCTGCATATTTACTTTGATCTTAAATATCAAAGGAATCTGACTGAGAAACACGGCGTATTAAATGCGGGCTCTATTAATACATATAAAGAACTGAAATACTACCCGATACAAAACCACCGCAGAATGCGCAGTAAAGAAGTGCATTATATCGATCACCCGCTGGTCGGTATTGTTGTTCTGGCGACACCTTTTGAAGCACCAAAAAAACTTGAAAAACAGCCAGCACAACCCTTAATGAAGCTGAATCAGATGCCGGTCAGGCATTAATGTTTGCGCAGCAGATTAATAATTTCAGTTAGTTCCTTTTCAATCTGCCGGCGTTTCTTTAACAGATAACGGCGAGAATATTTACGTCGCAACAAAATAAAAAACACAGACAGATTAGCTGTAATCCGTTGTTTCTCTCTGCTCAGAATCAATGCGGCCAGTGATGTCGGTAATAACGTTAAGAAATACAACGCACTGATTAAACCTCCGTATAGTTCATATACAGCATAGCTCTGAGCAAACCAGAACAGGCTAAAAAACAAAGTTGCCGAAAGTATTTTCGCCGTATCCTGCTGGTCAGGTTTTTTTGCCAGAACAAAGCCGCTGGCTTTTGTTAAGGCATAGGGAATCACTGAATTGATAAAGCCGAACAGTGCCAACGGAAAAATCACCGCAATCATAAAAACTGACCTGATAATAAAGCGCCTGATAGTGGCTGAGTTATAACGAAGATTTAGATGGTAATCGTGTATACCAAGATGATGACAGAGCCGGTTAAACTGGTTTAAATGACGCTGTAACGAAATGACTTTATCGGGTGCTATCTCGCTGAGTTTAGTGTTCAGCGAAATAATGAGCTTATGTGATTTGAACTTCTGACTAAGGCTGCGTTTTTTAATACGGTTATTTCTTAATGCATAAAATCGATCGAGTTGTTTAATAAAATCATAGTCCCGATCCTGATCGACAACAATAACCCTACTCTGCATTGCCTTCAGTATCGAATCAGTAAGCGCATTTACATCGTCATCGCTGTCAACTGATAAAGCACTGTTCATAGCCACCGCTTCACCAAAGTTGATATAGACATGACTCCTGAAGTAATCGGTCTGAGAAAAATTCAAACCAACCGGTATGATAACCGGCGTTATTTTATATTTTTGCTGAAAACCAATTGCTATTCTGGCAGCCCCTGTTTTAAGCGGTTTTAACTGGTAACCGGAGTGACTTTGGCCTTCTGGAAAAATCATCAGCGCATGGCCGGCTGCCAACATCTCATAAGCTTTTTTAAACATCAGGTGGTTATCAATCTGAGCGCTTTCAGTGTCCTCTCGACGGTAAACAGGAACTGCCTGCCAGATCGCTAATATCGGTTTTAATAAAGGGTTTTTAAATAGCCCGCTGCGAGCGATTGGGTGTAATAACTGACGGCTGCTGTACTGTAAAAGAACAGCATCAGCCAGCGCATTGGTGTGATTAGCGCAGAGTATGATAGGGGCTTCAATATCAAGCCTTTCAGCACCACTGATTTCAACCCTGCTATAGAAAGATCTGACGAAAAAGTGACAAAATTTTATCCAGAGTTTTTGCTGATAGCCGAATCTCATGCTTTCATACAGCCCTGCTCTAGCGAATATTAAAATCGCTTCCCATGATATCCAGTATCGCCTGCACTCTTACCAGACGCTCCAGCGGATCGTGTAATTCCAGTAATGATTGTTTATCTTCAATATTAAACGGCAATAATTCACAAAGCCGTGAACTGACATCTGTAGCACTCTGATAATCGATATTAAGATTAAGACTTTGAATCACTGGGTTAGTTTTTAATGATTTTAAAATATCCACCAGATGACGGTATTCATCGGGTACCGAGTGGCTGTCTTCTGCTGCGATAGGCTCAACAGAGGCACTCAGTAATTTGTCTTTTGCTTCGGTAATATCCGACAGTATAAAGCGCTGACGTCCCTCGACAGTTATGCCAAGCAGACCACTGGGTAATAACTCCCAGTCTACAATTTCGGCATAGGTACCTATGTTATAAAGCTCCGGTCTGTTGCCACTCTCATGGCCGTCTTTAATTGAAATGACAATAAAGCCCTGCTCAGCTTTCATGCAGCTTTTAACCAGATCTATATAACGGGCTTCAAAAATTTGCAGTGGTATACGCCCGCCCGGAAAAAGCGTCATATTGAGCGGGAATAACGGACAGTGTTTCATTGAGTTTTCAGCGCTCCAAACATCAATTATGATTCCTGTAGAGAAGCTTTGATTGATTCGGTCATACGGGTTTTATAAGTCTCTACTTGATCAGCTGGTAATCGCTGCATCAGTTTTTGTAATTCCTCATCAGCTTTTTTGTGGCCATTGATATTTGCCAGACTCAGCCACTGAAAAACCATTTCATCATTGGATTCTATATCAACGCCTTTCATTATAATTTTAGCCAGCGCGTATTGCGCACGGGCATAGTGCTGCTGTGCCGACTGATAATACCAATATATCATTTTTTTACTGTCGGGCTGCATACCGTAAACACCTGACTGGTAGAGACTGGCAAGAAAGTACTGATCTTTTGCATCACCCAGTTCGGCCAGCTTTATACTGCAAGCCTGTGCCATGTCATCATTTTGCTCAGTACCAAAGCCATTGGCATATAACCAAGCCAACGTACGTAAGGACTGTGGATGATTGTTGGAGGCCGCTTTTTCTAGCCAGTTAAAGGCCTCACTATAGTTTAATTCAACCCCATTAGCATCAGCATAGGCCATGCCTAGCTGATGTTGTGCCTCAATATGACCGGCTTGCGCCGAACGAGTCAGGTTTTTGATATCGGCTGCCGACATAGCGACGCCTGGTGTAGCTTGCTTATTCACGTTTTGCCTTTGGTAATGCGCTAGATAATCGCAAGTATATCATTATTGACTAATGCATTATTCCAGATACTTTGTCTGTTTTTGCTGGTAAAAATCTTCCATATAAGCTGAGAATTCATATTTATCCTTGAACTGAGCCGGATCGATCACATCGTATTGAAAAATTTCGACATTCTTATTCTGGCTGGTTAAAAAATGCCAGATTTTATCGACCAGTGTATAGGGTGGCTGCCATTCAAAATCCTCTTGCGCTTGATAATATATCAGCAGCGGCAGCAGCGGCACACCCGAGCGAATTGATAATTCGAAAGCACCGCGTTTGAACGGCTGGGTAATTCGTCTGCCGGTACAGCCCCCTTCTGGATATAAAGCTATATTTTTACCATCAGCGACAGCCGACAGCATATTATCAACGGTGTTCTGGCGTGAGTTGGGATCTTCACGATCGACATAAAGCGTGCCGGCAACCCGGTTTATTCGACCGACGATAAACCAGCTTTTTACTTCAATTTTTGCTAAAGAATGAACGGCATATAAGGCAGGTACGCCGATATCTTCTACCGCAGAAGGATGATTGGAGACCAGGATAAATTGTTCAGGTATCGGTCGGATATTTTTTTGATGCAGGATCAGCCGCAGCCCCAGCGCACGAATAAAACTGCGGCACCAGAATCTGAAAAGGAAAAAATAAATCCTGCTGTCATGCATCATTGGCAGATAGCTCAATAAATACATCAGAGCGGTAAACAGCACAAATTCCGCTATATTAATAATCCGTATAATCAGACCGACGAAGCTTTCAAGCATATTCCCTGACTCAAGCGTTATGATCATCTATGATGATAGCGAACGAAAACTGTCTTATTGCATATAGCGTTTAAGCACGGCTAACAAAGCACTGGCAAAGATATCGTCACCCTGTTGATTCTTACCTAAGTTACCCCGTGTAAGGCGAAATAATAAGGCTTCAAGCGTTGTTTCTTCCGGTTGCCACTGGCCGATCAGGTTAAGTTCGGAATCATGACTGGCATTGATTTCATATAAAATATGCCTCGAACAATACAGAATAAAAGCGTAGCCTGAATCGTCTTCATTATGGTGAGAAGCAAGGATTAACTCGACACCATCCAGTTTTGAATCAGTTATACCGAATAGTCGCTGTAGCTGGCTAATATCGGTATTTTCCCAGTCATTTAACCAGAGTGTTGACATTCTATAAACCTAATTTACTTTAACATTTTTCCGTATGTTAGTGATTTTTTTCAACTTCTTCTGTTTTTAATAAAGTCAGTACCAGCATTGTGATGAGTGCCGAAAAGATGACAAAAACAGGAATAACACCTAAAAGCCATGGCTGGTTGGTTAAATACATGGTGCAGGAATAAGCCAGAAGATAAAAACTGACCAGGGCAATATTAAGGAATACTCTGGCTGAACCTTTAAGATGTCTCGAATGCTTTAATATCCAGAAACTTCCCAGTATCAACATGGGCCAGCCTAAAGCTAGTGTGATATACGACAAATACTCTTCCATACTATCCTCAATGTTTATTATTTTACTATCAATACCATAGCTGACTGGATAATCACAGTTAGTTAAGAATATAATGCGCCTCTTATATATTCAAGCATGTCGGGGCATTTATATTCATGAGTTCTAAAGACCTAAATATCATAGAAACACACTATGAAACGTTTGAAAAAGATGTGATTCAGCAATCTTATGAAAAACCGGTTTTATTAGACTTATGGGCCGAGTGGTGCCCCCCCTGTTTAATGCTGGCACCGGTTTTAAAACAACTGATTGAACAACATGACGGCAAACTGCTACTGGCAAAAATTGAAGTCGATGAGGGCGAAAATATGAAAGTTGCCGGTCATAATAAAGTCAGGGGTTTTCCGACGGTTATTTTTTATCAAAACGGCGAAGAAAAAGCCCGCTTCAGCGGTGCCAAACCGAAGCATTTTATCCAGCAAATGATTGATGAACATTTTGATTTATAAATAATCAATTATAAATTTAGTAATTTTTCCACATTCTCATAATCCTGCAGAATAGAATCAATCACCGTGTTGTAAACAGACGAGTCCAGCCCGGTTTGTTGCCAGGCAAAGTCATCTATAGCTGGCGCCAGTTCGCTATCATCGGTATTCAACTCTGCTAAAACAGCGATGGTATTGGCAATATGCACAATACTGACTTCCTGTTTAAAGTCCGGCGCATCAGCCGGGTGATGATGATAGCCGATACAATTTTTCATATAAGGGGGCAACTTCCAGCTTTCAGCAATTCTTTCACCTACATCCATGTGATTAAAGCCTATCAGTTTATCTTCTGCTTGAAATAACTCATATTCTTCAGGGCCTTCCATAGTAAGCAGAATAGCCTGCTGAGACTGCTCTGGCATCTGATTAAACTCAATCAACTGACCAATATCATGTAATAGCCCGGCAACAAACAAGCCATCGGCATTTCTTAATCCACAGATTTTGGTTAACTGATTCGCCGCCAGACCACAAAGAATGCTGTGATACCAGAAGTCCTCCATCGTGATCAGACTGTTTGAAATGCCTTTAAATGTATCGAACGCGGAAGCAGCCAGTACCAGATCCCGGACCTGACGGGTACCTATCAGAGTGATCGCGCGGGTAACCGTGTCGATGCGATGTTCAAAGCCGTACATCGCACTATTGGAGAGTTTAAGGATTTTCAGGGTGAGACTGGGATCCTGACTGATAACTTTACCAATGTCATCGACTGTGACATCGGGGTCCTCAACCATTTTTGTCACTTTTAAACAGATTTCAGGCAAGGTGACCAGTTCAACCACATCTGAAATCAATTCATCTAAAGCTAATGCCATCTCACGTCCTGTAATTAACTATCACAAGTATTGCACAAAATACTGAAAATTTAATTTAATAGTCTCCATTTATCCTGCTATTGATCACGCTTGTCTATAAAATTTGAGATATTTTATCTACGTTTATTTATAGATTTATAAAAATACCGACTTAAAATTCAATTATCATTAATAATCATTGACTTATAAGACTAACAGGATAAGTATATTAATCGATAATAGAACTATATAGTTAAGAGTAAATTGATTTTTCCTTCAATAAATAGACTAAACTAATAAAATGGTATCCAAACCACATAAGATAGTCTCGTTCCGGTGTCCTAATGTCAGCAGGCATTTGTGTCTGACATTGCTATTTTTATTAATACCCAAGCTACTTATCGCCAATGTCCCGGAGCCATCGCCGCAGGATAAAGTCTTAACTCAGCAACGTATCGTTTACAAAAAGGCACTTAAAGCCTACCGCTTAAAACAATATAAACGCTTTGAAAAATATACCGATTTGCTTCAAAGCTATCCATTGTATCCCTATTTAAAATACAAATCACTCAGAAGAAACCTGAGCCGGACAAAACTAGAAACCGTTAATACGTTTTTAGATGAATACAGTGACTCCCCGGTCAGTGACACCTTAAGAACCCGCTTACTTCAAACTCTGGCCAGCAAAGCGCAGTGGAAGAATTACCTGCTATCGTATAAACCTCAAAAGTCTGCAAAACTACAATGCCTGTATCTGAAAGCGCTTTATAAAGAAGGCTTTATCGACGCCGCCTTTCAACAAGTACCTGAATTATGGCTGGTTGCCAAATCACAGGATAAAGCCTGTAACTATATTTTTGACCAGTATGAGAGTGCGGGTAATGTCAGCGATGAGATGATATGGCAAAGAATTGAACTGGCTATCAAAAAAGGTCGTATACCACTGGCTAAATTTTTAGCCCAGAAAATGTCAACAGAAGATCAACAGTGGATCAGTCTGTGGATTCAGTCTCATTACAAACCGGCCACTCTTTATAACCATCCTTTACTTAAAAACAATCACCATAAACGCTATACCATTATCACTCATGCAGTTAAGCGCCAGGTCAGGAAAAACACCGACGAGGCTATCGAGCTGTTATTGCATCTGGAAAACACCACCGGCATACCATACGACAATAAAATAGCTATTTATAAAAAGATAGGCCTGACGCTGGTGCAAAGACACGAAGAAAGCGCGTCTGCATGGCTTGAAAAGATACCGGATACTCATGCCACCGATGAGGTCAAAGTCTGGAAAATACAGGATGGAATCAGGCATGAAAGCTGGAGTGAGGTGATTGAACATATCAACAGTTTATCGGCTACAGAACAAACAAATATTCGCTGGCAGTTCTGGTGGGGTTATGCCCATAAACAGCTGGGCAATACCGTAGAGTCCGAAGAAACCCTTAAACGCGTTGCCAGCAGACGAGACTATTACGGTTTTCTTGCAGCCGATTTAACGGATCAGCCTTATCGCTTTGAAAATGCGCCAATAGTCAACAACCCGTTATTGGCTCAAGTGATTTTAAACCTTAGTGGCATTAAGCGCGCCAGAGAATTTCATCATTTTAAACAATATGCTAAAGCCAGGCGTGAATGGAATAATGCGACAAATGATTTTTCGGATGATTATCTGTTAACAGCGGCTAAAATTGCACATTCCTGGAAATGGTATGACCGCGCCATCTCTGCTATTGGAAAAACCAAGAACTTAAACGACGTCGAAATTCGTTTTCCACTGGTATATAAAGACATAGTCGATAATTTTTCAAACAAACAAAAGATAGATTCGGCCTGGACTTACGCCATTATCAGAAGAGAAAGTATATTTATTAATGATGCGAAGTCATCGAAAGGTGCGCTTGGACTCATGCAGATAATGCCTCGCACTGCCAGAGCAACTGCCCGCTCCAGTAAAACAAGATACAAAGGCAAGCACCAGCTGATCAAGACCAAGCAAAACATACGCCTTGGTACCCATTATTTAAAACAGCTATTTAAGCGGCACAATCAGCAGACTGTTCTGGCGACAGCTGCCTATAATGCCGGCCCAAGAAATGTCAACAAATGGTTGCCTGATGATGAGCCAATGGATGCAATTCGCTGGATAGAATCTATCCCGTTTAAAGAAACAAGAGAGTATGTGACTAACGTAATGGCTTATAAAATAATATACCAACACCGAATGGGACTAGATAGTACGTCGCAGCTCAGTCAGCTGATGCCACCGGTTTTTCCAGATAAAAATAAAATTTAAGTTTTCAATCTGCTTTTCCGTTCAGCCGGTAGAGCGGTTTTAATAGTAAGTCATCCATTGTCAGTTCCTACAGATGCTTAAATCTCATCGAGTTTATCTGTAGCTAATTAATGCTGATGTTGCGAGTCTTTAAATAATTGCAGCTGCCCTACCATCTTATCAATCTGTTCGCCTGCCCAGTAAATGCGCTTACAGGAGGGACAGGCATGAGAAGTTTCTGTGTTGTCATGTATTTCTGCTGGCAGATCAAGCCACATATTAATATTTAGTTTTTGCAACTGCGTATTACAGATCATGCAGCGACTGAGTGGCTTGTAGAGCCAGTCGATGGCTAAATGCTGACCGATTTGTTTAATCTGATCAAATAAAAATTCCGAATCAAGTATGATGACAGTCTCATTACTATTCGACATGCTCACAGTATCCTGTTTTCTAATCAGCAGCACTCGGTTTTCCTTTAATGCCATTTTAAGAAGTTGCTCATCGCTTAGATTAACAAATGATACATAAACATCATAGCCGGCTGCTCTGAGCCAGTGAGCGGTGTCCTCGATATTGGCGTCACACAGTATTCGGGGAACTGACTTCTTATGTCGAAAACTTGTCATAAATCATTAACATCCTGAAACAAAGGCATAGCCAGTATAATTAGCGATAACATGGCTACTATTTAGTCAATAATTTTTATAAAATAGCGGATCCCAGCCAATTGTAACGATTCTTTTACATTCATCATGATCTACAACCACAAACTCATTAATGATCTAGCCTGGGTAATCAACTCACCCTGCCTGATCGCTGAAAACGATAGACCGGACTCCCGGCTGTTACCCAACCAGTGGTTTAATGAACAGTATCAGATCAGTCAGTCATTGCTGTCAGAGCACGACAGAAACCCACAAATTATTCAGTCGTTCCTGTCACAGATGCCAGCCTTTAAACTGGGTAGCTATTTTGAAAAGCTGATTTATTTCTGGCTGGACCATCACCCCGACTTTTCTATCATTAACAGCAACCTGATTCTCAGTCATGACAAACGTACACTTGGCGAGATGGATTTTATTTTAACTGACCATACAGGCCGCCTCATTCACCTCGAAGTTGCGGTTAAGTTTTATCTGCAAATAACCGATAAAATGCAGTCATACTGGGTCGGACCAAACATCAAAGACAGACTCGATATTAAACTCAAGAAATTAATGTCACAGCAAATTGAACTATCAAAGAATCCATTGGCAAAAAAACAATTAGAAAAATTAAACCTGCCAATAGATGAACACTGGGTAATGTTAAAAGGTCGCTTATTTAAGCATGACACACAAATGAATGCAGCTAATAGCTGGTTAACGCTGGATGATTTTAAGCGTTGTCAGCACAGCGACACCCACTGGGTTATTTTAGATAAAACACACTGGCTGGCGACAATTAACAATGTTAATGAGCATTTTTTGCCTAATGCTATTCTTTATAAAAATGATTTAATTAATGCGATAAGTGATGCTGTTGATAGACGACCTGTTTGCGTTGCACAAATAGATCACCACAGAGAAAGCAAACGCTTTTTCATTACCGCAAACAACTGGCAACAAACCGCACTGAACTCAATTGTCTGAAGTTTCAATCAGACTTACCATCGCCTGACCGTCATTCACCGTCCATTTAATATTTAAATCGTATAAACACAGTCCATATACCCTGCCCGGCGTTTCTTCATAGGCCGGCCTGGGATCAAGAGCAATCGTTTCTCTGAGCAGCTGTTCAAGAGTTGGATAACGCACTTTCTCAGCTTGTATAAACCCCTCCGCCTGTTCCGACAAGCTTACTTGTAAAACCTTTCCGGGTTTGTTCTCAGCATAACTACACTGACTATCTGCAATAGAATCGGCATAGGCAATGTAGGGCTTGATATCGATAATCGGTGTTTGATCAATTAAATCGGCAGCACTGACATAAAGCTCTGTTTTGTTGCCCTGCCGATGAATTTTATTTAACTTAACAACCGATAGTCCGATTGGATTGGGCCTGAAAGGTGAACGGCTGGCAAAAACACCAACCCGTTTATTACCGCCAAGTCTAGGCGGCCGGACTGTGGCTTTAACCGCTTTACCAAGATGCTGATGAAACACAAACTGCAGCCAGATATGAGAGAAGCCTTCAAGTTCACGAATATAATCCTCGTGATTATAGGGTGGCAGTAATTCTATTATCGCTTCCGCATTGTCTGATAAACCGGATTGTCGTGGTGTACCAAACTTTTCTTTATAACAGCTGTGAACAATCGCTATGGTATTAAAGTGAAATGTCTCCATTAATTTATCGGCTCAGGCGCTTAAAAACAATATTTCGTATTTCATCATCGGTCAGCACAATCGGGTTTGTCTGCATACTACTACCACGACTATTACCCACAATATGTTCCAGATGATCGATACGGATGCCGTATTCTTTTAAATACGGCAAATCCATCTTCTCTGTCCAGTCGTATAAAATATCAAGTAATGATTGATGCGATTGATCATCAGACAGCTCACTATCGTTAGCCAGCAGCCGTCCGAGATGAGCATATTTTTGTAGGGCTGAGTTGTCCGCATCGCGGTTTTTCATTGCGGCAATATTAACTGCCGTGGCTTCAGCGACAAGCGTGCCACAAACTGTGCCATGAGGAATCGGGAAGAAAGCTCCCAGCGGAGATGCCAGCCCATGTACTGAGCCTAAACCAGTTTGCGCCAGATTGATGCCCGACAATAATGAAGCATAAGCCATCTTGCTTCTGTTCTCATTTGAGTTATCACCCTGATACCAGGGCAACAAGGCCTCACTCAGTGCTTCAATACCACTTAGCGCCAGTGCATCCGTCATCGCATTGGAACGACTTGATACATACGATTCCATTAACTGCGTCAGCGCATCCATCCCGTTTGCGGCAATCAGGGACTGAGAGCACGTCGATAATAAGTCCGGATCAATAATCGCGTAATCGGGTATTAACTGCTGATCACGAAATGATTTTTTAAAGCCGTCATAAGCCTGTACGCTTAGCACGGCATTTTTAGTCGCTTCACTACCTGTCCCCGCCGTTGTGGGAACCGCAATAAACGGTACAGCTGGCCCTTGGTAATTGAGTTCAGGCCCCACCCCTTCAAGGAAATCCATCACAGAATGATCAAGCCGAAGCAAACCGGCAATCGCCTTACCCGCATCCAGTGCACTACCGCCACCGATGGCAACCACAACATCAATAGACTGCTGCTTATAATCCTGCACCAATTCATCGATTAAATCCGGTGATGGCTCTGTCATTATCGGACACAGCGAATAAGTAAACTGATATTGAGAAAAAACCTTTTCCAGTGCCTTCCAGCTTGCCGATTCGATAAAACTACTGGCACCTGTCACCAGCAACACCTTCTTACCATAGCCATCAATAATAGATGGCAGCTTATCAATACTACCGGCACCAAATTCTATTTGTGGCAATGAACTGATGGAAAACGAATTTAAATTAAACATATCTGTCTCACAGTGGATAATGCTGAAATTATACTGACTATGATAGAGAATGTATTTTGTTTTTATGTTTTAACAAATTATAAGATGTGATACTCCCAACTTACATTTCACAGACATTTGTTATCAAAATCATTCGTGTAGATTTTTATTTATATAACGTGAGTTCTCTAACGTTAATCGGCATCTAGTAATTTGCTCTCATACTTCTTTTATAACTTCAGTCTAAGCTAGCTTTGTTTTGATCTTGCTACCCATAGTAGAACTCGTGACATCGATTCTTAGTGCCATTTGTTCTTTTAATTCAGATACATGAGAGATAATACCAATTGTTCGCCCTTTTGACTGTAGGTCAATCAGTGTTTTTATCGCTAAATCTAATGAATCTTGATCCAGGCTACCAAAGCCTTCATCTATAAAGAGTGTATCCAGCCTGATGCCTCCCGAATATGCCTGAACTACATCTGATAAACCCAATGCTAATGAAAGTGCCGCCATGAAGGACTCGCCACCAGAGAGTGTGGCAACAGATCTTGTTTTACCGCTATAGCCATCTTCGACTTCCAGTTCCAGCCCCGATGCTTTGTTACCCTTGGCACGATCTTCTTTACGCAGTAATTGATAGCGTCCATTGGTCATTATGCTGAGGCGTTGTGAGGCTTGTATCAGCACATCATCCAGCAACACGCTTAATACAAAGCGTTGCAGGCTGATTTTGTTACCTGTCTGGCCATTAGCTACATCACTTAGTGTGCCCACAATTTTATATTGGGCTTCAAGCTCTGCATTTTCTTGATGGGCTTTATTTAGTTTGGCCTGAACGGATTTTATTGAATTATTTCGTTCTTCGAGTTTTCGCCATGCGGTTTCTGCATTGCTAAATAATTCGTTTTTATCTGCAAGTGTTGACTCAATGGTTTCAAGATCCGGTTTACTCTTTTTAGCGAGATCCGTTTCTAATTGCTTTACCACTGCCTTTAAACTATCCAGCTCAGATTGATAGCTATCAATCGCTTGCTTAAGTGTTTTTTGTTCGTCATCAGATAACAAGGCCCGCTTAAATACTTCGATAGTATTAAAGTCACTGCTGGCTAATGCCGTTGACCAGTTATTATCTGCTTGCGCTGTTTTTTGTTTTTGGTCTTCTAATTGCGCCGTTACAGCTTCATGCTTTGTGTTTGATTTGTCCATCTCTGAGCGGCTCTGAGCAACATCGGCTTCTGCCTGAGTTAATGCATTGCTCAAAGTTGATATCGAATCCTCGATTTTAGCCAATTCTGCTGTTAGCACATTTGCATCACGATAATTTTCCGGAATTTGTTTTTCGAATTGCTGTACATTGGTACGCGACTGTACATACTGCTCATTAACAGACCTGACTGTTTCATCGAACGTTGCAATAGCCGTGTCGACATCTGTCATTAGCTTTTTAATGTCGGAGATTCGGTTATTGATGGTTCCCAGTTGGTCTTTTTTATCAATGAGTACTTGGACGTCTTTTTCCATAGTTTTGAAGACAGCATCCAGTTCATCAGTTGTCTGATTTGCTAAATCCTGCAACTGTTCTTCAAGGCGTTTAATTTCTTTTGAGTTTGCTGTTAACTCTACTTTGTCTTTTTCTAACTTTGCAGCGCTGGCTTCCATGTTATTACGCGCAGCGTCTTCCTCTTTGCGCGCCTGATCAACTTCCTGCTTAGTAATTAGCTGCACATCACCGTTAGCATTAGCCGGATTAGGATGCTCTTTGCTGCCACAAACTGAACAGGGTTCATTATCCTGCAATTCCTGAGCTAGCAAGGCTGCCTGGCCTTTATGCCATGACAATTCAGTTTGTCGGGCATGTTTCTGTACAGTATCAAATTTGCCTTTTACTGTTTCGTATTCGGTTTGAGAGTCAGACTGTTTGTGGCTTAGCTGGTTATTGTTTTTTCGTAATAGCTCCAGCTCATTTCTTTGGCTGACTTGCTGACTGAGTTTATCAAGCGCTATTTGTTTGTCGGCTAGTGCTTCCAGTTCTTTGGTGATGCCAGCCGCTTTTGTTTCCAGTTCTGCTGATTCTTTAGTGAGTGCTTGTTGTTCCGACTTCTTTGATGCCAGGTTTTCTTGGCTGGTAGCCAGTTCTGATTCACTCTCTTTTAACTGTTTAGTGGCAGCCGATAATTCTTTAATTTTGTCCTGATATTGACTCAGTTCTAATTGTTGTTTTTTTAGGCCATCGACTTTGAGGTGATCTTGTTTGGCTTGGTTAAGTGTTTTTTCTGCTGTTGCATGATTGTTAGTCGCAACATTTTTATCGGCATTACATTGCTCAAGTTGTTGACTAATATTTTTTAGCGTTATATTTTCAGCTAATTGTTGCTCATAAACATGCTGTATTTTTTGAGCCGATAGTGCATATACTAACGTGTTTTGTTTAAGCTTAAAGCTAGGCTCTTGTTCCTGCTTAGTTTTTAACTCAGCTTGCTTTTTATCAAGGTTATCAAAGCGTGTTATTAACTCTACCGCTTTATCTTTCACTGTATTGGCTGTTTTAAGCTGTTTTGATGCTTCCTCTTTGTTGGTAAGAGCGACTGATAACTCCGGCTGAAGTTGTTCCATTTCTTCGAGTAATTGCGCTTCTGAATTAACCTCAGCGGTCTCCAGCATGCCTTTAATTTTATTTTGATGCTTTTCGACTGCCTGCCTGATACCGGAGGCTTGTGATTTTAATTGATCTTCTATACGTTTATAAATTTGGGTTTGGAATAACTGACTAAATATTTCTTCACGTTTTTTTGAGTCTGCTATTAATAGCTCACGGAACTTACCCTGTGGCAATACCATCACTTGTCTGAATTGCTCTACTTCAAGCCCGATCAGATCCGTTATATAGACAGTTGCCTCATTGACTTTTTTGGCTACCAGAAGTTCTCCTTCGTCTGTACCGTCAAGGAACCATAATTGCGCTTCTGTTTGATGGGTGGTGCTGCCCTCTCCACTTTTTTTAGGCCGATCTTGCATGGGTATTCTACGAATGCGATAGCTTTTATCACCCAGACTAAAATCAAGAATGATCTCCGTTATCAGGCTATCATCAGCATGGTCACAACGCATTTGCGCCGCTTCGCGTTCATTTCCCGTGGTCTGACCATATAAGGCAAAACAAATGGCGTCGAGTATCGAGCTTTTACCCGCGCCGGTTGTGCCGTTGATTAAGAATAACGGGTTATCACCCAATGACGTGAAATCAATGGTTTCTGTGCCAGAGAAAGGCCCGAATGCCTGGATAGATAAATTTAGGGGCTTCAAATGCTTTCCCCTTTCGCTTTATGAATGCCTGCTATGGTTTCTGTGATTGCCTTGTCCTGATCTTCTGACAATTCCTGACCGGAAATTTGTACAAAAAAATCACGAAACATTTCAAGCTCACCGCGTTTTAATTTTTCACGGCTCATTTGTTGTTCACCGGTTTCTAACATGCCGGGTTTTTCCAGGTGCAGCACATTGGGATAGACTTCTCGCAACTTGTTCATCGGGTCGAGAATGGCGTGGCGGTCGGTCAGGCGAACTAATACATAATCATCGTTATGCGGATCGACCTTGCCCTGCTCTATGATGCTATTTATCTCACCTTCGAGGATACGCATATCACGCAATGGCGTGAGTGGCAGATGCCGGGTCGATAACAGACCTGTTGCATCCATCTCTACCAGCGTCACGCCTTTCTTTTGGTTCTGTTCCGAGAAACTGTATTTGAGCAGTGAGCCTGAATAGCGAATATGTTCTTCACCTTTGTACTGCGGGCTGTGTAAATGACCGAGCGCGACATAATCGAATTCTGCAAACGGTGCATAACTTACTCTGTCTGCACCACCAATAGACAATGGCCGTTCTGAATCTGATTCTTCTGCACCATCAATAAAACAATGACTGATAATGACATTGACAGCCTTATCATCTTTAACTGTTTTAATTTGATTAACTAAATAGGTATGCGCTTCATCATGGTTTGAGACTTCCGCATCGAACTGGTTTCGCACTGTTTCAGGATCGTTATAAGGAATGCCATAGAAAGTCACATCACAGTCTGAGCCTGAGATGATGACCGGCTCGGTGATTTGTTGCATATCGCCGATGATATGCAACCCTGCTTTACGCAGCTGTCTTGAACCAAAGCGTAATCTTTCGGCACCGTCATGATTACCGGGAATCATGATCACTGGCACTGACATCTGTTCACAAATTTGGTTTATGACATTATCAAGCAACTCAACTGCTGCTGCCGGCGGTACTGAGCGATCATAAATATCACCGGCGATAATGACGGCATCAACAGCTTCCTGCTCAATATAGCCGATAAGCTGATCAAGCACGTGTTTCTGATCGTCTAGTAAAGACACATTGTGAAATTGACGACCGAT
>Ga0224506_10000028_pt1 | contig 167878 bp, 176 predicted proteins | sample SF_Jan12_sed_USG_2_FD_169108 | JGI IMG/M metagenome (GOLD analysis project Ga0224506, IMG submission 169108) | Sediment microbial communities from San Francisco Bay, California, United States - SF_Jan12_sed_USGS_8_1 | ecosystem: Environmental > Aquatic > Marine > Sediment | place: USA...
CGAAACAAACAGAATATTCTCATCAGAATAATTTTTAAGTTGTTCTTCAGGTTAAGAAAATCGGACAGGTTTAAACCCGATTTATATATCGACAAGGGATACGATTTCTCTGGATATGGATTCGACGCTAAAGTTCTTGATATTCCAGGGCACTCAAAGGGTTCAATAGGCATCCTGACAGGCAGCGGCGACCTGTTTTGCGGGGATCTGCTGGCCAATGTGGGCAAACCAGAGATCTGGTCCATTATCGATGACCCAGTTGCAGCGCACGCCAGTGTCGAAAAACTGAAACGTTTACAAATCAACTCAGTGTACCCCGGGCACGGCCAGCCATTCCCGATGGAGCTGTTCATGAAAACTCACTAGCTAGTTACTAACCCGAACATATTCGTGAAATGAATGCGCTAGCTAGCTATAAAACCCTCGCGCGCGCATGGTTATAGTTGGTTAGGTTAAATCGGGTTTGACTGGCTAAGTGTGGGTTCGGGGTTCAATTCCAACCCGACCAACCAAAAAAAACACTGACAACGCAATGGATTCAAGGTTAAACTACCAATACAGCATCCTGCCATGTTGCTACACCCATTGGCTATGCGCGCATGCGAAAAGGAAGGACTATTGTTCTTCCGAAAAAGAAAATAACGCGTCTCAACAATTGAAAAGCTACGGGGTCAGGAAAAAACGATGCGGGGTTGCCCTAGCCTGGTAGGGGGCAGGCCTGCTAAGCCTGTGGTCCATCGGGCCGCGCGGGTTCAAATCCCGCACCCCGCGCCATCCTGTCACATAAAACATCATTTTTTGCTTGGGAACAGTCGTCTCCTTAGCCTTTCTTTTCCCTTGTCTCTCCGATAGAGATTTGAATTAATGGCGCATGCAGTATCGCAATATGTGTGCACCGAAGTCAATGACATAGTTGCAACATGTCTGTAACTGCGCATATCAGCGTTTTTTGCCAATGTATTCAGCAGTTAGAAGAGCGCTTCCAAGCTGTACTCTAACCAAACTCCTTATGGGTACGACCTCGTAGGAAAGTTGCTTCTCAAGCTCTTTATTCCATTTTACGACACGCTGCAAAACTGCTTTTTCAATTTTCTTGTTATTCGTGCTTTTCACGCAGCGATAGAGCATCCCTAAAGACAAAAGATCGTAAAAGCGGCTAATCACATATGAATCAAACTTTTCGGCAACGGTTGCTTTCCGTTTTAGTTTTGGATCGGTCTTAGCCCAATGTTTCCAAGCTGCTATGGTATCTGGAAAACGTTTCAGAGAATCTTCAATCGCATCTATAAATGGTTTCTTATCCTCATGGCTACTAAGACTTGCTTTCACTTCTGAATACTTTTTCTTGATGAAATTGTAGCGTTCCTCTGCAAGCTTTATGCTATGTAGAACTGCCTCTTTTCTTATCACGTCTGATTCAGAAGTATCCTCAATTCTCGAATCGTAATAATATGGCATTTCACACACTAAGGTAAAGCTTCCAGCGACTCTTCGAGCATAATCGTCGCTACTTGTACCATAGTTAATGATCTCTGCCGGATCTTTTTTTGTGTGTTTCTTCAAGAACTCGTATGTTTCGACTGATGTTGGCATTCTGAATATTGCTTCTGCGAGTTTCTTCACGTAGGGTGTTTCTGGTTCGCCTAGATGTAAGGGCAGCTTTTCTTTCTTAGCCAGATTCTGGAACTTTGGATAGAGTGGCTTACAGCGTGATGAAACATAGAAGTAGACTCCGCCGAAGCCAGAGTTGTGAAGGCTATACATAAACTGGGGCTTCACATCTTCCATAACCCTCATCAAGGCTCTTGTTTCTGGAATCGGCGTGTCCCATAGAAGGGTTTTGTACTTGATCGGGAAGGTCCACTCAATTTGCTGATACCCTGGAGGGCGATAGTAATTCAAAGCATAATTAAACGGAGTGAAGGGGCCTTTGAACCATCCCTCATTCAGCCTTGCTCCATCTGGATCTATACATTTAACTATATACCATGTAAAGTCAAGTTTGTCCAAGGCGCGATCTTCAACTAGTCTCCACGAAAGATATTCAAGCGCCACGCTTCCAATAGGCTCATTTGGGTGAGGAAAACCGAATAGCAACGCTGTCTTTTTTCCTTTGCCGATTCTTAATGCCTTTATCATCTCTCCCTTTCGTGACTTGCCAATCTCGAAAATCTTTACTTTTGACGGATGTTTTTGAGCTAGTTTTTCAGAGCTTGCGTTCAATTCATCTATCGTGTAAAAGGCTTTGTAGTCAGGGATCTCTTCTACAACATTATCAAACATATAATTTCGCCGAATGCAGAATACTAACCAATAACATAAAGAATTTGCGCACCCTTCTCAAAAGGATAACTAGCAATCACATAGGAGAAGTTTATAACTCTCTAAGCAGGTAAGAATTTAGAAGTTTATAAGATCTTAACCTAATCTATAATCTCAGAAACTTAGATGCTCACGTGGCTTGTATGAAAGTTTTGTTTGTATGTTCGGGAAATGCTTATCGAAGCCCTGTAGCAGAGGCACTGTTGAAGAAGCTTAAACCAGAGGTAGACGTGGACTCTGCAGGGATAGATCCGGCAATCCCAATATCTGAAGCCGCGAAAAAATACTTGGCAAGAGAAAACGCTCAAAAATATCTAAAGCATGCTCCAGAGGGTTTAAATGAGAAAGAACTTGGCAGCTATGACCTTATAGTGGCTATGAAACCTAAACACAACGAAGCCATCTTAAGAAAATGCCCACAATGTGCAGGCAAAATTGTTGTGTGGAACATCGACGATCCATACTTCTTGCCCCACGGATACGCTGAGAAGATATTCATGCAGATAAAAGATAAAGTTGTAGAGTTGGCTAATTCGCTATGAAAAATACCGCGAAAACTACACAACATGCGTCTCACACATCATGCGTATATAAAAACGATAAGTTAAAATAGTTTAGAAAATAACTGGACAGTAAGGTGAAAAAGAAATGTCTTGTTGTGGATCCAAGAAAGCAAAACCCAAACCTGACGATCCATGTGATTGCGGAAGCGGAAAGAAGTATAAAGACTGCTGCGGAGAATAAACACACAAAACCAGCCTAGAAGCACAGTCCACCTTTTTCTTTACAGACACACATTTTGTAAAAAAAAGAAAACAGCAATTATAATTACAACGATCAAAGAATAAAGAGTAAGGTGACCTATTCGTGAAGGCAGTTCTCGTCATCGCAGATGGAATGGCAGACGTCCCCCTCAAAGAATTAAACGCCAAGACCCCGCTGGAAGCAGCCAAAAAACCACACCTCAACCGCATAGCAAAATCAGGCATATGCGGCATGATAGACGTAATAGCGCCAGGCATTCCGCCAGGAAGCGACACAGCCCATCTTGCGTTGCTGGGCTACGACATAATGGAAGTATACACTGGAAGAGGAGCACTTGAAGCAATCGGTTCAGGAATAGACATTCTCCCCAACGACTTGGCGTTTCGATGCAACTTCGCCACTATTGACAAAGATTTCAAAGTGCTGGACAGAAGGGCAGGGAGAATAGGGAACGAGGATGCAGCTAAGTTGGCAGTTGCTGTTGAGGAGTCGCTTCAAGCTGACCCACCCGAAGTAGGAGGCGCACTGTTCAAAAGCACCGTTCAACATCGAGCGATACTTCGCCTAAGCGGACCAAACCTGTCCACCATGGTTTCTGATACAGATCCGCATGAAACAGGAGCCAAGGTTTTAAATGCTCGCCCACTTGATGGAAGCAGAGAAGCAAAAAACACTGCCGATGTTCTGAATAAGCTCACACAACAATTCCACGAAGTGTTGAAAAATCACCCAGTAAACGAGGAAAGAGATAAGAAAGGTTTGCTGCCTGCTAACTTTATTCTTTGCAGAGGCGTTGGACAATTACCCGAAATTGACCCCATTCCTCTTCTCTACGGAATTCGTCCAGCAGCAATCGCGGCTGTGCCTCTTGTAAGAGGTGTTTGCAAAACTGCTGGAATGCGTTTAATTTCGGTTCCAGGCGCTATGGGAACGTACGAAACAGATGTCATTGCAAAGGCAAAAGCTGCAGTGCAAGCTTTACAATCCTACGATTTTGTGCTTGTTCACGTAAAGGCTACTGATCTGGCAAGCCACGATGGAAAGCCTCAGAAGAAAATAGAGATGATTGAAAAGGTAGACGCCTTAGTTGCCCACTTCATAAGTCATGTGGATCTGGATGAGTCGTTTATCGCCGTGACTGCAGATCACACGACTTCGTCGATAAAGAAGGAGCACAGCGGTGAGCCAGTGCCTGTTGCGATTATGGGGCCAAGTGTCCGTACGGATGATGTTAAAGAGTTCGGAGAAAGAACATGTGCAAAAGGGGGGCTTGGTCGAATTAGGGGGAGAGACTTGATGTTTATACTTATGAACTTGCTGGGGAAGGCTGAGAAGGCGGGCGCCTGATTTTCATCTGATCTGTAATAGTCTCCATTCGCGGTAGTCTGTGGCTACTCTTATGTATCCCCTGAGCATCCTGTCTACTTCTGCATCGCCCGTGTCAACTCTCAAAACGCCTTCTTCAATGCTTCTAATCTTGCTTCTAGTTGCCAACACGAGAATTTTGTCTTTCCCAACAAGTCTGATGATTTTCTGGCTGATTTGCAGATTGCCTCGCCCGAACAAGATTCCTTGTCGTCCAATTGGAGAAACAATAATCCACGTGTTCTGCCAATCGTCTATTTCTTTCAACAACTTCTCTTCGTTAACGTCTTTTGTCATTCCGTCTTTGCGGTATATGTCAACTCCTAGGAGAGTTTTTTCCACACCTAACAAGTCCGCTACGCATTTTACGGTGGTACCGGGGCCGAGGATGTAGGCAGCGTTGTGGTTCATCTCTTCTATTATAAAGCGGGCAACAGCCACCTGGTTTTCATGTTCATCTAAGGTCTCTGGAGACACTTGTTTACTTCCTTGAATGCGCATTGGCAGGAAAGGACCTTTTAAAAAGCCATAGAGTCGTATGTTGAATTGGTCGTTTCGGATGGCGGTTTCGTCTGCGTCTATTATTTCGAAGTCGTCTAGTTGAGTTTCTTGTTTGATGAAGGCTTCAACGATGTAGGCTGCGTCTATTGGGTTGATGGCGAATATTCCGCTGTACATTTTTACGCCGGATGGAACGCCTAGAACTGGTGTGGAGTTTGAACTTTGCAGTGTGTCTAGAATGTCCCTTGCTGTGCCGTCGCCACCTACGAATAGAATAAGGTCGATTTTGCGTTTTGTCATTAGTTTTACTGCTTTTTTTGTGTCTTCTGCGGTTGTTTTTGTTGTTATTTCCATTGATAAAATGTCGGCGTCTAAATTTGCCAAGCAGGTTTCTTCTTCGCCCATTGTGGCTGGGCATGTTATTAGTTGGATTCTTTGGTTTAGTCCTAGCTCTTTTAGTTTTTTTAGAAATTCTGTTCCTCTTTCAGGGGCAACTGGTTTTGCTCCCATGTTAACGGCTTTTTTGAAGACACTATCTGTTCCTTTTAGTCCGACTTTTCCTCCCATGCCCGCAATTGGGTTAACGAGAAAACCTATTCTCATAATACAACCATTTATCAACACCCTAATATAATCATACACATCACGTGGTCTGTGGTTCGAGCTTGTTCTTCTAGGGACCCCATAAAATCTGGCGCTTCATGGTGTGAAGCAAAAGTCTGCTGAATTCAATGGTTGAAACTTCAGTTTTTTGTTTGGCTGCGCGCATCTTCCTATACAGTATTGGAGAAGATATAAGGCGACCGATTGAATAATCACAAACTTGCACGCGAGGTGAAAGGTTTGATTATGGTTCAGTGGTCATGTGAGATTCCTCCTGAAAAGCTGGAGGACTTCGTGAAATTTGCTAAAGAGAAGCTAAAACCTTTTCATGAATCCCATGGCTGCAAACGGGTTGAGTTATTCATGCCCATGGAAGTGCAGAAGAAGTATTTCCCATATCAGACTATCCATAAGAGAAATAGATACATAGAACAGTTGATCTTCGACGATCTGAAAGCCTTTGAGGATTTTCTTGACGCAGTAAAGAAGGATCCTCAGGCAGAAGAGATTATAGGAAGGTACGGAAGGGAGTTCAATGTCTCCTCTTGCAGCTTCACTGTTTTAGCACAAACTGTATGAGCATTCTCGTTAAGCTTCGTTTTTGACTTCCACTAAATAGAATAGGTTTTCGTCAGGATCAGCAAATAAGGCAGCATACCCACCCCAGTATTGCTTCTTAGGTGGCTCGATGAATTTCACACTTCTGTCACTCAGTCTTTTGTATTCTGCGTCAAGATCTTCGACGGCAAAGTAGATGTTGGGTGCACCTTCCTTTCGTCCCTTTTTCTTGCGCTTTCTATTTTTCAGATTGGCTTTTTTTCCCCTATGAGAGACTCTATAGTGGAAATAATGAGTGTCGTGTTGTGACTTTGAGATTCTGGGTTTCAGTCTGGTGGCAGGCAACTGTGACAGTCTGGATAATTTTGTGGTATGCCTTTTGTTTTCTATGTGTGCTACTTCATGAGCCACCATGTACCTGAGTATATTCTCTGGTAGGGCTATGGCATCAAGCTGCAGAATTATCCTGTTACCTTTGAGTTTGGCAATTCTCCCTTTCTTGTTGTCAATTCTTTTTGCAATCTCAAAGCCTAAGTTTCCTAGAAGGTCAATTTTTCCTTCTTTTTTGTAGAATAAATTTTACTACCACCCATAGAAAATAGAGTGCCAGCAAGAGAGCAACCCATTCAAACATTTCTCTTGCATATACCCAAACAACTACCAGTGCAAAAATGATTGTTGCTAAGTTGACTAGAATTGTCGTCGAATATTTCATGGGTTAATACCTTTTCTGAAGATAGTTAAAACTCTTCTTGACAGTTTACAAGACAAAAAACCCACTAATCTACACTCAGCAAGCTAACTTTAAATCCGATGCGCGCGCTTTCATGTCGTATTTTATATACGATAAGAGCAAAGTGTCATTTTGGGAAAAATCTTGCCAGTTCGCAATTTGTGGTCTCTGCAACCTGCAAATGCATTGTAGCTGAAGAACTGTCAAGTGAGGGTTTTGACGTGTATTTCCCTTTGCATGACGTAGGCGTCGACTTGCTTGTTTTTAAAGGAAAAGAACATGCCAGAATTCAAGTTAAAGCATCACGTTACTATATCGGACATAAATGGAAAAGTGGAAGCCTAGCTCACGATTTGTATAGGGACAAGCTACTGAGATCAGTTATAGAGAGGCTGTAATGACATAGAGGCAAGAGACAAGCGATATAGGTTCATCAAGACTGTAGAGAACAGAGAAATTATCTGCAAAGCGCGCGCATTACGCTGCTGTCGCTAATTTCTCCTTTAAGGTTTCCTTATAAAGGTCTTCATATTTGGGCACAATTTTGTCAGGTGTATACTTCTCAAGAACCTTTCGCATAGCGTTATTTCCTAATTTCTTCTGCAAGTCTGAGTCTGTTAAAATCTTTAGAGAGTATTGAGCAAGCATTTCTACATCTCCCACTTCAGTCAGATAACCATCGACACCATGAGAGATCAACTCTTTTAATCCTCCAACATTGGTGGCAATTACAGGAACTTCACAACTCATAGCTTCCAATGCAGCAAGTCCGAAACTTTCATCCTCTGATGGTAAGAGGAATAAATCACATTTGCCAATGATCTCCTGGACGTTCTTCACGTTTCCAAAGAATTTTATGTTCTCTGATATCCCAAGGTTTCTCACCATTTCTTGGGCCTTAGGCCGTTCAGGCCCATCTCCAATGAGGAACAACTTGCATTCGACTTCTTGCAAGATTTCTTTAAAGGCCTTAATAATATCAGGTATTCGTTTTATTGGTCTGAAGTTTGATGAATGACATACAATCTTTTCTTTTCGATCTGTCTTCAATCTCTTGAACTTTTGAGGATCGACAAAATTTGGTATCATTTTAATTTCCCTTGTGATATCAAATTCAGCCACTGTGCGTTCTTTCAAGTATTCAGAAACTGCGGTCAATGCATCGCTATTTTGCATACTAAACTGTGTTACCTCTTTGTAAGAGGGATGACTTCCAACCAAGTAAGAGTCGGTACCGTGAAGTGTAGTTACCACCTTCACAGAGTCATTACAAATTTTTTTAGCTAAATAAGCAGATGTGGCATTTGGAACGGCATAATGAGCATGAACTATATCTAGACTGCAGGATTTTATGACCTCTGAGAGTTTTGAGATTAATGCCAGAGAATAACAACATGGAACACGCTCGAAAAGTGGGTATGAGAGAAGCTCCACCTTATGAAAGGAGAAATCTGTCTTCTCCTCCAATCGAACAGGCTTGTCATAGCTGACCAAATGTAACTCATGCTTCTCTGCCAGCAGGTGCGCCAGTTCGGTAGCAATGATTCCGCTTCCGCCATATGTTGGAAAACATGCAATGCCTATTCTCATTTCGAGAAGACCACCGGATCATCGATCATTAAAGGAGTATTGCAGAAGAATGGTTCGCCATATTTGACACCTACTCTTGAACCATAGATTTGGTCTCTTAATTCTGTTGATTTAAGCAAGCCTTCCATTCCTAACATTAATCCTATCTGAGATTTGTAGGCTTTAATGGCCTCTAATTTCTTTCCATGACTCTGCGTAACATCGACGATAAACGATGGAACAAACGATTTATGTAACATGTAATAAGTAACCATTTTAACTTGGTGCACTTCGTTATCTGTTCGCACTCTTGATAGTTTGGCAAAGAAGACTGCTTTATCAACAAGCTTCCTGCTCGCTGCGTGGTCTGGATGATGATCATCCCCATATGGTGCTATCAGAAGTGAGGGGATATATTGCCTAATCACACCTGCTAATTTTTTAGCCTCATCAAAACCAGAGCTTACTCTACAATCTCCGAAATCCATGTTTTCACGAATCTGTACACCAAGTAAATCAGCTGCTTTAGTTGCCTCTTGCATCCTGATGTCGGCTGTTCCTTCAGTTCCCAACTCTCCCTTAGTAAGGTCCACTATACCAATGCGATATCCCTTGCTACCCATCTTTGCGATGAGACCGCCACAACAAAGCTCTACATCATCAGGATGAGGGCTAATGGCAAGGATGTCTAACATTTAATCACCCTATGTTCACCATAATCGGCTTCAATAAAGTTTTCGTAAACATCTGTCAAAAATTTTTTTCCGAATTTTATGATGTACTCCAAGACATTTATCTGCCTTTCTTGGAGGTGGCTATTAGGAAAGAGATTGTTATATGCTTTTGTAATCTGTCGTCTGACAACCAGATTATGCTCTTACGCTTCGAAGCGATCTTGTCTTCCAAGACTTCTATTGTCTTAAGTATTTTACCTTTTGTGAGTGCGCAAGGTTCAATGAGAGCCTTGTCAATAGACTCAGCTTGTCGAATCACTTCAGACATGTTCCTCGAAACTTCGCTCTTAAAGGAATCAAAGACATCCCCCATCTTCTTCCTAGCTAATTCTTTCAATAGTTTCGCCGGGTTCCAAAGTTCATAAATTTCTACATTATATTTTTCAAGAACTTTGGAAACCTTTTTCTCGACTATTGTAGCCCCAAATCTCGGAAATATAACCGGTGCCTCTAGGGAGAAAAAGTTGTATAGTCCTTTCAATTGGGCTTGATAAGCTATCTCGTTTGGTCCAGCCACATATGCGAACGTGGGAAAGAGGAAATCCTGAGTTATAGGTCTTGTGAAAGCATTCGCACTAAATCTGGAGGGATTGCCATCTAATAGATCAAGTAGTTCTTTCTGTGAAAAAGTTTCATTGGCAGCCTGGAATTTGCCATTGTATGTGACTCGCAGTCGCTTTCCATCTTCGTTCAAGAGAAAGAAATTGCATATGTTGGATTTCTTGTGGATTCTAGGAGAATAACCAAGCTTCTCAAGCTCTAAACCTGCTCTGTTCAAGATCTGAGTGCATTCAGTTGGGCTTCTAATTAACCTGTTAAAAACAGGAATCATCAAATCTCTAAAGTGTTGCGGCTCCATCATGACAAGTCCTAATTCTCCAAAAAGCCAAATCATAAACCTGGAGAAGAAATCTCCTATAGTGGATGAATTTTCTATGATTTCTTTGCTCTTTCTCAGTAAAGGCGCTTTAAACTCGGAGTCTGGAGATACATCCTCTATGACAGTTAACATCTTATTCAATTCGAATTTGTCAAGACTCATATGTGAAAGAGCTACGTCCTTTGCTGCACAGTCATAATGAATTTTGTATGGCTCATTTTCCATGAACATGTTAATGTGATTAACCTCAGAAAAGTCATGATCCTCAGATGCATTCCAGAAAATGGGAACGAGCGAATATTTCTTGGTAGACAATCTTTCACAAATGACAATGGTAGAAATTGCTTTGTATACTGTGTACAATGGACCTGAGAACAAGCCGGGCTGTTGACCTGTTATCACAGCATAAGTCTCTGCTTGTGAAAGAGATTCTATATTTTGAGTCACTCGGTTGGGCGCGTTTATTTTCTTGTTGTAATCCAGCAACTTGTCTACAAGTCTCTGACGGTCTACGTTGCATTTTCGAACGGTTGGCTCTCTGAAATGTTTTGGGAACACGTGCTTTAGATTATTTGCATAATTGATGTAGTCGATGGTTATCCTCTCTGAAGTTACGAATTCATAAGGCAAGACACTAGATTTCACTTTAGATCCCCTTTTGCTTTTGAGATTTGTCACCAAAGTTATTTTAACCTATACCCAATTGCGTATTTGTCCATTGTGTTTCCTTGCTGCTGTGTTTTCTGTTAATGTGTGTGCGTTAATAGAAAACATTTTTGTTGGCACCAATTCTAATGGGGTACTACTCCTTCAACAAGCATTTATATTCGTAAGACACAACTCATACCAGTTACGTATGAGCTGGTTTCAATGTCTGAGAAAGTTGCATTAATAAAAAGGTTCGTAGAAATAGCCTTCGAGAGATTTGACTCGGCGATGAAGGACCTCTCTGAAAAGGAGATTGATTGGCGACCTCTAAAAGAGACTAACTCCATAAGGTGGATACTTACCCATCTCTCCCAACAATGGAATGTAGGAATACACAAAATCCTAAAGGGTGACCCAGAGTATAAGCCAAAAGACTGGTCTGAAGACTACATTGACAACAGATCATATTCTTTAAGCAAAATAATGAGTGACATAGAAAAGGGAAGAAAAAATTTGATAAATAGTCTCGAAGAGCTGACTCTGGCAGAACTCGAAGTCGAAATACCCCTCTGGGGAGGAAAAAGGAAACGACAATATGGTCTCTTGGCTTATGTCTCTGAGATTTTCCACCATGTTGGGCAAATTGCTTATATCAGAGGTGCCATCAAACGGCGAAAGCAGACAGATGACCACTTCCTAACCTAAGCTGTATCATCATACTCTCTTTATTTTTCTAGTTTCAATAATGTCGCAGCGTTTTTATAAAAAATCTTCTCAATGCTTTCCTTATCGAGCCCTATTGTTCGGCAAGCTTTTAGCTGCTCCATAAGATATGGGGTACTGAAACCTCTTGGAAAATAGCTTGAGTCGCTTCCAAAGATCAAACGATCTGGACCAACAGTCTCGATAGCCTTCCTAAAAAGCCCTTTTAAGTCCATTTCGAATGGCATCCAATGCATCCAACGGTTTGACCCCGAAGTATCTATGTATACATTGGGACATGACCAACAAAGTAGAAGAAGCTCTCTGAGGTACCCCGCGCCAAAATGGGGAATGACGAACGGAATTCTCGGAAACATCTTTGCAACCTCCCATAGTGTAAGCGGGTTCATATTCCTTAAATCAAGGGATGGCCCTCCACCTCCACCAAGGACACCGAAATGAATTATCACAGGAACTTCAAGTTTCTCCACAGTTTCCCAAACGGGGTAAACTGACTTATCATCTATAGATTTCATCTGCGAGGATGCTATCATTTTGTATCCCTTTAATCCAAGCTTTTTAATTGCCCTCTCAAGCTCTGAATACGAATCCTCCGAGAATATACTATGGTGGGCAAACCCTGAAAATTTGTCGGGGTATAACCTCACGATTTTAGATAAATTATCGTTTCCCCCACCTGTCACAAAATTTACCCTTTCCACACCTTTGCTAGCCAAATCCGTAGCCCACCTAGCTGCTTGCTCCTCATCTGAAAGTGTCCCAGATTCAGGAGGCGCAAAGCCCCAAAGTTTCCTCATTTTTTCCTTATCTTGCATTGACTGCTCTACAAGTAACTGAGCCTTCTCCATTCCATATCTCTCAGCTAACTTTTTTCTCCATGAGGCAACCCAATTCACCCATTTTGTAGTCGGAAAATGAGCATGGAAGTCGATTATTTTCAATCCGTTAGAGGTCATATAATTTCCTCTTTTCTTTAAGATATTATCATTTTAGAAGAATATTTAGGTTATTTTATTTCATGGTGATTGCACGCGCGAAAACAATTCATACTCAGCACAGGCTTTGTTTTTCTCCAGTTTTTGTCTTGTGTATAAGGTTGAACAAGTTCGTTTAGATAAGTTTTTTAGCTTAAGAACTAAATGGATTATTTCTCTCAAATTATGCTTCAAAAGTGGAGAGTTTGAGAATATGTATGCAGTTGTTAAGACGAAACGGGCGCCGGGTGCAGAAACCACCACTGTTAGTATTCCGAAAATTGAAAGGAACGAGGTTCTTGTAAAGGTTAAGACAGCTTCGATATGTGGTACTGACGTGCATATTTGGAACTGGAACAAGTGGGCGCAGGAACGGATAAAGAAAGTTCCATTTATTTTTGGACATGAGCTTTGTGGTGAGGTAGTGGAAGTGGGGGTAGATGTATCTAGCGTAAAGAGCGGAGATTTTGTTTCTGCTGAGACGCATATAGTGGATGGCACTTGTTATCAGTGTCGAACTGATCGTATGCACGTTTGTCGACATGTGCAAATATTGGGCGTTGACAGGGATGGCGTTTTTGCGGAGTACGTTGCTTTACCCGAGAGGAATGCGTGGAAGAACGACCCGAAGCTTGACTCTGGAGTTGCGTCCGTCCAAGAGCCATTGGGGAATGCTGTTCAAACGGCTTTGCCGAAGGATAATGTTGAAGATATTGTGGGAAAGAACGTGGCTGTTTTGGGTTGTGGTCCTATTGGGTTGATGGCTGTTGCTGTGTTGAAGGCGTTGGGTGCGGCGAAGATCTTTGCTACTGCAGGCGGTTTGAACAGGGTGCGTATGGATTTGGCGACAAAGATGGGTGCAGACTTGGTTCTTAGTGCAAGGGAGGAGGGGGAGAATATTTCTCAGATAATACTTGACGAAACCGATGGAAAGGGCGTTGATGTTGTTTTAGAAATGTCGGGTGCTCCGAGTGCTTTGCGGCAGGCTTTTGAGATTTTGACGCCTGGTGGGAGAGTTTCTTTATTGGGGCTTTTTGATTCTTCCGTTATGTTTGATTTTAATAATACTATGATTTTCAAGGCAGCGACGGTTTATGGTATTTCTGGGAGGCGGATGTTTCAGACTTGGTATCAGGTTAAGGGGTTGCTTTCGGATTCGGTGTTTCGGAGTAAGATTGCTTCTATTATTACGCATAAGCTTTCTATGGAGGATGTGGAGGAGGGTGTTGAGTTGATTAATTCGAAAAAGGCTGCGAAGGTTGTTTTGGAGCCCAAATGGTAGAGCGGTAAAAGTTAAGAGAATGCTAATCGAATATGGAAAGCAGAAAAGATAGTTTATTGAGGTGAAACGTGTGCAAACAAAACGTCACCCAACAAAATACATGGGTGAAGAATACCGTCGACTCGTAAACGAAAGCCTAAACTGGGAACTCAAAGAACTCCAAACAGCCAGCGAACCCGCATGCACCATAGATGGCAAACAAGTCATCATGCTCTGCGCCAACAACTACCTCAACCTAGCCACACACCCCAAAGTCGTAAACGCCATGCTAGAAGCAACAAAAAAATACGGAGCAGGCGCCGGCAGCGACCGCTCCATCGCAGGCAACATGACATTACATGAAGAGCTAGACCGCCGCCTAGCCAAATTCAAAAACGCCCCCGCCTCCTTAACATATCAAACAGGCTTCATGGCAAACGAAGGACTAATACCACAACTGTGCGGCAGAGGCGACCTCTTCGTCTCCGACGAACTCAACCACGGCTCCATAATAGACGGCGTACGCCTAACCCACGCAGACCGAGCAATCTTCAAACACAAAGACATTGAAGACTTAGCCCGCGTCATGGACGAAACAGAAAAACACCAGCCACCATATAGGCACATATGGATTCTCACTGACGGCGTCTTCAGCATGGATGGCGACCTCGCCCCACTATCAGAAATTGCAAAAATTGCCGAAGAATACGGCGCAGGCGTTTATGTAGACGACGCCCACGGCGAAGGCGTGCTAGGCGAAGGCGGACGCGGAATCGTCAGCCACTTCCACTTAAATCGAAACCAAGTGCACGTTGAAATGGGAACGTTTTCCAAAGCCTTCGGCGTCATAGGAGGACACATAACTGGCTGTGAAGACTTGAGAAACTTTGCCTACAACAAATCGAGAAGCTGGCTTCTCAGCGGAGGAGTCCCCCCAGGCGTGGCCGGCGCATGCACCGCAGCAATTGATGTCCTTGAAACCGAGCCTGAACACGTAAGGAAGGTGTGGGAAAACCGCAACTACTTCCTCAAAGCAATGCAAGACCTGGGCTTCGAAACAGGAAACAGCGAAACCCCGATAGTGCCTGTGATGTGTGGAGAAAGTAAAACGGCAAAGGAGCTTGCAAACTTCATCTGGAAAAAAGGCATATTTGCATTGCCAATTGTCTATCCAATGGTTGTACGTGACAAGGCGAGAATTCGAGTTCAACTGTGCACCAAACACACCAGAGAACATTTAGACAAGGCTATTCAAGCGTTTGAGGAAGGAGGAAAGAAGCTAGGGCTAATCTAAGCAACATGAAACAAAGGGCAAACATCACCCAATTTTTCTACAACAAGCATCAAAGAAACATCCATTGTAAACTCAAAAGAAGCAACCCGGATAGTTAGAGTTAAATCCGTCCAACCTAAATCAATGCAACATAAAGATGGAGTGTCAACGTGTCTTTCATAGATTGGATGCATGGCGTGGCATTACAGTTTGGATATTTCGGCGTGTTTTTAATCAGCCTAATTGGCACCATGGCAATTATCATCCCCATACCCTACACAGTAGTTATTTTATTTCTAGGCATTGAGGGATGGAACCCCTTGCTGTTGACAATTGCCGGAGGCTCCGGCTCAGCTATCGGAGAACTTGCAGGCTATTTCCTTGGATACTACGGGCGAAGAATAATCAGCGAAGAAAGACAGAGAAAAATGGACTATTTCCTTAAGCTTTTCGGCAAATACACTCCCGCCGCCATCTTCATCTTTGCGTTAACCCCCCTTCCAGACGACTTGCTATTCATTCCACTAGGCATTCTGCAATACAGCCTATTCAAGGCGTTCATTCCAGCCATATTAGGAAAGACCCTCATGTGCTACATCCTAGCGACCTTCGGCAAAATTTACGGAGACTTGCTCACCCTTCTTTTCGGAGACACGGGAAGCTGGATAGGTATTGCTATAACTGCTGTGTTTCTGATCTTAGTTATTTATGCCTTATATCGAGTTGACTGGGAAAAAGTCTTTGACAAGTATGTTACAAACAGAGGAAAAGTTGAGGATAATCGCTGACTATAAGCATGGAAACACTTCCGCAAAATTCTGTTTTTTCCTCTTGGGGAAGTGCGTGTGCTCGTGCTTTCTTTAGGTTTAAAATAGTCAAGGCATCATACTATTGTTCATGAGTGAAGTCAAATCACTGAAACCTGAAGAAGACGCGTTTGGTCAAAAACTGTGGGTTGCCTACAAAGGAAACCAAGTTTTCGAAATAGTGGAGAGAAATAATGGATATATAGATGCTATGAGCTTGAAAGGCTATTTTTCCGATTATGGAGACTGGCATCCAATTGAACAGAAGGCAATGGAGTTTGTTCAAGGAAGAATTCTAGACATAGGTTGCGGAGCGGGTAGACATTCATTGTATTTACAGAAAAAGGGTTTTGATGTGCTTGGAATTGATATTTCCCCTCTTGCTATAAAGATCTGTAAGCTAAAAGGGTTGAAAAAAGCCAAAGTCATGTCAATTGAGGACGGGAATTTCCAGCCTAATTCGTTTGACACGATTATCATGATGGGAAACAATTTTGGTTTATTCGGCAGCTTCAAGAAGGCAAGAAGACTCCTTAAGAGGTTCCATAAGATGACTTCTGAAAGCGCTTTAATCATAGCTTCAACTCGCGATCCTTACAAGACGGACAATCCCGCACATTTGGAATACCACGATTTAAACAAGAAGAAAGGTAGAATGGGTGGACAAGTGAGAATTAGATCAAGATTCCGAGAATATGTTGGCCGATGGTTTGACTATCTGATGGTTTCCAAAGAGGAGATGAGAGAAATACTTAAAGAAACTGGGTGGAAGGTAAAGCAATTCATAGATTCTGAAGACGCACAATACGTAGCCATCATTGAAAAAAGACGGTTTGCTGCTTTTCAGGAAGCGAAAAAAATCGTGACAGCCCCAAAAACTTGACAGTCAGGTGGAAAACTTGAGAGTTATCGCTGATTTGCATATTCACAGCCGCTTCAGTCGAGCCACTAGCAAGAGGATAAATATCCAAGAGATTTCGCGATTTGCAAAAATAAAAGGGTTGAATCTAGTAAGCACGGGAGATTTCACGCATCCACAATGGTGGAAAGAGCTGCAAGAAGACTTGGTTGAAGTTCCAAACACAGGGCTTTTCAAGTCTACTAAAACCGCTAACTCAACTTATTTCATGATAACCAGCGAAGTAAGCACGATCTTTATTTTCAGAGGCAAGACAAAGAAAATTCATCACGTAATTTTGACGCCTAACTTTGAGACAGCAACGCAAATCAACGACCGACTGGCACGGTTTGGTGACTTAAGCCTTGACGGAAGACCGACTCTTGAAATGACTGCGCCGCATTTGGTGGAAGAAGTCATGGCTGTTTCAGCAGACAACGAAGTTATTCCAGCTCACGCTTGGACACCATGGTTCAGCCTCTTCGGCGCCTTCAGCGGCTTCGACAAAATAGAAGACTGCTATCAAGACATGACAAAACACATTCACACCCTAGAAACAGGCTTGTCTTCCGATCCACCTATGAATTGGCGACTAAGCGCCTTAGACAAATTCACTCTAGTGTCAAACAGCGACAGCCACAGCTGCTGGCCCTGGAGAATTGGACGAGAAGCTAACGTTTTTGACCTTGAACAGCTCACGTACAAAGAAGTCGTGGACACACTTCGCAAGAAAGACCCTAGACGGTTCAAGTTTACTATAGAAACAAATCCTGCCTACGGCAAATACCATTGGACTGGGCATAGAAGCTGCAATGTTTCCATGCCGCCACAGGAAGCAATAAAGTTTGGCAATCTTTGTCCAGTGTGTCGCAGAAGGTTAACGAAGGGCGTGGAACAAAGAGTTGAAGAGTTAGCCGACAGACCAGCAGGTTTTAAGCCGCAAAACGGTATCGGCTACATACACTTGCTGCCACTCTCAGAAATCATCGCAACGGTTTTAGACTCGTCATCTCCCAGCGTGCAAAGCGTCTGGAGCGTCTACAACAGCCTAATAGCCATGTTTGGCAACGAATATATGGTGCTGATTGACGCTTCTAGAGAAGAACTGTGTAAAGTTGTTGACCCGAAAATCGCTGAAGCCGTTGTGAGGGTTAGAGAAGGAATGGCCAAAGTCATCCCTGGCTATGATGGAGTCTATGGCCAGCTTAATCTCTTTGAAGAAGAGAAAGTGGAGGCGAAAGTTAGCAGAGTTCCACAGCGAAGTCTTACGGAATGGTGCAGTCAAACCTAACACTTACTATTATGCACTCCGACTAGGTCGTTTTTCTTAAGAGCATTTCTTTTCTCCACTCTGGGTAAACTTCTCAGTCTAGACAAGTCTTTTATATTAACAAGCAATGTAGAAAGTTGAGGTGTTAATTTGGGTAGCTCGGGCAGTTTATGGCTTGGAGCTTTCATAGGTTTTCTCATCATTATTGTTCTTGGGTGGGTGATCCCGATAATTGGCCATTTAATCGGCGGATTAGTTGCGGGATTAATAGCTAAGGGTGGAATGGGCAGAGGAGCACTAGCTGGTTTTCTTGCCGGAATATTCGGTGCGATAGTGCTTGGTGTACTTGCAGTGATAGTTGGGGGGACAATAGGCGCAATTTTAGGAGGACCGATTGGCGGAGTTTTAGGAGGACTAGCAGGTGCAGTTATAGGATTAGCAGCAATTATAGTGAGCGCCTTTGGAGCAATAGTAGCCGCCATTGGAGGACTAGTCGGCGGAGCAATAGCAAGATAGCAATGAAACCTTTTTATGCCACTTAAACTCACGTTCTAAAAACATAAAACAAAGAAGGGAGCACCTCGAAGACTTGGTTAACATAGAACACGCAGTTTTTCGCATAAGAACCTTGAGAATAATCAGCCAATTTGTCTTCTTCTTACTCTTCAACGCTGTAGTATTCGGCTTCGAACCCTTATCTCTATCACTACCAGTTCTACAAAGCCTAGGAAATCCCGCAAAAACTGTAGGAGACGCTTTTGCAGCAATGCAGTATATGCTTTACGAAGCCACTTTTCCATGGCTTCCCCTTGCATCTTTTCTCATAGTTGCGGTGCTTTTGGGCAGAACATTGTGCGGGTGGGCTTGCCCATTTGGCTTCATCCAAGACATACTCGGCTACATGAAAAGAAAACACATGGAAATTTCGCCGAGAACTCATAAAGATATGGTTTATATAAAATATGGAATCCTTGGAGCAGTTTTACTCATAAGCATAACAATATCTGCCACAATAATAATGAGAATGGGTTACAGTTATCGAGATGCTTTGGGAGTTTTCGCCCAGGCACCTTTTAACGCGTTGAGTCCTCACGACATGCTGTTTGCAGTACTGCCCACCATGGCATACAACGCATTTTCTGCAGGAGCACTTTTCCAAGACATTTTAGGAGGGATACTTACTCTTTCACCGTTGTTTTGGACTCGCCTGTTTATTTTGGGGCTTGTTTTAGTGTTTGCAGTCTATACTCCCAGAAGCTGGTGTAAATACTTCTGTCCTGTAGGAGCGATAATGGCTCTGCTTAATCATTTTAGTTTTCTAGGGCTGAAAAGAAACGTAGTACACTGCACAAAGGAAAGCTGCCGCAGTTGCGTAGAAGCATGCCCAATGAAAGTTCCAATTCTTGATTTGTCTTGGGAAAAGTTCACCCATCCCGAATGCATATACTGTCTTGAATGCGTAGATGCGTGTAAGACAAAAGCATTGAAACCAAAATTTCCCTAAAAACAACACCGCTAACTCAAGTGTATGACTCACAAAGTATCCGAGAAATTCTTCGAATAAGTTGTGAAGAAGAGAAGATAAAGATGGAAAAAGGCGCTATTAGAAAACTTACAGAGGTTGGTGCAAAGAGTTCCCCTCGGTACGCCGTTGGGCTTCTAAGTTTAGCAGCTCAAAGCGCCAAAACTGCAGGTCGAGATAAGGTGACTGTGGAAGATGTGGAAAGGGTCGACAAGCTATTCATGGACATCGGAGAAGCAGCAGATTGTTTGAAACAGTACGAAAAGAAACTAATGACACATAAAAGAATTTGCTGCTGAAGAAGAAATCTTGATTATGGAGAAACAAGACTTTAATTTGGGCATCCCCTTTCATAATAAGGATGCTAAAAACATGGCAGAAAGAAAACAAAGAAAAAATTCTCCAGAATTTTTAGATTTGGACGAACCTGAACAATTCATATTAACAGAACCTGAACCTATAGAAATCGCTTCAGGCTACTCCATATCCGTCAAATACGACAAAAACGGTAGACCAGTGATATACGTCAAAAAATATGGTGACGTTGACACGAAAGGATTGAGAAGAGAGATTGAACGAAATTATCCCGGCGCTGCTATTCAAGGGTTGGAAAAACTACAACTGATTGAAATAGAAAATAATCAGAAGAAAAAACCTAGAAAGTCCTGCGTCAAACGCCGCAAAAAAAGACAACGCATCTAGAAACCGTTCTCACCCGAAATTTGCGGTTCCGACACGAGATTAAAATTTAATGCTTCACTCCTTTTTATAGCTTTCACTTTTACAAACGTAAAATAGCGTATCGAACCGCTTAACAGGTTAAAAGCCAAGGAATATATGATTCACATTTGCTGCGACATTTTTAATAAACTCGTCTCACTAATTATTTGATGTGAGATTCATGGCTAAAAAGAAAGAAGCGGCAGTTTATCCCCCAACATTGCCAAAAAGACCTAAGAAAAAAGAAGATTGGCGATGGCCTCCACCAACTCCTCTGCCTAGTTTTCCAACAGAAAATTCAGGGCGCATATTAAAGCAAATTCTGAACCGACTGGATGCTATTGAGAAGCGGTTGGAAAACATTGAAAAAACGTTGATGAAAAGCAGACGGACACCATAATATCTTAAAAAGCATTGTTTAACAGACAAATTCTAGACAACAAACTACGCGCCGAGTTTTCTGATATAGTGCCTTGGCAATACACTAAATCAACTATTTTGCGATTGATTCTACAGCCTTCGAGACACGCTTTAAGCAATGTATTGCAGAGGCATAGGTTGGGAATCCTCGTAACCCGCATTCTGCACCAGCCAGCACCACTCTTTCCACACCAAACCGTCCAACAATTCTCACAAGCCGCTTCTTCATGACACCAACATCTTCCAGAAACGCTTCTGGATTCAACGTCCCATTTGAAATGTTTTTCCAAGCCTCTGCGACAGAATCGTCAGACGCATTTGAACCCAACTTCTCCCTGACTAATCGATCAAAGTCTGTGATGGCTATGCTAGCTTTTAACAGTTTATCTTCCCTTTCCAAACGCTGTTTAGTTGTTTTCATCTCGTAAAGAGGGTCATCTACATGTGACTCTACGACCCTAAGCGACTTGACCGCCCAGAACAAGTCGTCAGAGGTGCAGTGGAGATGGATACAAGTTTCTACGTTCCTGTTTCTAGCATCGCTCATCATGGATTCCCACGCCGCAAGAAGCTCCTCCCTTCCCTCAGTGCCTCTGTCTATTAAAGGGTCGTCAACCATGCCAAAAAGCGGCTCGTCTATAGAAATTAGGGCAACTTTTCCTTGCTTAGTGGCAAAAACGTTCTTCTCTATGATTTCTGAAAGCACTCGACCAAGTTGTCCGTAGGTTTGACTGTTCTTATAGGGGAAAAATAAGGCCAATGTATATGGTCCAGTAATGCAGACCCTGAACTGAAAAGGGTCGCCTGTCTGCGCGTGAATTTTTTCAGCGTTTCGCTCTATAGCTGCCACTTCAGGTAGTCTGCCATACCCAGACTTCAAGGTTAGCCGCCCTGTCTCGATGTAGCCGCCCTTTATCTTTTCTAAGCCTTCGAAAGTTGAAAGAAACATCTTATTCATGTCTCTAAATTGCGGAAAAGCTGGAACTGCAATGCCTGCCTTCAGCTTGTCTAAAAAAGCGTCAACAACCGTCTGCTCAAAAAGCTTGGCAGAGGCGTCGCTAATACTAGCCGCAAAATTTTCAGCCCCCTTTAACAACTTGTCAGGTTCACCTACGTAGGGGAGACTTCCAACGTCACAGGATTGAATCAGCCTAGTCGCTTCCCTTCATGCTTGAAATGCTCATATCCTCGCGCTTCTATTTTGACCATCTTACCCTTTTGCTTGAGAAGTAGAGCTTTCTTTGATGTGGTCTTGCCGATTTTCACAAGGTTGCCTCCTTCTTGCACAACCGCTTCTCTAACTCTTCTCCAATGTCTTGGCTTAATGGTGACAACTAACTCATATTCTTCACCGCCGTAAAGGCTTATCTCCAAAGGGTTAAGATTGTGTATTTTTGCGAACTCGCAGGTTTCTTGAGCGATTGGCGGAGTGTCAATTACGAAGCCTATGTTGCTGGCGCGGCTGATTTCATAAAGACTCCACGCCAATCCGTCGCTGGAATCTATAGACGCTGTAGTTGCGCCTGTTTTTGCTAAAGCTAGGCCTTCTTTGAGCCTTGCATGGGGCATCAGAACAGCGTCCACAAGCTTCTTTCTAATTTTCGGTGGTGCAGTGAGTTTCGCTGTTAATATTTTAAGGCCCAACGATGTTAAGCCGAATAAGCCTGTTGTGGCTACAATGTCTCCTGGGTGTGCGCCGTTGCGTAAGATGAGGTTTTCTTTTTTTGTTAATCCGAAAGCTGCAATGCTAATTATGAGGTCTTGTGTTTCGCTTGTGTCTCCTCCCAAGACGTAGGTGTCGTATTCTCTTGCGCCCGCATTCAAGCCTTTTCCAATCTGCGTTATATCTTTCTTTGTTAAGTTTCGCGGGATGCCTAATGAAACAAGGAGCCCTAAGGGTTTTACACCTTTTGCAGCGAAGTCGCTGATGTTCATGACGACTGCTTTGCGAGCAGCCTGCCAATAGGTCATTTGGGGTGGGACATCTGTTTTGCCTACAAGCATGTCTGTTTTTAGAACTGCGAGGTTGTTGTCGTTGTATCTGATGGTTGAAACGTCGTCGCCGAAAGACACCGGCATGTTGGGGGCTTTGTTCAGGTGTTTACAGATGGTTTCAATTATTTTGCGTTCGCCAAGCTTCTCTGCTGTGCCCAAGTCAGTAACACCTTCTCTTGGTAAAGAATTGTTGTGGTTTGGCTTAAATATTAGCAAATATCAGCCACGTTTACGGGAAGGGGAAATGGTTAAATTTGTGGATGATGTTTTGCTGTAGGAAATTTGGAGGAAAATAATTTGCTGAAAATTCGCCAGTTTGTTCAGGGAAGAGATGAAGAAGACTGGGTTAGGGTACGGAATGCTGCGTTCAAAGAATATGAGGATGACAGGCAGATTGCAGTGGATGAGTTTAGGATTTTTGAAAAAGCGCCTGATTTTGATTCTAAAGGAAGATTCATTGCAGAACTAGATGGAAAGCCTGTTGGAATTATTCATGCTCATGTTGACAAAAAAAGAGAAGAAAGGAAAGGTTTCATAAGGTCTTTTGGGATTATTCCCGAGTTTCGAGGTAAGGGAGTAGAGGAAAAGCTTGTGAATATTGCTCTGAAGGAGTTGAAGAGTCGCGGGATGGAAATTGTTCAAGGTTGGGCTGTTGATACTAGGGAAGATAGGATCCGCCTTTGGGAAAACTTGGGTTTTAAGTTGGTTCGGAAGTTTAGTTTGATGAAAAGGGACTTGGACAAGATCCCTTCAGATATTGGGGAGAACAAGGAAGTGGTGTTGAAGCCGCTTCGAAAGGATTTAGATGAGGATTTGAAGGTGCTTACTTGGCTTAGCAACGAATGTTTCAAGGAGCATTTTAACTTTAGACCTGGCACTTTTGAGGAGATGGTTTATTGGTTGCGGAAGGATCCGTGGTTTAAGGAGCAAGTATGGTTTTTTACCATTTTTGACGAGGAACATGTGGGTTATATTGGTGTGGGGATTGATGAGAAGTATAATGTGGAGAAGAATGTGAAGAGCGGTTGGATTATGGATATCGGTGTGTTGAAGCCTAATAGAATAAGGGGGATTGGTACGAGGTTGATGTTGCAAGGCATGGAAACGTTGAAAGCTAAAGGTATGACTACGGCGATGTTGGGTGTGGATGATTGGAATGTGACGAAGGCAATGAAATTGTATGAGAAGGTTGGCTTCAAAGTGGTTAAGAAGGACTTTACCTACGAAAGAAACCTTGAATGATCCCGCAATCTCCTTTTTTCTTGCTGAGTTTGCGAATGTTTAAAATGCTGTTTTGCTCAGTCATTTAGCAGTGCGCCTCGGTGGCTCAGCCTGGTAGAGCAACGGTTTCGTAAACCGTCGGTCGCGGGATCAAAGCCCGCCCGAGGCTTCAACTTTTAGAGAATAATAGAAAGGAGAAGGAGAAGTCATGGTTGCCAGCTTTGTCCATAATGTGATGTGCATCTTACCACGTCGTATATATCGATTATACCATCGCCGTCAATGTCGGAGTTTGGCTTGTAGTTCGGATCTCCTGCTTGAGACCGATAGATACCAGTGATTTTTACCACGTCATATATGTCCACGTCTCGGTCGCCATCAACATCGCCAGAAATACTCACAAAAACCCAGCCGTATACGAGCAAGCTATCCGAAGTTTCTGCTTCGTTTGACACTGGAGTGGCATACGCGCTTACGTTGTAGTTGCCCTTAGCCCAACCTGTTGTATCCCACGTTAAGGTAATAGTTGTGGAGTTTCCGCTTGTTAAGGTGATATTTGTAAGCGTGTCGATGAGTGTTGTGTTGGCGTAGAGTGTTACGTTGAAAGTTTCTGCAAAATTGCCTTGATTTTCGACTGATACGTTTATGCTTGTGGAGAATCCTTGTCCAATTATGGTTCTTACGGGTTTTATGCTAGTTATAGCTATGTCGTAGGTTGCGTTTATTGCTTTGTCTGTAATATAAGTGAAGACTGGTAGCCAACGTTGGATTATGGCTTCGATGTTATCAGGGTCAGGGTTGAAGAATTCGGAGACACCTTTTACCCACCACGAGTTTGGGTATGGTCCAGGTTCGTATTGCCATGCACTGTCGTTTGTATAGATTTCACACGTGAAAGCCATTATGCTTCTGTTGCCGTACATCCAGTCATCCCAAACACCAGAAGTCGTATACCATGCTCCTGACTGCCCATACCAACATCCCACAAGACTCGAAATTTGACTTGCAGTTTCATTGAACGTTTCATGGTCTGGCGGAAAAACTGTTGAATAGCTCCATGGATAAATAATGCATTCGGCACCAGAATGGAAACTTACAGCGTATCTGAAATTGTGTTGCAGGGTGAAGTCCCTTATGGCTTGTGTTTCTGGTTCTGAGAATGGTGCTAGTCCACGGTAGTCTTCTGCAGATGGGTCGGTGCTACCGCTTTGAACGGTTGCGTTCCATTGATAGCCATAGTTTCTGTTTAGGTCAACGCCTCCTACAAAGTCTTCGTTTAAAAAGCCATCGCCATCATCATCTACGCCTTCATATCCAGTTGGAAAATGTTGCCAGAACTCCTCTATGTAACCGTCCCCGTCTTCATCGTCAGGTGGATCCTCATCAAATAAGCCATCATTATCTTCATCTGTAGGTCTAGCATTTTTCCTTTGCCAATCATTGGCTTCGAATAGGTCGAAGCCATCAACATTGAGTGCCACAACTACGTAGATTTCACATGTGTTGATTAGTTCCGTTATGGTAGTGTTCGAACCATAATTCGTGGCGGCATGAACAACAAAATATAAGAGAAGCTCGGCACTTATAAGCTCACGAGCATGATGGTAACCTACGAAAAGAACTTCCGATTTTGACTTTTGGTCTGTTTCGTTTGTCAGCCGCACACAATAGATGTCACGGTTCCACCAACTTTTGCCAATAGAAAAAACATCAACAATATTTGGATAAGTTTCGTTCAACGCTAGTAATATTGTAACTATCTCCGTATAGTTGTGGTAGTGAACCCAATCTATTGGAGGCAAAGAAGTAGGATAGTTATCCTGATTATTTTTGTCAATAATGTGTAGGACAGCATCATCAGCCCAATTCATAGGTCTAAATTTAGTTGATTGTGTATTGAACTTCAACGTTAAAACGGAGATTAGCAACAGTGCCAATATTATTCTAGAAACTATTCTTTTAGACAATTCCTTTCCTTACAATACTCAGCTATATCGTAGAAATAAGTTTTAGCGAGAATATTCATCGAAATTGGTGCTTGTTATCATGTTGATGAAGTGTTTGATAGCTAGAGAATGTTTTGTAAATCAGCTAGATAGTTAATAACGTCAACACAGGTTGCTGAAAGATACGGTCGCTTACCCAAAGAAATTTTTCTACTAAAACGCAAAACGTATCTTTCATCTTTCTTCGGCAACCCCACCTGATCACCCAAAACAAACACTGGATCCTCTCCAAACTTCATCTTCCAAACGTCTTCACCCTTCTCCTCAAGAACAAACACATTCCTGTCAACACGCTTCTTCACAAGCTCCTGCAAACTCTCCTTCTCAACACTAATCCCGGGATGCGAACCATCAGACAAAACCTTCCTAAAAATCTCCTCCCACGTCCGCTCATCCGTCCTTACATCCCACAGACCCCTCCCATCCACAGTCAAACACAACGGAGGCCTAGGCGGCCCACCCAAAACCACATGAAAAACAACATCACGCCTCAACGCACCAGAAACAAACAAACCAAACAACAAACACTGATAAACAACATCCAACCTACCCCCCGCCCTCAAACTCCCGAATTTGCCATCGGTTCTGCCCCGGCGAGAATACAAAATAAACTCTCTCATAACACCCCACTAATGATCAACAAGAAAGATTTCTAACTTTCCCTCCTCCACTAAACGCCAATTATACCTTGCATCTATCAGACGCCTATCTGGAACATATAATAAAAAGCCTACTTTCCCTTTTCTTTGAAGTTCTACGGTTGTATGGCCAATTTTATCTCAGTCTTGGAACAACCCAGAAGTTTAAATGCCTCTCGAATTTTTCTCAACGGCATTCGCCCAGTAACAAAAGGCTTCACATTTAACACCCCAGACGCAATAAGATTCAACGCCTTCCTAAAATGCGTAGGAGTCGCATGAAAAGCCCCCATCACCCTAACTTCACCATAATGCAACAGCTCAGTACCCACCTCGATTTTGGTTCCAAGCGGACAACCACCAAATTCAAGCACTGTGCCACCTTTATACACCATTTTCAACGCTTGTTCCCAAGTAGCTAGCAAGCCTATGGCTTCAATTACTACATCCGCCCCATAACCGCTTGTTAGTTTCTTGACTTGCTCCACAGCATTTTCCATTCGAGCGTTTATTGTTTCGTCTGCCCCAAGTTTTCGAGCAAACTCAAGTCTTTCATCAACTAAATCAATTATAATTATTCTTCCTGCACCAAGTTTCTTGGCAACAAGTAAATGGAGAAGACCGACGGGCCCCGCACCAATTATTGCTACAGTGTCACCAAGTTTTATGCCTGCTTCCTCAGCTCCATGGAGAACACAAGCGAGAGGTTCAGTTATCGCGGCTTCTTCATAAGTAACGTGAGATGGAATTTCTTGCGTGTTGACCCGAACTGTGCGGGCTGGAACGCGAATGTACTCGGCGTAGGCGCCCCACAGCCAAAGCATGTCCTCACACAAGTTGTATTTTCCTTTTTGACACATCTTACACCGCAGACAGGGAGCACTATTTCCCGCTCGAATCCGCATGCCTTTCTTAGGCCACGTTACGCCTTCACCAATCTCAACAACATCGCCTGCCCACTCATGCCCAAAAATTGTTGGCAACTTGATTATTTTCTCTACGTATCCTCTCTGAAAAATCTTCAAATCTGTACCGCAGGTTGTTGCGGCTTTAATCTTGACTAAGACCTCTCCAGAGCCTATCTGCGGCTTTTCGACATATCCTACTCGAAGGTCCTTTACCCCGTAAAGCATTGCGGCTCTCATTTTTTCACCGCTCATTCAACACCACCACTTTTATACATTCCTTGCTTCTCGCCGCTGTTTGGAACGCCTCCACGGTTCTACTTAACGGAAACCTATGCGTTATCAGGGTTTTTGCATCAATTCTTTTTGTCTGAATGAGCTTGAGAGCAGTTCTAGTTTCTATGTGCGATGTTGAATAAGAGGGTATTAGTTTGATTTCAGAGAAGAACAGTTTATTCGGGCTTAGTCGCATAAAATCTTCTGATTGAGTAGGTGCAAAAACACATAAAGTTCCACCTTTGGAACAAAGTTCCATTCCAGCAAGATAAGCATTAACGTTGGGTGCAGTGACAATAACAACGTCTGCGCCCCGTCCGTCAGTTGCTTTCTTAACCACATCAATAAGGCTTTCTGTCTCCGGGTTAACCGTCAAATCTGCACCTAAACGTTTAGCTGCTTTCAGCCTATAATCAATAAAATCAGTAACTATAACTTGGCTTGCACCCAAAATTCGTAAGAGCATCGTGTGAATAATCCCTGAGGGCCCAGCGCCAACAACTACAGCCGAGTCTGATGCTTGGATATTACATTTGTTTAAGGCTCGAATGCAACATCCAACTGGTTCTACGAGGGCTGCTTCTTCGAAGGAAAGTTCATGGGGAATTTTTAAGGTGTCGGTTCGAAGGTTTGGCGCTGGAACTTTAAAGTACTCCGCGAAGCCACCTGGTTCCAGATGAGTTTTTGTGAACTGTTCGCACAAGGTGTAGGCTCCGCGTCGGCAGTAGTGGCAGGTTAAACAGGCAATATGATGGTGGGCGAAAACTCTGTCACCCACCTCAAAGCCCTCTACTTTGCTGCCAACTTTAGCAACTACGCCCGATGGTTCATGTCCAAGCACTAGAGGTACACGCGTTTTTAAGTACCACTCCATTAGATCGGAGCCGCATACCCCACAAGCCTTCATCTCCACTAAGATTTCTTGCGCACCAATTTTGGGTATAGGCATGTCTTCGATTAGCATGTTGTCGAGGCTGTAGTACACGACGGCCTTCATAGATGATCACTGGGATTTGAGAAAGACTGTGACGCACTTAAGATTTTTCCAAGAGATAGGCTGCTACGTGAACATAAACACAGAAAATGGAATAACCAATCTCGTTTTTGGATGTGTCTTATTCAGTTGTAATTCTCGCTTCAATTATTTCTTTTATTTTTCTCAAGAATATGGATGCGGGTGCGCCGTCTATTATTCTGTGGTCATACGCAAGCGTAAGCGTCATCACAGGCTTGACTACAATTTCTTTACCTGCGGCAACTGGTTTCTCCACCGTACATCCCGCTGCAAGTATGGCGGCCTCAGGAGGATTGATTATTGGCAAGAACGTTTTCACACCATACATTCCAAGGTTTGTCACCGTAAAAGTTCCACCAGTTAATTGTTCCTTTGACAGCTTACCCCGTCGTGCTTTCTCAGCTAATTCCTCTAATTCTGAAGATGTTTTTGCAAGCTGTTTTTTATCTGCATTACCTATAATAGGAACAACAAGACCCTTGTCGGTGGAAACAGCTACGCCTATGTTAATGTCTTCATAAACTTGGATTTTCCCATCTATTAACGTGGAGTTTACCGTTGGATGCTCACGCAAAGCCTTCGCCACCGCATAGACCAATATTGCTGTGTAGGAAGACTGGGTTTTTTCTTGCAGTTTTACGGCTTCCGTCATGTCAACATCCATTATGATGAAGCTGTGGGGTGCTGTCTGAAAACTGGAAGCAACACGTTCTGCAGTTGTTCTCCTAATACCCGTTAAAGGAATTACCTCTCTTACCCGTGGTGTCAGCTCGGTTTTTTCTTCTATGAAACGTTTGACATCTTCTTCTGCAATTCTTCCTTCAGGACCAGTGCCTTGTACTTGCGTCAAATCGATGTTGCGTTCTTTCGCCAGTCTTTTTGCTGCGGGTGAAGCCAAAACACGTTCTCTGACTACAGTTGTCTCTGTTTCTTTCCTTACCGCAGCCTTTTCGACAAGTTTAGTAGGAGGAGCCTCAGCTGCAATTGCAACTTCAACTTCGGGCAACTCCTCGTCGGGTGCAGCTATCAAAGCAAGTGTGGCGCCCACAGGCATGTCCACACCCTCCTCAGCTAAGATTTTTCGAAGAACCCCTGCCGTAGATGCCTCAACGTCGTATGTGACTTTTTCGGAAAGCACTTCTACAACGGGTTCGCCTTTTTCAACTGTTTCGCCTTCTTTCTTAAACCATTGGATTACGCTACCAGTTTTCATTGTTAGGCTGAGTCGGGGCATGAGGATTTTTGTGACCAAAATAGTTCACTCCTTCTAAACGATTTCTTTCACCGCTTCTATTATGCGTCTTTCGTCAGGTATAACATATTTTTCTAGCGGTGGACTGAAGGGAATCGGAGTGTCTGGTTCAGCAACTCGTTTTATCGGAGCGTCAAGATAGTCTATGGCTTCCTCAGCAACCACAGCGGCAATTTCCGCAGTCACTCCGGCTGTTTTGCAGTCTTCGCTTACGATGACTAAGCGTCCTGTTTTCTTCACCGAGTTGATTATGGCTTCTTTGTCTAGGGGAACAAGCGTCCGCGGGTCAACGACTTCAACACTTAGGCCATCTTTTTCAAGTGTTTTCGCCGCCTCCAAGGCTTTGTGAACCATGAACATAGTGGCAACTATTGTTACGTCTTTACCTTCCTTTTTGACGTCAGCAGCACGGAACGGAATCGTGTAGTCTTCTTCGGGTATCAAGCCTTCAATTGGATAGAGAAGCTTATGCTCGCAAAACACTACGGGATTGTCGCTTCTTATTGCTGCTTTCAACAGTCCTTTCGCATCATAAGGCGTTGAAGGAACTGCAACAAATAGTCCAGGTACATGCATAAACCACGCCTCAAGACTTTGAGAATGGTGGGCTGCAATGTTAACGCCTCCACCGAAAGGAGTTCTGACGACTAGAGGCACTTTTGCTTGTCCACCAAACATGTAGCGAATTTTGGCTGCTTGGTTAGCTATCTGATCCATGGCAAGAGTTGTTAAGTCGCCGAACATAATTTCTGCAACAGGCCGCATGCCAGTTATTGCAGCACCAACTGCAGCCCCTACGATGGCAGATTCACTGATTGGAGTATCTCTGACACGTTCGTCACCGAACTCTTTAGCCAACCCTTTAGTCACCTTGAAAGCGCCCTCCCAGTAGCGCCCTATATCTTCACCCAAGAGAAACACGTTTTTGTCTCGTCGCATCTCTTCCAACAGTGCCTCGCGAAGCGCATCTCTAAAAGTTATTTCTCGCATCTTCTCACCCTCCCTGCGCATAAACATCTTCCAGAGCCTCTCAGGAGTGGGATAGGAGCTATCCATGGCAAACTCGACGGCGGCCTCCACAGCATCAGACACTTCCTTTTCTATCTGCATTGCCTCTGTATCTGAGATTTCTCCGTTTTCCAGAAGCCGCTTCTCAAGTCTACGAACTGGGTCTTTCCCAAGCCACTCTTCAACTTCCTCTTTTGGTCTGTAGGTTGCTGGGTCAAAGCGGGAATGCCCCTTGTGTCTGTATGTTTTGCATTCTATCAGCGTGGGGCCATCGCCGCTTCTTGCTCGTTTGACTGCCTCTTGTGCTGCTTCGTAAACAGCTAATACGTCGTTTCCATCTACCGAGACTCCGGGAATCCCATATGCAGCAGCTCTTTTCGCGATGTCTTTTATGAGCATGACCTGAGTTTGACGGGTTCCCATGGCATAGAGGTTGTTTTCGCATACGAATAGAACTGGAAGCTTCCAAACCGCTGCCAAGTTGACACCTTCGTGAAATGTTCCCTGGTTTGAAGCCCCATCGCCGAAGAAACAAGCTGTTACTTGGTCTGTGCCTCTTAGCTTTATGGAAAGCCCTGCGCCTGTGGCGATTGGGATTCCTCCGCCTACCACTGCAGTTGCGCCTAACATGCCTACACTGAAGTCTGCTATGTGCATAGAACCACCTTTCCCCTTGCAATATCCTGTTTTCTTGCCTAAAATTTCAGCCATCGTCTTGTCTAATCTTGCGCCTTTCGCTATGCAATGTCCGTGTCCTCGGTGGGTGCTTACGATGTAATCATTTTTTCGCAGGTTTGCACATACGCCTACGGCTACTGCCTCCTCTCCTGCATACAGGTGGATAGTGCCAGGTACAAGGTTCTGACCGTACAACTCGAAGACTTTTTCTTCAAAAAGCCTGATTTCCAACATTTTTCGGTACATTTCAATCATTTTGTCTTTGTCCAAAGCCAGATGTTCTCCTATACTCTGTTTCTTTAGAAAGACTGCCATCTCACATATAAAAACTCTAAAGAAAGGGAAACGGTTAGTGCGGCTAGTATGAACGGTGTTGGGGTCTTACAAGTTCCTCCAGTATTCTCAGCATGTTAGGAACCTGCGTTACTATGTCGGTGAATGTGAGTATTCCAACAAGTTTGTCGTTGTTCATAACAAGAAGCCTCTTAATTCTTTTCCTCGCCATAATCTTCGCCCCTTCATCGACGCTGGCAGTATCGCGAATGGTTATCACAGGGCTTGTCATAACTTCTCTCGCACGCAAAGCTTCTGGCGCTAAACACGGCTCCACTATTCTTCGAAGAATGTCACGTTCAGTTATAATGCCTACCGGGCGGTTACTCTGCACCACTACAATAGAGCCTATGTCGAACTTGTTCATCGTAGCAACGACTTCTTTGACAAGTGTGTCAGGTCTAATTACTTTTACGTCTTTTGACATAACGTCTCTGACAAGAACTATTCCTGCCATTCATATTCCTCTCCAAACACCCCATTCAACAATAACTTCGCGTATGTTTCTTAAGTGTTTTTACACAGATTAGTTAAGGTTCGTCTTCGTCCGCCAAGTGGTATATTTGATACTCCATCAATTCTTCTGCCGTTATGGAGCCAAACTCATCTTGTATTATCATGATGGCTGCTTGAGGCGGTATAATTCCCCTTTCTGTAACTATAAGGTCTATGTACTCTGGAGGAGTTATGTCAAATGAAGGATTCCGCACCGTGACATTCGGTATTCTCTTTAGTGCTTTTTCCGATAGGATTTCTGAAGAACCACGTTCTTCTATTTTCACAAGCTGCCCTAACATGGTCTCTGGGCTGAACTTGTAGGTTTCTGCAGCTACGAAGAATAGAACTCTTGACTCGTGTGCAGCCAAAGCCACCATCGAAGTTCCTATTTTATTTACAACAGCGCCATTAGCAGCTACGGCGTCGGCTCCAACAATCGCCTTATCCATCTTTGCCATAAAAAAGCGGGTAGCTCCATCAACAATTAATGAAGTAGGTATTCCAACATTGCTTAATGCCTTAGCGGTTATTCTGCCCTGAAAGCGCGGTCTCGTTTCACATACAAACACTTTGAAGCGCTTACCCTGATTAAAAGCCGTTTTAAGCACAGCTGTGACTGCAGCGCTATTGCAATGGGTCATGATAAAATCGCCATCTTCTATTCGCCTAGCACCAATTTCACCAATATGTTTTACGGCATTTTCAGAGTTTTGAATAAATTCTGTCGCAGTTTTAACAACAAGAGATCGCAAGTCTTCCAATTTCACGTTTCTTTTTTGAGCTTCTCTAACTCTAAACATTATGTAGCGTATGCTGTTTGGCAATGACACGGCTGTCGGCCGAGTGCTTAGAAGAAGCTTCGCTGAGGTCTCAAGCTCCTTAACCAAAGTTGAAGATTTCCTAGCCTTCGACTGCTGAGCAGTTATAAGAAGCGCTTCAGCAGCAGATCTAGCGATTTTCCCTGCGCCACGTATTTTCATTCTTTTTATGTCCTGGGCAATTTCTTTGACTTTCTCGTTAACTTTCGTCATCGCTTTCTTCTCAAACTATCTTGATAAGCTTTAGAAAAAAGCTTTACTACGTTGTCCGTTGGCATCTCTTGGCGGATTTAACGTTATATTTGCTAATTAGCGCCATGTCTCTTCAAGACAAAAGTTGGAAAAACGGCGCAATGAAGTTTTTTCGCCGAAAAACCCCAAAAACGCGGTTGTACATATTAATTTCATGCGTAAGATTTATAATGTGTTAGTAATGATAACTAGACTTTTGTGGGTTTAAAATGGAAATGGAAGAGATAGCAAAATGGGCGTACATCATCTTCCTTGTCATAGCAATCGTAGCGGGACTAGCAATCGGCTACATGGCCTTTGCTGCACATGAAACAGGGGGCTTTAGCGACCCTGATGTTGAAAACACCAATGGCTATGTCATTCTAATCATGTTAATCCTAGGAATCATTATCGGACTCACAAGCATTACCACTAAAGAGGTCACTCCGTTCCTTATAGCAACAATTGCTCTGATGGTCGCTGGTGCTGGAGGAGTCTGGGATCCACTGCTAAAAATTGAGGCACTACAAGTGGTCTATTATATCGCCGCAGCAATCACCAGCTATATCGCAGCGTTCGCAGCTCCAGCCGCTGTCATAATCGCAGTTAAAGCCGTCCTAGCTATGGCGAAAGAAAAATAGCACACCATTTCCCCAATTTTTCTTTCTTTTTATTTTAAGCCATTCACTAGATAACAATAGAACAGCTATTGCCACTTTCGAATCTAGAAAACATTATAATAAAGTCGAAGCTATTTTCAAAATGTGATCTTTCATGGAAAACGTATTAAACGAGTTGAAAGTCAACCCGCTTAATTATGTTGCACATCTAGAATCACCAATCGGCGTTTACCTTAGAAGAGACACATTCAAAAAAGAAACTAAAGCTGACGTAGACTTGAAGAAAAACTTGTATAAGAAAACGGTTGCCAGTCAGTCAACAGATGGAAGCTGGACCCAGCTATTTGTCACCACTGCTAACAGTCTTTGGAAGCTTGCTCTCCTAGGCTACGATGCAAAAGATAAAAGCGTTAGGAAGGGGCTAGAGTGGCTTCTGTCAATTCAGAGACACCAGTATAGAGGCTATCCAGGTTTTTTTCTCTCAAACAACAGAAAAGACGCGAGCGTGATGCGTTCGACATCTTATGGAGAGTTTGGCCCAGGCTGCACAGTTTTTTACCAAACAACCTATGCAGTTCATTTGTTCCATATTTTCGGTTTTGATAACAACAGGAAAGTTCAAACAACTGTAAAATCTTATCTTAAGTTTTGGAGGCCAGACTGGTGTGGTTCATGGTGCACAATCAACGTGTTACGCATATTAATTGAACATCCGTTGAGCAAAGAATCCAACAAGGTTGAGAGTGGAGTGAAATATTTGGCGAAGCGACAGACCAAGAGAGGAGCGTGGAAAGGTTTTCCTTTCTACCACACGTTTCATGCTTTATCCAGAGCGCACCATGCTTTAGCAAAGAAACAGTTTGAAAAGGCGTTTCCTTTAGTTGTTAGGAGACAGAATAAAGATGGAAGTTGGGGTAGAAAAGAACAAGAGACTGAAACGTTTTTAGTTTTAGATGCTTTGAAAAACTCTGGTTGCATTAAATAGAAACATGACTATAATTATAGCTGCAAAAAATATGCTCTCCTCAATAATATTACAGAAAATCAGACGATGCTTTCTCCTTCAAGCTCACGCAAGCGTTTTTTATGTTCCGCCTGCATCCTGTTCCAACTACACACCAACATCACCTCTCCAAAGTTAGCATAATATCGTTTTTGGTCATATACACCCCCAACTACTCCATCGACGTACCATTCGCCGCCCAAACTGATTCTGCCACTTTCAACGCCGCGAGAAAACCTTAACACGAGAGCGTCACTTCTCTGCCGTCTTGTTGCTGGATGATAAAAATCCACAATCTTTTCGCCAATTTGAACACCGCCCTCAAAGACGGGAACAGTTTCGAAGCTGCCAGGTTTTGGCGTCTTGATTCTATAAGAGGTTTCGTGGCGGCATTCAATGCAGTGGAAACGGATAATCTTGTATTTCTTGTCGTGGCGAAGCTCAAAATTTTCGCTATGGCAGTTTGGACAGCCAGTTGCGGCGATAGTTTGGAGAGCAGTGTTATTTGCGCTAGCCCACTTCAAGTATTGAGTTTCAGGTGAAAATTTGTTTTCTAAATCTTTGAAGGCAAACCACCTATATTTTCGCGGTCGTCCACGTCGTGTCATGCTTCTTCAAGATACAATTGGGTGTTGTTGCTTTTCTTACTTTCCCCAAAACACATAGTGATTAGTGTAGAGGCGAGATCCACACACAGGTTTGTTGGCAAAAACCTGCTTAAAATATACTTACGAGAGCTCAAACCTCTTCTAGACTGGCACACATCTTGTTTAAGAAAACATCAAATACGACTTTATTTAATCTCTGAGCAACATAATCGAGGATGAAGAAAGATTTGGTATTCTTGACGAAGGAAAAGGAGAATTATTGGCGTGGCGCGACCCAGATGAGCATCGAAGATGGGTCTTAGAAAACAAGTCCAGAAGCCTTGAAGACAAGCAGACGAATTTGAAAGAGGCGATTGCTAAGTTTTTGCATAATGGAGATTACATAGCTATGGGTGGATTTGGTCACATTAGAGTTTCTATGGCCGCTATCTATGAAATTATAAGGCAAAGGAAACGTAATCTTGTAATGGCTGGGAAGACTGGCGTTCACGACTTTGACACACTCGTGGCATCAGGTTGCGTAAGCAAGGCGGAGGTAGCCTACTGCTTCGGACACGAGCTTCGAGGCTTGTCGCCAGCATCTAGAAGAGCAGTTGAGAACGGAAGGGTAAAAGTTGTAGCTGAAATTTCAAACGCCGGCTTCCAGTGGCGCTTCAAAGCGGCAGCTATGGGTCTTCCATCTATTCCAACACGCGTGATGCTGGGCACCGACACCTTTAGACACAGTTCTGCGAAGATTATGAAAGACCCATTCAGTGGAAAACCTATATGCTTTCTCCCAGCATGCTATCCAGATGTAGTCTTTGTACATGTACATCGATGCGATAAGTATGGAAACTCTCAAATTGATGGCATAGTTGTCGAGGATTTTGAGCTTGCCAGAGCCGCACGTAGGCTAATCATAACAACTGAAGAAGTCATAGATGAAGAGAAAATCAGAAAAGAACCTTGGAAAACAGTGATTCCTTTCTATTTGGTTGACGCTGTTGTCGAGGTGCCTTATGGATCTCATCCCGGCAACATGCCATACCTTTACTACTCGGATGAGGAGCACATGGCGGAGTGGCTTAAGCTTTCAAAAACAGATGAGGGAGTAAAACAGTATTTCGAAAAATACGTATACGGAGTTGAATCCTTCGAGGAGTATCTACATTTGATTGGTGGAGACCAAAAGCTTAGGTATCTTAGACAAGTTGAGCAACTTAAAGTGCCTGTGAAAGCACCTTGGAAGGAAGGCTGAAACATTATGGAAATGAAGGTTGAGTATTCAACTATCGAGCTTATGGCTTGTGCAGCTTCCAAAATCCTTGATGATAAAAAATCAATCCTTGTTGGAACAGGACTTCCAATTATAGCTGCTGCTTTGGCTCAGAAAACCCATGCGCCTAATCTGCTCATAGTTTTTGAGGCTGGAGGAATGGGACCGCAAATACCGATGCTTCCTATATCCGTAGGGGATTCACGTACGTTTTATAGGGCGCTCATGGCCAGCAGCATGGATTACGTAATGTCTACCGCCCAGTTGGGCTACGTAGACTACAGTTTTCTAGGAGCTGCTCAAATAGACATGTACGGAAACATTAACACCACCGTAATAGGCTCACATGAAAAACCGAAAGTACGGTTGCCTGGAAGTGGCGGTGCAAATGATGCAGGTTCTCTTTGTTGGCGAACAATCATCCTCATGCAACAAAACAAACGAAAATTTGTGGAGAAAGTAGACTTTCTAACCACCCCTGGATATTTAAGCGGCGTTGGCGCTAGGGAGAAGGCTGGACTTCCAGCCGATACAGGTCCGTATCGTGTGATTACTCAGCTGGGGATCATGGGATTTGATGAGAAAACAAAGCGAATGACTCTGCTTTCGGTACATCCTGGAGTGACAGCTGACCAAGTTAAGGCTAGTACAGAGTTTAAACTAATCGTGTCTGACAATGTGACTGTAACAAAGCCGCCGACTGAGAAAGAATTGGAAATACTAAGAACGGAAATTGACCCTGCTGGGATGGTGTTAGGGCGAAGGTAATCTTCCTTCTACTTTTACCTATGTTTCCGTCACACTTTTTGCGTTGCATGCTGAACTCGCTAGTCTTCTTTTCCAAGTTTAGAACAACTTTCGCGCGTGCGCGATATGAATGACCTCAAAATTTTCTAAAAGCGCAAATGAAGTTAAAAGTCTGGGGCGGGATTTGAACCCTCTCCTCAGTGGAGACATCACCTGCAAACCCACATTTTTCTATGGAAAAACGTGCGTATTGACCGTAAGTTTAATGCTGCTCTGCCATAACCTCAATATGATGTGAATTGATTGGGTATGGGGAAAAGCTCTAAGAAAAAGCCAGTGACTAAGAAAGAAAGAAAAGAGAAAAGGAAAAAGCGCAAAGAGAAACGTTGAGACTACTCATACTTCCATGTGCGCGTAGGGAAAAATTATGTGGATGTATGCGTGGAAGCGGAGGATGGGAATTAAACCCACATAGAGTGGAGATATCTCACGTAAACCCCCTCTTTTTCATAGTTTTCCTCTAGGTTTCATTAAACTCTTAGGTTCTCTACTATCCCCTAATCAGCCGTCTACCTGCCTTTTCCAACATCTCAAACTTATGATCCTTTGAGAACCGAGTTACCGGAACCAAATCGAAGATATCGAACCCAAGCCTCCTAAGATAATCTTCAAGATTATAAAGAGCGCGAACTGCACCTCGACCACTTCCACCAGCCGAAGCTATCCCAATCACTTTCTTACCAGTAAAAGTCTTAAAGCCTACACTAGTCTCACATCTACGAAGACGATCCAGAAAGATCTTAGCAAACTCGCTTAAATCATGCCAGTACACAGGAGTAGCAAAAACTAATGCATCACATTTGCCTATCTTATCCGTCAAATTCTGGAAGTCATCTTCAAGAATACAGCCCCCTTCATCCCCGCACTTTCCCCATCCATTGTCACAGGCAATGCACGGCTTAAGGTTCAGCTTATTTAGGTGAATAAGTTCGGTCTCTCCACCCTCATCTCTTACGCCCTTGAGAACGGATTGGGCGAGACTTGACGTCAACCCATTTAAGTTAGGACTCGACTGAATAGCAAGAACTTTCACACTAACAACCTCAAGCTAAAAAATAGAAACGCAAAGAAAAATGTTGCGTAACCACTTTCAATCAAAAGTGCGGGGGGTGGGATTTGAACCCACGAACGCCTACGCGACAAGGTCCTAAGCCTTGCTCCTTTGACCAGGCTTGGAGACCCCCGCTTGAACACTCATCCAAAAGATTGAAACCGTATATAAGCGTAAACATCTGTTTTCGAAATCTTTAAAAACATCTTGAAAAGTAATTTTCTTGACTGTCGCACGCGCATTAAAGGACTCGAAAAGATCTTTGAGTTGTGTGGTTAAGGCCATACCAAGCTCTTTTATTAAAAAAAGGGTGCCTAGCTATTTACTTTACCTTGAGGCTTTTTCTTTTCTTTGGCGACACGTGGTTAAATAGTTGAATATATGGAACTAGAGCTCCCACCACTTTGTTTTCAGCCTTTTTAAGGTGTTCTTGAAACGTCGTGCGTGGCACTTTTTCTTTAGCAGCTATCGTTTGAACATCAGCGTTCCTTGGCAAGTTGTAGTAGCCATGTCGATGCGCAGTTAGCATTGCTTCTATCTGTTTCTTAGTCAAGTCAGAAAATAGGGCGTCAGCTGAAAGCGTCAAAGAACTCGCAATAAACCCGTCGAAGGGGACTTTGCGCAAAATCTTGTAAACCCATCCCCAATTCTCAAGGCGTCGCAAGAGTTCCTCTAGGTCTTCGTGTCTAAATACTACGAGACGATGATAAGCCCAGCTATTCTCTATCAAGTTTGGGAAAATGTTGAGAATGCCTAATTCACCAATATGCCTGACAATTGTGTCTTGTTTCATACAATGACATTCATGTACGTTTAGATAAAGCCTACAACCGTCAGATATTTCCTCGAGAATCCTGTTTCTACCGCAAATCATAAAAACTCCCTAGTCATAAGATTCGATTTCTAACCAAAAATCTCAAGCAGGTGTCTGATTGTCGGAAGGGAAGATTACTGTCAGTCGGAATTGCCGTGAAGCAGTTGATAGATTGCATGAAACTATGAAATTGTTGGATTTGTCCCAGATAGACTTGGCACATAAAGAGAAACGCTACGTGATAGTAGTCGCCATTTTCTCGCTATGGATAGGATTTGCGATTGCCGATTTCGTTTCAGCTGCTACAGTGGTTTATTCAGTAGGCCCTGTTACTGGGATGAAACCCGAATATGTGTTTTGGAATCCTGAAGGAGGAATTTTCATAAGCTTTACGTGGTTTGGCCTTGGACTCATTGTCAGCATCGTGTTTTCATTAATCTCGCTGTGTTATAGTGTTGTTTGCTCTTTTTCTCGCAGAGCAGCAAGAAGAGAATTAAAAGATCTTAACGTGAAGTTGAAAGAGGCTAAAAGCGTCATAGTTGAAGTCTGTCCCATGGAACTCTGGTATAGTGGTGAAGCCTAAAGACATGTAAGATTTCTTTTCCCAAGAAATATGTAAGGCATTTGTTCCAGATAGATACATTGACATCTTTCAAGACCGTGCTCCAAAAAAGTTCTGGCGAAAGATTATACTCCGCATGGAATTAAGATGTTGAAGGGAATGTATGATAAGGCAAACTTGAAGGTGGTAGGGTAGGGAATTCTGCGCATGTCTGTTGTTAAGCTTAAAGCAGTTTCATTTTTCCGCGCGCGCATAAATTTCATCTGCTCTCTAAGTTTCAGAAACTTGAGAAGTTAATTCGTCTATGTATTTCTGCATTAAGGTGTCATACTTCCTAATCCAGTTGTAAACTGTTTGATGTGAAACTTCAATACCTAACAACCAAAGCGATTTCATTGTATTTCTCAGCGATTCGCCACTAAAGTATAACTGCATAGCTGTTGTTATGTTTGAGGATTATGCTTCATTCTCTCAAAACCAATAAATATGTCGGAATGTGAAAGCATTTCGCAGCAGCCAACTGTGCCTCGGTGGCCTAGCCCGGTAGGGCATCGCCTTGGTAAGGCGGTGGTCGCGGGTTCAAATCCCGCCCGAGGCTTCTGTTTCTGAAATATGTACAGACCCGCAATTATCTCTATATTTCTCTGTTCGTGAGTATTAATTATGCGTTCCATAAACGTTCTAACGATTAACGGAGAGCCTGAAAACAAAGGAGACATAGTCAAGATTGTCGAGGATGCGAGGACCTATTTCCCGTTGGAAACATGGGACGATGTTAGATATCTTGGAGGACTTTGTTTGGAGTATGATTTTCAGATAGCAACAAGCGGCGAATCTTTTGGCGCCTTTCTTTTTGAAAAATTGGTTGAGAGAATTGAGGGGATAAAAAACTCTGATAAGTTGATGAGCCTCTTGTTAGGAATAACACCGGACCCTATAGTAGCCATGTACTATTTTTTTGATGGAAAACATTTCAAGAAAGCACTATATCTGGTTCACGATTACGTGGCTGAAAAAGTTGGGGTCGTCTCTTTTTTCCAAGTGAAAGATGAATTTTCAAGCAAAGTGGTGGCGCATGGGTTAGGCCACAACAGAGGTTTGCGTCATCATGTGAAGCCGATTGATCTCATGTATTCCAAGCTGTTACGAGTTCCCGCATTACAGGTGGAAGGTTTTTGTGAAATTTGTCTGCACAAGTTGAAAAAGGATCAAACGGACACATTGGATTTAGAATAATGGATGACACTCGAGAAACAGAGGGCAGATAGAGGAAGGATGATGTGTTCTTTTCAGAGTCCATAGATTTGATCTGGAGCTAAAATGTTAGGAAATCTGTTTCTTAGCCTCAAACGAGTGGAATAGCATAAGTGGCATTCGTCAATGTAGCCTTCTTCGTGTTCAATACCGTATTCTCTAACAAGTTCAGCTGGTCCTCCTTTTAGAATTGGCGCACATATCGGATGTTTCTCTGGATTAAAATTGGCGAATAATTCCGACAGCGGAGTTTGCTTCATATTTCCTATCGTAATGCCTTGACAGATGTGAACATAGCTAAAAGGGTCGATGTGGACTCGGCTTTGGTTAGAAAAGTCTTCGTCTAAGCATTTGTCAAATTCGGTCCAAGGCTTGGTAGGCAGTACTTCAACGAGTTTTTCCACCGCGCGACCTTTAAACAAAACTCTACCTTCGACAACGGGCTTGCCCTTCCACTTAATTTCCTTCATGTATTTTTTTGGGTCTTCGATAGTAATCTTGCTAACAGGTAAGCCAAGGTCTTCTGCTGCTTCGTAAGCGTATTTGGTAAGGTTCTCCTCAGTCTCGCCATAATGGTAAGCGTCATCACTTATAGACAAGTCAGAAATGCCAATCTGAGAAATTGGGGTAAGCCATTCTTTCGCATCTTCGACAGATGTGGCCCAGTAAGCGTTCGTAACTATTCCCCTTTTAAAACCGAAGTCTTTAGCTGCGCGCAGGCCCCAAAGCATGGTTTGATAGTAGAGGAAGGGTTCACCACCCTCAAAGTATATCCACTTAATATGTCCAACACGTTTTGCTTCATTGAGAATTTGGCGTATGTCTGATATTTTCATTACGCCTTCTGCGTCGGGGCGGCTGTAAACGAAACAATGGTCGCATTCGAAGTTGCATTTGTAGGTTTGAAGAAGATGCAACCCTGTTATTGTCATAATTTACTGTTAGAAACTTGCAGCATTTAGCCTTTTTTACAACGGTAAAATGAGGGTGCTCGATGAGTTTTTCACTGCTTTGATTAAAAAGCTATAGGTTTTTATACATTAAATTAGACAAGTTTTTTGAAAGAATAAGCTCTATATATGAGGTGACAGCAACTTGATGAGGGGACTGTATTGGGCTTTGAAGAGCTATTACTATACATAATACCTTTAACCGCAACACCTATCGCAGTCTTCATCGTCCTCTACGTTACAAGGTTTAGAAAAAAGAAAGAGGAAGAAAATTTGCAGCCTTCTCCAAAGCTAGAAGCCACGGAAAGTTGGCGCTACAGAGCCCAACGAAGTATCTCTTTGGATAACGCAAAAGGGGCAAGGGATGAGCTGAGAACCATTAGTTTAGAAAGAGAAATTCTAAGCGATGCCATACGTCGCCTCTACGAAGCCCACGCAGAAGGAAAGATAACTGAAGAAGAACGTGAACAATTGGCTAAAAGATACAAGTCGAGAATGATGACAGTTAAAGAAGCCATAGCAGAGAACGAGTCAATTGTGGCACTTCACGAATTGGAAGCAATGCAGGAAGATTTAATCAAGCTATTTGATGAACGATTCGACGAATTAAACACTAAAATTGAAACTTTACGTTCACAAGTTGGACTTGGAACAGAGGAAACAATCGTTCCCACCCCAATACCACAAATCGAAGCAGAACCACTTGAAAATGCGCTTGCAAGAAAGGCGAAAAAGAAAACCTCACGAAAGCTTCGGAAATCCCGCAAAACAGTTGCGGAAGAAAGAATAGAGAAAATTCGGGCAGAGGTGGAAAAGGTTTTAGACAGGCTTGAGCAGATGGAGGTCGAGACTTAGGCTTGGATTGGCGGGACAACGCCAAAAAGATGGCGGCTGTAAATGCAGTTGAACACGTTAAGGAGGGTTTTATTGTAGGCTTAGGAAGCGGGACAACAGTTGCTTACGCTTTTCAAGAGCTTGGCAAGAGAATACGTCAGAAGAAATTGCGGATTTACGGCGTTCCAACATCTTATCAAGCTTTCCTACTGGCTGTGCAACATAGCATCCCCATAACAACACTGAACGAACATCCCCAACTCGACGTAGCAATAGATGGTGCAGACCAAGTGGACGAAGAGCTTAACATGATAAAAGGCATGGGTGGGGCGCTAACTCGAGAAAAAATAGTGGCGTCTGCGTCAAAAATGAACGTTATCATAGTAGATGAGACAAAGTTGACAAAGAAGTTAGGCGTTAATCAACCCGTTCCAGTTGAAGTTTTACCCTTCGCCTTGTCCACCGTAACAGCAAAATTACACATGTTGGGTAGCAAGCCCATATTACGTGAGGCAGAAAAGAAACTTGGCCCTGTAGTCACGGATAACGGAAACTTCATCCTTGACGTGCACTTCGGACCAATTGACAGCCCAAAAGAGCTAAATCGAAAGCTAAAGGTTATCCCAGGAATAGTTGAAACCGGATTATTCGTGGACATAGCAAGCATTGTCTACATTGGCGGGAAAGAAGCTGTTCGGAAACTAGAAAAGTAGCTATTGGGCTGCAAAGTTTTATTGTTCTTTTGAGAGCAAAGTTTCTGCAACCTCTTTGGCTTTCGTCCCTGTAAAAGGATTCTTAACAATCTCGTTCAGATAATCTTTCCACGAAATGTCTAACGCTTTTATCCAAGTTTCAAATTGCTCCATCAAGTTTTGATGTGCCTTGTCGTGGAGAGCGCAATGGTCCTTATTAACGGCTTCTTTGCCGCAAATTTTGCATTTCAACACGTTTCTTCCTCTCTTCTTTTCTGGGACAAACAGGATTTAGGCACAATCTCCAAGACCTTCGTCCTCTCATAAAGACTATAACCGTTGGCCAATCACAGACGCTACAAGTTCTTCCCGTTGGTTTCACTGTGCCACGTTGAGGGAGGGGAGAAGAGGTTTTGCAGCTGCCTTTGAAGTAGTTGGTGCATCCGACGAAACGTTTGCCAGTTTTACGGGAGCGGAGGATTACGAGTTTGCCCGTTTCACACGTTGGGCAGTCGCCAACTATACGCTCTTGCGGCTTTGACTGTCTAACAGCTTCACTTAGAACTTGACCTATCGTCTCCTCTCGGCTTTCAAGTTCTTCCAACACTAGTTTCAAACGATTAATAGCTTCTGCAAGGACGTTTTCTCGTTTTTCTTCATTGTCTTGGATGCGTTGCATTTTTTCTTCAAGTTCTCGTGTTAGCTTGACTGAAACTATTGTGGGAGCGTGTTTTTGGAGGGTTTCTGTGACACCTTTGCCTAGTTCTGTTACTCTGATGCTTTCTTGTGTAATATATTTTCTATTGTAAAGTGTTTGAATTATGTCTGCTCTTGTGGCTTTGGTGCCAATTCCCTCTGTTTCCATCTTTTTGAGAAGACTGTTGGGGTTATAGCGGGGCGGCGGCTTAGTGAATTTGTCTTCACAAATTACATTTTTTACTTTGACCTTTTCGTCTTCTTCAACATCTGGAAGTAAGACTTCATCAAAGCGAACGTATGGCTTGTAGAAGCGTATCCATCCTTCCTTGAGAACTTTGCGGCCAGACAAGAAAAAGCGGTAGTCATTCAAGTCAATCTCAACCTTCACGCTTTGTTTTGTAGCAGGTTCGCCGAACACCGCCATAAAGCGTCTCACAATCAAGTCCCAAAGTTTCCGTTCAGAAACAGCTAGTCTGCGTTCTGGCAGATTGCCCGTTGGGTAGACGGCTGGGTGTGCAGAGTCTTCTTTTTTGCCTTCTTTAGGCCTCAGTCTTTCAAGTCTAAGTAGTTCTGAAGCTAGTTTACTATAAGTTGATTTTCTGTGCAACCCAGTAAGAATGGATTTGTAGTTGATTGTAGGTGGTAGTTTTTGGCTGCTTGTTCTTGGATAGGAAATTAACGCGCCTAGGTAAAGGCGTTCAGCTAGGTTGGTTGTTCGTCTCGGATTGTAGCCGAAGAGGCGATAGGCTTCGTTTTGCAGTGTGCCTAAGTCAAAGGGAACTGGAGGGTTTTGTCTAAATGTTTTTTCTTCAATTCTCGCTATTTCACCTGTCCTTCCCTTGCAAGCTCCAACTATTTCATCTGCTTCTGCTTTGTTCTCTATCGTTTTCTTTTCGTATCCTGCTTCGTAAAGCTTACCTTGCACTTCAACTTGGGCTTTGACGATCCAATAGGGTGTGGGAACAAAGCAGGCGATGGAATCCTCTCTTAAGACTAAAAACCGCAAAGCTGGACCTTGCACTCTGCCTGTGCTTAGAGTTGCGTATCTGCCGCTTGCTCGTTTAAACGCTGAAGTCAGTGCTCTTGAAAGGTTTATGCCATAAAGCCAGTCTACTTCGTGCCTAGCTTTCCCGGCTTCTATGAGACTGAAATCAAGTGCTGGCAAAGGATGGTTGTAGGCTTGTTCTAGCTCGGTTTTTGTCAGCGTGGAATATTTCATTCGTTTAGCAACATCTGCCTTGCCACAAGCATAGTTGAGGATGCTGTAGCCGATGAGGCTGCCTTCGATGTCATAGTCGCAAGCATCTATAAACACGTCGGCATTCAAAGCCAGATTGGAAATGGTTTCAATCCACACCTTGGTTCGTTGAGCGCCTTTCTCAACCAAGTATCGAGGAGCCCATTCAAACTTGAAAATCGGATAGTGAGATCTTCCGCCTTTTCCTTTGGCAACGGTGTAAAGATGCCCAAGGGCTGAAACAACAACAATCGTCTTATCTCTCTCAGCAACGAAATACGGAACGCCTTTTTCTTTATGCACCTTCGGCTTGCTCTTCTTGTCCAGAGCTTTGGCAATACGTTCAGCAGCAGTCGGTTTTTCAGCGACGATCAAAGTATACTTTCCCATAAAGGCGCCCTCAAGACTTGCAAATTTCACCCTTTTCATTTACTTTACTCTTTCGCCAAAAGATAACAAAAAGCCAAACGGTTATTGCAACAAAAATAATTACGAAATGCTAATTATATTTCGAATATGTTTGGCCTCTATAAAAAGAACTCAGTTTTTTCCGAACTATTGCTAGTAGTGTTGCCACGACTAAAATTGGCAGGATGTTGTTCCATGGAAACTCTGGTATAACGGGTACTTTTTGAATAACCTCATCGAATGTTGACCCAGAAACATCTTTAGCATAGAGGTTAAGCGTTCCGTTAGTGAAAATATCTACTAATACGAAGTGATGTATACTTGAAGAGTAATCGGTCCACCAATTTGATCCGTTAGAGTATAAAGGTGCTCCCCAGCCGCCGGAAATTATGTACATTGTTCCTTTAGAGTAAGTGTCTTGTGGGGAAGTTTTGGATGCTGTATAGTTAATTGGCTTTGAACGTTCGTAATTATGGTCATGCCCTGCAAAAACAATATCAACATGATATTTGTCGAATAGAGGACACCAGTATTCTTGACCTTCAGTCCAGGAATCGTGCTTGCCAGAAGAGAACGGTGGTTGATGAAATAGGACAAACTTCCAAGCATAGTTTCCATGAGATGCTAGGTCATTTTCTAACCAGTCAAGTTGTGCACTTGATGGGTCAGCCTCACTGTTTAGGACGGTTATATGCACATATTTTCCCCAATTGAGTGAGTACCACTGCTCGTTACCAGGCAGAGCAAACTGTTCATAATAATTGGTGGCGTTCTGTTCGTGATTTCCGAGACATGGTATGATGGGTATAGTCAAACTGTTGCTTCCAATCCAATATGAATGTAAACCTTCGAAAAAACTGTCCCACATGGTTTGGTTGTAGCCAGAAGTCACGAGGTCTCCGCTAAATAGCACAAAACTTGGATTAAACTTGCTCATACCCCTAGATATGTTGTCACGTTGTGACCAGTTGGTTCTGGAATCCCCACCGACTACAAACCTTAGGTGGGAAGAGTGGATTGGCGCTGTTCGGAAACTTCGTTCATCGCTGTATCCCCCTTTTTCTCCTCCGCAAACGAAATAATATGTTGAATTCGGTTTCAAACCTGACAGTTCCACGTCATGTATGCCGCCTGAAGCCCCGGGATATGTGTGATTTGTTCCTATAACCGAATATCGGTAAAGTGAAGGGGCACTATTCCGCGAAACGTTGTCATAAGCGACTGTGTTCCCCGAGTCTGAATCTCTAGTTTGCCAAGTTACGGTTATCGTGCTAGACATGTTGTTGTATTGCCAAGTCAAATGTATATGGATCGGCAAGTCTAGCTTTTCAGCAATACTTTCCTCGCAGAACAAAGGCGCAAATACTACAAATGCAGCTAGTATCAAGCCAATTGTTAGACGAAAGCTTTCCCCTTTAATCATGTTCATCCACATGCATGTGTTATTAAATACTAACAGATTAGTAGCTATGAAAGATTTAACTTTCGATAAAAAAGGAAAAGGCCCAATCCTTCTAGTCATATCCGGAGCTTATTAGCTACCTGTTTGGAAATAAATAAAACCTAGGAGAGCTTAGAAGAGGCGCACACACTCCTAAATCTCATTAAGGCTTATGAGAAGACATAAATAGTTTGCCCCATCTGTTCATTCTGGACCAACACAAGGGATAATATTTATGCCTCAAAAAGTTTTTTGTCAAAAATGCGGTTATACTTTATATGAAGGCCCAGAATTGAAACCACCGGACGAAATTATACACAAATACAACGGAAAATGCCCAAAATGCGACAGGAAACTGTCTTTCATACCCATAGATGTTGAAGTTAAACCAGCAAAATAGGAAATTGAAAGGTGTCATCACTTGAGCAAGCAAGGAAAAAAGACTCACCTCTACAATTTTCACGCCCGAAACGGCAAAATAATCTCCTTTACAGAATTTGAAATGCCAGTCTGGTACAAAGGCATAATTCCAGAACATCTAGCTGTAAGAAACAGCGTCGGCATTTTTGACGTAACTCACATGGGAAGGGTAATAATAACTGGAAAAGACACGGAAGAATTCCTCAACTACGTAACAACAAATAATGTATCCAAGCTAGAACCGTTAAGTGCCCACTACTCAACCATGTGCAATGAAAAAGGCGGAATAAAAGACGACTTTGTCATCTCACGACAAGCAAAAGACAAGTTCTTTATGGTATATAACGCCGCCAACAGGGACAAAAACTACCAATGGCTAACAAAACAAGCAAACCAGTTCAACGTGAAAATAGAAGATGTGTCAGACAACATAGCCATGTTCGCAGTTCAAGGACCAAAAGCCCAAGAAACACTGCAGAAAATCTCCACAGGAGACTTGGACGAAATTAAACGATTCAAATGCGGATGGACAAAACTTTCAGGTCTTGAGACTTTCATGTCAAGAACAGGCTACACAGGCGAAGACGGATTCGAAGTATTCATCTGGGACACCCCTGTTTCAAACCCGGAAAAAGCAGTTAAAGCATGGAACGCCGTTCTTGAAGCAGGGAAAGAATTCAATATCGAGCCCTGCGGCTTGGGCGCTAGAGACACTTTGAGGCTAGAAGCGGGCTTGTGCCTCTATGGCAACGACATAGACGAAAACACCACACCCCTAGAGGCAAGAATAAGTTTCGTGGTGAAGCTGAAGAAAGAAAATTTCGTAGGCAAAGAAGCATTGCTCAAGCAAAAAGCTGAAGGAATAAAGAAAAAGCGCATCGGTCTAAAAATGCTTGAAGCAGGAATTCTACGCTCCAAACATGAAGTCTTCAAAGATGGAAAGAAAATAGGCTACGTAACAAGCGGAACCTTCTCGCCACTACTAAAATACGGCATTGCTATGGTCTACGTTCAAACAGAGCATGCAATTGAAGGAGAAAAAGTTGACGTAAAGATTAGAAATAAACAAAGAAAAGCTGAAATTGTCAAACCACCATTCTATGACACCAATCAATACGGTTACGCGAGAAAACAATGATGCTAAATTATTTCCGAAAACCGCAAGGGAAATAAAAGAGTTCTATCAACTTGTTTGAGCAAAAGGGAGACGTTGCCATTGGACCTTAGAAGCTTAATAACACGGCAAAAAATTGTGGATGCCCTGCATGGTCTATCAAACTTAAGAATCCCTGTTTCTCGCTCTACACTACTTACAATTTCAGCATTAACGCTTATTTTCTTTATCGCCTTCTCCATAAGACTGTTCCCTATCCGCTGGGGACTCGAGCTCTCAGAATTCGACCCATACTTTCAATATCAATTTACAGAAAAAATAGTAAAAGACGGATACTTCGACTGGTTGACGTGGACAACACGAGAATCTAACCGATGGTATCCTCTTGAAGTATCAATAGGACGCGCAGCTTTCCCAGGCCTTCCCCTAACCGCCGCAACCTTATACAACATACTCTCCATCTTAGGCGTGCCTATATCACTCTATCATTTTTGCATAATATTCCCAGCAATTTTCGGAGCGTTGGCGTGTTTGATGGCCTATTTCTTGGGAAACGATATCGGAGGCAAAACTGTAGGCCTTCTCTCTGCCTTCTTCCTCGCATTAAATGCGTCCCACATCACAAGAACCGCCGCAGGCTTCTTCGATGATGAAACAGTTGGGATAGGGGCTATCCTCCTCTTTACCTTCTTGTTTCTCAGAGCCTTAGACAAGGAACGCTCCCGAAAACACTCCATAATCTACGCGGTCACCGCTGGTTTGACGCTCGGCTACATAACCGCCTCATGGGGAGCGGCACTTTACCCAATCGCGATGGCAACTCTCTTCGTTTTTGTCTTAATTTTAATCAAACGTTACTCACGCCGGCTACTTATTTCATACAGCCTAACATTCGGTCTCGGTTTGTTCCTAGCCATCAACATCCCCAAAAACTCCACTACATACCTTACGACAATGGCAGTCCTGCCGGTGCTAGGTGTCTTCGGTTTGCTATGCCTCAATGAAATACTAAGCGCCACAAGAACCCAAAAAAGAAAAATCATCTTAACAGTGATTTTCTTTGCAACATTAATAGGGGGATTCCTAGCTCTATCGTATTTTGGATATATGGGTTCGATTGCGGGAAAATTTATTCGCGTGGTTGACCCGCTGCAGAGGGAAGCATCAGAAATATACCAGTCGGTTCAAGAGCACAGACTCACCGCTTGGGGCTCCATATACTATGACTACGGTATAGGTGTCCTATTTTTCGCATTAGGCTTATTTTTTGCAATAAGAGACCTTACAAATCGGAACCTTTTCATCATAATTTTTGGTATAACAACATTGTACTTTGCTTCTTCCATGGTCCGATTAACCATATTGCTAGCACCTGCATTCACCATCTTAATGGCAATTGGAATAGTAAACTTGTTGAGACCCTTCATGGCCATAATGAAAAGGACGCCAAAACTACCGTCAGGAAAGAGATACATTACTGGACGTGTTGGAAAAGAATTCAGCGGATCAGTTCTCATCCTTATGTTCTTACTTTTAACTGTGACCTATGCCTTTCCTATGCGTGGAGGAGAAGTAAGTGTGTATAGTCATGCATACTCGCCATCTACAATACTTGCTGCAAGCGTTCCAATAAAGCCGGGAGAACCAATAGAAGAGTGGACTAAGATGCTCAGTTGGATGCAATTTAACCTTCCAGAAAAAGCAATTATTTGCAGTTGGTGGGACTATGGGTATTGGATTTCGGTGAAGGGAAATCGAACTTCTCTTGCAGACAACGCCACTTTCAATTCTACACACATAGGATTAATAGGTGAAGTATTCATGTCTAACGAAACTCAAGCCATAAAAATCCTGAAAGAACAGTTCAACGGTCCAGATGGCCCCCCGACACATATCCTTGTCTTCACAACATTCAACAGCTTAGGCGGCGACCAAGGCTACGGAGACGAAGGAAAATGGAGATGGATGGCTAGAATCGCCAACCAAACTGTAGCATCTGGATTTTACCATGAGTGGGGAGACCAAGGGCAGAATAATACGTTTGGGTATATCACGGAAAATCAGTGGGTGTGGAATGCCCAAGGAAAGAACACAACCGTTTACAAGTTGATGCAAGCTGGAAAACATCACATAGTCTCTTCTGTAGAATTGCCTCAGCTAAAATACTTTAAAGTCGCCTACTTCTCACCTGGAAACCCCGTAGCATCCCTTGGAACGTATGAAGACCAAACGATCTATCTTCACGCGTTAGTTTGTCTTTATGAAATTAACTACCCCACCGCTTGAAGGAGAAGAACTTGTTTCCCAAAGCTATCGATCAACATAAGCCAAATAAGCCTTTAATTCACAACGGACTCGGCGTAATCTATGTCATAGTTAGCGCAGTATACCTTTTTCTGCTCTACTACTTTGACTTTACAGCAGCTTTACCCTTGGCTGGCTGTATTTTGTTCGGCGGATTTATGGGGCTCCTTGACGACTGGATGGATTTGAGATGGCGATACAAAGCATTCCTTCCGGTATTTGCGTCTTTGCCACTTGTTGTGCTACGAGAAGGAAATCCTATAATGGCAACTTACATTTTTGGTAAAGTTGATTTCAGTCAGTTTCATTTCAACGGTTTTCCCTTAGGAGAAACACTATTCTACTTTGCAGTAATTCCGTTAATCGTAACCGTTGCCACCAACGCTATAAATCAGCTTGGCGGACTAAATGGATTGGAAACAATCTGCCCTTCTATTGTTTTGATTGGTCTAATGCTTACATCTAATCGAAGCGTTTTGCTTTTTGTTCCACTAGCCGTCTATCTTGTTTTGGCTGTTTTCAATTTTTTTGGTAAAATTTTTGTGGGTAATACAGGTTCCTTCGCCATTGGCATCACGGTCGCCTCATACGCCATTATTGTCAACAACGAACAGACATTGCTAATTTCAATTCTGCCCTTCATCTTCAACTCCTTCCTAATACTGCTAAACGTTTTCCTCTTCGGCAAAACTGCCCACCTCATTCTAGAAGGAAGCAAGCTACGTTCAGATAGCAAGCGCAGCTTACTAACGTTAATCGCTCACTATAGACCTTTATCCGAGCGAAAACTAGTGTTAGCCGTTTCGTTGCTCGTGGCACTCTCTACTTTCATAGCGGTTTTTGTGTGGTTCATATGGTAAAAAGAATCTTGATAACAGGCGCCGGCGGCCCAGCTGGAGTAAACTTCACGCAGTCGTTGAGAATTGCGCCTGAGAAGATGTTCTTGGTGGGCGCCGAAGCGAACCAGTACTACGCTAATCTAGCCGTTACTGATAAAGTAAGCGTTGTCCCGAAGGCAACAGCTTCTGATTACATCGACAAGATAAACGAAATCATTGAAAAAGAAAAAATTGATTTTGTCCATCCACAACCAGACGTTGAAGTGAAAACGATTTCAGAGACCAGAGAAAAGCTTAACGCAAACACCTTCCTCCCTTCAAAAGGCACAGTGCGCATTTGCCAAGACAAACTTGAGTCGGCTGAAAAGTGGAAAGGAAAAGGCATTCCTGTAGCAAAAACCGTTGAGTTAAGGAACGAAGGCGACGTTGAAAAGGCTTTTGAAGAGCTTGGGGCGCCCCTTTGGATAAGAGCCAAACGAGGTGCGGGAGGAAAAGGAAGCACTCCTGCGAGCAGTCTAGAAACGGCGTTGTCGTGGATCAGCTACTGGAAATCCCGTAACAAAGGATGGGAATTCATAGCCCAAGAGCATTTGCAAGGAAGAAACGTTGCGTTTCACAGCCTATGGAAAGATAGCAGACTCGTCACTTCCATGGCTAGAGAACGAGTTCAATACATTTATCCTCATCTCGCCCCTTCAGGAATCACTGGAACACCTTCTGTTCAACGAACAATCCACGATGACGAGGTCAACGAAATCGCCACCGAAGCTGTGCTAGCAATCGACCCGAACTTCAATGGTATTGCCTGTGTAGACTTGAAGGAAAATGATAAGGGAATTCCGTGTGCAACGGAAATCAACGCTGGACGAATGTTCACTACTTCATTTTTTTTCTCCTATGCGAGCAAGAAAATGCTAAAGAATTATCACGCCAACTTCCCCTACCTCTACGTTAAACTAGCCTACCGAGAACACATGCCCAATGTTCCCAAACATAACATTCTGCCACAAGAACTCTACTGGGTCAGACACATCGATGCGCCAGCAAGACTTGTAAAGGCAGGAAAAGTGGTTGGGGCAATGTACAAATGATTTATGGCGTAATTTTTGATTTGGAAGAAACATTGGTTAAGCTTCCTATAGATTATGAGCCATTGTATGAAGAGATAAAGAGAGCGCTAAGGATTTCGAGAGTTAAACCGTTAACTAAAACTGTTAAGAAGTTAGATGGTAAGTCACGGGAGAAAGTTTATAAACTTTGGGAATGTGCTGAATTGAAAGCGTTACCGAACATGAGCGCCAACGAGGAAGGAATGAAAATATACAAAAAACAATGCAATAAGCCCGTGGCGTTAGTTACCATGCAAGGTAAGACTGTTGTCAGAAAGATTCTTGACCACTTTCACCTATCTTTTAATGTCATAGTCACTAGGGAAGATGAGATAGATAGAGTAAGACAATTAAGAAAAGCCATAGACGAAATAGGCTTGAAGCCCCACAGCGTGCTCGTGGTCGGAGATAGAGACAGCGATGAAGACTCAGCTAAACAAGTCGGTTGCAAATTCTTAAGGGTGATGGCTTGAAAGTCTGGTATGATGCGTGTACTGGAAAACACGTAAGATATGGAGTTGCCATAGCCCAACGGCTCAAAGCTTCAGGACACGAAGTCATACTCACCACCAGAAAACACCCCGATACACTTGCATTATCCAAACTGCTTGGCGAAAAGTTCAAAGTTGTGGGCAAGTATTCCCCCTCTTCACCTCAGTCGAGACTGAAAGAAAGCTTGAAGCGTCAACTCGCTTTTTGTGAAATGTTCGAGAACGAACCACCAGATTATGCTGTCTCTCACGGGTCTATCGACTTGTGTCGAGTTGCTTTCGGATTGGGCGTACCTACAATATCAACGGCTGATGCCCCCCATGCCATTGCGGCAAACAAACTTGCACTGCCACTAGTCAATGTCTTAATCGCTTCCAAGGCAATCCCTCCACGGGAATATGAGAGCTTTGGAGTTAAGAGAATCGTCCAGTTTGACGGAGTGGACGAGGTGGCTTGGGTGAAGGGCTACAAGGCTAGACCCGACGAGTACGAAAAGCCCCTAATCGTTGTTAGACAAATGGAAACCATGGCATCTTACGCCAAAGGAAAACACGACGCCACGGAACAGATAGCACAGAAACTTGTCTCCCTTGGAAATGTGATGTTTATTCCACGATATAGCAGAAGCTCCAGACGCGGGTTGATTGTTCCGCAAAAATTTGTTGATTCTGTCAGTCTTTCAGCTACCGCAGATCTGGTAGTGAGTGTTGGGGGAACTATTTCTAGGGAAGCCGCGTTGCAGGGGACTCTGAGCATAGTGATTCGCACTTTTGGAGCGTCTTACGTCAATGATTATATTTTCAAGGGGGGATTCCCATTATTCACGGTGGAGCCGAGTGAAGCTCTAAAACTAGCGAAGAAATATGTAAGTCGAAAATGGGACGTTAAAGAACGTCTAGAACAGCTTGAAAATCCAGTCGACTATGTTGAAAAAACCATTAGAGAGAAGCTCTGACATTGCTGAAAAGATGTCGAAACAAAGTTTGAGTTTTTAAAAGCGGCATTTCTATCAAATTCTGCAATCCATAAGAGCTAAATAGAGTGGAACGTCCACATCTTACAATAAAGTATTCATGGAGTTAAAAGGCGTATGAGAGTTGAAAAAGTTCTAGTTATCGGGCTGGGAGAGATAGGTGCGCCTCTTCTGGAAATTGTTAAGGGAATTTATAGTGCAGAAGGGCTAGACATTGAGCCTAAAGAGGTTCATGCCCCCGTTGACGTGATGCACATTTGCTTCCCCTATAGTGTAGATTTTGTGGAGACTACGGCCAATTATGTGAACAAGTTCAATCCTAAACTGACCATTATAGAAAGCACAGTTCTCCCCTTCACAACAAGTAAAATCTACGAAAAAACGCAAAATCCAGTTTGTCACAGCCCTGTGAGGGGAAGAAAATCCGACGGGTTCAAATGGGCATACTTCACCTACACGAAGTTTATTGGACCCGCAAAACCGGAATTTGGGAAGATAGCAGAAAAATATTACCAATCGTTAGGCTTCAAAACACACGTATGCAGTTCCCCGTTGGAAACAGAATTCATGAAAGTCCTCAACACCACCTACTACGGACTCATGATTACATGGTTTCAAGAAATCCACAGAATCTGCGAAAAATTCCATCTCAAAGAGGAAGAGGTAATCGAGTTTTTCAGAACAAACGAGAGAGATTCTGGAGGAAGGCATCTGCGGCCGGTGTTCTATCCTGGAGTTATAACAGGACACTGTGTTATTCCAAACGCCGAGTTGCTGAAAGAGTTGTATCCGTCCCCTTTTGTTAAGGCTATTCTGGAATCAAACGAAAAACGGAAAAAAGAAGTAGAATCAAAGTAAACTCGCTTGTTAGATAGGTGCTATGCAATAGATGAAGAACCTATACACGTCGCTAAGCATTAGAAGCTGTTTTTCTTCAAAGCGGCAGAGCTATAACACATTGGTCCGCGGAGGCATTCTGGTTTGAAAATGAAAGCCATAGTGATACTGTTATCTGTGTCGCTCATAGTCTTGGAAATGCTTTTCCCAGTATCTAAGGCTTTGATAATACTGGTTCCGCCGATAGTCTTCGGCTTAGTGGTTACAATTCTATCAGTTAGAAAAGGAATTTCGTACCTCAATGAACTGCCAAATGTCCTAAGAGTTTTGTTTGCGTCGATTGGAGCTGCGTTGATAGGTTTTTTCTCGCCTCTTTCTGCAGTGCTTGGGTTTCTGTTCGTTCTACTTGGTGTTTTTGCAAATGACGAGGCTATGAGGAGGCTGTACAAGCATAAAGGGGTTATTGTGCTGACTGGTATCGATGCCACTGGAAAGTCAACGCACGCCCGCAACATTTCTTCTTGGTTAAAAGGCAAAGGAATAACATGCGAAATACTACCGTTTCACAGATACCTCTTTCTAGGCAAGCTTTCAGGCTTGAAAAAAAGTGGAGGAAAACCAAGTCGAGCAGCAGGAAACAGGGTCCCTATAGCCAAGACTAGCAAGTTTTCGCTCATTAGACCTTACGTGGCTCTTGTTGACAACGTCATATTTTACATCCTTAGAGTGCTTCCGCGCATCGCCGAGCGGGAATGCGTGGTTTGCGACCGTTTTATCTGGGACAACTGCGTTAAACATAAAGCTCTTGGATACAACACGCGTTTTCTTTTTAGGCTTTCCACTTTGATAAGGCCACAAATCGGCATGGTTTTCGACTTGCCTGCAGAAGTCGCTTTCGAGAGAGTGGAGAAAAGAGAGAAGCACCCACGATACACGATTGAGCAGTATGAACTTGAAAGAAAGGAATTCAAAAAAATAGCGGTGATGCTAAACTATCCAACAGTCAACACGAACGAACCAATTCAACAAACATGGAACCGGATAGAGGCTTATCTTGATTCGTTTATTTGAGAAAAAACAACGCAGCAGACTTTAAAATGTTTTTATCACACTTTTCAGCTAGTTAACCTGTCCGGTGATTGCTAAGAAAATGGCAAAAGTTTACGTTTTCATGCCTGCCAGAAACGAGGAAGAAAATCTGCCAAAATGCCTAGCCAACCTCTTAAACCAAACGTTGCGCCCACAAAAAATACTAGTCATTAACGACGCATCAACAGACAACACTCAAAAGATATGTGAGCGGTTCGGAGTTGATGTGATTACGCTAACTAAGCAACACAGGAACTACGTTACAACGCCTGAACTCGCCTACAAAATGGCAGAAGTCATGAACCACGCTTTTCCGCCTCCACCATCATGTGACTACATGATGCAGCATAACCCTGACACGATCCTCCCAGAGAACTATATCGAAGACTTGACAACACGCATGGAAAAAACTCCACACCTTGTAATCGCCTCTGGCCGCATTGAGGGTGAGTACAGCCGAGAAAATCACCCTCGCGCTACTGGACGAAAATATAAAACATGGTTTTGGAACAAATACATCAAAAAATTCCCATTGAACTACACTTACGAAACTTATCCGTTGCTTAAGGCTCAAAGCCTGGGGCTTGAAGTTAAATGTCTTCACGACGTTGTGATGACCACGCTTAGACCGACTAAGCAGTATAAGGCAGATTATGGATATGCAATGAGGGAACTTGGATATTCACTCCCATACATGCTGGGAAAATGTGTCATGGGGTTACGGAAAGCAAAAGCAAAATCTGTCAAACTATTCTATTCGTACTTAACCAGCCCTTACAGACTTGAAGACCCTGATTTGAAGAGGTTCATGAGGTATTATCAGGCAAAGCAGTTTACAAACTTCAAGGCGTTCATTAAACTATTAAAATAGCACGCAACTTCTTTATAATCCCAACCGAAATTACAGTTATAATAGACACAAGAGTTAAGAACTCATAAAAATAGTTTAATGGTTTTGTTAGTGTATGCCACTAAGAAGTCGTATTTTTAGCGCATGCACATTTGTGAGCGGAATTTAAAACATCGCGAAAGGCACTAGTAAATAACATAGAAAAGGGTGAATCTTATCAAACAGTGCGGCAGACTTTAAGGTTAATCTACTTAACACGTAAAGAATCAATTTAATTCAGCCCACTTTAATATTTTGGGAAAGAAATCAGTCATATTGCGTGCGCACGCATTTTTCCATAGGTCTTTCGTAACAGGAACCGCATTCTCTCTTTGACTACCAAATCGTATTCTAAACCATCCAGAGCTATTATTGGAACCTTCAATGATACTTAGTTCTCCTTCGGAATCCAATCTTTATTAAGACTCAGTTCTTCTTATGATTTATAGATTCTAGAAAAATATTCTGTAGCAATACCAAAATACTCGCAATTGTGCTTGCCAAACTGTTTTGCCATTACTCATTTTTCCAAAGCTGTACTTGTTTTACGAGCCAAAGTGTTAACCAGATCAAACTTAGTTCCAATACTGATTCTGAATTCACAATACAGAATAATAACTAGAACTGAAAGAATTCAAAGCAGGCAGACTGTAGAGTGTTCAAAATGGTGTTATCTCTTGAAAAACCTCAAAACATCATAAAAACACACAACAAAAACATATACATCCATACATATCTGCATAAAGTTGACTTAGTTATGTGGGCAAAAAACGGTTCCAAAACTCTACCTCTTGTTTTGAAACGAATTGATGAGGTTATACCTGAAGGCTTTGTTAACAACCGTATTTTGATTGATGACCACAGCGTAGATAATACTCGAGAGATTGCCAAGTCTTTTGGTTGGCAAGTTTTCTTTAATGAAGGGAAAGGCATTTGTAGTGGAGCAAACACTGCTCTTCAACATGTTACGACCGATTTCTTCATAAGTTTTGAACAAGACCTGCTTCTGGCAAAAGATTGGTGGCAGAAAATTCCGAGCCTTCTGGAAGACAAAACGGTGGTGATAGCTTCTGGAGTTCGTGTGCCAAACCAACCAAAAGCTTTGAGAAGGCTTCAAGAATATACGCTTAAGCGTTACCAACGTATTGACATGGAAAAAGCGGATCTCTTTAACGCCAAAACTTTGGACAACACGATTTACAAAACGAAGATAATTAGGAAGCTTGGCGGTTTTCCTTCGCTGTCAGTGTCGGCTGGAGTGGATACTTTTCTAGCTAAAAATGTGATCTCAGCGGGCTTTAGGTGGAAGGTTGATTATACTATAACGTCAATCCATTTGCGTGATGACTTGAAAGACGAACTTGCTCATTATTACTGGTATGGAGCGTGTCATAGACGAACGTCCAATGTATTATATGACAAACCTGCTGATGTCACACGCAACGTGCTTCGATTCTTTTTTAGTCCAGTTAGAGGGTTGCAGATTGCGTTCAAGAAGAACGCTCCTGAAGTGGTTTATATCTATCTGTTGATTCGACTTAACATTCTTAAGGGAATGATGGGGACAAACAGAACATCATAATCGCCTAAAAGGAGAAAATCACAAGTCAAAATTGGCGTGCGCGCAAGTTATAAGCTCTTAGTCTTTCCAACCATAGTTGTTAAAACCTGTTGCTTTAAACCTTTGGCGTGTGTATTTTCAATTCATATTTGGAATTCAGAAGTATAAAATATGGGGTCTAACTCAGAATCGGATTTCTTGGTCTCAGGACAGAATGAGGAACAGGATTGTATAGGTGTTTAACATGGAATCCGTTGAAAAGCTTGAAGGTATCACAGAGTCTTATACGACGCCCTATAAAACAATAGGACGCCCAAAGGTTGTCGACAAACGTTCAATTCTTAATGTTGGTTGTGGAAACGACCCACATGGAACAATCAATTGTGATTTGTTCGTAGAATCGACAGAACACAGAAACGCAGGAGACAAAAAAATAAAAACAAAGAAAATACCAAACTTCGTCATATGTGATGCACACTATCTACCATTCAAAGACGACAGTATTGAAATAGTATACTCACATCACGTTCTGGAACACCTAGACTACCCATTAATCGCACTACAAGAATGGAGTAGGGTAGCGAAAAAGAAACTAATTATCATAGTTCCAGATTTAAAAATCTCAAGGATATATGGTGAATTCGGACCACATCTTTATTCTTGGAGCAAATGGACGCTGCAAACTCTAGTAAAAAAAGTTTGCGCAAAAGCTGAAGTACACATTAACCGTCAGCCATTGAGACTACGCAGAAAAGGGAAAATATCTCATATAATAAATTTCGTTTTAAAAAGAATAATGATTTATATGCCTATATTTCAAAACTCAGAACTAACTGCAGTGGGATATCTAAGCTGATAAAGAATAACCCCACACATGTCAAAAGCTTTAATAATAGGGTTAGATGGAGCAACTTGGAACATAATTAAAGCTTCTGTAGACAACAAAACGTACATATATTCAAGAAGCTGATATCAAATGGAGCTAAGGAGGGGTCATATGACTACACTCGATGTAGGTTGCGGTAATCGTCCTTAGTTCGACCGATTAAATTGTCGTAAAAATCCAAAGTCTAACAACCAAGTGCGTGCGCGAAGCTGAGGGAATTCAACGTTGAGGTATTTGTCCAAGTATAGTCTTTTATAGGCTAAATCTCACACTTCTTTTACACGGGCAATACGACTAAACAAGTCAGCTATCCAACGGAGGCGCGATGGAAGATAATCATGTAGTAACTCTATGTCTCGCTTTTTCATAGCTTTCAATGCGATCAAAGAAAGAAGATGCACAACCACACCTACAACTGCGTAAACGGGAAGCAGACGTAAACGTAGAACAAGAAACTGATAAGACAAGGGGTCGATGATTGCCCTCAGAAGTTCCAATGAGAAAAGTGATAGAACCATGGTGATAGACGCCGTTGCCGACTTCCATATTGCCTCTTTGTCGAAATCTATCTTGAGACTCGACCAGAGCACATATGCTCCTAAACTAAACCCTGCAAGTGCAGCAAAAAACCTTGAAAGCGCCACCCCTGTCAAGTCCGCGTTTAAATAGGCTAAAGAAACGTATGAAAGAAATGCTTCTAAGACAATAACGATTGCTGTAATTGAAGAAGCAACTTTCGTTCGTTTCAGCGTGTAAAGCGTGGGAAAAATAGCTGAACCTAAAACAGCTGGAAGCGAGGCTATACACATGACAGCCAACGGAAGCACAGCACCCACGTATCTCACGGTGGCAAACAGGACAATTATTGGATAGGCTAAAGTCGCTACCATCAGGGATATGGGGAACCCTAAGAGGGCAGCGTACCGCGTTGAGGTCTTAAAAGCGTCTTTCAAACTGTCAACTCCTAACATCGAATGCATCTCCGACAATTTTGGAAAGAGAGCAACAGTTATCGCAACCGAAACCAAGTTAGAAACCACAGAAGCTCTAACGGCAATACTATACACTCCAAGAGCCTCCGTGCCTAGAAAAGGAAAAACCAAAATCTGATCCACCCAACCCACAATGAAGACCAAAAGTGCAGAGACATAAATCGGGAAAGAAAACACTAAAAGCGGTTTAAGTTTATGGGCATGTGCCGAGGGAGAAATGTTACGAAACGCAATAAAAAAGCTTGTTGAGCATGACAAAACAAGAGCGAATACCCAGCCTATGACTATTCCAAGAATCCCAAATCCTGCGTAAACCAGAAGAGTGGCAACAGAGTATTGAACCACGGTATAGAATATGCCTATGATCGCAATTTCACGTATCTTTTGCAGACCTTGTAAGAAGCCTTGCGTTTGAAAATAGAATATCTGAATAAAAGAAGACAGGGGGAGAAGCTGGAAAATAAGAACAGAGATACCGAAAATGTTGGATAGCACTCCAGCCAAGACAAAGATCAAGACTGCTATAGTTAATGAAGTTACCACAGAAACCTGTAGAACGCGAGTCACTACTGATCTTGCCTCGTCCTTTTCCCCCTTTGCAAGATAATGGGCAATGTACCTGACAGAAGCCGATCGAAGAGCAAAAATTCCCAATGTCGAGGTTAGTGTTAGGATGAAGCTTAGCATAGTATACATGCCGAAATCCGCTTCAGTGAATAAAATTTGTCCTGCTATCTCCTTTGTGTGCAGAAGGAACCAAACATAAAGCACTCCTAGTGCCGCGTTTAGGAAACCTTGAACAAAGATGAAGGTTGCGCCTCTTGCAACGTGTGTTTGAGGACTTATATCTTCAGTCAATGAACATTTTCACCATCTTAACAGAATAGAATACAATTTAAATGATTTAAAATTCACGCCAAACTATCCATAGTAAATTTTGGCACTTGCAAACAAGAATTAGATGAGCCATGGACTATCAGCTTTGAAGAATTCGTCTTTCAGCAGAGGACACCACCACCATTCGTTATTCAAATACCAATTAACCGTCTTTTCTAAGCCTTCAGCAAAACCAAACTTTGGTTCCCATCCAAGCGCCCTTATTTTAGCAGTATCCAGCGAGTATCTGCGGTCATGACCAGGTCTGTCAGAAACAGGCTTGATCAAACTTTCTGGTTTTTCCACTATTTTCAAAATGCCTTTTGCGACTTCAATATTCATACGTTCTTCACCAGAAGCGATGTTATAGACATCTCCAGCTCCTCCTTCATGAGCCACAAGGTCTATGGCTGCACAGTTGTCTGTCACATATAGCCAATCTCTAACTTGTCTTCCGTCGCCATAGATGGGTAAAGGTTGGTTGTGGAGGGCGCGCAGTATAAGTTTCGGAATGAGTTTTTCAGGGTATTGGAATGGTCCGTAGTTGTTGGAGCTGCGAGTGACAACCAGTGGAAGCCCGTATGTTTTGTGGAAGGCTAGGGCAATGTGGTCTCCTGAGGCTTTGCTTGCAGAGTAGGGGCTGGATGGGTCTAGAATGTCTGTTTCTTTGAAAGACCCGCCCTTTATGCTGCCGTAGACTTCGTCGGTGGAAATCTGCACAAACCTTTCAACGTCAAATTTTCTTGCGGCGTCTAAAAGAATGTAAGTTCCGTATGCGTCTGTTAAAACAAAGGAACCTGCCTCTACGACACTTCTGTCAACGTGGGTTTCAGCCGCGAAATTCACTATTAAGTCAAATTTTTCCTTCACCAAAGGCTCTACTGTCTTTCTCTCTCGAATATCTCCATGAACAAACCTGTAGCGTGAATCGTCCTTCACATCCTGCAAGTTCTCAAGCCTACCTGCGTAGGTAAGCAAGTCGAAGTTGACGATTTCTATGTCGTCGTAGTTTGATAACGTATGTCTTATGAAGTTGCTGCCGATGAAGCCTGCACCGCCCGTTACTAAGACTTTCATTTTTTCACCCATGTTTAAGCCAGGGTGCAAGCTTCCAGTTGTATGGTATCTTTGTGGTGTTTGGCGGTAATCGGTGTTCGTCTGGTTTCTCATAGTTGTATAGATTAGTGGGTACGTTCATGACGAGGGCTGTTTCTTCGCTTATGGTTTTGAATCCGTGCCAAACTTTGGGTGGCACCTTCACAAGCGTGGGGTTTTTTTCGCCGACGATGAACTCGTTGATTTCTCCTTCGGTTTTTGAGTTTTTTCTGCCGTCATATAAGACGAGTTTAACCATTCCTTTTATGCAGGCCATATTGTCTGTTTGTTTTTTGTGCATGTGCCAAGCCTTCACCACTTGGGGGTAGGCGGCGGTGACGTATGATTGTCCAAATTTTCTGAAGGTTTCCCAGTCGCTTCTGAACACTTCCATTAGCCAGCCTCTTTCATCTGCAATTAGCCGTAGTTGTTGTGTAACTACTCCTTCAATCAGTTCTAGATCCCTCACATAATTATTCTCGAATTTTCACCCACAACAAGTCTATAACCTTTTGGGCTTTTCTGATTTGTAGCTAGCGTGGTGCCCGCTCCTATGAGGCTGTCGGTTATTTTGCCGTTTATTTCTATGCAACAGCCATTCATGATTATCGAGTTTTCTATCTCGCCTCTCTTGATTTTCACGTTGTTTCCGATGCTTGTGTAAGGACCTATGTAGACTTGTTCTCCTATGATTGTATGATTGCCGATTATAACTGGACCTCTTATCAAAGCTCCACGCTTGACAACTGTTTCTTTTCCAATGGCTACTCTTCCTTGAATAGATGGTTTTTCTTCAACTGTGCCTTCTGTTTTCTCTTTAAGATCGTCAAGTACAAGTCGGTTTGCTTCCAGTATGTCTCCAACTGTTCCAGTGTCCTTCCACCATCCTGTTACAAACTTGTAGCCGACTTTGTGTTCAGCGTCTAGCAAGCCTTGCAATGCTTCAGTGATTTCCAGCTCTCCCCTCCAAGAAGGCTTCAAAGCCTTTATCATCTTGAAAATTATGGGTTTGAGGAAATATATGCCTGTGAGTGCGTAGTTGCTAGGCGGTTTTTTCGGCTTTTCTACTAACTTAACCAGTTTTCCATTTTTGTCAAATTCAGCCACTCCAAAGTGCTTGGGATTCTCAACTTCACAAAGAAGCACCATTGCGTCGTCGTTTGAATCCTTAAATTCTTTCACAAACGCCCCAATACTACCTTTCAACAGGTTGTCGCCGAGATACACAACGAATGGGCTGTCGCCGACAAAGTTCTCTGCAAGGCTAATCGCCTGAGCTATTCCGCCAGGTTGTTTTTGATGGATATAAGTTGTTTTTACGTCGAATTCTCTACCGTCCCTATAGTAGCTTTGCACTTTTTCCGGCATAATGTCTCCAACGATAATCGCAATCTCTTCTATACCTGAATCTCTCAGGTCTTCTAGAACGTATTGTGACATCGGCTTGTTTGCCACGGGAATTAACTGTTTCGGCCCAGTATGGGTTAACGGTCTAAGTCTTGTACCGTGCCCCCCATGCAGGATGACTCCTTTCATTTTGTTTTCACCCAACTTTGGTTCATCTCCCTCAAACCTTGTGTAACCCCTAAAAGCTCTGTGTCTATTCTTTTTTTGACTTTATCCACACAGAGAGATGAGTCTTTTGGTCTCTTCGCTATCCACGCCTTTAATTCGCTCATCTTTATTGACCTTACAAGACTTGCGTCGAAGTCAAAGGCTTCAACAACCTTCAACGCAAACCCGTATCGACTTATCCGTTCGCTTCCAGCAGTGTGGTAGATTCCCTCCAGTCCCTTATCGACTATTTCTAGAATAACTTCAGCCAAGTTATCAGCGAAAGTGGGAGAATTATAATGGTCTTCCACAACAGTGAGAGGTTTCTTTTTCTTCAGAGACTTTATGATCCACATTGCAAAATTCGGCTTCTCAGGGTGCACGCCATACAAGACGCTGGTTCTCAAAATCACAAAGCGTTCACAGAGCTTCGCAACGTATTTCTCTCCCATCAACTTCGTCAAGCCATAATAGTTAATGGGGTTTGGCTCATCCTCCTCGGTATATAGCCCCTTTTCACCGTCAAACACATAATCGGTTGAAACATAAACGATTCTTGCATAGGCTTGGCGGCATGCTTCTGCAAGAATCTTTGTCCCCGCTGCATTCACCCTCAACGCATAATCCTTGTTAGTCTCACATTTGTCAACGTTTGTCTTTGCAGCCGTGTGAATCACGACGTCTGGTTTTACTTTGCTGAAAATACGTTTTACCTCGCTTTCATCTGTAATGTTCATTTTCAACGATTTCAGAAACATTGGATGTGTCGTATGTGTTGGATAAACCGCGTATTTTTCTTCAGCTTTGTCAACAATTTTGCTTCCTAACAGTCCACTAGCACCTGTGACAAGAATTTTCTCCATGTCCAGTCCTTCGCAGAAAACAGTTTCTACTGATTAATGCGGCTCTACAAGTTTTAGCTGATGTAGCTGGTTTTGCCTTCCTCGCTCTTACGCATTTTCCTCGCGTAAGTTTCTCTCCGCGTCTCTATCTGCCGCATCTTTTCCAAAATCTCATCCGACTTCGTAATTTCTTTATCCAAGTCATCTAAACTAAAAGTAATTCGCAACATCTTTTGCAAAACAACAAGAATGCTTTTCGCGGCTTTAGGATCTGGAAGATAACCACGGGTTTCTGCCAAAAGACATAGCGCCGGAATGCTTTTGAACTTCGCCATGCCCACAAGTAGGCCAGCTGTTCCAACTATAGGGTTCCCGGGAGGACTAGAAGAGGCATCTGCTTTAAGAGCATTATCCAGCGTTTTAGTATCTGTAGCTGTGGCAATTACCTTAGGTATTTCATCAGCTTCCTTGCGGTAGCCACCAAGAGTAATTATAGTTTCTACCTTGTGTTTCTTAGCGAAGTCTAAGATAGTTTCAGCAATTTCGTACTGTCCCTCGATAGTTTGAGCCTGGCTGTCACCTGTGAAGAGAATGAGATCATTGCCCTTTGGATTTCTCCAGCAGTGAAACTCGCCGCGGAGAAGACGAGTGTTACCTTTCTTGTTTACAATAACATAGTATGGGAAGTGAGGTGAGTGAAGAAGAGCAAATTTTTCGGCTTTTAGCTGCTTAACAAGATAGCGAGTGGCAATTCTGCCCACCATTCCTAGTCCTGGAAGGCCTTCTATGAGAATGGGGTTCTCGGGTCTTATTTGAAGCTTTTCTTTGATTGCCGTTTTCATGAGTGTATACCTTCTTTTTTCAGGGACATGCGGTGTTTGGCGTATTTGTCGTTTGGAGAGAATTTCGCGGGGTGAGGACTGTGGACTTTGCCGTTGCAATAGGGACACGTCTCTCTGTTTAAAGTGTAACAGCTGCATTTTTCACATTTTCTGAGAAGCCAAACCATGTTATTTTTCCCTTTTGAAACTACCCTCTCCATCTGCTTTTGTGATGATTTTTATGGCTGTTTCTGAGGCTTTCTGAAGTATGGTTTCGGCTTGCTTATAGTCTTCGGCTTCTACTTTCAGCCGGTATTTTGGGGCTGCGATTGTGTAAATGTGAATTTTTGCGGTGTCCGGTGTTTGGGTTTTTTGGGCTGCGTGCAGGGCTTTTTTGATTATGTTGACACCGTCGGGTCTGGTGCTGGTGAGCTGGAGAACTCCCTTTATTTCGACTTGTGGGGGCCGGATTCTTTCTTGAGCTAGCTCAGCTAATGTCTGGGCGATGTCAGAGGGGACGCTGATTTTTGTTAGCGCTTCGAGACCTTGGCGGCTTGCTTCTTCAAAGGCGGTATAGACATCGCCGTAGGTTTCTTCCATAGGTATAGCTGCTTTCTCTATGATTTCTTTGAGCGGTTTGCCGAGTTTTTCGGCCGTGATGCGGAGGAAGGTTTCGGCTTTGCGTTCGTGTTTGAAGGTGTAGATTTTATCTATGCGTTCGCGTTTGTTGACTCGTTTGCGGGAGAGATCTATGTGTGTTTTGTTTGGGTTGACGCGGAGGACTTTGAGGACGAGTTTTTGGCCTTCGCGGACGTGGTTGCGTATGTTGCGGACCCAGCTTGTGCTTATTTCGCTTCGGTGGAGGAGTCCTTCTTTGTTGTCGTATTCTTCGAGGGTGACGTAGGCGCCGTAGTCGGTGACTTTTTTGACTGTGGCGAGGACGAGTTCGCCTCTTTCTGGCCATTCGGGTTTTTGGAGGGAGGGCATTGTTGCGGCTGCCTCACTCCATTATGGCTATGATTTCGCCGTTGATTTTCGCTTTGCCTCCTGTTGGGGTGGCAAGGGTGGTTTTGCATATTTTGCATTTTACGGTGTTTGTTGGGTTGCTGTAGATGAGTTGTTCGTTGCCGCAGTCGGGGCAGCGTACGCGGATGAAGTAGGATTTGGGATTGGGGATGAGGGTCTCCCAGTCGGTGCTCACGGTTTAGGCTCGACCTCCGATTGTTAGTTTTCTTAGGCGCATGCCCTCTTTTTGGATGATGAAGCCGCATTTTTTGCACTTAAGCTTGAGAACTTGCTTTTTTGTGGTTTTGGCGAATTTTTTCTGAAGAGGCCATCCTTGACCGCCGTATCCGTGTTTTTCTCTTTCGTGGCGGCGGGCGCCGACGGCTAGGGCACGGCGTTTTCCAGCCTTGTAGAGGCTTACAGAGTGTTCTGTGTGAGTTTTACATTTTGGGCAGTATGTGTTAATTGTTTTGGGGACGTTCATGATTTGCACGCACGGTGCTTGTTGCGTTTAGGTTAGACAAAAACCAACCATATAAACATTTAACAATCTAGCTTTACGTGGTTAGGTATGTGTGACCACTAAAAATAAAAGCATAACGCTCCAAGTAGTTTTGCCAATCAATGGTTAAATATTCGCGCGCATTGTCGTTCTATGCATTGTCTGCCTTCTCGCTTTTCTCTTAGTATTAGCTCTTTCAGGGTCCTCGCAAGGAGGGTTAAGTGAAAATGACTCTCACTGTCATACGTCTCTGAGCGCTCCTTGCGTCGCCTACGGATTTCTATCTTCATGGCCTTCGAAGGAAGGATTGTATGCTCTATTCTCTTTTCTGCGGTTTGCCTGCTGTTATTGTTTTGCACAAGAAGGATAGATGATGAACCATGAGAAGTTGAAGTTCGACATCATTCATAGGAGGTTAAGTAGCGGTGGCAAATAACATGAGTCTCAAGTCGAGCGTACGCACTAATATTAAAAGGATAAATAAACATTATACAATTCATAAGTCCATGAAAAAAGATAACGGAGAAAAACAGAGTACGTCCAAACTCTTCAAAATGGCGGTTTGCATCGTAGATGACCCCGATAAAATCCGACTACTCGCCGACTTTACGCGCGCGGAAATTCTACATTGTTGTACGAGCATCCCATGACAGATGCTCAACTCTCCAAAGAACTCGGTCTGACAAGAGCCGCGGTCGGCTACCACCTCAATCTGTTGATGAAGGCTCAACTCATCTACTTACAAAAGGTTGAGCCCAAAGAACATGGCATCCTACAGAAATTCTACTGCCCGGTAGCAACCTTCTTCATAGTAAACTACGATCGCATACCAAAGGATGTTAAGAGATTCTTCATACAGACGCAGATTGTGTATCTAAGAAAAATCTTTATCGTTTTCCAGTTGCACCACTGCTTCTTTGGCGTCTCACCGACGACCCTCGAAAAATTAGCTCTGACTATGGTAAAGCAACTCGAGAGCACTGAACGAAAACACGCAAAAGAGAGACCTGTAGAAACGCTGAAACACTAAAAGTAAAGATATACGCCGAAGCCCTCAAGAGCCTCACGAAACAAAACAAGTGACACACCTTGTTAAAGGAGCCCAAAGAACTTAAACTGTAGAGACTGAAGAGAAATGTGCATATAAAAATAATCCCGTTTGGGGCTTATCTACCCGATATATCGCACGCCAACTCACTATTAATATTCGAGATCTATTTGGTGCCTATTTGAAACCAAATAGTGTCAAAACTAAGCGTCCAAGTAAGTTTCCGCCTTTATAACCTTTCATGGTAAAACGAAGGTTTACAAAAAAGAAAGCGCACGAAGCGCGCCGCCCGGGTATGAGTAGACCAGCGCGCGCATATAAATTCTAAGAAATGAGCATTCTGGAAAGCATGGAATGATGGATTCATAGATATCGATATATTCTTAGTTACCACTACGTTACGCTAAGCATAAGATTTTGGAGACCGTGACCAGAAATGAAGCGTGGATCTACACTTCAGAAAAAAAGGTTCCTGGCTGTGAACACCATCTTCGCCATTACTGCTATAGCCATAGAATGGACGGGAATCTCACTAAATATGTACGTTTACGCTGACAACTTCTTCAATATCTTCAATGTGCCCATGATCATCATCGCTTCTTGGATTGCAATAGGTCACACATCATGGGTTGTTTACAAGAAATTCGGTTGGGTTGCTGGGCTTTTGACAGGTATAATCATCGACTTACCCCTCGAATTCTTAGCCTTTCACCTAGGATGGTGGACATGGATTCCCAGCTGGTCCCCTGCAATATTCTTCAATGCTCCTGTTGCAAACTTCGCAGTATACCTGAGTGTGAGTTTAGGGAGCATTATAATTTACAAATACACAATGAAGTCAAAATTGTAACAATAATACGCGCGCAAAGGCTTTATGAAAATAGTGATTTTGATTGAATAATGGAGTTGATAAGAATGGCATTTAAAGTTGTTTTTCTGGCTCATACTCTTGATGCTGATCCAGAGAAAAATAGATGTTTTGTCGAGGTCATGCACTTAGATTATAAAAGCCATTCTTTCAACACTTAGAGAGGGCCTAAGAGACACACACTCAAGCCCCGCATTCATATTTAGTTCCTAATGGAGCAGTCTACTCCTAGCGCCAAACACACACTCTTAAAAGCCACAAATACAGACTACAAACAACAGGAGCGCACCAACAAACCATGTGCATCTTAGGCAAAAACAAACTCCAAAACCTCATACAACAATACCACATAATCTATCCCTACGACCACAGCCTCCTCGATGGCGACAGCTACGTCCTAACAGTCAAAGAAGAAACCACCCTAAACTACCTAGAACACCAAAACATCACAAGCCACGAAATAATCTTCACGCCACCCAACCTCGTCGCCCACCTAACAGCCAAAAGCAAATATGGACGCATGGGACTAAGCTTCCTCAACGCCGCAAAAGTCCACAGCGGCTTCATAGGCAGACTAGCACTAGAAATCGTAAACCTCAGCAACGACCGCCGTTCCATCACAATAAAACGAGGCGACCCCTTCATGCACATCGAATTCATAACCCGCCAAGGCACCCCATCCCCCTACACAGGACAATACCAATTCCAATACCTCACAGAAGAAGAAATACAAATGTACATCCCCATCCTAAAAAAAGTCTTCCCAAACTACGAAGAACTAACAAAAAAATGGTTCAAAAACACGCCAACAACCCCATAACCTAACTTGACGCAAAAATCCATATTTTCAATTCATAACTGACATAACAAACTATCACAACAAACGCTTTAAATATTACCAAAATCGCTATGCAGAGGGGAAAACAGCAGTGAAAGCCAAAAACTACCGAGAAGTAAAAGGTCAACCTTGCACAAGAAAAGAATATACCAAAAGCTCACCCCCATCAAAAATCACCAAATTCACCATGGGCGACACAGAAACAAAATTCCCAATCAAAGCTAAACTAATCGCCCTAGAAAACGCGCAAGTCCGCCACAACGCTCTAGAAGCTGCAAGAATAGCCTCAAACCGCCACTTATCAACAAAACTTGGAAGCAACTACTTCCTGCGAATCATGCCTTATCCACATGCAATCCTCAGAGAAAACAAAATGATATTCGGCGCCCACGCAGACAGACTGCAAGACGGTATGCGCCGAGCCTTCGGAAAACCCATAGCAACAGCAGCACGAGTGAAAACCAACCAGCCTATAATAGTAATAGGCGTAAACGAGGACTCCATAGAAACCGCAAAACAAGCCTTAAAACGCAGCAAAGCAAAACTCCCAATGCCCTGCCGCGTAACAATAGAAAAAACAGGGGACTAACAACTATGAGCACATCAAGAGAAGAAAAACTCGTACTGTGGTTCGAAGAACTAACAAAAAACGACATTCCAACAGTCGGCGGCAAAAACGCAAACCTAGGGGAAATGACACAAGCAAAAATTCCTGTTCCACCAGGGTTCGCAATAACAGCTCAAGCATACCAGAGGTTCATTACCGAAACAAACATTGCTCGAGGAATTTACCAAATCATTAAAGAAACCGTTATTGACACTGACGACCCTAAACAATATGCAGAAGCCTCCAATAAAATCAGAAAACTCATCGAAGCAGCTGGAATGCCTAAAGAAATAGAGGAAGCAATCAGAGATGCTTATCAGAAACTAAGCGATAGAACAAACTCCACAAACCTCTCTGTGGCTGTTCGCTCTAGCGCAACTGCTGAAGATTTGCCAGATGCTTCTTTTGCTGGACAACAAGAAACATACCTCAACGTAAAAGAGCCTGACGAACTGATTGAGAAAACGATTAAATGTTGGTCAAGCCTTTTCACCACAAGGGCTATTTTTTATCGAACTAAAAAAGGGTTCAAACATGAACAAGTCCTAATAAGTGTAGGTGTTCAAAAAATGGTGGACGCCCGCTCAGCAGGCGTTATATTCACGATAAACCCAGTGACTGGCGATCGAAACCAAATAATCATCGAAGGTACTTGGGGCCTCGGTGAAGCAGTTGTCTCAGGCGCGGAAACCCCTGATCATTTTGTAGTAGACAAACAAACATTTGAAATAATTGAACAAAGGATAGCTAAGAAAACAGTGGAGTATATTCGCAACCCAGAAACCGGAAAAACAGAGCATGCTGAGGTGTCTTTAGAGAGACAGAAAAAGCCATGCATTACAGACGAGGAAACTAGAAGGCTGGCTCAACTAGGCAGTCAAATCGACCAGCATTATGGCAAGCCTCAAGACATCGAATGGGCTATAGACCGTAATATACCGTTTCCTGAGAATGTTTTCATTGTACAGTCGAGACCGGAAACCGTTTGGAGCGTAGAAGAGAAAGAAACGGGAATCGAAGCAATTGGAACCCCAAAACAGCTCTCAGAAATGGAAGTTGTAGCCAGAGGTATTGCAGCGGGCAGGAGGGATATAGGGTTTGGTGTGGCAAAGGTTGTTTTCACACCTGAAGACGCTTCAAGGCTGATTAAAAAAGGAGACATACTTGTTGCAACTATGACGAACCCTGATTTTGTGCCTTTCATGAAACTTGCCAGCGCTATAGTAACAGATAAAGGCGGCGTTACGGCTCACGCAGCGATTGTAAGCCGTGAGCTAGGTATACCGTGCATCGTAGGTGCGGAGACAGCGACCAAAACGATGGTAACAGGCAGGGAATATACTGTTGACGCTCGAAGCGGCGTAGTTTATGAAGGCATATTAGAGAGGCTTGAAGAAACTGCAGCTCCAATAGTCAGCATGGATTATGCTTCTGTGGTCCAGTCTGCACCCGTAACTGCCACAAAGATTTACATGAACCTTGGAGTCCCAGAAAAAATCGATGCATACAAAGATTTGCCTTTTGACGGCATAGGGCTTATGCGTATTGAGTTCATTGTTAGCGACATCGGTGAACATCCACTCTACTTGCTTGAAAAAGGTGAAGGAGATAAATTTGTTAACAAGCTGGCGAAAGGCATAGCCAGAGTTGCAAGTGCAATTCAGCCCCGACCAGTGGTTGTTAGGTTTAGCGACTTCAAAACAAATGAATATCGAGATTTGAAAGGTGGCAAAGAATACGAAATTGAGGAAGCCAATCCAATGCTTGGTTGGCGAGGAGCAAGCCGCTACATAAGCCAGTGGTACGAGAAAGCCTTCAGATTAGAGTGCCAAGCCATTCGCAAATGCCGTGAAGAGTGGAGGCTTAAGAACGTCTGGGTCATGCTTCCCGTAATAAGAACTTTGTGGGAAGCCAAGAAGTGCCTCGGAATCATGAAAGAGGAAGGGTTGGAGAGTTCTAGAGACTTTCAAGTATGGTTCATGGCTGAGACCCCGTCAATAGCGATAATGGCAGACGAGTTCTCAAAGCTCTGCAATGGCTTTTCCATAGGCTCAAACGACATGACCCAAGGCATCTTAATGATAGATCGAGATTCTGAGAGACTTGGACAAATGGGTTATTTCGATGAACGAGACCCAGCAATCAAACGCATAATTGCACATTTGATCAAGGTAGCCCACGAGAACGGAGTTACAGTTTCAATTTGCGGCGAAGGCCCCTCAAATCTGCCAGACTTTACTGAATTCCTAGTTCGCTGCGGTATAGACAGCATTTCCGTTAACAACGACGCTGTAATAAGCACCAGAAAATTGGTTGCAAGTGTTGAACAGAAAATCCTATTAGAGCAGTCGATAAAGAGCCGAGAACAATGGCAAGAAAAACAAAAACAAAAAGCTTCACGTGACCTTGAATGGCCCCTTAGCTGAGATTTTCTGTCTCTTCCCTTTTCAAAGGTTATTTCCTTCTAAAGAGAAAGCACAAATGCCATCCTCAACATTTGACCTAGAAGAAAAACGACTAGAAAGGGAAGTTCGAAAAAGAAGAGCCAAACTAGTTCTTATACAACTTCCTGAAGGGTTGAAGCCTCATGGTCCAAGACTAGCTGCCATAGTTGAAAGAGCTGGCGCTCTCGCAATTGTCTCCGCAGACCCTTGCTATGGCGCTTGTGACTTGGCAATAGTTGAAGCAGAGAGGTTAGGCGCAGACCTCATCGTTCACTACGGTCACAGTGCGATGCTAAAACAAGCCGCAGTTTCAACACTTTACATCGAAGCAAAAGCAAAAAGCTCCGTCAAAAACGCTGTAAAAAAGACAGTTCCTTATCTTGAACAGTGGAAAAAAATAGGCTTAGTAACAACCATTCAGCACGTGTACAAACTTAATGAAGCGAAAAACGTGCTTTTGGAAGCAGGCAAAGCCGTCGCAGTTGGAGATGCAGGACGGTTGAAGTATGCAGGACAAGTTCTCGGCTGCGATTATAGCAACGCAAAAGCAGTTTCAAAGGAAGTAGAAGCTTTTCTCTTTGTTGGCGGCGGCAAATTTCACGCATTAGGTGTAGCTCTAGCTACAGCAAAACCTACAATAGTAGCAGACCCCTACGAAAAGAGAGCCTTCTCAATAGAGGATGAAACTGCAAGAATGCTGAAAAGACGGTGGGCAACCATCCATGAAGCCAAGCAAGCTGAGAAAATCGCCATACTAATAGGGTTAAAAGCTGGACAGAAAAGACTCGACCAAGCCTTAAAAATGAAAAAACTAGTGGAGGACGCTGGCAAAAAAGCGACGTTTTTAGCTTTGAAGGAAATTACTCCAGAAGCCCTAATGCAGTTTCCAACAGTAGACGCTTTCATAAACACAGCATGTCCCAGACTGTCCATAGATGACGCTAAAAAATTCCGCAAACCCTTACTTACACCCAAAGAGATGTTCGTTGTCCTAGGCGAGTTACAATGGGAAGAACTATGCAAAAAAGGCTGGTTCGAAAGCTAGACTTAGAAATTGCACTTTCAAAAGTCGAACGGCACCCGTCTCCAAAAGCCTATCTGGAACAATACACAATAACTCCAGAAGCCGCCGCAGAAATACTATACCTAGCCGCATACACATATAACCACATAATAGACAAAACCATAGCAGATTTGGGCTGCGGAACAGGAAGACTCGCCATAGGTAGCGCCCTTCTGGGAGCAAAAGAAACAGTCGGCGTGGACATAGACAAAGTCGCCACAAAAACAGCATCGAAAAACGCTGAAAAACTAAACATAAAAGAGAAGACCCAGTGGATAACCGCCGATGTCACTACAATCCGAGGAACATTCGACACAATATTGCAAAATCCCCCATTTGGAGTGCAAAAGAGAAAAGCTGATCGAAAATTCCTAGAAAAAGCTCTAGAAATAGGCAAGCACATTTATTCGCTACACAAAAGCACAAGAGAAAATCAAAAATTCGCCAAAGGGCTAAAAAAGCGTGAACCCCGATTTATACCAGTTTCCCCATCTCCATTTTTAAAAAGGCTTATTGAAAGACATAGTGGAAAAATTAAGGCTGCATACGCTATACCAATGACCATTCCGCACATGTTCGATTTTCATAGAAAAAATAGACATCACTTTCTCGTTGATCTATACGTAATAGAGAAAGAAGAAACTTAACCTTAATCATGAATCTTTCTCATTTCTCAAGTTGATAGAGGTATTGAATGTTTTTCCATCAATATATTTTATAAATTTCATGAAAAAATCTACACTTAAAACCCCAAAATAGCTTCTGAATAAGTCTAACCATTCCTTAAGCGACATGTGCCAAATGTGAGATTTGTCTCCGTACATGTCGTTTAAATCTGTTGTAGGAACAGAAACAACCACTAAGCCCTTAGACTTGGTAACTCTCTTTATTTCGTTCAAAGCCAAATTCAGATTTGAGCAATGTTCCAAAGTTTCAAAAGCCGTTGTAATATCGAACAATTTTGATCTGAATGGTAGAAAAAACGCGTCAGCCCTAACAATGCTTAAGCGGCGGTTCATTTTCTTAGCTTTTTTAGTTGCCTATGCCGAAATGTCGCATCCCGCTGATTTTAGTCCTACCGACCGAAACCTGCTTACAGAATGACCCAGCGCGCATCCAACATCTCATACTCTTCCATTGCCATTATATTTCTTTATTAGCGATTCAATCCTTCGAAACCTAAACCACGCATTCACTCGATAAAAAATGGGAGCATAACCAAATAGAATAGGACTACGATCACCAACAAAGTATTCTTCTTCGTACACTGTTTTAATCAATCTCCTTGAGAGTGTCATGGTAGCGTGATTTCTTATTGAAGTCTTCATAGTGTCGCATAATAATTTAGCAATTACTCCTCAATCAAAAGGTTTATTGAGGAGCACGGTGGAAAAGTAACGAGCATTCCAGCTTAAAGATAACTATTTGAAACCCTTTAAGTTGCACACAAAAACAAAGGAGAGAAAAATAATATGAGTGAACCTCGTTCAAAACGACAGAGCGGACAGTTCGTTGTTCCAGGAGACCGTTTAGGAGTAATTGAGGAATTCACGCCAGGTCAAGGCACCTACGTAGAGCAAGGAAGAATCTACGCCAAGGTTAGTGGACGCACGCTTCTAGATTTACAAAACAAAACAGTTTCAATTTACCCGCTAGTTCGTGAAGTAAGAATACCAAAAGTTGGAAGCATTGTAACTGGTCAAGTTTCAAACCTTCAAAACAAAACCGCGATTGTACGGATATTCAAAATAGGAAAAGAACATTTGTCCGGCGTTTTCTCGGGGTTGCTTTACATTTCAGACATAAGCACATCTTACGTTGACTCAATCCACGACGCGTGTAAACCAGGAGACATAATCCGTACAAAGGTGATAAGCGAAAAAAACCGAGTTTACCATCTCTCAACAACTGACAAAAACCTTGGCGTTTTATACGCCTTCTGTTCGCGATGTGGACATATGCTACAGCAAAAGCGTTATAGAATGGTTTGTCCCAACTGTGGAAAAATTGAAAAGCGCCGAATTGCGGTAGATTACGATAAAGCAGTCTTTTAGAAAGAGGGAGAATGACGATGAAAGTCAAGATTTTGAAAAAGACGAAAAATGAGTTGAAGATAGAAATTGATGGAGAGGGCCACACGTTTTGTAACGTTGTTCAAAAAGCACTGCTTAAAAATAAAAAAGTGGATCTGGCTGGCTACAACATTCCGCATCCTCTCACTGCAAATCCTGTGGTTTATCTTCGCACAAAAACACAGAGCAAACCAGAAATTGTGCTTCGGAACGCTGTGAAAGAGGTGCAGAAGGACACTGAAGCGTTTAGAGTAGCGTTTGACAAAGCTTTAAAAGAATGGCAAAGTTAGCAAAGTCAGGGTTATAAGTCAAGTTTTTTCTTTGCGTCAGAAAGAAGAGAACCGAACGCTTCAGCAACGTCTTTATAATTTGTCAACGTGTTTACGCTTTCTGTGATTGTTGTTAAGCCTAGTAACCAGACGTAGACTAGTAATGCTTCTGCAGCGTCTGCTTGTTTATGGCGGTCTACTCTTGAAGGCATGAGTTCTCTTAGTTCTGCTTGTTTTAGGGCTTTAGAAAGCATGTGGCTGTTGGCTTTTGCTCCAGTTGGTTTTCCAGTTTTTATAGAAAGATAGATGGAGTAGACTAGGTTGGTGTAGGCGTCACCGAGGGTTGCGAGGTTGTGGTCGGTAAGGATTTCTTGTATAGTTTTGTAGGAGGTTGCGATGGGAAAACGTTTGTTTTTTCTTTGATTTGGCATATTGCTCATCAACTGTTTGTAAAGCAACTTTAAATAATAACGCTTATTCTTTGGCTGTTGCGAAGAGTAAGAGAGGGTGCTGCGAGTGAGGAATGCAAAATTTCGTTCTGTGAAGCCTGAGATTAGGGTTGTGGGCGTTGATGATGGTTTTTTTGTTCCTCATACGTGGGGGAAATGTGATGTTGTCGGGATTGTTTTTAGAGGTGGATATTGGCTTGATGGGGTCATGCGAACGCAGGTTGAGGTTGATGGCATGGATGCAACTGAGAAGATTGCAAGTATGATAATGAGTTCGCCGCATTATGGGCAGTTGAGGGTGATTATGTTAGACGGGGTAACTTTTGCGGGATTTAATGTTGTTGATACGTTAAGGCTTTTTGAGAAGACTGGTTTGCCTGTTATTGCGGTTACACGGGAGAAGCCTGATCTCGATGACATCCGGAGGGCGCTAGGGAATTTACCGTTTGCAGAGGAAAGATGGAAGGCAATTAAAAATGCGGATAGAATTATTAGAGTATCTACTAGGAAAAAGGAGGAGGCAGTTTTTATGCAAGTGACGGGGTTTGGGGCTGATGTTGCAAAGAGAATTGTGAAGAGTACTGCTACTCGAAGTAACATTCCTGAGGCATTGCGGGTGGCGCATTTGATTGCTTCTGGGTTGACTGGACCGTTGCAGGAGTAGTGGGAATCTTTATTTGGGCTGGAAAAGATTTTTAAGAGTCGGTTGTGAGGGGAAAGAGACGGATATGGTGAAGAGGTCTTGGAGTTTTGTGTGAAGTGCGGGAAGAGGCTTGTGCCTAAAAAGCAAGAAAGTGATAAGGATGTGGTTTGGGTTTGTCCGAAGTGTGGTTTTAAGAAGAAGAGGGAGGGTGGGGGAAAGACTTTTGTTCCTTTTGTTACGAAGGAGTCGAAGCCTTTTCAGGAGTCTATTGCTGTGATTGGTAAGGAGGCGCAGAAGTTGCGGACTTTGCCTACTATGAGGGTGGAGTGTCCTAAGTGTGGGAATAATTTGGCTTTTGTTTGGCAGGTACAGACGCGGGGGAGTGATGAGTCGTCGACGCAGTTTTTTAGGTGTACTGAGTGTGGCTTTACGTTTAGGGAGTATACATAGCGTTTAGGGTTTAGAGCGTGTGTTTTGCGCAGTGGAGGGACTATTCTATTAGGAGGTAGTGGATAGAGTGTTCTATTAGGTTTCTAATATGGGGTGGTTGGTTGGTTTGTGGTTGGTGGATGGGTTTTTAGTGTGGTTTGATTATAGTTTGGGTTGTTTTTGGTTTGAGGGAGGTGAGGGTCTGTGATTAGGAGGATTAATCATGTTGCTTTTGCTGTTTCTGATTTGAAGGAGACGGCTAGGTTTTATGAGGAGGTGCTGGGATTGAGGAAGACTGGGGAATGGGCGAATTATGTGATTTTTGATGTGGGTGGCGTGGAGTTGGCTTTTGGTCCCGGAGGCAAGAAAGGTGGCAAAGGAGTAAGTAAGGAGGGTGTTCCGGACATTTTTATGCTTGTTGACGACGTGGATGGGGTTTATGAGAGGTTGAGGGCGAAGGGTGTACGGTTTGTTAGTGAGCCGAAAGATCAGTATTGGGGTGGCAGGACGGCAGCTTTTCTTGATCCAGATGAGAACAAGTTTATTCTAGTGCAAAGAAAAGAAGAGTAAAACGGAACAAGTTTTACGCATAAACAAATGGTGGCAAGGCACAGTAATACCGCATCCTATTAGTGACAAAATAGACAGTAGACTGATCTAAGCACGAATTTTCCTACTTGACAAGCGAGACAAACTCGCAGCCGTATAACCTTCTGATTTCTCATCATTTGAATAATGCTTGAAAACAACAAGATAATTATCCCTAGATAAAAACTTGGAGCAATATGCTTTTATTTGGCTGTTTTACACATACCTAACCACTAGACAAGGTGTGATATTTACATTGTTTAAGGTTAAAATGACCGACGCCAAACTCCTGCGAGACATGTTCCAAGCCATAGCCATCCTCGTAGACGAAGCCACCTTCAACCTCACACCAGAAAACATCCAACTCCGCGCCATGGATCCCTCAAGAGTAGCCATGATAGACTTCCACTGGCCAAAAACAATCTTCGACGAATACCAATGCGACCAACCCCAAAAAATGTGCATAAACATAACTGAACTCCTCAAACTCCTACGTAGAACTGCAAAAGACGAAACCATCGAACTGAGCCTAAACCCCGAAACCGCCCGACTACAAATCAGCATCACCGGACGCTACACCCGTACCTTCAACATGCCCACTCTTGAACCCCAAGAAGCAGAAGTCCCAATCCCAAAAATAACCTTCAAAACCACCGCCAAAACTACAACAGACGGCTTACGCCAAGCCATCGAAGACGCCCAACTCGTAAGCGACCACGTCCGCATCGAAGCAGATGTTGAGAAGCTAACCCTCCAAGCCACAGGAGACCTCATGGGCGCTACCATAACACTCCAAAAAGGAAGCGACGCACTCCTAGACCTCCAAACCCAAGAACCAGCCAAAGCAACCTACAGCCTCAGCTATCTCGCCGAAATAATCAAAGCCGCCTCAGCCACAAGCGAAATCGCCGCACTCCAATTCGCTAACGACATGCCTATACAAATTGACTTCCAACAGCCAAAAGAAGGAAAACTCACGTTCTACCTAGCCCCACGCATAGAAGTAGAATAGGCGCATGTCCCTCACAAAAGACGACCTAGCTAAATATCCCTTTCTTCCCCAAGCAGCAAACGACATCAAACAACTAGACTTAACAATACAAGAACTAACAGAAACACCAGCAGTCATAAAACATGCTGAACAACGCATAACCGCATCTTTTGAGGATATCCCACCACACCGACTAAAAAACCGCGACATAGAAACCGCCTCATTCCCCGTAGCAATAATGATGGTAGCAGCCATCAATGACAAATACCTCAAAAAAAGATATGCTCTCCACGAAGCCAAAAAAATCTACGAACACCTAAAACAAGAAAAACCACAAAAAATCCTCCAAATAGCAAAATACTTCAAATGGAAACTCTCCCAAACACAAACCAAAATCCCCCAAAACTTCAAGCTCCACTTCACACATTACCTGCCAAACACTACAACCCTTCAACAGCCAGAATGGAAACTCATAAACAGACAACTCGACAAAGGCGAAATCTACCTAACCCAACGCGAAGCCTGCCGCCTCCTTCAAGAAGAAATACGAAAATATATAGAGTCAAAGCTTGACACAAAAGTCAGCTCATTGCCCCCAGAAGTCAAAGCTGCAGTTGAGAAACTTAAAAACACGTTCACAGCCCGCAAAGGAGCAATCAAAATAGAAGAATATCCAAAGACAGTAGACTTCGAAGCCTTCCCGCCATGCATAAAAGCACTCTACAACTCCATATCCAGTGGCCACCACCTCTCCCACATAGGCCGCTTTACTCTAACCACGTTCCTAGTAAATATCGGTATGACCGCTGAAAACATCGTAGACCTCTTTCGAACGCTTTCCGACTTCAACGAGCGCCTTACACGATACCAAGTTGAACATATTGCAGGTCAAAGGGGGTCCAGAACAAAATACAGACCCCCAAAATGCTCTACACTTCAAACTCATGGCGTATGCATCAACTCTGATGAAGACTGCAGAAAAGCGTGGAGCCCAGTAGTATGCTATAAGAGAAAACTAAGGAAAAACGTTTAGTTAGGAAAGTAAAACGTGGTTCGCCCAGATTGTGTGTGCGCAACTATTATAAACAAACATATATAACAACACTAACCATTAAAAAGCTTCATTAAGAAAGTTCGTTTCCCAGAAATAGGTGAAAGAAGTGAGCCAAATAGCACTGCCCCCTAGCATAAAGGAGCGAGGTTCTTGCGAGTTGTCTTCAATAGATAAAGCATCAAAGAAAAAACCGTCTGTCGCTATTATGCTCCCTACATATTGTGAAGCAGGCAACATTGAAAGCCTCATAAGGGAAATCAAAAGCTTGAAACCGGATTCTTTAATCGTCGTAATAGACGATTCTAGTCATGATGGGACAGCAAGCATTGTAGAGGAACTAAAGAAGGAATATGAAAATATTCTAGTTTTTACAAGACCTGCCAAACTTGGGTTGGGAACTGCCATTACAGATGGGTTCAAGGTAATCTTATCTTTGAAGAACCCGCCTTATTATATTATTACAATGGACGCAGATTACTCTCATAATCCGCAAGCCATACCGAAGCTACTTGCAACCGCTGAGAAAGGCTATGACTTGGTTATTGGAAGCAGATATAAAGAAGGTAGTAGAATTGTCGGGTGGCACATTCTGCGGAGGCTAATTAGTCGGGTGGCGAATTTCATTGCTGCTACGATGGTTGGAATGAGGATACGTGATTGTACAAGTGGTTTCAGATGCTACTCTAAGAATTACGTAAAAAATGTGATTGGTCATCTTCACAGTCAAACATATGAGATACAAATCGAAACAGTCAAACAAGCGTGGACCCGAGGTTTCAAAGTCATAGAAATACCGATAGTATTTGAAAATAGGAAGAAGGGTAAGTCAAAGCTTACGAAAGCGGAATTTCAAGGATTCTTATCGTACATTACCAAAACAAAATTAGGCGTGTGTACATCTAGAGAAAAAAAGTCAGAATCTCTGTGATATTATCATAAATCTTTGATTTATTAGAGTCTTTGAAACTCTGAAATAGTAACGCTTGTGCATATTCGATTTCTCATCTTTGCTATTGTACAGCCCCTCGTTTTAGCCAACGCAAAACATCTCTTCCCCATAAAAGTACTTCGGGCAGAAATTGTCGTGGAGATGACCTTGCAGGATCTACATATGGTTCATTAATAAACGTCTCTAAAGGTTTCAGCGCATTTTCTATGTCTAGAGTTTTCTGATAAATCTCTTTCATGTTTTTCTTTGCCTTCGTTATCTTTTGAAATCCCTGTTTGTCCATTAGCTTCTGCAATACTGTCGAGAGGCTTACAGGGTCACTTCCGAGATACTTGAACCCGCCACCATTGTTAATAACCATCTCAGAATGTTCATCCCTTGCGGGTGTTATTATTGGAAGATTTGCCCAAACATAGTCCATTATTCTTGTTCTTACGCTTAGCTCATCTTCTACTGTGTTGCAAGGGATATTAACGGCAACATCGGATTGAAGATAGTAATTCCCTCGCTCCTTAAAAGGCACTATACCAGTGAAGACCAAGTTATTTTTCAAGAGCGAATTATAACCCATCCTCAAGATTAGCTTTTCAAAATGCTTGTTTCTCGGATTGCCTCCAAAAAAAACACATTTAAAATTTTTCCGACCTTTTTTGACCAAAGTATTGAGGGCTCTGAACAAAGTTTGATAGTCATACCATGGCAAGAAAGCCCCGGCTATTAATATCACCAGCTCACCTCTTTGTTTATCTATGACCATTTTTCGTGATACTGGAGGAACTGAAGGGGGAGTCATAGGGATATGGTGGATAAGAGAAGCGGAGAGTTTTCGTTTGAGACTGCAGAGTCTCTTAGAACTAACAAGGAGTCCGATCAAGTAATATCTTTCCCTTGAACCCGCGGTCATTAAGAAATCTCCAATCCAAAAAGACTTCATCTTCAAGCGAAGAAAGTCAGTTGGGACAGTTCCGAAAGATGTCAATTGTTCTAAAAGCGTGGCACCCACATAATCCACAATAGTTGGAATTTTCTGTGTTACTCGCGCTATAAATGGTGTTGCTGACCAAGGGAGATATAGAGTGTCTGGCCTCTCGTCAGACACAGCCTTTGCAACTTTTTTAGGTTTATGTGATATGCATTTAATTAAGTAGTTGTCCTCAGATACAGTAAACTCCTTTTCTATGTTTTTATGATAACTTTCGTAGAGACTCAGAATAACAATTTCGTGTTTATTGGAAAATCTTTGAAAGAGATTCCATGCTCTATAACCAGGCCCATCAGTAATATTATCGCCATGAGGAAAAGGAGAAGATGAAATAAGCACGATCTTTCTTTTTGGCACTATTTTTCACCCAAGACCAAATGCAAACGCCAACAACCACTTTCAAGGATGCAAGCATGGTTTAAATGTCGGCGATTATTTATTTTATCTCCTTGATGAGTTGATATAGCCATGTAATGAGAACCGAGATGTTGATCAGGGTTAGACATAGTATCCCCACATTTCCCACAAAAGAAAAGCTTCCAAAGATATTTAAAACGTTTGAAGGAGTCCATTGTTCTGAAAGAGCTGAGAATAGGTTAATGGAAAAAGTAACTAGCAAAAGTATAGAGAACTTTTTGATATAGGCTGCACTGCCGTAAGCAAGAGGAAGAAAAGATAAAGCAAGATACATGTAACGCTCGTGCATTCTTGTAGGAATCATGTAAAACACAAACAAGAGCAAGCCGAATTTTCCCATTATGCCTTGACTATTTGTGTCTTTCAGAAGACTGTAAAGAATGAGAATATAGAGAACCGCGAACAACAAAATACCAAGTTGATAATAGCTGAGAAAGAGAAACTGGTTTGGTTTGTTGTCTGACACAGTTGCCAAAGCACTAATTCCTGGTGGAACTCTATCTATCACCAAATTGATGAGTGGCCATATATTTAATGCAAAAACAGTAGTCTTGGTGATCTCCGAAGATGCGGGAGTAAATGCTCCGCGGCTGGAAAAAAGACCAAAGCCAAATTGCCACAAAACAAAATTCAAGGAATATCCGCTCAGTAAGAAAGGCGCCCAAACAATTATCGTAGTAAGGCTAAATATTCCTATGCCCACCAAGGTGCGGAAAAAACCCCACTTTTTTATGCTCACTAAAAGAACCGCTGGGACAAATGGAAGAGCAGTTGATTTTGTTGCTACAGCTAAAGCTGCAGACATCCAACCTAATTCGACGTGTTTTGTTACGACAAACCAAACAGCTAACACCATGAATAGTGCAATGACAGACTCGTATTGTCCCCATACACTAGAATTGACGACGTTCAGCATAGTTAACGTAGCAGCGGCAAGTCCAAATTTATGTCCCTTCCATCGTTTGACAACAGTAAATGTCACCCATGCTAATGCCAATTCTGCTAAAATCGGAGGAACTTTAAGCAATGCAGGTAGAACCTCAGAGTTTGGAATGTTTGTCGGAAGAACTTGCGTAATTAGAAAGAAAAAGTATGCTATTACTGGCGGATAAGGATAGACAGGTCGAATAAAGTGAATTGGAGGCAACACAGCAGTTTCAGGATAAATGCTTAACAACCCTTTCTCATTAATTACTTGACACCAAGCCCTGAACGCATACATGTCGAACCAGTGGGCAGGCAAAGATATTGCTAAGATGATTCGCAAAACCGCAAAAAACGCGAGTAAGTAGACGAAAGATTTGTTTTCCTTAACATATATTATGAAGAAACTGTATATACGCCTAATGGTGCCGTTTAATCTCTGAACTCCTAGTTTTAAAGACGAATTCAATAAAGGATAAAATCTGTCAGATTGGGAAACAAATACCAAAACGGTCAGAATTGTGAAAATGATACTCCCAAAAATAGAAGCTACTGTTGCAACATATGATTCTTCTGAATATCTTGAATTATAAGTCAAGAACGAGCTTTGCACATAATAAACCGCAACGTGGGCATCATAGTTTGCCCATGCTTGAAGGCTTAGAGCCGGAGAAAGACCAACCTCAGGTATATTAACGTGAAATTCTTTAGCGCCTGTTTCATTTTCAATTGAGAAAGTCACTAAAATATGCTCGATTTGTTCGTTCCATTCTATTTCAACGTTATATTTCGAGCCAATATTTATGGGTCCCCCTCCTATTGAAGCGTTATTTTGCACGAAATTTCCGCCTGAAATGAAGTTGTAATACCAACCACTTTCCGTCTCAGCCCACACAGAAATACTTCCATGTATCCACTCTACTGAGAAATAGATAGGATAGGAAAAACCAGATGATAATAATGGGATTGCAGAGAAGTTCCATATAAAATCATTGGCGGCAGCATAAACAAATGCCTTTGGAAACGAGTTATTCTTTGCCTCTAGCCTGACACTATCTTGAGTAATAGAAATGTTTCCTTCATCATTCGTGGATGTAAAATACGTTTGAATGCCATTAACTTGTGTATATTCTTCAAAGGGACTACCCCATAGATATCTAGACATGGTCATAACAGAGACTAGAATCGATGCGATCATTAGTATGAAAAGCAATGCCATATATTTAGGATGTATCTTCTTTAGAAAATCGATGAAACTTAAAATGTGTCTGAAAGACATTTTCAATTTTTTCATCACGGTTCACTATCAGACACTTGGACCAACTTCCCTGAATAAGTCTATGGGCTATCATAATCTTGTGCCAATAGTATATAAAATTAAGCCGTACAAAAGACCAAGACTGTAAACAAAGTCTATCACTAGCCCTAAAGCTGCTATAAGCAAAGACTCCAAGAAAGAGACCCCTTTGCTTTTACCGAATACTTCTGACATACTAAGTAATTCGTTCCAGATTGTAGCGACATAGAAAAGATATCTAATGACTAATACTATGATTGTTAACCAAAAAATCGTCAGACTTGTGAGAACTATCGCTGAGAGTAGCAGTAGAATGAAAGCCATAGCAAAGAGAGGTTGGCTAGCCCGCTGCAGAGACCTAATCCTCGAATACTTTGAAACTCTCATTTTCTTAAACAAGAATGCTTTAAACATCAGGAAAATACCGCCCATAGCTTTCCCAAAGACAAATTCTTTCCGCAGATTTTTAGACAAATTATCTGCAGCTGGCCCAAACTTCTGTATGACAGGAAGTCTGTAGCTTTTCAATATCAGAAATCCTTGTTGGCGTATTTTGTAGGATACGAAAAGGTCTTCCCCAGCAATTCTAAATCTCTCAGGAAAACCTCCGATTTTTTCCAAAACGTCTTTCCTGTATACATCACATTTCCCCTCGGAAAACGTTACCTCTTCTTCAACCTGTTTAAGGTTTGCGGCATGGTATTGTCTTCGAAATATACCGAAGGCTTTTGCGAAAAAATTTAGTTTTTTAGGGGGAATTCCATAATAACCTGTTACAACAGCTACTTTGCTGTTGGCAAAGTATTCTAAAGCGTTGATTATCCAATTTTTGTCAGCAAATACGCAGTCTTGATGTAGTATTACAACATATTTTCCATGTGATTCTTTTATTCCATGATTCAATGTTGCTGCAAGCCCAAGATTCCTGTCGTGTTTAATTACTCTATAAAAAGCAATGTTATCTTCGTGTTTGCATTCGTTTATTTTTTCGAAGGTGGTGTCTTTACTTGCGTCATCGATGATAATCAGTTCGATGGGTTTGTAAGTTTGATTTAAGACGGATTCGATACTATTACATATGGTTTTTTCCCCATTATAAGCAGGCATTATCACTGAAACTAACTCTGTCAAAACAGGTTTTGTGTTGGTTTTTGCAGTCAATATGACTCCCAGTCATTCATGGTTGAGCAAAGCGGCTTGCGCTGCATCTATACCTGTTTTGAGAGCCGTTCCCATATAACGATCTCTCGGATACGTTCGAGAGATGCCACCTGTGTATAATCCTTTTACCGGGGACTTAGCTTCAGGCATATGTTTACCGTAATCGGGGATAAACAGAGGTGTAGAGTATTGTGCTCTATGAAGGCGCCACCATAGCAGCTTTTCTCTTACATCACAGTCAAAAATGTCGCTAAGATGCGGCAAGAATTCCTCTACTATCTCTTTGTCAGATTTTTGCCAGAAGTCATCTGTGGAATTCAAATATTTCACGACAAACATTAAACTAGGATGTTTTAACTCTGTATTCAAATGTCCATGCTCGAAGACTCCTACAAAAGGATACTTTTCTAAATCCATTATATTTAGCCAGTAGAATAGACTGAGTCTTTCAGACAAAGCTAATGCTGCGCAGAGTGATGATTTGTATTCGATGTTTTCTAACGATTTCCGGTATTCCTGCGGCAGATCTTTGACGACTTTTAAAAGTACAGGAATAGGCAATGTGCTGATAACTATGTCAGTCGTGATTTCTTGAGTTCTTCCTTTTTCCGCATATTTTACCTTTTTTACCTTTCCCTTCTTTATTACAACGCTGGTGACCTTGGCTCCAGTTTTTACAACGCCATCGTTTTTTTGGCATCGCATCGCAAGTCCTGTTACAATTTTCTCAATGCCGCCGCTTACATAACCGAATCGGTCACTAACTGATTTTGATTCGTGCCCAAAACGACTCATTAACCACGCTGCAGATACATTATTTGGAGGTTCGGCAAACTTCGCTTGTACGATGTAGTTTATCAGCTTGTAAGCCTCTTCGCCCGCAGTAGCTTTGCAGTAGTTCTCAACGTCTACTCCTTCCAGTTCCTGCCAATCCATTTTTTGTCGCGCCTTAAAAACCAACAAGCCAAATTTTATTCGCCCCCAAAAGCTCAGAGGTTTGAATTTCAGAATTGACAAAGGAGAAGAAAAATCATAAGATTTCCCTTGAGAATAGAAACCAACCTTCAATTTCCTCCAATACAAATCGCTTTCTAAACCTAGATCACGGATAGTCTTTAGAGTGACGCTGTCGCCATACATGACATGGTGATACGTTTTAGGAATATGTTCTCCATCTATTAAATAACTTGATGCCAAACCACCAAGTGTGCCATTTTTTTCCAGCAAAACAGTTTTAAAGCCATTTTCGGAGAGCGTCGAGGCAGCTATTAAACCAGATAAGCCGCCTCCTAGAACAACAGCTTTCGCCAAGTCAAGACCTCTAGAAAGTTAAAAATTGCGCCAATTCTCGGGCATACCACGTATCTGCAATTTTCTCCGTGTAACTTATTCCTTCGCGTCTGTAATACCAAAAGCTATTATACTTAGTGGCGATCCAAGCAAATATCTCAAACAGAGATGTGTCGAACATAATTGACTTGAAGATAGATTTACGAAACGCCATCTCCCACTTGAAAATTGGTTGTTTATCTGGTTCTGGCAAGATAAAGGGATTTGATTTGAACTCATCGCCTTGCAGAGTGTAGTCAAGTACGCCTACACCGCGTTTCGCACTAGTTTTTACGTGTTTAGGAGTTGGCATTCCCATATACTCTGCAACAACTGCATCTAAGGCCACAGGGTCGGTGGAAGCCAATATTACATTACATATTTTCGGCATCCCCGTACGAGGCCCATTACCTTCCATAGCAATGGTGCCGTCTACTATCGTGTACGCAATCTTAGGTTTTAAAAAACTCGTTATATCTGCAATTGCATCGTTGACAACCAGATGATATTGGTGCCGTACTCTAGGGACGACGCCCCAAAAATGTTTTAGAGAACAGGTTAAGCCAGTGAGGCAGTGTGTCTTCATTACCGGCAAGTTAACGATACTATCTGCTTTGAGAATAGATTCGGGGACATCTAATGTTTTGAAAACTTTGCCATTTAATTTAACTCTAATCAACTTATCCTCTGAAAGATTTTGAAAACGCGCACCATATTTTCTAGCGAGTTTCTTATGCCCCCAAACTTCAGCAGCTTTGTTGCATTGTCGCGCTGCCGCAAGATCTGCATCACCAAGAGTTACATCATAACCACGTTCAGTTAACTCTTTTAAAACTTCATCTAAAACCATAGGAGATGTGCACTGTCCAGGGACGTACTCTGAGGAAATAAGATTAACTTTGACGAATACCTTATTTCCCTTTAGCTCATTCTTTTCCCACATGGGCAGCATAGCGGCTTTAACTGTTTTTTGTACACCGCCTCGTATTCGTTTCACTTTTAAGAAAAGAACCAATGAAGGGAGTTTCTGCATCTCCTCATTTGTAACAGGTGAAGTGTTAGAAAGCATTTTCAATCTTCACACCATCTCTTGGCCTTCAATATATTTTGTTCAGAGTGACTACTCTGCTCATACATATATAATCTTTCAGAAACAAGACCATTTCGGGCGACATATTGATCAGCAACGCATCATGAGAAAATAGTCATCAGCATTATTAATGTTCTAGATGGATGTTAGAAAAAGCTGTCCTCAAAGATTTTTGCAAAAACATGCCAAGACATAAAAGAATTTACTTTGAGTTACCTCTAAACTTGAATAAACAACCTATCTATAAAGTAGGCTAGTTGAAGACCCATGCTTTCACCATCAGTACAAGCTATACGCGAGAAGTTTGCCCAATACTACAAGAATAAGGGCGTCACATTTCATATTCCTAAGCAAATGGAGAAACGTGAGTTTGGTTTTCTTCTTTTTAAGAAAAGAATAATGTTGAGGCACAGAAAGTTTGAAAATATAAACGTCCTCAAAGCATTCTTGAGCACCATAATTCCATCAGATGTCTACTACTCCAGCGCATACTTCGAGGAACCTGAGAGAGAGATGAAAGACAAAGGCTGGCTGGGGGCGGATTTAGTGTTTGATATTGACGCGGATCACATTCCTACGCCATGCGGCAAAGTTCACGACACATGGGTCTGTAGCCATTGCAGCTTTGCTGGTAAGGGACTTTCTCCTGAAAAATGTCCCTCTTGCGGCGAAGCAAAATTCGACACTAAGACTTGGATGTGCGACGAGTGTTTGAAATCTGCCAAAAAAGAGACAGTCAAGCTCTTAGACATGTTGATGGAAGACCTAGGCTTCGCAGAAGACGAAATAAAGGTTTACTTTAGCGGAAATCGCGGCTATCACGTACATGTAGAAAACGAAAATATTCGTTTTCTTGATTCTATGGCGCGCAAGGAAATAACGGATTATATTATCGGGTTAGGCTTCAAAGTAGAATTGCACAGGTTGATAGATAAGGATAAAGGTAGAGTTGTTGTTGGACCTAACTTGAAAGGTTGGAGAGGTCGCATTGCCAACAGAATCTATGAGTTTCTAACAGAAGCAACCTCCGACGAAATCGAAAAGCTAGGCTTAAAAAAACACGTCGCTGGTTTCTTAATCAAAAACAAGAAAACGCTTCTGGAAAACTGGAAAAATAAAGAGTGGATCAGCGTCAAGGGTGTGGGACCCAAAAACTGGAAAAAAATTATTCAATGGATTGTGGACCAGCAATCGGCGAAAATTGATACAGTGGTCACAACAGACACTCATCGACTAATTCGGTTAGCCGGAAGCCTACATGGAAAGACAGGGTTTATGAAAGTGGAAGCACCTCTAAGTGGCCTGGACAAGTTTGATCCTTTAAAGGAGGCAGTAGCCTTTAAAGAAGGACAAATAAATGTTAACGTTGATGAAGCGCCCAAGTTTCAAATAGGAGACACATATTATGGACCATTCAAAAATACCTCCCACGAGGAGTTGCCCACAGCAGCAGCGTTATTTCTACTCTGCAAGGGAGCAGCGCAGGTGGCGGAATAGCCGTGTATGACTTGCTTTATGACGCTTGGTTAAAAGAAAAAGAAAATGCAGAGCTACAAAGGCTTCCTAAGGATTTCTACGCCAAACTAGCCAAATATGTAGGCCGAATTCGACGAGAAGGACGAATGCTGGACCAAAAGTCAGCCAAGGCAAGACTGATTTCACAAGAGTTGTCAAACGCTAAACGACTAATGGAAGAACTTGCCAGACTACGCTTTAAAAAGATAGTCGAACACGCGACATCTACAAAACCTCTGAAGAAAGAAGCATTAACAGTAGAGGAAGAAAGAGTGCTTCTTGAATTGAGACCTTCATTTGAAAGTTTTCAGTCTCTTTTGAAAGATTCTTTGCGGGGAAAAATTTCGAAAGTTGAAGAAAAAACTGAGCCGTCGAAAAGGATGTTACTACGTTTTATACAGGAAGTCCCGGCTATTGTGGGTGCGGATTTGAAAGTTTATGGTCCTTTTTCGGTTGAAGACGTGGCAACGTTGCCTGTTGAAAACGCTAAAGTTTTGGTGAAGCATGGTGTTGCTATGGAAATAGAAACTAGATGAGTAATTGCTGCCGGGCGTAAAACTGCTCAAAATTCTTTCACCATGGCTTTTAGCCCAATTATAGTAAACCTTTTCTTAACCCTCAACAGAGAAACTTTGGGAAAAACCTTGAAGAAAAACGCTAAGGCTGACAGAACGTTAGATTGCCTTGGGCTTTTTTGTCCAGAACCCGTTTATAGAACACGATTAGAGTTAGACAAAATGAAAGTGGGTGAAACTTTGGAAATCTGGGCAGATGATCCAGCAGCAGAAAGAGACATACAAAGCCTAACTAAACGCTTAGGCCATGAAATCGTGGAAACGAGGAAAGAAGGGAGTAAGCTTTATTTCTTGATTAAGAAGGGAAGATGAGAGGTTTTGCGATGAGAAAGGTTTACATGGATCATACAGCGGGTATGCCTGTTGACCCTCATGTCGTTGAAGAGATGAAGCGTTACTTTGAAAAGTTTTACGGCAACCCTGCTTCATTGCATTCCTTTGCTCAAGAAGCAAGGAAAGGGCTTGAGAGTGCTCGGGAAAAAGTTGCTGGGCTGATTGGTGCAGAAAAAAGTGAAGAAGTTGTCTTTACGTCATGCGCCACTGAAAGCAACAATTGGGCGATTAGAGGAGCGGCGGCAAGAAACCAAATGCGTGGAAAACACATCATAACAACAGGCATAGAACACATGTCGGTGCTGAACGTTTGCAAATATTTGATGAAGCAAGGGTTTAGAGTGTCATTTTTGCCCGTTGATAAATATGGCATAATTGACCTTGAGATCTTAAAGAAAGAACTGACTGATGAAACAATTCTTGTTTCTGTCATGTATGCAAACGGAGAAATCGGCACCATCGAACCCATAAAAGAAGTAAGCGAAATCGTGCATGACAAAAACGCCTATTTGCACGTAGATGCTACTGCTGCGATGGGGCAGGTTGCAATGGATGTGCAAGAGGAAGGCGTTGACCTATTGACTTTGTCTTCAAACGACATGTATGGACCGAAAGGAGTAGGGGCGCTTTACATAAAGAAAGGCACGCGATTGGAGCCCCTTGTTTATGGGGGAGGTCAAGAGCGCGGGTTAAGGTCTGGCACAGAAAACTTGCCAGGTATCGTTGGTATGGGGAAGGCGGCGGAGTTGGCGGAGGCTGAAATGGGAGCGGAAAGCGAGAGGCTGAACAAACTTCGGGACAAGTTCATCAAAGAGCTGTTGGAACACATTCCTTACTCTTTTCTAAACGGTCACCCATCGAAACGTTTGCCCAACAACGTGGCAGTGCGATTCAGCTTCATTGAAGGTGAGTCAATGCTTCTTAATCTAGATATGGCGGGTGTTGCGGCATCTTCCGGGTCAGCGTGCACCGCTAAGACGTTGGAGCCGTCTCATGTGCTGTTAGCTATTGGGTTAAAGCATGAAGAGGCTCACGGTTCGTTGCTGTTTACGTTGGGCAAACAAAACACTGAAGAAGATGTCGACTATGTGGTGGGTTTGATGCCCGATATAGTTAAAAGGCTGCGTGCTATGTCACCATTAACGCCAAAAGAGTTGAGGAAAAGTGTATAGCGAAAAGGTTATGGAGCATTTTAGAAACCCTCGAAACGTGGGAGAAATTCCAGACGCTGACGGCGTAGGCACTGTTGGAAATCCCGTATGCGGCGACGTGATGACCATGTACATCAAAGTCAAAGACAACCGCATCGTTGACATTAAGTTCAAAACCTTCGGCTGCGGCGCAGCAGTCGCCACAAGCAGCATGATAACAGAGTTGGCTAAAGGCAAGACTTTGGAAGAGGCTACGGAGATTAGCCGAGGCGATGTGGCAGACAGCCTAGGAGGTCTTCCACCAATAAAGATGCACTGCTCGAACCTAGCTGCAGATGCGTTGCATGAAGCCATAAAAGACTATCAGAAAAAGCAGGGAGCAAATGAAAAGTGACTAAATTCATACAGTGTGCACAGTGCAACGTAAAAATAACAGACGATAAATGCGAGTTTGCAATCTACAAATATGTTATCGATGGTGAAGAATACGTGTTCTGCTGCGAGAAATGCGCCGAACAATATGAAAAAAAGAAAAAAGCATAATAGACTCTGCTTCCTGGTTTCATACAGTCATTGTCTAGCTTCAATCAGCACAATTTTCTCAAAAGCTAACTTTTCCTCACCAACTATCGCTGCATGCAGCTTGCACTGTGAAAACCGTCTTAACGTCTCTTCCACGTTTGAAAGGCTTGACTGCACCAACAGAATACGCCCATTTTCTATGAGGAATTTTGAAGCTTTGCTGATAAATCGGTCAATAACCGTTCGCCCCGACTTTTCGCCTGCCCAAGCCTTCTCAATCCAGCTTTTCCCTTCATCCCGTTCAACAGGCAGATAGGGCGCATTGAAGAGAACTAAATCGAATTTTTCGTCAGCTTCAACAGCGTCAAAAAGATTTCCTAAACGTGTTTCAACCTTTGCTCCAACACCATTCAGTTCAGCGTTTTTCTTGGCACAAACCACAGCATGAGGGTTGATGTCTACTGCTACTACTTCACTCGCCTTTTCGGCAGCTAACACAGCAAGGATGCCACAACCAGTACCCATGTCTAAGACCTTTTCACCTCCGCTGACAGACAGATTATGGGCAATGAGAAACGTGTCTTCTGCAGGCTCATATACTTCTCCAGAAACAACAAAAACATGCTTTCCAAAAAAGACCTTTTTAGGTCGATAATTCATTTGCTAACGCTCCAAAATCTTCAGGCGCCAAATCTCGAACACGTTTATTATGAAATGGCAAAACATCGGCTCTTTTCACAGCCGCTGTACCCTTTAATCCATATTTACGGAGGAGTGGTAGAACCGCGTTTCGGACTTTTCTGTTGCGTTGTGTAAACAGAGTTTGCACGACTTCATCAAAAACTTCTTCGTCTTCTACCTTGAAAGGCGCCAATCTCTTAGGTATCAACCGCACTATAACAACATCCACGTCAGGTGGGGGATAAAACGCCTCTTTAGGAACATTGTCTAGCAGTTCTACTTCAACATGGTAAGAAGTGGAAACGGTTAGACGACCGTAATCCTTGCTGCCTATCGGTGTGTCGAGGCGTCTGGCGAACTCTTTTTGAAAGGTTAAAACAGCACAGTTAAAAGTTCTTTTTAAAAGCCAGAAAAGAAGTGGCGAAGAGATTGAGAAAGGCGGATTAGAAACCACTTTGTCAAAAGGCGGTATGGCAACTTTGAGAATGTTGCCTTCTATTAACTCTGCATTATCAAACCCGCCAAGCTCATTCTGCAAAGCCGTCATTAATCGAGCATCCGCTTCAACAGCAATAACTTTCCTCGACTTCTGAGCAAGAAGACATGTAAGAAAGCCAAAACCCGCACCAACCTCCAAAACAACGTCTGATCGCCCTACAGACGCATACGAACTCATAAGTTGCAAAAATTGCTCATCAACAACGAAGTTTTGGCCCAAATACTTCTTCGGAAAAACTCTATAGGTACGCATAAGATGCTCTGCTTTTTGGTAAAGACTCATGAGAGTCCCACTAGGGTATCCGCGTAAATAGCCTGTATTTACTGTCTCCCGACAGCTCTTCAACAACACGTTTAGCTACCAACTTAGCTGGATCAGGTATGTTAGTGCGTTTTTGCAAGTCTTCGAAACTTTCAAAGGGCTTCCGTTCACGCTCATTAATAATTTGCCACATGTACTTCTTGCCAATGCCTGGAATGAGTTCCATGGCGTGCATGCGTGGAGTTATGGCATGGGCTGTGTTGAAGAAGTTAACGAACCAGTGTTCACGTCTTAAAACAATTCCTTCAATTACACTTGGCAGCTCCATCTTGGCGTTCGCAGTCAACTCGTTAAAGCCGACTCTGCCAATTATATAGGTGATTTTCTCTCTCTTGTCTTTTCCAACGTAAACTCGGTCTTGAGGCTTAAGGACTAGACCTTCTTTCACTATGGCTTCTAACAGAGTGAAAAAAGCTTCACCTACCACTTGGACAACCGCCCCTGACCGGTAACCAGGTCTTATGCCTGCGCGACCGTGAGATAGAAAATCCAGTACGTAGGCGTGTTCCTCGTATCTTTTCTCCATACCCTCTTCTCTCGCCCCTTCAAACCGAAATAACATATTATTATATCGTGAAAGCTATTATTCCTTTTTCCGATGCTGATTCAAAAATGTTAGTATGTCTTCCAATTTCTGTGTTTCTACAATTTTTCGCCCGCCAGCCAAGAAAACACGAATCTCCTCAATGCTTTCGGGCATGCAGTTGACCACCTGCACAGCTTCCTCCTCTTCAAGTTCAAACTTTTTTACCAAGCCTTTCACAAGCTCTTTGGCAGGTTTTGCTTCTACTTTGGCAAACTTGGCTGTGTAATCGAAGGCTCGGCGTTGAAACTGGTCCAGATTTTCTTCCCCGATGGATTCCAACAGCTGCTTAACTTCTGGTACGGTTAACATTTTTTCTTTTAATGCTTTTCTGGACATTTACAGCCTTCCTTGATTATGCCGTAAAGGGCTCAAGGTGTTCGGGTCTAACTATTATTTCCTTAACCGTTTTGCCTTGAGTAACGTTCACTACGTAGGCTTGTCCTCTTCTATTTTCTATGATGCCGATTTTCCCGTGGAAACGGCGGTGGGGCATGCCTTTTTGAACACTTGGGTTTAACTTTACAACCACTCGGTCACCCGGGTTGTATTCTCTGAGTATTTTGCTCAGACCCGTTTTGCCTTTTTCTCTTGCTTCCTTTCGCAGCAGAGAACGAGTTTTGCGACGGTATCCTCTTGACTTCATTTTTCTTCTCCTGTAACCACGCTTAATACGTCTAATTGGAGAGGTGTAGCTTTGGTATCTAGGATACTGGCTACGCTGGGTTCTGTGCGACCCTTATCTCCAGTGACTAACTCTTTTATGTAAAGACCCCCTTGACAACGAATTTGCATTTCCGCGCGGTTATATGACAACCTCTTTACCTTTGCCTTATATATGTACTTTTCTCGTGTCAAATTAGCGCGGCGATGTAAAACACGTTGAGGCGTCTGCTGGCGAACGGTGGCATTAGTCAGCGTTTTTTCTATTCTCTCCAGCTCTTCGCCAGAAACATCTTGGCCAAATTTGATTATCACACGGTAGATTTTCTCGGCTGCCTCTGCCTTCTTAAACCGCCTAACAACATCTTTATCAGCAAAACAAAGATTGCGTACTTCAACTTTCCCTTTTGCACGTTTGTTAACTGTTTGCTCAAGTTTCTGCAAGTCGATAAAGCGCTTCTTGGGTTCTTTAACTTCTAAGACGAAAGGGCGCCCGGAGCCAAGCATACGAGCGTCAACATCTTCTCTGCCGGCGCCATGAAAAGCAATTTCCTCGCCCTCTGCCATTTCCAGCAGTGGAATGCCGATGAACTCCTCAACAGATTCCTGATATTTTTTACCAGTCCAGTTGCAACTTTCGCAGCCTTTGCCACCACATTCTCTGCACGACCACCGTGACTGAGGAATGCCGCGGACAAGTTTTCTGTATCTACCAGCAACGTAGAGAGAGTTTATCTGTAGCCTAACGCGGCGGGTAAAGGGATTTATGAGCATAACTATCTCAGGTCGTCCATAGTCAACTTCCTTGTTAGTCATTTCACAAATTCGTTTTCCGATATCTCGACTGAATTGGCTTTTCATGCTCTCGCCGTGAGTGACGTTGAAGCGAGCTTTAAATTCGTCTTCTCGCTCCGCTACCCTGAGCGGTAATTCTATACCGACAAGAAACGTGGTAAATTCGTAGCTTGTCAGTTTTTTTGCAGCCTTATCTGCAAGGGCGTTAATGTTTTCGAGCTTTCCTTCACAGAGGGAACATGGTTTTTTTGCTCGTGCACGTTTGTTGAAGCGTTTTAAAACATTACGAGCCATGTCAAAAGAGCCGTTGGCAGCAACGGTTTTTAACAGAGGAATGCCAGTTTTGTCTTTAGAAAGTGTGAGTTGATGCCCCCTCAGAGTAAGCAGCAACTTAATTGCTTCGCCACGGTTCCTATTTTCTACGCCGTGTCCGAGGAGGGCAAATTGTCTGCCCAAACAGTTGCTGCATAGGGGATGTTCTGTTAGCATTTGCACGGCTTCTTCCAGAATGCCCATTGGTCCTGCTGCCTACCTGAAGCCTTTTGGAAGTTTCTTTCCAGTCAAAAAAGGAAGTTTCTTGCGCCGCAGTTGCTTCATCATCCGCCGCATCATGTTGTACTGTTGGAGAAGCTCCTTAACCTCTTTCTCCGAAGTGCCTGACCCTTTTGCAACTCGCCGGATACGAGAAGAAGAAAACATTTTTGGGCTTTCTCGTTCTTTAGGAGTCATCGATTGAATGATGACGCGCCACTTTTCCAGTCGGTCCTGGGCCATGTCAACCATGTCGTCTGGAATGTTGTAGGACATGCCAGGCAACATTTGTAAGAGACGTTTGAAGGGACCCATGCCTTTCATTGCTTCGAATTGTTCGTACATGTCGGTTAGGGTGAATTTGCCGCTGAGTATCTTTTTAGCTTTTTTTTCTGGGATTCTTATTTCAGCCTCGCGGACTTTTTCTATGAGGCTTTCTAGGTCTCCCATGCCCAAGAGACGCCCGACGAAGCGGGATGGCACAAAGGCTTCGATGTCTCCGATTTTCTCACCAGTGCTGATGAATTTGATTGGAGAGCCTATTGCTGCAACTGCCGATAGTGCGCCGCCTCCACGAGCAGAGCCGTCCAGTTTTGCCACTAAGATTGAGCCTATCGGGGTGGCTTCGTGGAATGCTTTTGCTTGCGTCGCGGCCTGCTGCCCTATAGTGCCGTCTATAACAAGCACGACCTCGTCAGGTTTGACGGCTTTCTCCAGTTGCTTCATCTCTTCAATGAGACTTTTTTCTTCTTTGTGGCGTCCCGATGTGTCAAGTATCACAAAATCGCGGTTATGAAATTCTTTCAGTCCTTCTCTAGCGATGTTAACTGAGTTTTTCGATTTTGGGTCACCGTATACTGGAACGTTAATTCGGCTGGCTAGCTGTTTTAGTTGGTCAAAGGCGCCTGGTCTGAACGTGTCTACGCATATTAAAGCTGGTTTTAGTCCTCTTTTTTGTAAATATCGGGCGAGCTTGGCAGAAGCTGTAGTTTTTCCCGAGCCCTGAATGCCAACAAGCATAATGACACGGCGTTTGCCCGGCTCAATCTTAAATGGAACAGCTTTCTCTCCAAGAAAACGGGTTATTTCCTCATAAACCACTTTTACTACGTGCTCTTTTCTAGAGATGCCTAGAGGAAGATCTTCTTTCAAGGCTCTGTCTTCAATTCGCTTCGATATGCTGAGAACTAACTGAACGCTTACGTCGGCTTGTAAAAGCGCTCTTTGAATGTCGTGGACAAGTTCCTTCACTACTGCCTCGTCCACGACAGCTGCTTTAAAAACTCTTTTTAAAGCGCCGTGGATAGATGAGCCGAGACGTTCTAGCACCATGACCGTTCACTTTATCCTTAAACTCGGTGCGTGCTTAAATAGGATTTGGGTTTACCACAACCTTTTTGTCAAGCTTTTAATAACTAAGAAGACTAGGGAAGATTCTTTGGCAGTTCCTATAAATTTTGTGGAAAAAAGCCCAATTCCTTCTGGAGCCACAATGCTTTGCGGGTTCCCAGATGTTGGCCTTGTCGGCGTACTGGCTTCATCTCATGTTATTTCTGAGCTTAACTTAGTTGAAATGGCTTATGTTGACTCTGACCTGTTGCCGCCGATTGTTGTGTTACATGAAGGCTTGCCTCATGCGCCGATTCGTATATTTGGAAATGACGATTTGCTTGTTACGATTGCAGAAACTGCGATTCCGGCGGGGGGAGTTCAACGTCTTATGCGAAGTTTTGTAGAGTGGGGAAAGTCGAAGAACGTTAAGATGATGATTCCGATAGGTGGGATACCTGTGCAGAACCGTCAAGACATTGAAGAGCCTAAAGTGTTCGGTACCGCTTCGAGCCTTGACATGATCAAACTGTTGGAGCAGAAAGGCGTCAACGTGTTAAAGGAAGGCTACATGGTTGGGCCTCAAGCGTTAATCATGCGCTACTGCGCCGAACGCAGCATCCCAGCAATAGCTCTGCTCGCCCAATCATTCTACAACTATCCCGACCCAGAAGCCTCGGCAGCTACACTGAACCAATTAGCCAAAGTCACAGGCATAAAAGTGGACGTTTCCAAGCTGTTTGAGAAGGGAGAAGAAATTAGACTCAGGGCGAAAGATGTGATGAAACGTACTCAGCGGGAGTTGACTAAGATGAAGAAGGGGCAAGAGTATGACTTGCCGCTTTATGTTTAGGGAGGGGGAAAATAAGGCATGTCAAGTAGTAGAAGAAGACGGTCAATCTTCGAATTGATTAACGAGTATATTGAAGAGATGGAGTCGCTGGCTGAAGAACTATTGCCCACTGAACGGCCAAGCTGGGATATTCAAGCACATACCATAGAACCCTTGTGTAACGTGTTCGTCACGCCAGATGAAGTGGTTGTCACAGCAGACCTGCCTTTTTCCGATCCCGACTCGATAAAAGTTGAGCCCATTGACCGAAACACTCTTGAGATAAGTGCAAAAATAAAACGAAAAGTATGCTGCGAAGATTTAGGCATAATCCATCAAAGAGGCGAATTTTCCACCTTCAAATGTCAAACACGCATTCCAATGCCCGTGGACATGGAGAAACGAGAAGCGAAGTTCAAAAAGGGAATCTTAGAGATTCGGTTGCCTAGAAAGAAGGGCTATGAAATAAAAGTTGAATAAGAACGGTTAAGGGACATATTAGGAACAAGTATCCACTGACTATTCCAACATAGCCTACGGAAAATTTTAACAAGAGATACGCTAAAGATACGATACTTAGGAGACTTGTCAGCTTGACGGTAAAAAACGCTATCTACTTTTTCGTCTTCGTCTTCATACTTGTAGGAGTTTATGGCATTACAGCATGGACTGCCCTCAACACCGTGGGAGCTCCGTTAAGTTACGCCGTAATAGCGTTTCTATGGGGCATAACACTCGCCATATTATACGTCGCCTTCGACAAAGCAGAGTGGGACTGGTGGGAAAGTTAGACCTCTTCTAAAGCAGCAGCAACGATAAGCGGAAACGCGATAGTGGCATCAGAGATAACCGTGACAGTGTTCTCTTCAGATTTGACTTTACTCCAACTAATAGCCTCCTCCAAAGACGCACCACTTAAACCGCCTGGCTCAGGCCTGTCCATAGTAATCTGAACCGCCAAATCCACGCCCTCACGAAAAGTATTCGCAAACAACGCAAAATGCTTCGGCAACCCACCACCCAGAATTATGATACCCGATTTTTTAGCCTCATAAACCTCACCCACGAGCTTGGATACGTCGCCGAGAGGGTCAAGAACTAGCTTTTTGTCTTGTCCGTAAATCCAAAGCTGAAATCCTGCTATCGAGTCAGGCAGGCCAGGGCAAATTACTGGCACGTTTTTTCTTGCAGCCGTTGCCAAAATAGAGTCTTCGTCATCTATCCGCTTTCCGATTTCCAGAAGTAGTTCGGAAGGGGAAATTCGTTGACGTTTCTGCTCCGGTATTTCTTCAAGAATACGGTAAAGCCACTTCTCTAAGTCTTTGAAGACTTTGTGTTCTATGTAAATGTCAGCGATCCTGCCAATGTCTTTCCTCTTTAACTGTTTGTCTTCAGCTCTGAATGTGCCGACTTTGTGTCTGTAGCCTAAAGCTTCAACCATGTCGTGAACCATATTAGCGCCAGTTGTTACAACCACGTTTACGTGTCCTTTCGCGATGAGCTGAGCAATTATGTTTCTCAAGCCGCCGGGAACAAGCGCGCCGGCTAAGGTTAAGAAGACGGTGTAGTCTGGGTTCTTGAACATTCTTGTTACTAGCTTCGCCGCTTTCCCTATTTTTCCAGCGCCCAAAACTCCGCAAGCATCCATCTCCTTAATCAGTTGAGCAACGGTGATTCCACGCGTAAGTTGTATATGTTTTACATCTTTCAACGACTTCAACTTCTTTAGAAAAGATAAGACAAGAAGTGCGGCTAACCCTTGGTTCGCATTATTTTAGTTCTCCCCAAGATGCGCCAGTATTCAACCTCGACACCAGACGCCAACTTCTGTTTCAGCGCTTCTTCGTCAGGGTGCGCTGCCTCAAAAACCTCATAGTTCTCCAAGTCCATTATTTGAACAGCGTTTGGCAACAGAGCGAGAATTTGACCACTTCTTTTTTCAATTAGAGGCACTTCTATCTGCGCGTCCACAGGTTTGACAAGAGTTTTCTTACTGCCGTCGAAAACTCCTATAGCTACAACTCGCGCTTTAGCCGCGCCGTGTTTGCCAGGCTTGGACTTTGTGAGGCTTGCAACGCGGCATGGTTCGTTGTCAACAATCACGTATCCGCCGACACGTAAAGTTCCAACGTCAACAGGTTTACTCATCTATCCCTCGCATCCAATATAATACAGCAATGTTTAACAACTAAAATAAATAGATTTAGCTTATTGTAGAGTAAAATAAATCCAAGGATAGATTTGAGCTTCTTGTCAGAGATTATCTTATGCGAGCGCGCAAAAATATTAGTCATTTGGAATAGCGATATCTCTTGCACAATCACTATTTTTTTGGTATTTGCCGACTTATTGCAAGGAAGAAGATCACCTATCAACATACAATTGAAGTTTGAGATCTAAATGATTGCAAAATAAAGTGTGAATTGCATTGGTAATAGTACAGTTTTATCGAAAATATTTAATACTTTATACATGTAGATAAGATTTAGGAGGAAACAGAAATGTCAGCTAATAACAAAATGATGGACTGGATCTTGGCGATTTTGCTTATAGTAGTCATCATAGTGTCTGGCTTGAGCGTCTACTACTCAACAACCACTGTAACTAAGATGGACGATAACTACGCAGATCTATTGGAAGCAATCAGGAACAGTAACGCATCATCATCCATATTTTCGGAAGCAATATTGAAAGCATTAGAAGAAATTGCGCTTGGTCTTAATATAACACTGCCACTGACAATTATAACCCAGGCATCTCCAACTCAGGGTGAAGTGAATTTAACCGTGTCCTTCCGAGCAATGGCCATTGGAGGTACACCTCCTTACACTTATGAATGGGACTTCGACGACCAAACACCTACAAATAACGAACGTGATCCAATTCACGTATATACTAATGCATCAACATACACAGCCACGGTTCTAGTTACCGATAGCGAACAAGAAACTGCCTTAGACAGCGTAACTATAAGGGTAACTAGCGCCGAAGCACTCACTGTTTTCAGCTTATGGGGTGGAAGCGAAGAAGAGAACTTCCTGCAGGCTTTGGGTAACTTCACAGAGGACACTGGCATAGAGGTTAATCACTACTCCTACACAACTCAAGAACTTTTGATCGGTGTGCCGATGCAGCTTAGAGCAGGATATTCCATAGCCGACGTCGTAATAGCCCCGTGGCCAGCTTGGATTCTGGAACTGGCACCATACCTCACAAGTGTGAACGACATAATCAACTCCACAAAGTATCCCGCGAACACTATCAATGCAGTGAAGGATGCCAATGATGTCATATGGGCTGCTCCGTTCAAGCTCTCAGGAAAGCCGGGCTTCTGGTACAAGAAATCTTTCTTCTCGGACAACGGGTTGACTGTTCCCACAACCTATGACGAGTTCAAGACTCTGCTGGTAACCATTCAAGGCATAGCTGGAATTGAGCAAGCTGTAGCCAGTGGTGACACTGTTGGATGGCCTCTTTCGGACACAACTGAAGCGTTCATAATGGGTCTTGGTGGCTATCAGCTTCAGGAGGAACTGATAACTGGTCCAAGCGCGCGGAATTGGACAGACACTGAGGTTAGAAATGTCTTTGGAAATCTGACGGAGTTGTTGGCGGCTGGTTACTTCAGCGCTCCGGCGGAATGGACATCGCAGATAACAAAGTTCTGGGACGAAAAGTATGGCATATACTTCATGGGTAGTTGGATGACAACCATGGAACAAATAGGAGACGTAAGCGACCTAGACTTCTTCGGATTCCCAGGAACAGATGGGGTAGCAGGCTCAGTAGACTACTTGATACTACCAAAGGATGCACCAAATCCAAATGAGGCTGCGCAACTGGTTGAATGGCTCGCAGGAGCCGAAGCGCAAGAGATTATGGTTGGTTTGGGCGGATTCTTCGGAACGAACATCGATGTCCCCGACACGGCCTATCTGCCGCTCGACAAGAAAGTACTGGACTTCATCTCTCAAGCAACAATCCACATTGTCTCCGACCTTGACGACGCCGTTGGCGGTAAGTTCCAAACAACCTTCTGGGACCAACTGAAGCTACTCTGGGTTGACCCAACACCGTCCACGCTAGATGACGTGTTAGCTGTCCTGGAAGCAGCAGCGTTGGAACAACAGACATAATAAGCGATTCGCCTTTATGAGAGCGGAATAATGAGTCATCACATAAAAACCCCTCTATTTTTTCTAATTCCGGCTTTTTTACTGCTTGCTCTTTTCGTATTTTACCCCATGGTTGATACAATTTATATGAGCTTTGTTGACCAAGATGGCAATTTTGTTGGGCTTGGCAACTATGAAAAAGTTTTTGGCACAAGAATTTACCCTTTAGTGAATACTAAGAATGTTGCCTTGGGAAAGTTTCCAATGGGTGCTCTAGTTCATAACATTTTTTGGATAGCAATCCATCTTCCTTTATGTGTCTTCTTTGGTCTTCTCTTAGCGGTACTTCTAAGAGATGTTAAGGGCGGTTCAATAATGAAGTCCGTTATTTTCTTGGGGATGGTGATCCCGCTGATAGTTGGCGGTGTACTGGTGCGTTTCATCCTTGACAGAGACGCTGGTATATTGAACGGCATCCTTAGAGTAATAGGGCTTGGAGCGTACGCGACCGATTGGACTTTCTATCCTAACACTGCTCTAATTACTGTGATACTAGGTTCGGTGTGGTTGTGGACCGGTTTCGCAATGATAGTGTACTCCGCTGGTCTTGAGGGAATACCGGTAGAGTTGTATGAAGCCGCCAAGATAGATGGAGCATCACGTTGGAAAACCTTTTGGCGCATAACAGTCCCAATGCTCAGGTCTTCGACCATAACAGTTGTCACCATGACGTTGCTGTGGGAGCTAAAAATTTTTGACGTAATTTACATAGTAACCAACGCAGGACCAGGCGGTGCAAGCGATGTTATGGCCTTTCGGATGTACATCGAGGCTTTCCAATACCCCCCCAACTATGGCACAGCCACGGCCATAGCCACTGTACTAACCATCATGACTTTCGGATTTGCGGCATATATGGTTAACAGGATGACGAAAAGTTGACAGAAAAAAAACCTTCTATTGTCAAAAAGTTGAAAGCAAAGAGGTTTACCATTATAGTTCATCTAATTGCATGGATAATAGCGTTCATTTGGATCATACCGTTTTTAGGGGTTTTCATGTCTTCTATAAGGCCCTACGAAGAGGTGCAGTTTGGTTGGTGGAATTTCCAAAACGCAAATTTTACTCTGGGAAGTTATGTTGATGCTTGGGTCGGCGAAACATCTAGTGTTCCTCTAAGCAACGCGATTTTAAACTCTCTAATAGTGACTATATCTGCAACTTTTATACCAATAATTGTCGCTTCTCTGGCAGCATACTCCTTTGCACGGTTTTCGTTTCGCATAAAGGATCTGCTATTCCTTGTTATAGTCCTCCTTCAAACTATTCCTCAACAAATGGTTATTTTACCAATCTTCAACCTGATGAACAGCTTACGTCTCTTGAATACATACATAGGATTGATATTGCTCCATACAGCCTTTGGTCTTCCATGGCAGATACTCTTTCTGAGGAACTTCTTCTCCACACTTCCTGTAGAGGTTGAGGAGGCTGCCAGAGTCGATGGCGCGTCCTATTTCAAAATCTTCTACAAAATAGTTCTTCCAATGAGCCTGCCAGCCTTAGCTTCCATAACAGCTCTTCAATTCGTATGGGTTTGGAACGATTTCTTCTTCGCTCTAACAATGATTCAAAGCCCAACCATGAAGTTGGTACCACAAACAATACCTCTCATTTTTTCGAGATTCGAACCCAACTGGAGCCTCTTGTCCGCCGCGTCGATAATAGCCATGATCATACCAATCGCCATCTACGTAGCACTCCAAAAATACTACGTAAGAGGTATTACTACAGGGGCTGTTAAAGGCTAAAAATTAGTAAAGCCAAGTTGGATTTATGTTAGTATCTCACCCGTTTTCTTGTCGAATACATATACCTTGTCCGCTGGGAACTCAATCCACAACTCGTCTCCTATTTCTGCTTCAAAATCAGGGCTCACCAAAGCTTTGACTAGATAGTCACCTATCTTCAGGTTGAGTATCTGCTTATCTCCAAGAGGCTCTGTCACATCGAGTACGGTTTTGATTAGCCCTTTCTTTCCTTTCGCATCCTTATAAACAAGGATATCTTGTGGTCTCACGCCCAGTACACATGCATCGGATGTACACTTCTTTACTGCTTCCGCCACATGTTCAGGCAGAGGATAACTAAACTCTCCAGTGTCGAGAGTGCAAGGAACTCCCCTTATCAAGTTACAATCGAAGAAGTTGGTGGGAGGGGTGCCTATAAACCCTGCTACAAATACGTTGGATGGATGAAAGTATATTCTATCTGGAGTATCAACTTGTTGTAGTATTCCTTCATTTAGGATGGCAACCTTGTCTCCCATTGTCATGGCTTCAACCTGGTCATGAGTGACATAGATTGTTGTAATTCCAACTTCTTTCTGCAACTTCTTGAGTTCAGCTCGCATGTAAACCCTTAGCTTAGCATCCAAGTTGCTGAGGGGTTCATCCATAAGGAAAACGTAGGGCTCTCTAATCATCGCCCTTCCTAAAGCTACCCTCTGTCTTTGACCTCCACTTAATTGCTTCGGCTTTCTGTCAAGAAGTGCCTCTATCTTCAACAGTTCGGAAACTTGACGAACCCTCTTCTTTATCTCATCCCTAGGAACCTTAGCATTTTCTAGAGGAAAAGCAAGGTTTGAGAACACGTTCATATGAGGATAAAGCGCATAACTCTGAAAGACCAAGGCTATATCCCTTTCTTTAGGGTCCAGGTCATTTACAAGCCTCTCCCCGATGTAGATTTCTCCTTCGTCCGGAGTCTCGAGGCCTGCAATACAGCGTAGAACAGTAGTCTTGCCACATCCTGAAGGACCCAAAAGAACTAGAAACTCTTTATCTTTAGCCTCCAAGTTGAGCTTGTTAACTGCGATAACTTCGCCGAACTGCTTTTTCACATTTTTAAGTAGTACCCTAGCCAAAGCAAACGCCACATATAACGAGTATGCAAATTCTAATAAAATCTTCTTTTAACAATCGAATATATAACCGATTAATCACACAATTTAAGTTAGTAGCTAGCTTGAATTTGAGGAAAAAATATGCACTGTGTTTCCTTCAACAAAATCTCTCTCGACGAGTATACACCAATAGTTGGGAAGGTGAAAATAGAAGAAATCAAAGAGTTGGCAGAAAGCCTAGTTGGAAAGAAAGTACGTCATGTAAACTCTACATCTTTCGGTGGTGGGGTAGCTGAAATTCTTCACAGGCTAGTTCCCCTAATGTGCGACGTGGGACTTAAAGCTGAATGGACAGTGATTAAAGGTTCAGACAAATTCTTCAATGTGACAAAAGCTCTTCACAACGGGCTTCAAGGCATGAATATCCCTTTGACAGAGGATATGAAAAAAACTTATCTGAAGTTCAATAAGATAAACGCCCGAGAGTTTGATTCAGATCACGATCTAGTTGTGATACATGATTACCAACCAGCCGCAATTATGAATTACCTCCCAATTAGAAGAGGAAGGTGGACTTGGCGCTGCCACATTGATCTATCCCATCCAAATCAACAATTCATTGATTTTATCAGTCCATTTATACTAAAATATAATTCACTAATCTTCACCATGAAGCAGTTTGTACAAGAACCCTTAAAATCGAGGAAAACATTCATCATCCCTCCTTCTATAGATCCTTTGAGCACAAAGAACAAACCTCTTCCTGAAAACCTTATTTTTTCAATCTTAGACAAATACGATGTAGATCATGAAAAACCAATAATAACTCAAGTTGCTAGATTTGACCCATGGAAGGATCCATTAGGAGTTATTGATGTTTACAGGTTGGTTAAAAAGAAAGTAACTAACGTTCAACTATTATTGATAGCTAGCATGGCTAAAGATGACCCAGAAGGATGGATATACTATGAAAAAACTGCTCGGCATGCAGCAGAAGATTATGATATACATTTACTCTCAGATTTGAATGGTGTTGGAAATATCGAAGTCAATGCGTTCCAAAGAGCTTCAGATGTTATTTTGCAGAAATCCATACGCGAGGGATTTGGCCTTACTGTAACTGAAGCGCTGTGGAAAGGCGTGCCTGTAGTGGGCAGCAATGTTGGAGGTATTCCACTACAGATAATCAATGGTGAAATCGGATTTTTGATAGATAGTATCGAAGAAGCGGCTGAGAAAACCCTTTATCTCCTTAAACACCCAAGCGAAGCAAGAGAGATGGGAAAGAAAGGGAGAGAGCACATTTTAAAGAACTTCTTAATCACAAGACACTTGAAAGACTATCTCTCGCTGTTTCGTTCAATTTAACCTCTTCCTTAACAAGACGCAAGTGTGCACGCCAAAAAAAGATAAAACTTTACTTTCATTAAGACTTATAGATTTAGCTTATTGTAGAGTAAAATAAATCCATGGATAGGCTTTGAAGCTCCCGCGCGCGCACCCGATATCTCGCAAACTCCCATTTTTCTATTTCAGACGAAGCGCGCTAATGGCAAATCTAAAAGAGTGAAAGTGTGAAAGATAAAGAGAGGTCATCGCATATGCAGGTAACTTTCATAAGCAAAGGTGAGACATTGCCCGCAACACTATATGCAAATTCATCCAAAGGAGTCATTCTGTGCCTACCGCATCCTTTGTATGGTGGCACCAGAAATGACACCAGAATCATCAGGGTCGCCAGAGAACTTGCTTCACATGATATCTCTGCATTATGCCTCGATTATGGAAGCTATGGCAAAGTAGTGAAGGAAGTTCAGAATGTGTTGGACGCAATTTCTTTCATGCGGAAAAGAGTTGATGCTTTAGGATTACTAGACTATTCCTTTGGAGCCGTCGTCGCGTCCAATGTAGCGGTTCAAACTAAGATTGATGGTTTCGTTGCTATGTCTGTTCTGAAGAAAACGAATGGTCTAACAGCGAACTTGAGATTTGACTGCTCAAAACTCTTTGTGCATGGAAAACGCGACAAGGTGGCACCATACTCGGATTTCGAACAGCTCTACAGAAAAGCAAGTGAAAGAAAAGAAAAACTTGTTTTAGATACAGACCATTTCTATATGGAAAACTATCCGACCCTCATTGACTTAACTTCAAAAAGCATATGCAAGTTCTTCCTACAAATATTTTCCAAATAGAACAGGCATGCGCGCAATCTTATATAATCAAAAAGGCTATCCACAAACATGGAATTCGCAGAGCTTTCAAAACTAATATTTGGCGAACTAAAACCAAAACTAGAAAATCATCAAGGATTATCAATCTTCGCGGCTGAAAGAGCTAAATTCGAAGGTTGGTTGAAGGTAGAATTATGCGACAGTTTGTCAAAGCATTTTAAAGATGTTATCCCAGAACAGAATAGAATCGATATCACTTTTGAAAATTGGGCTATTGAGCTCAAAACCATTAATACAAACATAAGGTTCCCAAATGTAAAGAATAAACACCGTCCGATAACCAGAAACACTCAAGGCGTTGTGAAGGATATAGAAAAACTAAGAACCACCGAATACACAAACAAGTCCACTTTATTTATCGTTTTTCCAGTACGGCATCGTAACAAAGATTGGCAAGTTCAACTAAGACGCATAACAAACAAACTAGTAAAAATAGAACATCTGGAATTTAACTTCAAAGACAAAATCCCAGGCACCATCTATTTTGGCTTGACCAACTAGTCTTCGATATGCTATGATACGCGCCCAATGAGTAGTCACAACTTTACGCCGTTAAGGTATTTTGCGCGCGCAAGTGCTTCGAAGTAGTCTTAAATATACTTGATAATTTAGAATGTATTGGGAGAAAACGCGTGCATGGTTTTCTATTTTTCTCACAAGCCACGTAAGCTAAAAACCGAGAAAGTTGAGCGTTTCATCAAAAAACTTGCCAAGAAACATAACGTTCCGGTTCCTAGATGGCGTATTGTAGGAGAAACACCAAAATCAGACAGAATCGAGAAAACTGTGTTTGGACCTAAGACAACGTTTGAAAGAAAAACAGTTCAAGTTGGAGGAGCTTTCCTGATGGCATCTGACAGAACTTGCTGCATAGAATTTTATGGTCTTCCGACGAAAGAAACTGTGGAGCACGAATTCAGGCATTATGTAGATTGGCTGCACGGGACGCTTAGGAGAGAAAAGATTTGGTGACTGAGTTCAGAATTTCGCCAACTCGCGCGCGCTTCTGCAAGTTGCTAAATGTGAAAGATGCGGAAAAGTCATAGCAGAACCAAAGGAACTAATTAGAATACAGAAAAAATGCGCGCGCGCATAAGCTAGAATAAGGCTTCCTTCTGATGTTGAGGAATATTCTTCAAGAATGTGATTTGATAAGTGTTAGAAGTAGATCTATTGCGTTTTTTCTTCAACAGTTTTCTTTCTGAGATGATATGTCAAAGGGTTCCTTATAGTTTTACAGACTGGATCATTTGGATTCACACAAATACCATGAGTTTGCAGAGTTGAACAATTGTAAGTTTTATATGGAGTTCTGCTCCCTCTTTGACCTGCAAGATGTTCCACTTGATATCGTGTTTTGTCTTCTCTAAAGTCTGCAACATTTGAAAACAGGTTGACAATCCTATCTACACTAATGCCTTGATTAAATAGGTATGTCACCAAAGTGAACCTCTCAGCATGGGAAAGATGTTGTCCTTTAGTTGTTCTATCCAAAAGATTCATAATGCAAGGAGGATACTCTGACTCCTCAGCCCGTATTTTCTGATCGAATTCTGTCAAGTGAGGTTTTCTTTTCAGAAATTCAGCTTTGATTTCTTCAATAACGTCTTGGATAACCTGAGGAATGCTCATAATTTTTTCCTTAGTTCTGTCTTCTATGTATTTCTTTATCTCCTCTTGAAGAAGCCTGCAAACCTCATTTCTAGTTACAGATACCTGACCCTTATCAAGTTGCCTATTCACCAATTTCCATTCTGGAGCATGAACTAGTCTTCCTCTAGTTGCGTTGTTTAAGTAGTTCACAAAATGCACTGTATATGAAAAAGGTTCTTGTTTTGATGGATGGATATCCCATTCAAAGGATTCTGCTATTTCTAGTATAAATTCATCTTTCTCTTTCAAGAGGTAACTGTGGATTTTCCTTGCTTCTGATAAAGCATATCTTTCAGTAAGGATTTTGTCTTTCACACCTGTAACCATTAATATCGCAACAGGAAACGAAGCAATCTCAACCTCTGATCTCTTATATGGCACCTGATTTTGCACGTGTGCTAAGAATTCAAAAGTGGCTGCTATTCTAACCTCTGCCCGATTGACAATACTTTCAAGTTCTCCAAGATCGTTTATATCAATGCCTAATTCAGCAATATGCCTTCTTGCTTGAGGTAGAAAAGGATATTTTGCCATGTCAGTTTTTGTTAAAAGGATGCTCTCACCCAGCTTAAAGTTCTAAATCTGCCTCTTATGTTTTCTCCTTCCTATTCCGTATAATAATATCACAAATCATGAAACCTCAGAATAATTATTTTTTCCACAAGTCATAAAACCTGACTGATCTAACTTATCTTCCCAGGGGATGGGTTGATGAAAGATTCTGTTTATGCTGATATGGAGGACTCAGAGAAACAGGTTGCAGACTATTTGAGGGAACTGATAATTTCAAGAAATTATTTAGTTGAGGAATAATTTTGAGTAATATCTCTGGAGCTATTTTCCCAATCTTACCTGAGAATGTTAAATCTCTTTTCGATGAAAAGAAAGAGGCTTTTGTTAAGTTCACCAAGTTCTTAAGGCTTGAAAGAGGTTCAAAGATAGTCTTCTATACATCTGGAAAGTTGATAGGAGAAGGAACCATTGAGAGGATTGAAAGAATGGAGCCACAAACTGCTTGGATTCGTTACAAAAGCCAGATTTTTCTGACCAAAGATCAGTATGACAACTATGTTGTTAGATCACCAATAAGTGGGGAAGAACGGAGAACAGTAGCTATCACAATATTATTTTTGAAGAGACTAAAGAAATACAATCAGCCCCTCCGTATGTTTTATTCCACTGCATCTTTCACACATAGAAACTTGCAGAGGCTGGCTTCGAATTTCTCACTACTATAGAAAGCATCCAAGTGTTCCGAAAGCGCAAGTAGGAGTATAACTTAAACAATTGAAAATATAGGTTATATATTTGTTTAAGCCATCTCCAACAATTATCTCCCGCAAAACTCCTTTTTTATGTTTTACGATAAAAGGAGATATGAGTTTCTTCTATAATTATCCTCAGTGTTTTTACTGCCGCTCTTAGAGTATACAACACTTCCAAGCCAACTTTCAAAGGGTCAAATTTTATTAGTTTGTTCGCACTCATTCGGATTCACCGAAATCTACAAGTGTATAAGTGTTAAAAGTGAATATGAAACTCTACTTTACATTAAGACTTATAGATTAAGGTTACTGCAAAGCCTTAGATGCGATGACAATGACGTTTAAAAGTGTCGGGTTAACGGCGCGAAATGACAAGAAAAAAGCGTTAGACCTAGCTAAAAAACTATTGAATCATCTAGAAGAAAGAGGGCTAAACGTAATCGTTGACCCTGAAATCGCAGAGCGCATCAATAAAGCTGACTTTGCTGTACCCCTTGAAGAATGGAAACCAGACTTTATCATCACCGTCGGAGGCGACGGAACCATCCTAAGAACATGCATCCACGTTCCAAAACCTGAACCCCCAATACTCGCCATCAACATGGGTGAACGAGGCTTTCTAGCTGAAGTATCTCCAGAAGACGCTTTGCCAGCCATGGATAGAACCCTCAAAGGAGAGTTTACGCTTGAATACTGCAAGAAACTGTCTGCTTCTGTTGAAGGCGAAGTGTTGCCAGATGCGTTAAACGAAGTTTTTATTTCTGCAGACGCCCCAGTTAAGCTGTTGTATGCAGATCTTTGGAAAGACGGTGACAGGATTTTAGACTGTCGAGCAGACGGAATTCTGGTTGCGTCGCCGACTGGTTCAACAGGATATTCAATAGCGGCAGGCGGACCAGTTTTAGACCCTGAAACCGCCGTGTTCGTCCTCACACCCGTATGTCCACTCACACCGTTTCCTCCAATCGTTTTTTCTGAGAATTCAACACTTACGGTGGAGATAGAGAGACCCCGCACAGTATTAGTGGTGGTTGATGGGTATTATCGTAGGCTTGTTGAGAAGCGAAAGCCTCGTGTGACGGTTACGAAGTCGGATAATGTAACTTCGTTTATTCGTTTTAAAAAGGAATTTTATCGACGGCTTAAGAGTCGGTTGTTGTATCCGAAGGGAAAACTGTGCTGACAAAAACTGAGAGGCGGAAAACAATCGTTTTAGATACTTCCGCTTTCATAGCTGGGTTTGAACCCCTCTCCATCCAAGATGTTCAATATTCAGTTCCCGAAGTTAAACACGAACTTATTGCTAATTCGTTGCCTTGGACTCGGTTTAACGCTGCCGTTGAAAATGGAAAGCTGAGAGTCAAAACGCCTAAAGCGGACTATGTTAAAAGGATTAAAGCGTCATCTAAAGCCGTTGGCGACCTGCTCTTCCTCTCAGAGGCAGATCGGCAGATTTTAGCGTTGGCATTGGAGCTGAGAGACATGGGTTATAGTCCTCAGATCGTTACTGATGACTATTCTATACAAAACGTAGCCAACCAAGTAGGTATTGAGTTTGCGCCCTTGATGACTTTTGGCATACGCTATCGCTTCCGATGGACGCTTTACTGTCCCGCCTGCTACAGCAAATACCCAGCGGACTATCGGTCTAAACGTTGTGAAATTTGTGGGACTGAGTTGAAACGGAAACCTGTCGGCAAAACACCAGTATAAAGTCAGTGTTGAACGTTGAATTTAGAAAAAGTTGTCTTAATTTTCCAGCTTAGTTATGGTCGAGTTCCAAGCACCAGTGAAATGGTCGTTTCATAGCTGTCTCTTTCCACTGTTATGTTAATTGTCTGGTTTGGTGATGTGCGTTCTTCGAGGTAGCTGGATATATCGTCGCCGTTTATTATTTGTGTGTTGTTTATAGCGAGGATTATGTCTTCGGCTTTTAGAACTGCTTCGGCTGGACTGAGGGGGATCACATCTACTATTAACCATCCGTAAGTGGTGGAGGTGCCCATTTCCTGAGCTAACTCGTAAGTCATGTCCGTTCCCATCACTCCTATCCAAGGGTGTGGATAACTGTCGCCCTTTACAAGCCAAGCAATTTCGCGGAGGATTGCATCGGAGGGTATGGCGAAGCCTACTCCTGTTGAGTTTTCGATTATGGCAAATGTAACGCCTACCACCTGACCTCTAGAGTTTAGCAGTGGACCCCCGGAGTTGCCCGGATTAAGAGGAGCACTAATCTGTATGACGTTAGCGATTGAATATCCGCCCGCCAGATCTTCGGGAATTGCTCTTCCAAGCTGGCTGACAATACCCGTTGTCATGGAGCCAATTAGCGCATAGGGATTGCCTATAGCTACTACAAAATCGCCTACTTTGAGCAACGAGGAGTTGATGATGGGAAGAGACTTAAACCCGTAAGGGAGAGCACCGTCAACTGAGAGAACGGCGAGGTCTACGTAAGCGTCAGAGCCGAGAATGCTGGCGGAGTATGCGCTGCCGTTCGTGAAGGTAACTGAACGGCTTGTTGTGCCTTGAACTACGTGGTAGTTTGTGATTACAATCTGACCCGAAAAAGTATCACTTGTATAGTTATAGACGAATCCTGAGCCTGCCACTGCTCCTTGAGGTGTTTGTCCACGAATCAGAACTACAGCGTCTTTGATGTTTTCGTAGAGTTCGGAAAGCGATATGTTGCCTACGCTGGTTTGGCTGTAGTTTCCTAGAGCTTCCGTCAGTGCAGAGATTTGGGTTTGAAGGGTGTCAACTTTGTGTTCTAGGTTCTTGACGCTGTTTGAGAATATTTGGTATGTGTAGATGTTTCCAACGATGCTGGCGACTACTATGACGGCGATTACTGTGACTGTTATAAGTGAAAGACGGTTTGAGCGGGGTTCATATTCGTTATACAAGTTTTATGACTCTCCAGAATCGTGTTGTATGGTGCTAGCTTTTACAGTTCTTATAAGTATTCTCTAAATGCGAAAGTGAACGATTGTTCTAAACTCTGTTTTTAAATAACATGGGCAACCGTATTCAATATAGGGTGTGTATAGAAGATAGAGAATTGAAAACGGCTTATGAATTCGCAGCCATTACGGTCGGTGTCTTTAGTCTGTGTTTTGCCATTTCTACGTTAGGCTATAGCATAGTTGACTCTTCCATGCCTGAAATTAAGATTTTCCGTTACGGCTTTCCAATGACATGGCTCAGAGCAACAACAGTCATTCTGCCACTGGCTCCCGCACAATACACCATCTTATGGTTTGAACTGTGCGTCGACATCGTTTTTTATCTGGCGTTGTCTCTAGGGATTTCTTTCATTACATTAAACCTGTGAAACGCCTTAAGGCTCGTTCAAAAGCGTCGTTGGGGACGAGAGTTCTTCTTGTCATTTTGGCGGCGTATTTCGCTAGGCTGGTTTCTTGTGGCATTCACGAGCTTTTGGGTCACGGTTTTTGGGCGTGGATTCTCGGGGCAGACAGTGTTCAGGTTTATGTTTCTTGGCTGGGGTTTGGATGGTGCAAATGGGATCCTCCTCTTAGTGGGTTTGCTAAAGTTATGGCTATGGTTGGAGGACTCATCAACACCTTCGTATTAGGCGCTATGATTTTTGCATTCCTATATTTAATGCCGAAAAAGTGCGGATTCTACGTGAGGTTTTCTCTTTTTTGGTTGGGGTTTTGGACTATGATAACTCAAGCAAGTTATTTATTGTTGGGAGGGTCTACAGGGTATGGCGATCCTGGGGCGTTAGCATCATTGGCAGGAGTCCCACTAGATTTCTTCAGGCTTCTCGGGTTCGGCTTGTTTTTGATTGCCTATCTAGCAGTTTCGGTGTTGTTTATTTCTGAAGTTAGCTGCTTGTTCGCAGAATACAGAGAGAAAACTTTGTTGTTTGAGTTTTGGCTCACAATGCCAATACAAGTAATCTTCTTTATGGCTTCTGAACATACCGTGTCTTTCGAATTGATTTTCGGTTTACTCCTTGTTTCTCTGATTCCAAGCTTGCTGTCTCTGCCGCTTTTCCCGTTCTTTAATCGTTTGAGAATGCATAGAGATGCTTAGCATCTATAAAGAGAAGACCAAATGTTAAATCAAATCCAAATCTTCTAGGGAAAGCTCCCTTTTTAAGGCTGAAAGGAGAAAAAGTATTTCATTGTGCCTCCTCTTTGCGATTTTCTTTGCAGTTTCGGTGTTCAGTAAAGGATAGATGGTTTTTAACTCTTTGAAAGAGCGTTTTACAACAGAATCAAATGGTGCATTACCAAGCCAGTGAAACGCTCTAACCACACCTACGATTCCTAGTAAATCAATTTTGTCAGCATCCCAAACTATCTTTTCTTCTATGGTTTCCAACTCGTCTCTAAAGTCAAGAGGATGACGCAATATTATCTTAACGATTTTTTCTCTTCTTCCTTGAGGATAGTTGATGTCTTTCAAAATTCTGCTAGCCAATTCTGCCCCATTTTCATGATGTGGTTTACCCATGATCCATCCAAGATCATGAAAAAGCGCTCCTACTTGTACCAACTCTACGTCAGCTTTTTCTTCTCTAGCAAAAAACGTTGCTATCTTGAAAACTCTCTTAACATGCTCGAATGAATGAACGCTTCCTTTTATTACTGACATTTTCTCTTTTACAATGCTTTCAAGATTTTCTACGATTAAACCCACAGCCCTACACCTCTCTGAAACACAATTATTGTATTTTGATCTCTAGAAAAAGTTTGGCGCCGGGGAGAGGATTTGAACCCCTGAGGGCCAAAGACCCACCGGCTAACTGGCCCGCTTCTAGACATCATCGGATCTCGAGGCCGGCGCATTACCGCTCTGCCACCCCGGCACCAACAAAGTCAAAAAAGAGCAACGTGTCTAAAAGCGTTTTGCCTCACACCCATCCACATTTAAAGCCTAATAGAACAGTCTATCCAAACACCAAAAACACACCGCCAACCACTTAAAGATAAAAGCAACCAACAACAAACAAACAACAGGGGAAACACCCGCTATGAAGCTAACAAACAAACTACTTCAAATCGACCCGGCAGCCACACAGCAAAAAATCACACGCTTCATCAAAGACTATGTAAGCAAGGCAAAAGCAAAAGGCATAGTCCTAGGAATCTCAGGAGGAGTAGACAGCGCCACCACAGCCGCCCTAGCCACAACAGCCATAGGAGCAAACAAAGTCCTCGGCTTATACATGCCCGAAAAAGAAACCTACAACAAAACCGACCGCAAACACGTAAAACTCCTCGCCAAAAAATTCAAGTTCCAACTAAAAACAATCAACCTCACACAAACCCTAAACACCATATACAAAACCATCCCAGACTACGACCCCAAAGACAAACTTAGCCGAGGAAACCTCAAAGCCCGAACCCGCATGCTCATCTGGTACTACTACGCAAACCACCAACGCCTACTTGTAGCCGGCAGCAGCGACAAAAGCGAAACAATGATAGGCTACTACACCAAATGGGGAGACGCAGCCGCAGACATCACTCCCATCATGGACCTCTACAAAACCCAAGTCCGCCAACTAGCCCCCCACCTAGGCATACCACCTGCAATAATCAAAAAACCACCAACCCCTGCTCTCTGGCCAAACCAAACAGCAGAAGAAGAAATAGGCTTAAAGTACGAAACCCTCGACCTAATCCTCTACGGCATAGAACACTTCATGCCCACCCAAACAATAGCAAAACAACTCCACCTACTAACCAAAACCATCGCAACCGTTAAAAAAAGATGGCTACAAACAGAACACAAAAGACAAATGCCCCTAACAACCAAACTCGAATATCGAACTATAAACGCCGACTTCAGACTCACCCGCACAACAGAGGCAATATAACATGAAAGAAGAATTCAAAACAGCCCTCGTACAATTCCCATGCAAAATCGGAAACAAACAACATAACATCAACAAAATAGCAAAATACGCCAAACAAGCCAAAAAACAAAAAGCCGACATAATCATCTTCCCCGAAATGTCCTTAACAGGCTACACCACACGAGACTTAACATACGAGCTAGCCGAAGAAATCCCAGGTCCCTCCACCAAAAAAATCGGAAAAATAGCCAAAAAAGAAAATCTCTACATAATCTACGGCATGCCAGAGCGAAGTGAAAAAGGAAAAGCAATACTCTACAATACCGCAGCTCTTACAGGCCCAGAAGGCTACGTCGGCAAGTACAGAAAAATGCACTTGCCAACCCACAGCGTCTTCGAAGAAAAGAGATATTTCAGACTAGGATATCAAACACCAGTCTTCGAAACGAACATCGGAAAACTCGGCATAATAATATGCTACGACATATTCTTCCCAGAAATAACACGTGCACTTCGCCTCCAAGGAGCAAAAATCATAATTTGCATCTCAGCCTCCCCCGCCGTAAGGAAAAAATTCTTTGAAACCCTTACAACCGCAAGGGCAATAGAAAACACATGCTTCTTAGCATACGTAAACTTGGTCGGCATAGAAAACGGCCTGCAGTTTTGGGGAGGAAGCCGCCTCATAAGCCCAAGCGGTACTATAATTACCCAGTCAAGGTATAATGAAGAAGACATTTCATTCGGAAACGTAAACTACGAAGACCTAAGACCGATAGAAGCTTTTGTGCCTACCCTCCGCGATTTAAGACCAGAGCTTTATGTCACATTAAAGGAACTCTCGGAAAAACTGTGATGTCACATAAGTCATCACGTACGTGATGTCTGTGTGATATTGAGCAAGGCATATAGAACAGGGTGAAAACGCATCGAAAAGCGTTGCGACTTCCTTAGAGCTAAGATTTCGGAAATTTTCTAACAGCCTTCTCTATCCTATCCAAAGCCTCACTAATTTTTTCATAAGATGTAGCATACGACAGCCGCAAAAAGCCCTCACCATGCTTACCAAACGAAGACCCAGGTGTTACACCAACTTTGGCTTCTTTCAAAAGAAACTCAGAAAACTCAGCAGAAGTCGCTGTGAATGCCTTCATATTCGGAAACACGTAAAACGCACCTTCTGGAAGAGAGCAACTGAGACCTTCAATTTCACTTAAACGCCTATAAATAAGTCTACGACGCTTATCAAATTCAGAAACCATTTCTGCCACAAAGTCTTGTGGACCTTCCAAAGCCGCTGTAGCAGCGTATTGCGCTGGTCCACCTACACACGCTACTGTAAATTGGTGAGCCAGTAACATGGCTGAAATTAAATCTTCAGGTCCTAACGCGTAGCCAACACGAAAACCAGTCATTGCATATGTCTTAGAAAAAGAATTTACGACAATTGTTTGCTCACGCATACCAGGAAACGTTGCTAAACAATAATGTTTCACATCATCGTAAGTAATTTTTTCATAAACTTCGTCAGAAACCAGAATTAAATCGTTCTCAACCGCAAGCTTCGCTAATTTCGCTAACTCATCATAGGTCAAAACGGAGCCTGTAGGATTATGAGGCGAATTAATAATAATCACACGTGACTTCTTTGTGATAAGTGACGTCACGGTCTCTATGTCTGGTTTAAAGCCATTATTCTCAAGTAGCGGCATCAAAATAGGGGTGCCCCCAGCAATCAACACCGCAGGCACGTAACATACAAAGCCGGGATCGGGTATTAGCACCTCATCACCAGGATTTATGAAAGCCAATAAGGCAAGAGAGACCGCTTCTGTTGCGCCCACAGTAACTAAGATTTCATTTTCTGGATTATAGAAAGTACCATACTCCCGCGTGAATTTCTTAGAAAGAGCTTCGCGCAATTCTGAAATTCCATTTGAAGTGGTGTAGTGGGTTTTTCCTTCAGTCATCGCTTGCTTAGCTGCTTCTAACGCATGCTCTGGCGGTGTAAAGTCTGGCTCTCCTATACCGAGGCTTATGAGGCCAGCTTTGTGTGGAGTTAATGCAAAAAGACGGCGAATACTGGAGGATTTAATTTCTTTTAATCTTTCTGCCTTGTTGTGCGTTTGCAAGAGGTTTTCCTCGTCTTCTTTTAATTTTCCTAACATAAAACGTTTACTTTTGTCAACCTAGAAATACAACCACAACTTCAATTCTTCAGCGTAAAAACTATATTCAGCTTGTATACAAAACTGTATCCAACCAGCATAGAAAACCGGGGAAGAATCTTGTCCTTCAAAAAAAGCGTTCAAAACTGGCTAAAACGCTCATTAGAAGACCCTATCGCAAAAATACTTGCGAAAAACAGCAATTTAACTAAAACACAGCTTGAAACACTACTTATAGACGTTTTAGCCGAAAATTTAGCCTCAAAATCGTTAAAATACGAAGAAAAAGCCAAATTAAGGCAAACAAAGGCAGCAATAAGCCGCGGTTCCTTCAACAGAACGCTAAAACAAGCAAAAAGTAACACTATACAATCAATATACACCATCCTTCTTCTCGGCTATTTTGGCATTCTTGAAGACACAAGTCTCACCCCTTATTTGGAAGCAGCAAACAAACTAAAAGCATACACAACAGCGTATAGAGATCTTTCAAATAATCATAAGGGAGTAAAGGAACATTTACAGCTTATAAGTATGTTACGTGAAGAACTTGAAACAATGCTTAATAACCTATCAAAACCATGGACTTCATCTAAACCGTGATATCACACATCACATAGGTTACAGAGACTTTCAATTTGCAGGGTAGAAAGATGTTATTTTTTCCCCCAAAAAGAGCCCTAATCTCGAATTAGACAACTAAAATAGCGCTCCTCTGGTGATATCGTTAAAACATCATTGAAAGGGCTTCACAGTAATGTGATTTGTGACGTCACATTAATCATGTTTTCACCATAAAATTTAAGTTTTCTTCTTGTAATATTGTGATACTAACTGTGACGTCATATAGGTCACAACTAATCACACTAGAATCACGGTTGATGCCAGAAAATGTTTGAAATAGTTATTCTTATGAGCACCTTGTCAATCTTCACTTTGAGTGCTGCAATTTTATACAGTAAACGCATAAATGAAGCTCACAATAAGTATGTAGAGGCTAAGAACGTTGTTGATGACATTATTGTGAGTTTTAATAGGCAGCTGCAAAAGCAGGAAGACCGGGTTGAGACTTCTACTCACAAAGTCAACGTTCTTTTTACTCATGATGAACTTTTTGCTGAAAGACTGGAAAATCAAGAAAAAAAGGTTCAGGCGCTTGTGGATAGAGTGGAGTCTTTCTCTTATCTAGAAAAGGCGACAACAAGAATTGATGTTTTGGAAAATAAGCTGGGCGAAGTTACGTCAATGAAAGGTACTTTGTTAAAGAAAATTGCTGAAATCGAGAAACAACGGCTTCACCGAAAAGATTCTGCAGCAGAAATTGAATCTGCAATTCCAATAAAACGAGAAAGAGTATTGGCACCGTTAACTGCAACTGAGCTTACGGTTCTTGAATTTCTCGCCGTTGAAGGCGAAAAGACCGCACCGGAAATAAAGGAGCAAATAAAACTTAGCAGGGAACACACAGCGCGGTTAATGAAAAAACTTTATGAAAAGGGGTATTTAGAACGTAGCGCAAACAAAATTCCTTTTACATACCGCCTAAACGAAGAGATGCAGAAAATTCTGAAGAAACCGGAGCAAAAAAGCTAGCTGATGCCGAGATTTTTACCTGCGTTTTGTAGCCGCTTCAGATTTTCGTCCATTACATCAAGAGTCTTAGATGGTGAAAGGTTGTAGTTCACTTTTTCTCGGGTATCCAAGTATTCGGGGTAGTGCGTCACTTTCACTGGAACGGCAAATCGAATCTTCGGCTCAGATATTAATAATGCTTCGCCGATGTCAAGCATTTTCACCTCTGTGTCGCTGTATTCGAGATATGGCGTATTTCTAGTGAGGTAGTCCCTGTCGGTCTTCAACTCGGTTTTCATGATGACTTTGGTCCAAAGTTCTGCAAACACGTCAGGGTTAATTCGAGAAGGCCGCGGTGACACCGCGTTTAATCCTACACGATATTTTCGGTACATCAAGGCGATGGCAGAGAAAATTGTCCTTTCTTTGCTTGGGTCTAGAAACTCGTGGGCCTCTTCAAGCGTTATCAACAACGTAGGGAGTCTCTGCCATTCTTCATATTTTTCTTCCCACATGTGTTTGTAATGGTTTGCTACACCTGATGCTGTTAAACAAACGACGCGGTGTTGCTCCTCAGCGGTGATTCCAGAAATATCAATAAGACATGTGATTCCTTGACTTATGTTTTCAATAGTATCATCAATAAAGCTATACCTAGAAGGAGGAAAAAGTCTTGGATCTAAAGACAGGAGCTTCCGCATAAAAGCATCAATCGTTTCTCTATGCGCACTAGCTATCTTTGCTACACCAGCACGTCCATTCAGCTCATATTCTTCACATGATTTTTCAATCCATTGTTCTCCAAGCTGCCCATACAGCTTCCTAGCAAAACGATATTGATGAGGACTAATATCAGAATACAGACTACGCAGCTTCCAAGGTCGCAGTGTTCGAAGCCCGACACGTAGTTTTTCCTCTTTTGTGCTGTAAAAACGTACCCTACTATGAAAAAGCGGGTGGTTGCACAAGCCCTTGTGGCTCAGCTCCTTTCCTTCTAGCAATTGCCCGGCGAAGTCAAAAATTAATCCTGCAGTTTTTGGGCTTTGGTCGATTAATTGTGCGTTTATTAGTAATTCCGTGTTGGTTTTTCCAGAGCCTGTCATGCCGAACATGCCCATCATCCGTGGTACAGCGCTGATGTTTATGCCTACAGAGCCAAGTGATTGCCCTCCAGAGCGTAGATGCCCTATTTCCAGCTCTCCTGCAAGTTTCAACACGGTAGAGTCTTCTGTGGTTGTTGGGTATACTTTGTCCATATAGTTAGGATTGAAAGTGGGAGACCGAGTTTTTCCAGCTTTTCTTTCAAGAAAGAGAATTGCTTCGATGTTCTTGTAGCAAGAGTACGGGCCAAATGTTTCTTTTCCCTCTGCTTCGCGAAGTTGCTCACCAGCATCTAAGGTAGACTTGCTTTGAGCATTCACAACCCTAGCATAAAAACTACTGTCACCAGAGTCTACGCGAACTATCTGCCCAAAAGAGAGGCTAATATTTTTGTTTAGGAAAAAGGAAATCTTGTCGCCTTTTACCTCGCATATTGAACCTAAATGGCTAGACATGTTCAATCCACTCCAAATTAAAAGCGTATTTTGCCCCGTGAAGCTCATCCGCGAAATTGCAGGCAAGCTCCTCTTGGCGAAGTACATCAAGAAGCCCAACGCTCGCCAATTCCTCTTCAACTTGGACATGATATTGAAGCAGTTTGGCCTCAGCAACGCCTGAGAAGTCGTGTGCCAGCCACAACACCACAGGATAACCTAAACAGCGAGGATCTTCAGAAATTGTAGAAAGAGGCGAAAGCAGCGAAGGGATATCTTGGCTGGTTAAATAGCCCATTATGTCACACCGAAAAGCTCGTGGACTGTCCTCACACAACCTAACGATAGATACGTCGCCGTAAAGGTGGCCGTGAATGCTAGCTTTTTTGACCGGGTAGTAAACCCAGCACCCTTGAGGCGTAATCATGCACATCGCAGCAATAAGGTCATGGCCCTTGTCGTCATGGAGCATAGGAGACTGCTTGCTTATGGCAAGTAGCTTTATTCCTTTTTTCTCACATTTTTCGTAAAGCATGGCGTTAAATTTTCTTTCGCCGCCAAAGTAGCTTGCACCATCTAGAAGTATGTAGTCGTTTTCGTTTGCTTTATTGAGTAATCCTAAGGCCATCTCACTCTCTAGTTGAAGTCGTATTTCTTGCAGAATTTTGCGACGTACATAGGAATCTCCTCTAATTGTTTGAACTCTCTCTTTAAAGCTCCAGTCCACGTTACGGTTTCTGACAGTGGCAGATGAGACTCGAAAGACATATACACCCCAGTTGTTTGCCCTCTTCAAGGTCCTAGTTGAACAGTCCACCGCGAAGAAATGTACGTCACAACTCTTCATCCTCGTAAGGGGAGCAATCTTAGCTGGAGTTAGTTTGACGGCTATAGACGGCTCATCCTTTACATCTTTAAAACTAACCATGCAACCTTTTTCAACGTAATTTCTCAATATTTCCTTCATCTCGTTAAAATCTGCTTGCAACTCTTTATTCATCCACTACGCTCCTGCATTCTTTAGAGTTTAAGATTGTAAATGTAGCGTAAATCTTTTTGCAATAGCTTTACTTATTTATCTTCTCCAATCTTTATGGTGCTTTGCGCCAATTCTGTCATCATCCGATATTTCCTGTTATTAGCTGGCCCTCTTCTTAAAAGAAAACTACGGTCGGCCATTCTTGCCAAATATGTAGAGGCTGTGCTGAGCGATATAGGTTCATTAAATTCTTGTTCATATGTCGCGAGAACTTCCTTAGAAGAAAACCATGTAAAAGGAAAATGTTTTTCAACAATAGATTTGATCTTGTCATATTTTGAAGCCTTGGACACACTACGGTTTAATTCTTGTTTGTCATGTGCGCCGCCAAGCAACTCAACAATATCAAGCAAACACAAAGCCTTTTTCCTAGTAACTTTACCCTCAAAAGCTATAGTGTAACGATTGCCTTCTTCATCAAAGACTTCCATACGTATTTTCTTTGCAGGCATCGTACACACCATAACAGAAGCCTTAACACTTTACACTTCACAAGTTATTAGCTGTTATGATGGGGCAACCTAAAAAAATAAGCAAAAAATGGCGGCGTATATTGATAAGGGCTTCTTTCTGCAAATATTTTGATTTAACAGTGTTCACAAACTATTTCTTCAACGAACAATGGAAAAGGCGTAATAGTTTCTATATTTCCAAAGGAAACGTAGGGGTCTTCTATTCACTGTGAAATAGGCAAAAATACCCAAAAAAAATCAAAAATATTTGCTAAAAGTTCCACGATAAATTAAATTTTACAAATGCTTCACAAAATGACAGTGGCGTATATCTTCACCAACCCCTGTATTTCCACTGCAAAACCTAAAAGTAGATCAATATTGTTAGTTCATATTTTAGGTATAGTATTTAAAAATAAACAAGTGTTTCACTCGAAATGTTTGTAGCAATAATAATAAAGTTAGTTTTTTAGGTTAAGCCTTTAGAGTATATTTCTATAAGAAAGAAATGCCATCATTTCTTTTTAAATAATAGAGTTTCTATTAGAAACCGAGGGGTGTGTGTAGGGGCTACTTTTGAAATGGGTTAACACCTTTTCATTTCTTTAAACATATGCCTCAACATTACACCTTCTGTTTTTGAGTTGTATAGTAACTCTTTGTTTTTTTGTAGGAGAGTGTTTATCTTCTCCAGTTGAAACCAAGGCTCTACAAGTGCGTTTGCTGAAGGGAGAAAATTACTATGGAAAAAAAAGTGGACATACTTGATGCTGTTTTTGAGCGCTTTTTAAGCAACACTCATTTTTTTAGAGATAGAGATGTACTTCGCCATGATTACATTCCAGAAAAACTGCCTCACCGCGAAGACCAGATAAGATACTTGGGAATGATAGCTGCTCCGCTTTTGAAAACAGAGAGATGTTCAAATGTTTTTATTTATGGAAAAACAGGAACCGGAAAAACTGCTGTTATGAGGTATGTGCTAAATCGCTTATCACAAAAAGCAGCAGAATTTAGTGTACCAGTTAAAATAGCATATGTAAATTGTCGCTTAGCAGGAACAGAATATAGGGTTTTTACAAGCTTATGTGCTGCTTTAGATATTACTGTGCCCTTTACTGGTCTTGCGGTTGGTGAAGTTTTTGATCGCTTTAAAAAAGGATTGGAAAAGCGAAAACTGTCATTTATTGTTGTCTTGGATGAGCTTGACGAGTTAATTAAAGCTAGAGGCGACGTGCTTTTATATGAGCTGACAAGAGTAAATGAGTCTCTCAGTAATAGCAAAGTCTCTATTGTTGGAATTTCGAACGATTTGCGTTTTAAAGAGTTGTTGGAGCCGCGTGTTTTGAGTTCCCTAAGCGAAGAGGAGGTTGTGTTTAAACCTTATGATGCTTCTGAGCTTCAAGATATTTTATGGGAACGGGCAGAGTTAGCATTCTATAAAGATGTGTTGCTTGAGGGTGCAGTAAGCTTATGTGCGGCTTTGGCTGCTGCAGAACATGGGGATGCAAGACGTGCACTTGACTTGTTGCGTGTGGCTGGTGAGGTGGCTGAGAGGGAGAATGCAAAGGTAATTTCTGAAGATCACGTTAGAGAGGCTGAGAAGCGAATCGAGCATGATAGAATAATTGATGCTTTAACAAATTTGACACCACACTCAAAATTTGTACTCTACAGCATATACCTCCTTGGAAAAGCCAACATTTACTCCGCTATCACTGGCGATATATATGAGGTATATGCTGAACTGTGTAAAGAAATCGGGGCTTCACCGTTGACACAGAGGCGGGTGAGCGGGCTTATAAATGAGCTTGACGCAATCGGGTTGCTAAATGCAAGAGTCGTAAGTAGAGGCCGCTACGGTCGCACAAAAAAGATTAGCCTCGCAATACCGCGGACACCGTTTAACGAAGTGTACGCAAACGATGACCACTTGGGACGGCTAATTCATTTTACACCAAAATGTTTGAAACTAAAACTCGGCAAAAACTAGGCGTTGAAGTCTATAGGTAAGACACCTATTGTCTGAAGATTTACAACTGGGATGATGCCTGGTGTAGGTTCTAGCCCCAAATTTCGCTGATAGTTAGTTTGCTTTTGCCAAGCGCCGGAATTAACCATAAGAGTCCCTCTATAAGATTCATACTTCATAACGTGTACGTGACCTACATGGAAAACGTCTGGAACACGTTCTATCACAAGGAAGTCCCGCTTCTCTGGCGATATTGAAGTACGCTGACCGTATGTGGGTGCTAAATGTCGGCCTCGCAATAACAAGCGCATAGCTCTCTCTGGCGAGTGAAAGTCCATGTCCGCTGCTGTTGCCAAGACATCATCCAAGCTTCGCCCATGATATATGAGAAATTCTACGCCATGAATGGTTACAGTTGCCGGATTACCTAGCGACAATATGCTTCGTGTCTCGTATAAGGGCTCTGCGTACACCTTTGGGATGGCGGGTTGTGGCAGTGCTTTCCTTGAGGCGTCATGGTTTCCAGGGATTATTATTAACTCTATGTAGTCTGGAATTTGTTCAAAGAATTTTGCTGCTAGCTTATATTGTTTGAAGATATCTTGTACAGCTAGTTCCTTTATTTGATTTGGATAAATACCTATACCGTCTACGATGTCCCCAGCGATAATAACATACTTGACATGGCTAGCAGCTTCCTGTAAGCTCTCATTTCCATATTTTCCGTTAAGCCACAACACAAAACGATTGAATTCTTCTCGCATGAACTCTTTGCTTCCCACATGAAGATCGGATATAAGTGCTACACTAACCATCTCTTTGGCTTTACGCGGCTTCTTTTTAGGAATATCTGGGAGGATGAGCTCTTCGACAATTAACAAGTTTTTTCTGCTTTTCATTAGGCTGAGACATACAACCTGATCAGGTAGTAGCGATTTTGTGTTTTTTAAAAGCCCTTGGGATGCATTTCGTGGAATAAGCGCTGTAGCACTGGATTCCAGATCTTCGATTTTTAAAAAGACTCCATATTTTGATTCACGCTTTCCTGTAATCATACAAAAAATCTTGACTCTCGAACGAGAAGCCGCTCGGAACGCATCTTTTATTGATGCAGCATTTCTGGAATCCATCCGTTGCCGCAGAAGTTTTCTTATCCGCTTAAACCGATCTTGGAAGTATTCTAGGTATTGGTCAATTGAGCCAGTTGAGCAAATTTTGCCAGTTGGATCCTCCAATATTTTTATGTCTTTTTTTATGTCTTTCGCGTGCGGGTGGAAGGTTTTTTTAGCTTTTCCTGTTACTAGAGAAGGCTCAGGTAAAATGGGAACAGTAAGTGGTTTTGTTTCTAGAAAGGTTTCTTTTGCTATTTCTTCGAGAAGACTCTTGCTTATAAAAAGCGGCTTTTCGGTACGTATTTCTAAATTCTTTAGAGCCGCTTCAATGAGTTTTATGGGATTTTCTGCCTTCGATATTATAGTGAGTAGGTTGAAGGCTTCTTTGTCGAGATGGTAGCCTGCTGTTAGCGAGAGGGAGACTGCCTGACGTACTTTTTCGTGTTCACTCATTTTAAACGTCTCCAATCATTTCTTTTCGGAATCACGATGTAGCCTTCCTCTTTGTCGCCTATCTCTCTAGTTTTTCCTCGTAAATGGAGGTAGGCTGTCATTGCAGCAGTTGTGGCATCAATTTCGTGTGGTGTGAGAGTGCGTATTTCGAGATTTCCCTTTAAACCTATCTGCTTTAGCAAAGTTTGAATTTTTTGCCAATCTTTCGTCGGCATTCCAAGGGCTTTTCTTGTTGATGCAGGATGAACTTCAATAACGCTTTGCCCGCTTGCTCTTAGCGCATGCGTTAGAGAAATGGCACGTTTTGTAAGGGTTTTCATTGAGCACATGAGTGGTGGGAAGACGGGATAACCGTGTTTCAGCATTTCTTTGTCTGCTTTACGTGTAGTGCCCGTTTTTGGCATCGTTAAAGGTGCATCTATTGCAACAATAAGGGGTTTGTGGTGAACTGTCGAGTTTATCACTTCTTCATCATTATGTAGGTGGCATGTGGAAACCCGTCTGTTTTTCCAATATGTCCATCCGGTTGGGTTTTTTTCCAATGCTGCCAAGTCTATACCTATTATAACTTCCTTTCCAGCTTCCATTTTTGCCACCTATATTTATATATTGCTTGCTTGTTTTTGACTTCTAATGAACGGTTTGAGGCAGTATTATGGAGCTTCGTAAAGTTCAGCGTACCAATAGCGGTACTTTTTTTGTTTCTTTACCTAAAGATTGGGCGGAACGTATTGGACTTGGTAAAGGAACGGTTTTGGCAGTGTCCGAGTCTATTGACGGACGTTTATGTCTCGATCCTCATTATGATGCTGAACGTAAACCTTTAAGCGTTGTGATAAAGCCAACTCCCTATTTAGACAGAGAAATCGTGGGCAAATATTTGCTTGGTTACGACGAAATTTGCGTCGAGGCTAAAAACCGCATTTCGCCCGAGGAAAGAGCGATGGTCAAGCAAACTTCTGATCGTCTTGTTGGTTTAGAGATTGTGGAGGAGGATTATGCTCGTATTGTTTTAGAGTGTTTGTTGGAACCCGCTGCGTCTTCACCTGAGAAGATTTTGAGGCGTGAGTACAATATTGCTGCTAGCATGCACCGAGATGCTGTGAGCGCCTTTCTAGAAGGCGACGTACATTTAGCCAAGAATGTGATTTCCCGTGACGTTGAAGTGAATAGGTTTTATTTCCTTCTAGTGCGAACTTTGCGAACTGTAATTCAAAATCCAAGTTTAGGCGAGAAATTAGGGATTCGTTCTATTGATTGTCTTGACTATCGCTTGTGTGCAAGCTTGGTTGAAACAATAGGAGATAGAGCAGTAGAAATTGCTTACAAAGCCTTAGCGTTAAAGGACGTGAAGGTTTCTGGAGAGGTTTCACAACTGATAGGTAGGTTTCATTCTATGGTTTTTGAGGTTCAAGATAATGCGTTGAAAGCGTTTTTTGGGCATGATGTAGTTTTAGCGGAAGAGGTGCGGGATGAGAGGATGAAGATGGAATCTGTGTTCCACGACATAGAATCAGCGGTAAAGAAACAGTCCACGGAGGTTGTGCCCCTAATTTTAACAGCAGCATCTTTGGTGTACCGAATTTTTGGTCATAGCGTAGACATTGCGGATCTGGTGATGCCGAGAGAATTGTGAGTATAAGCCTCTAAGCTCTTTGGGTAAGTATTTAAGGAATAATAATGTAGATGTAGAAGAGTAGAGGCTTGAAGACATGGGGAGAAGACGGAGGAAAGTCGTTCGCATTCCAAAAAAACGTCTGCCACAAGTCTTTCTTTGCCCTCGTTGTGGAAAAAAAACTATACGAGTTGAGCTTGCAAAAGAAGAGGGAAAAGCCATGGTACGCTGTGGCGGTTGTGGCTTAGCCGACGAGTTGTCTATTGAACAATACGATAAAGACATTGATGTTTATTGTAGATTCACTGACAAATACTACAGTGAGAGAAAAACTTCAAAAGCTACAGCAACTGCAGAGTAGGGGTTTCACATGGTTGGCCCTGTAGAAAAACATCTTCTTAAGCGTATTTGTGAAGAAGGTGCAATTCATCTTACTCTTGTTGATCCTGAAAAAGCTACATCTTCTTTAGCTTCTCGCCTAGCTAAAAGGGTAGAGTCATACAAAACAGCGGCTATTATGGTAGGCGGCTCCACTTCCACTTCTACAACTCATCTAAACAGTATTATAAAGGCGATAAAGCGCACAGTAAAGATTCCGGTAATTTTGTTTCCAAACAACGTGACTGGGATAAGCAAATATGCTGATGCAATATGGTTTATGTCACTTCTGAACTCAGTTGATCCCTATTTCCTCATTGGCGCTCAAGTTTTAGGAGCTCCTATGGTTAAGAAATACGGTTTGGAAGCTCTGCCGCTTGGCTATATTATCGTGGGGGAAGGCGGCACAGCTGGAATTGTGGGAAGGGCTATTCCAATTCCCTACACGAAACCAGAGCTTGCCGCGGTACACGCATTAGCAGCACAATATTTTGGCATGCGATTCGTATATTTAGAAGCTGGATCAGGAGCAACTCAACCAGTTCCGTCAACTATGATAAAAGCCGTAAAACACGTAACAAACATTCCTTTGATCGTTGGAGGCGGAATCCGCAGCAGCAAACAAGCTAAAACTGCTGTTGCGGCTGGCGCAGACATCGTAGTCACTGGAAACATAATTGAAGAAACAGGCGCAAAAAATAAGTTCAAAAAACTTGTGACAACTATTAGAAAGAATGGATAGTCTAGATGACTACTGCTTTTGAACGATATTTACGGTCAACAATGATGTTGTGCAGAGTACATATAAAATAAACAAGTTGCCGTCTATAAACACAATAACGGCGTCCACGTTGTTGACGTTTTTAACCTTATTTGTGTCAGAAAGCCCAAAATACACTTCTGTAATTGCATTTACTAGGTGAGCTTTTTGGGCGTCAAGATGAGCACGGAATATGGGCAATATGCAAAATCCCTTGAAAACAAACTGCAGAGACTCTACACGATTGCCGAGAAGGCGCGAGAGAAAGGATTAGACCCTACACTGGGCCCAGAGTCAGAAGTTGCAAAAGACCTTGCCGAACTTGTGGAAGGTCTGGTAGGACCCGCTGGTGTTGCAAAAGGCATAAGGGAACTAGCCGAAAAACTTCCCCGCGAAGAACTTGCTTTTAAAATCGCCGAAGAGATCGTTTACGGTAAGTTTAGCCACATGGAAACTCAAACTGTCGCAGAACAAGCCGTTCGCACCTCCCTCGCCATACTAACCGAGGGAATCACAGCTGCTCCTCTTCAAGGAGTGGCAAAGGTATCCATAAAAACCAACTTTGACAAGACAAAGTATTTGGCTATATACTACGCAGGGCCTATTCGGTCCGCTGGAGGCACCGATCAAGCGTTAACGCTTGTCATTGGCGACTTTGTACGTAGCCTTCTCGGCTTGGACCGTTACAAACCTACAGAGGAAGAAATCAACCGGTTTATCGAAGAAATGCGGCTTTACGAGCGAAATGTGGGTCGGTTCCAATATCACGTCACTGATGCGCAGCTTCAAATGGCTATTGAGTCAATACCTATCGAGGTAACAGGTACAGAGTCTGACCCCGTTGAAGTGCAGTCTTTCCGCAATTTGCCGAGAATAGAGACAAACTGCGTTCGCGGGGGAGCTCTGCGTGTAGTAAATGATGGTGTGATAGGTCGGGCAGCAAAGGTCGTCACCATTGTTGAAAAAATAGGCATTGAAGGTTGGGATTGGCTGAAACACATAGGTGGAGCATGTGGGGCTCAAGATAAGAAAAAGACTGCTGGCTTTATGGAAGACATAATTGCCGGGCGCCCCATTTTTTCATTTCCTTCGCAACCAGGTGGTTTTCGTCTTCGCTACGGGCGGGCAAGAAACACTGGTTTGGCTGCTGTCGGGGTGCATCCCTTAACAATGATAGTTCTAAATCAATTCCTTGCTGGGGGCACACAGATTCGCTTAGAGTTGCCTGGTAAAGGAGGGGTGGTCATGCCTGTAGACTCTATTGAACCGCCTACTGTATTGTTGAAAGACGGCTCAGTGACCCATGTTTCAAGACAAAACTTCATTCAAATAAAAAATAAAATTGACAAGATTCTTTTTCTAGGCGACCTACTCATTAGTTCGGCGATTTCTTATACAACAATAAAAAGCTTCGTCCTTCAGGATATACAGAAGAATGGTGGAGCGAGGAACTAAAATCATCAATAACACAACACTTCAACGGCAACATTGAGGAAGCAGCAACAACAGCAAATGTTTCGGCGCAACGCTTAGAAATGTTCCTTTCGCACCCCTTTCACAACAAACCAGACGCTAGAGAAGCCATTGCAATAGCCAAAAAACTCAATGTCCCTCTTCATCCACACTATAGTTTCTTTTGGTCTAAAATAACAACCGAAGAATTGCAAAAACTACGCCAATGGTTACTCAATTCTCAGGCTCAAAAAGAGGACGAACATATTTCAAAGATCACCGGTAAACTAAACACCACATTGAAGAAAATACTAGAACATTTATGCCTTCCTCACAAAGTTGCTGAGAACCAAATAGTCATTGAAGACGATGAAGCTTTTGTCTTGGCTACCTGCCTTGGTCTTGATTTACCAACAGCAAAAGTGGATATTACGACTTCTCCTTTCGAGGCTCTAAAAAGTCTTTCCAGCATCATTGTTCGGGCAAAGGCGCTTACCACCATAGGAGCACGTATGGGTAGACCTGAGAAGGCAAAAAGGCGGGAAATGAGGCCTCGTGTCCACTTCCTCTTCCCTGTAGGATTGGCTGGTGGCCCAAAGCGCAATTTGATTGTGGCTGCGCAAAAAGGGCCAATTCACGTAGACTTGGTGAATCGGCGTTGTCCAAAGTGTCAAGAGCTAACTTTTAGAACTAAATGTCCTTCATGCCACATTGAAACGGTTCTTGAGACAACTTGTCCGCGGTGTGGTAGAAAAGTTGATGAAGATGTTTGTCCCGCTTGCAAAATCCCTGCTTCTGGTTTTCAACGACAAAAGCTCGACCTAAAAGCCATGATTTCTGATGCTTGTCACCAGTTAGAGGTTAACCCACCTGAGCTTGTTAAGGGAGTGAAAGGATTGTCAAACGAACACAAGGCCGCTGAAATTGTTGAGAAGGGGATTCTCCGTGCTAGGGAAGATTTGTCTGTTTATAAAGATGGAACGATACGGTTTGATGCCACAAACGCCCCGCTAACACACTTCAAACCTGTTGAAGTCAAAGTTTCTGTGGAGAAACTTAAGCAGTTAGGCTACGCTGTGGGCTTCCAAGGTAAGCCTCTGACTAGTGAAGAGCAAATTTGCGAATTGAAAGTGCAAGACATTGTTATTCCACGAAAGAACGCAACGTATTTTGTTCGCGTGGCAAACTTTATTGACCGACTTCTAGAAAAGGTCTACAAGCTTCCAAGATATTACAACGTGAAGCAAGCTGAAGACTTGGTTGGCCGTCTTGTCATTGGTTTGGCCCCTCACACGTCTGTGGGCATTTTAGGTCGTATTATAGGATTCACTGACCTTGATGTTTGCTATGCCCATCCATTGTGGCATTCTGCGAAGCGGCGTGATTGTGATGGAGATGAAGATGCTTTGATGCTTGCTCTTGATACCTTGCTAAACTTTTCAAGAGCTTACCTTCCTTCTCAAATTGGCGGTATAATGGATGCGCCTCTCTTCCTAATTCCAATTGTTAATCCAGCTGAGGTGCAGCGGCAGGCGCATGAGTTTGACATTGCTGGCCAGTATCCTTTAGATTTTTACGAAAAGACGTTAGAAAAAGCTGCTCCTTTGAAAGCGACGAACCTTGTTGATTTGGTTGCGCACAAGTTGGGAACCGAAGCGCAGTTTGAGGGTTTTGGCTATACAACTCCCGTTTCGAACATTAACATGGGAAATCGTGAAAGCATGTATAAGAAGCTTAGGAAGATGACCGACAAGCTAAACAGTCAATTAGAGCTTGCGGAAAAAATTGAAGCTGTTGACGCCAAACAGGTAGCTTTGAAAGTATTAACGACCCATTTTCTCAAAGACATCTCGGGAAACCTCCGTGCATTCTCAACTCAAGGCTTTCGCTGTAAAGTGTGCAACAAACGTTTCCGGCGTATACCGCTTAAAGGAAAGTGTCCAGAATGCGGAGGAACCTTATCATTGACAGTGTACCGTGGCGGAATCGAAAAATATCTGAATGCTGCACGGCACCTTGTTGAAAAGTATGAATTACCCAAATATTATCTTCACCGTCTCGCGTTGGTGCAGGAAGAGGTCAATACTCTGTTTGAAGGTAAGAAGCCCCGGCAGATAAGCCTTGTAGACTTTGCCTAAACCTTTTCTGTCCGAAATGCAGAAATGTAATTGATGATTATGGCAAAGCTGGTTTTTCATCCAAATGCCTACTTGAGCGAAACAAGAAACGTTCGACAGGGGCTGGCTTCGCGTACTAAAATCCTCAGAGTTCTTGAAGGAAAAAACGCTACTGCAAACATGATGGCAAAGGAGTCCAAGTTGAACTACGGCGTGGTTCTTCATCATTTGCGACTTTTAGAAACTGAGAAGATTGTTTTGCGTGGGGGGAGGAAAAAACCTTATTCTTGGGAGCTAACAGGCATGGGCCAACAACGTTTGAAAACCGTTTAATCCTTTTCCCTTATGAACGCGCATTCACAAGGTGATGAAAGGCATTTTGGGCAGCAGTTGTCATATTTTCTTAGTGTAGCCTTTTCTAAGTCTATTTTGAGAACGTTAGCTAGTGATACAAGCCAAGCTATGACGTCTGCGAACTCGTCTTCTAGGGCTTTTTTGTTAGAGTTTTGCATGGCTTCTCCAAGCTCGTCAACTTCCTGCTTGAGCCATCTGTATGTTCCTTCTGCTCCTCGCTCAGAGTCTCGGTGGAAATAAATACGTCGCATAATCTTCTGAAACTCACGGACATGCACACTTTCTCCCTCTTATAACAGTAGTTCACAAACCTAAATGTTGAAATGTCCGATCATCCGTTATCAGTGTTTCCTCTTTCAACTTCCTTAACATGATCGCTTTTCGCCAAAAAGAATGGGATAAACGATTTTAGCGAAGTTTTATGTACTTATATGCCTCTGCAGCATCTTCAAAACAGTAGTGCACCTTTTGGTAGTCTTTTCTAAACTCTGCAACATCCCTTTTGACCTTTTGAAAGTCTTCTTCGTCGATGATTACGCGTTTTATGAATTCTGCAATTTCAGTCATCTCCGATTCTTTCATGCCAAGCCTTGTTATCTCAGAGGCGCCGAGTCTTATTCCGCCTGGGTGCATGAAGTGGCGTCCTTCTTTGATGTCCCAAGGCAGCAGGTTACGGTTTATGATTATGTTGGCCTTTTCTAACGTCTCTTCTATTGTACCTCCGTCACCTTGTTGCGTTATGTCGACAAGAATGACGTGTGACTCGGTGAAGCCCTTGTGCTCCGCCAACACCTTAAAACCACGTTCATACAAAGCCTGCGCCAACGCCTTCGCGTTCTTAACCACCTGCCGGGTGTATTCTTTTCCGAACTCCAACATCTCAGTGCATGCCACAGTAACGCCTGCTACAGCGTGCAGATGATGATTGCTAACCATCCCTGGAAACGTAGCTCTCTTTATGGCATCTGCGTGTTTACTCCATGAAACTACTCCACCATGTTGCGGACCGAAAAGAGTCTTGTGAGTGCTTAAGGTGACAACGTCGGCGCCTTCTCGCAGTGGATCCTGAAACGTTCTGCCAGCAATCAAACCAGCTACGTGAGCGGCGTCATAGCCCACCGTGGCACCTAAGTTGTGGAATGTTTCAGCTAGTTCTTTAACTGGGTGTGGAAACGGAAACACGCTTGCACCAAACATTACAAGCTTAGGACGTTTTCCTTCATCCACCAGTTTTTGCACTCTTTCCTTCGTCTTATCTACATCAATGTTCAATTCTTTGTAATCCAAGACTAAGTACTGCACGTCTAAGCCTCTAACTGCACCTGCAGTGCCGCCCAGCCGCTTCTTACCTGTCGTAATATGGCCTCCGCATGGAATCGACAACGCCATCATAACGTCACCAGGCTCGGTGAAAGCTGTGTAAACCACAAGGTTTGCAACCACTCCAGAAATTGGACGTACATCAACAAATTCTGCGTTAAACAGTTTCTTCATCAAATCGATACATAGAAGCTCAACCTGATCCATATATACGCATCCGGCGTAAACACGCTCACCCGGCCAGCCTTCAGCGTAACGATGACCGAAGTCGCTTGCTAATGCTTCATGCACAGCTGGGCTTGACACGTTTTCGCTTGCTATGAGTGGGATGCTTTCTTGGAACCATTTGTGATGTTTTTGGAGTAGCTTGAATGTTTGGTTGTATGATTCTCGGGCAGACAATGGTGTTAACCTCTGTTCTTATGAAAGTCCAGCGCTGGCATAAAAGCTTTGAAGTGACAATAACCTTAATTAGTTGAGGTTTAATGAATATACGATAACATCGAAGGGGCTTACCAGTATGAGCAGAAAGAAAAAGCGGGAAAGTGGTGCACCAATGCCTGCTGCAAGCGCTGGCTTACTGCGATTCTTTGAGGAGGAGACAAAAGGTATACAGATCAAGCCTGAACTCATTGTTGTTCTTGCTGTTGCTTTGATAGTTGTATGTTTATTAGCGAAGCTTTTCTAACAGCCTTACCTATTCTTCTTCGTGGAGAACCTCTATTCGCTGAACCGAGTTTAAATTGACAAATATTTCGCTTCTTTCCTCTCTACCCGCAATTTGTGGTATGGGATTTGCAATGGTTGCACGGAAAATCACCGCTTCAGCGTTTGAAAGCCAAATTCCCGATGGCTCATATGTTACAGCTACTAACTTTCCTTCAAAACCGTAAGCTTGATTTAGAATCACTAGTACTTTTTTACCGACGCTTTTTTCCAGCATATGAAAGATTGAGGGAGGTGGAATTATGTTGGCTGGCATAAACAGTCTCTATCTTCATATGTCGGTTCTAAGATAAAACTTTATCTCGTCTTTGCAAGAATTTCTTCACGAAGTCTTTTTTACTAGAACATGTTTGGCGAAGTGTTTTCTTTAAGTTTGTTAACTTTAATATTTGAGAAGAGGCTACTCTTGGATTCATGTGCGGAGTAACGATCTGATTGGCTTCTACTAAGAGTTTAGAATATTCAATTGAGAGAGCAATAAAGCACTATTCTCAACTGTTTGTTTTGCCGTCTTATAGAAGAATTGTTTCACTCACGTTTCTGTCATGTGTGATAGGCAGTGTTCTAACGATTTTTTTGCTTGCGAGAGCGCCTATAGTTTTGGCTTTGCAGTTTAGCTTACTTCTTTTCTTGTTATCAACAATTTCTGACTTAATTATAAGGCAAGTTTTCATGAAATCCGACATGGTTTACAACACGAGGCGTTGCGCTGCTCTCTCTATGTTCTCTATTCTGTTGTGGTTCAGTTTTCTCATAGTCGGTTCTTCACTAACTCTTCTTTTCGATTCATGGAGTTTTTGGGTTGATCTTTTTTCAATAGGGTTTGCTGCTGTTTGTATTCTTCGTTTGATTGTATTTTCCTCAATCTCTTTCGTATCTTATTGGAGGGCGGTAGGCTCGTCTTTGATGCACCCTATAATTTGCCTTTTACCTATGTACTACGTATCTTCTTCTGCGGGCTATACTTTTGGCACCACCTCGGTGGCATATTTGCTCGTTTCTATTCCAATATCGATTCTCACAGCATTCCTTTTAATCAGTTTGGTGAACAAAATAGGCACTGAAACTATTCAGATACCTACGACCTCGGTTCTGAAGGCTTTCCTTGCTAACTGGATGGAAAATGTAAAGATTCCGCTTGAGGGTCTTTTTGAAAACTTTGGAGGGGAAAAAACTATAGACTTTTCGCTTCTAGCGTTTGAGGCGGAGAACCGCGTCAAATCTGTAATTACCGTGTCATCTTTTCACCCTGGACCCTTTAGAAACGTCGGAAGTAGTTCTCTTCCGTTTTTGATCCAAGAAGCGTTGGAGAAAAAGCTAGGCGGTGTTGCTGCGGTTCCCCATGGCCTGTTTGGACACGAGTTTGACCTTGCATCCCAGCGACAAAACCAAAAAGTGTTAAGAGGCATACTAGACTCAACGGATTTTACCAATTTCGGTTCGAAAGCTACGCGTTTCGTAAGAACGCAAAAGGGCGTCGCGGGTGCAAGCTGCCAGATATTTGGAGACTGTGCAGTTGTTACTTTGACTTTGGCGCCTGAGACAACCGAAGATTTTCCGCGGGAGTTAGGTGATTTTATTCTTGAAGAAGCGTCAAAGCTTGGTTTGGCTCATGTGATAATAATCAACGCCCATAACAGTATTAATGGCCCCTTTGACGTAAGCAGGGTTATGGTGCCTTTAAAAAAGGCTGCTTTGGACGTTTTGAAAAGGGCATTTAAACTAAAGTCTTCTCTTTTTGAAGTTGGGGCGGCAAAGGTTGTGCCAGAAGAGTTTAGTTTTGAGGATGGAATGGGGTCTGGTGGAATATGCGCCTTAGTGATTAGAGTTGACGAGCAGACATGCGCTTACATTACCATTGACGGCAATAACATGGTTTCTGGTCTGAGAAGAAAGATTCTTGATGCTCTAAAGGAGTTAGGCGTTGATGAAGGAGAGGTTCTTACCACGGACACTCATGTTGTAAACGCCATCGGCGTGACTGAGCGTGGATATTGTCCTCTAGGAGAAGCGATACCCCACGAGAGGTTGATTAATTACGTTAAGCGTGCAGTCAGAGAAGCGTTGAGCAATATGAAGCCTGCGTCGGCTGATTGGCGTGTTGGGAAGGTTCTCCATGTGAGGGTGATTGGGGAAAAACAGATAAAAGAGATATCGCTTCTAGCAGATAAGGCGTTACAGCGGGCTAAGAAAACGGCAGTTCCACTATTCGCGGCTGCAGGTTTGCTTTTGATAACGTTGGCTATTATTCTCTAGTTTTGTCTACGCCATGTTACATTTCTTAAGCAACTTGTTCCAGCGTTTGTCAGTTATCTTCTGAATGTCATCAATCACGTTTTCAAATTTTGGTTTAAACAAGTGTCTAAAACGGCGCTGCATCTTTAGATATTCCGTGACAGATTTCTTGCTTTCCGGTTTCAAGGCCATGATTTTGCTTTGAGGAGACAAGCTGTATTCGCCGTTCACTGCTTCCCACAACGGAAATACGCAGGTCTCCACAGCCAAACGAGCAACTTCTACGGTTTTGCTTGTGTCGTAGCGCCACCCTCTGGGACAGGGCGCAAAAACGTGCATGAACGCTGGGCCTTCTGTCTCTAGAGCTTTCCGTGTTTTCCTTAACATGTCTTGCCAATAGACAATTGAAGCTGTTGCCACATATGGAATTTCATGAGCCACTATGATGTCTGCTATGGGTTTCTTGAATTGTGGCTTTCCAGGAATAACTTTACCTGCTGGTGATGTGGTGGTTGAGGCGCCGTGGGGTGTACCTCCGCTTCGTTGTATACCCGTGTTCATGTAGGCTTCGTTGTCGTAGAGAACATACAGAAAGTCATGACCTCGCTCTACTGCACCAGACAATGCTTGAATTCCAATGTCGAACGTGCCTCCGTCGCCGGCAAAAGCTATCACGTCAACATGTTCATACTTAAGTCGTCCTTTCCTTTTCATTGCTTTCAAGGCAGCTTCAATGCCGGATGCGTTGGCTGCAACGTTTTCGAAGGCTGTATGAATCCATGGAACTTTCCACGCCGTGTAGGGATATATAGTCGATACTACTTCCATGCATCCTGTCGCGTTTGTGACTATTGTGGGTCCTCGCGTGGCTTTCATTATCTGCCGCAAAGCAATTGCTGGACCACATCCTGCGCATGCTCGATGCCCCGACGTGAAAAGTTCTGGTTTTTCCACGATTTCTCTTGCGGTGAATCTCCAAGGGGTTGTTGCCATTTTCATCGCCTCCTATTATCGCACTCCCGCAAACTGCACATACCTTTTCACCCGTTTGGTTTCAAGGATTTCCTGTAAGTCTCTGTAAATGTCTCGGATGATGTTTTGAGGCATGTCTCTTCCTCCAAGACCGTATATGTAATTCACAACATATGGCTGTGAGTGGGCATCGTAGAGGATGTGGCGGGTTTCATGAAATAATGCCCCTCCATATCCGCCGAAGCTGTTGCTTCGATCCATCACCGCTACTGCCTTCACGTTTGCTAAAGCTTTTGTAATCTCTGTTACTGGAAGCGGTCTGAAGGTGCGGAGACGTAAGAGTCCAGCTTTTACTCCTCTAGCGCGAAGCTGATCCACAACAGTTTTGGTGGTGCCTGCTGTTGAACCGACACATACTGTTGCGACGTCGGCGTCTTCAAGACGGTAAGCTTCAACAAGACCGTTTCCATATCGGCGTCCGCTTAGCTGAGCGTACTCGTCGTGAACTTGTGTAATTATCTGCGAAGCTTTTCGCATTGCCTCTTCCTGTTGTCTCTTGTGCTCAAAATAATAATCATAAAGGTCTAAGGGACCCATAGTTAACGGATTATCCGGGTCTAGTTTGAAGGGCACTTTTTTGCCTTCGTGACCAATTACAAGAGGAATCAGTCTGCTGCCAACAAACTTTCGCACAATTTCATCTGATAATATAGCAACGTTTTCCAGAGTGTGGCTGAGGAAAAACGCGTCAAGACAAACCATTACTGGAAGAAGCAAGTCTATATGCTCAGCTATCCTGAAGGCTTGAATAATCGAATCATAAGTTTCTTGCGAGTTTTCAGCGTAAATCTGTATCCAGCCGCTGTCTCTCTCCGCCATGCTATCCGAGTGGTCACAGTGTATGTTTATCGGCGCAGACAACGCCCGATTTGCGATAGCCATTACCACCGGTGCTCTGCAACCTGACGTAACGAAGAGTATCTCATGCATCAAAGCAAGACCAGCTGAAGCTGTCGCAGTAAACGTTCTCGCTCCAGTGGCAGAGGCAGCTAAACATGCACTGAGGGCACTGTGTTCCGATTCTGTACAGACAAATTCGGTATCCACCTCTCCATCTGCCACGTATTCGCTGAACCTTTCCACGATAATTGTTTGCGGCGTTATTGGGTATGCTGCTACAACGTCTACGTCTGACTGTTTAACAGCGAGAGCAACTGCTTCGTCGCCGTTTAATGCAAGAACCTTTTGCTGAACAGTCGTCATCCTTTAAGCCTCCCCCTCTCTCACCATCTTTATAGCCTCTGCGGGACATTCGTTGGCGCATATGCCGCAGCCTTTACAGAAATCATAGTTGAACTCGATGTCTTCTGTGGTTTTATTCCATGTAATGGCTGAGTCGGGGCAAATCATGGGACAAAGTAAGCATCGTGTGCATTTTTCAGGATCACGAACTGGCCTGAAGGTTCTCCAATCCCCTGTGAGGTATTCTGTAGCAGGCTTCCAACAAACTCCCGCTATCGGGACTTCCTTCCAGCCTTTTTGTTTTTGGCTCATTCCATTTTTGCCTCCTTGTACGCTTCCTTTATCACGGCGATGTTTTTTTCCGCTAATTCTTGTCGAAAGCGTTCTCTGATGGCTTTTTCGATGCTTTCTAGGTTTACTAGGGATGCTGCGCGAGTTGCAGCGCCAAGCATGGCAGTGTTTGTGATGGGAATGTTTAGTATTTTGATGGCGATATCAGTTGCTGGGACAGTCCAGACTTTTTGAGACGAAATATCCAGTTTTTTTCTCAGTTCTGCAGGGCTTTCTTTGGTGTTGACGACTAATGCTCCGTCTTCGGTGAGTCCGTTGGTTACGTTAACCGTTTTCAAGATTGTCGGGTCAAGTACGGCTACTAAGTTTGGATTGTAGATGGAGCAGTGGAGTCTGATTGGTCTGTTGCTGATTCTTGTGTAGGCTGCTAGAGGGGCGCCCATGCGTTCGGGGCCGAATTCGGGAAATGACTGAACGTGTTTTCCCTCGAGAATAGCAGCTTTTGCCAGAAGTTCGCTTGCTGTCCATGCTCCCTGTCCGCCTCTGCCATGCCATCGTATTTCTTGAATTTGTGACATTTGATGTTCCTCGAATCTTTCATTCTACATTTGACTCGTTAAATATACACGTTTCCCCAAATTTTGCGAAATGTAACCTAAAGGGTTGTTGAAGAGGGTTTAGAGAACTGTTTTTAAATGGTTTTGCGAAACACTTTTCCTTTCTTATTGGTATTTGTTACTTCTCAAAATGGTGCTCACGATGAACGAAATCCTATGTGCACGAGTACTGGTCCATGATTAAGGGGTGCAAGGCAAAATGGGTAAAATAGTAATTGATGAAAACGCGTGCAAGGGCTGCGCGCTCTGCGTCAACGCTTGTCCATTTCATCTTATATGCATCTCCCAGCGAATTAACTCTAATGGGTACTTTCCTGCAGAGTTCATTGATTCGGAAGGAAAATGTACTGGTTGCACTTTGTGCGCCATAACATGCCCTGACGTCGCTATAGAAGTTTATCGAGAAAAAAAGAAGGCTAGAGGTGAGAAATAATGAAAAAGAAGTTTATGACTGGAAACGAAGCGATTGCCGAAGCGGCGATTCAAGCTGGCTGTAGACACTTTTTCGGTTATCCTATAACTCCGCAAAGTGAAATTCCCGAATACATGTCGAAACGTCTTCCTGAAATTGGAGGAGTTTACCTTCAAGCTGAAAGTGAGGTGGCTGCGATTAACATGCTTTTCGGCGCAGCTGGTGCCGGTGCGAGGGTGATGACGTCTTCTTCTAGCCCTGGAATCAGCCTGATGCAGGAGGGGATTTCATACATTGCTGGCGCTCAACTTCCATGCTTAATTGTAAACATTATGCGTGGGGGTCCTGGGCTGGGAGGTATACAGCCTTCACAATCCGACTACTTCCAAGCCACTAAAGGCGGAGGACACGGCGACTATCACCTGCTTGTGCTGGCGCCTCACACCGTGCAAGAGGCTGCTTCGCTTACTATGGAAGCATTTGACCTCGCTGATAAGTATAGGAATCCTGTGATGGTTTTGGGAGATGGCTACTTGGGACAGATGATGGAACCCGTTGAATTCAAAAAGACAGCTCCACCGACGCTTCCTGCAAAGGAATGGGCTCTAACAGGCACCAAGGGGCGTCCTAAGAACTTGGTTAAAAGTCTCTACCTTGATCCCGAAGCTTTAGAAAAACACAATTTGGAAATAAACCGCAAGATTCAAGAAATGATTAGGAACGAGGTGCGTGTCGAAACTTATCAAACCGACGACGCCGAAGTTGTCATTGCTGCTTATGGAACGGTTGCGAGAATTGCAAAAACTGCAATCAAAGTTCTACGCAAGAAAGGCATCAAAGTAGGAATGATAAGACCGATTACCGTTTTTCCGTTTCCTTACAAAGCCTTTGAAAAAATGGCTGATAAAGTGAGCAAGTTTTTGGTGGTTGAGATGAGTCTTGGGCAGATGGTTGAAGACGTTAAACTTGGAGTGTGTGGCAAAGCTCAAATTCGCTTTTATGGGCGAACTGGAGGCATGGTTCCAAGCTATGATGAAATAGTTACTGAAACAGAAAAACTCGTAAAGGAGGCAAGCTGAAAAGTGCAAGTAGAACTTGAGAAAGTTTTTGAACGACCAAGAACGCTACGTCCAGTGACGACACATTATTGCCCCGGCTGCGGACACGGAATTACAGCGCGTTTAATAGCAGAAGTAATAGACGAGCTGGAAATACGAGAAAAGACTGTCGGAGTTGCACCCGTAGGTTGTTCGGTTCTTCTCTACAACTATCTTGACATTGACATGTATGAAGCCGCGCATGGTCGTGCGCCTGCAGTTGCAACCGGCTGTAAAAGGGTGCATCCCGAACTTTTTGTGTTCACTTACCAAGGTGACGGCGATTTCGCCTCTATAGGGACTGCGGAAGCGGTTCATGCGACTGCTCGTGGAGAAAAAATTACGACAATTTTCATCAACAACGCGATTTATGGGATGACTGGGGGGCAGATGGCGCCTACAACGCTTATTGGCCAGAAAACCACGACCTCTCCCATGGGGCGGACTACCGAGCAAGCTGGCTTTCCAATTAGGATGGCTGAGCTACTTGCAACTCTTGATGGTGCGACGTATATTGCAAGGGTAGCCGTAAACAGTCCGAAACACATTATACAAGCCAAAAGAGCCATAAAGAAGGCGTTTGAAACGCAAATAAAAGGCTTAGGCTATTCTATGGTGGAAGTCCTTTCGCAGTGTCCGACAGTCTGGCGCATGACTCCAATTGAGGCAACGAAATGGGTTGAAGAGAAAATGGTGCCCTATTATCCATTAAGGGAATTCAAAGCTCCAAAGGAGAGTTGAATGATGGAAAAGACAATTGAGAAACTGGTTTATGCCAACGTCATAATGGCTGGCTTCGGTGGTCAAGGATTGATGTTTATTGGAAAACTTTTAGCATACAGCGCCATGAAAACTGGAAAGCACGTTACGTGGATACCGTCCTACGGTCCAGAAATGCGTGGAGGAACCGCCAACTGCACAGTCGTCATATCGGACAAGGAAATAGGGTCACCAGTCATAACCTCACCACAAGCATTGATAATTATGAATAACCCCTCCTTAGAAGCTTTCGAATCCCGCCTGCAACCTCAAGGGACACTGTTTTTCAACAGTTCGTTAATCACCCGCCAAGTTACAAGAAAGGATATTAAAGTCATAGCGATACCTGCAAACGACATTGCAGTGGAAGTTGGCGAGAAAAGAACAGCCAACATGGTTATGCTTGGAGCTTATGTAGCGCGGACAAAAATCGCCTCAAAAGAAAGCATTCTTGAAGGCTTAAAAGAATTCTTTGGAAAGAAAATTCAATTTCTCGACGTAAACACGAAGGCCTTTGAAAAAGGAATGGAATACGGCAAACGCTAAGAGAATACAATACAAAATTCCAAAGATTCTATCTGTCAGGCATGAAACGTGAGAAAACTATAAGAGACCCCAAACGAAATTTATGAAGCACCATTCAACATCTTGAGTACAGATGCCATCATATGTCATTATGGTCCTCAAGTAATTTGAGGAGGTAGAAAACGTGACAGAAGAAGAAAAAGCTGCAAAACCAGAAATAAAACCAAAAGCAGAGAAAAAAGAAGAGAAACCTAAAAAGGTGGTAAAGACGAGCGACAACGCGGTCCTCATCGGCCGAAAACCAGTGATGAACTACGTGGTTGCCTGCCTCACCTTCTTCAACTCAGGTGAGAAAAACATCTGCGTCAAAGCCAGAGGACGGGCAATCAGCACTGCAGTCGACACCGTCGAACTGTTGCGACGCGCCTTCATAAAAGACGTGGAACTGAAAGACATCGCCATCGGCACCGAAGAGGTACAAAGAGAAGAGGGAAGAAAAAGCAACGTCTCAACCATCGAGATAACTTTGGCTCGACCATAGACCTGAAAGGTTTCCCTCAATCCAACAACCCAAAAGTCGGGTCTCAGGTCCCCGAACGACAGAACAAGGGCCTGACCCACACCCTTTTTCTATCTTAAACCCTAACAGATAGCTATAAAAATCTGTTTTTCACTATTGAGTAGTCTTTACAACAAAGGTGAAACTTGATGTCAGATTATCCAAAAATAGTTGTTACTCCTCCAGGACCGAAAGCTCGAGAGCTTGCAAAACGAGACGAAAGGGTGATTTCGCAGTCGTTTGTGCGATGGTATCCTCTTGCGATACAAAGCGGGAAAGGCTGTATAATTCGTGACGTGGACGGCAACGAATACATAGACTTCAACTCTGGCCTTGTGTGTCTTAACGTGGGACATAGTCATCCTAGGGTGGTAGAGGCGATAAAGAGCCAGTTGGACCGTTTTCTACACTATTCCGTTACTGACTTTCTGTATCGTCAAGTTGTGGACGCGGCTGAGAAGCTGGTCAAAATTACTCCTGGCGCGTGGGAGAAGAAGGTTTTTTTCGGTAACAGCGGTGCTGAGGCGGTTGAGGCTGGGGCGAAGCTTGCAAGGTGGCATACGCGGAAACAATTGTACATAGCTTTTACCAGCGCTTTCCACGGCAGAACCTTCGGCGGGATGTCTTTTACAGCTAGCAAACCGGTTCAGAGACGTCACTTCTTTCCTTTGGTTCCCGGCGTTACACATGTGCCTTACGGTTACTGCTACCGCTGTCCCTTCAAGCTTACCTATCCAGACTGTCGCTATTGGTGCGTAGACTTCATAGACGAACAAGTGCTGCAAAAATATATTCCTCCCGAGGAGGTTGCTGCCTTCGTCTTTGAGCCGATTCAAGGTGAGGGTGGCTATGTTGTGCCTCCCCCTGAATACTTTCAGAGGCTCAAAAAGTTGGCAGATAAGTATGGTATATTGATGATGGATGATGAGGTGCAGGCGGGGATGGGGAGAACGGGCAAATGGTTTGCTATTGAGCATTGGGGTGTTGAGCCAGATATAATATGTATCGCTAAATCAATAGCGGCTGGAATGCCTCTAGGCGCCATGGTTGCAAAAGCCTCGATAATGGACTGGGAAGGGGGTTCTCACGCAAGCACTTTCGGCGGCAACCCAGTGTCTTGTGCTGCTGCGTCAGCAGTTATCGACGTGATTCAAGATGAGGGATTGAGAGAGAATGCGGCAAAACAGGGCGTTTACATTATGAAGCGGCTCTTGGAGCTTAAGGAAGAAAGCGAGATTGTCGGCGACGTGCGTGGAAAGGGCTTAATGATTGGCGTAGAACTGGTTGAAGACAAGGCGAGCAAAAAACCTGCACCAAAAAAGGCAGAAGAGGTTATGACGCGAAGCTGGAAACGCGGCGTTGCAGTGATAACTTGTGGCAAGTCAACAGTACGGATAGTTCCCCCACTAATTATAACGCGGGAACTTGTAGACGCCGGGTTGGATATCGTAGAAGATGCAATCAAGCAAGTGGAAAAGCAAGGCTAAAACCTTTTTTCCTTTTTTACTGGAAACCTATTTAAACCGTAGTGTCTAATTTTTGCAGACTAAGAAGACAGAGTAGTGCATAGTTGCAGCATTGGCGAGACGTTTGGCAGTATGACGCCGCTCTGCCTTGGAGGAGTTTGAGGATGGAAGGTGAAAGTGATGGCGATCCGGAGCGTAAGAGAGCAGAGAGGGAGCTAGCGTGGGCGCAGACAACATTAAACAACTTAGTCTCGCCAAAACAACTGGGCAATCACTACTGTCCCTTGTTTTTAACCTAGGCGGCATTTTTGCAGGTTTAACTGTAGCTGCTTCTTTAGGTATTTTTTCACGTGAGCTTTGGATATTTGCTCTTTACCCAGGTATTCTTAGCATGAGAGGCGTTATAGGTGGTCTCTTTTCTGGTCGTTTAAGCACAGGCTTACACTTGGGTACCATTAAAACAAACATCCTTGGAGAAAACACGAAGAGCATCCATATATTGTGGGGGGCCATTGCGGTATTGACGTTTGCAAGCAGTATTTTGTTGGGCGTTGTAGCGTTACTTTTCGGCGCAATTTTTTGGGGAATAAACGTCTTTACTGGATTGGGTATCCTTGGAGTTCTCATTGCAACCATGGGCATATCGCTACTTGTGATCTCCCCTTTGACGATAGCTATTGCCTTTTCCTCGTTCAAGAAAGGCTTAGACCCCGACATCATAGTCTACCCAATCACGTCAACAACAGCTGACATTTTAGTCACTTTATGCTATGTTTTGGTGTTGAATATGCTTTTCTTGATGGGTGGGGCAGGTCAGTTTGTTGTGTTTTTGATTTGTGTCGTTTTTACGTGTATTGCCTTAATTATTTTCTACAAAAATATGTCCAATGTAGGTTTTGCAAGAACCATTAAAGAAGCTATGTACACTATGGTTATCGTGGCATTCATAGTGAACGTTACAGGGTCTGTGCTTTCTCGAATTAGCGAAGTTGTGAGTCGCAGACCGGAGATTTATGTTGTCTATCCAGCCCTTATTGATACGATGGGGGATTTTGGAGCTATTGTGGGGTCAACGGCTACAACAAAACTTGCTTTAGGCACCATTAGTTCCTCCTTCAAATCAATAAAAAACCACAGAAACCAGATAGTTGGAGCGTGGCTTGCTTCAGTGACAATGTATGTGATTTTTGCGCTCATTTCATCAATTTTTCAAGCTCCTATAAGCTTTTTTGCAATATTGCGATTTATTGGCTTGCTTATAGTTACAAACATTCCTGCCTCAGTTTTCATGACTTGGATAGCTTTCAATGCGGCCATCATCACTTTTCAGAAAGGGCTTGATCCCGATAATTTTGTCATTCCTATAGAAAGCTCATTGGCTGATACAATAACAACTATTTCTCTGCTAACCATGTTGAGTTTGATTGGATAGAAACAACTGCGTGTAAACGACACTGCATAGACATCTATAGTATATTGTTCAAACTATTAAATAAGCCAAAAATAAGAAAGGAGAATTAAACGAGTATGTCATGATAAGCTAAAGGACTAATATTCCTTTTCTTCCTCTTTCTTCTTCTTGCCTTTGCCCTTCTTCTTTTTCTCTGTCACTGTTGTCACCTCCCTTGTGGTGATTTGAAAGCGTTGCTACCTACCGTTTTTACCAGCCTTCTTCAGTCCATTCCTCTTCTTCTTCCTCTTCCTCTTCGAAACGCACACGAAGCCCTCCTAGAAAACCATAGCATAATATGGATTCACTTAAGACTTTGTAGAGGAAAGAAGAATGGAAAATAAGGGTTTTCTAACAGAATTAGGAACTTAGAATACCTTAAAAACCATATGAAACGGGTTTTACGGCTTTATGTCGATAATAACTGTATTTCTACCTTTTTCAACGGGAAAAAGGCAAAATCTCCATTTCGGAAAGAATTACTTATGAAACAACTAACTCGAGATACACATTGGCATTTGCCCGATTGCTATCAATAAAGGATTGCATCTTTTTGATTGCTCTGTAAGACTTCATTAGGCTCTTCGAAAAATCGACTTCCATCCACTTTTCATAGAAAGAAGCTACGTTTTTAATAATTGTAAACCTTCTCTTGAGTTTAGAAAGTGCATCTTTAGCGAATTGTGGGTCGCATCCTTCCTTGGAAAATTTCACCTGAAATCGCTTACACGACTCTGCAATATTGAGGAGTTCTGCCTCAACACGTTGCTTCGTTTCTTCCAGAAGTCTTACAATGCAACTTTGGTTTAGAATCACTACTCGTGTAATGACTTTAAAATCCTCTCCATTTTCTCTGAGGAATGTAACGAATTTTTGCCAGTCAACTAATTCATTCTTCTTGTCGAAGAGTGAATGCCTCTGAAGAAATGCATATACTGAACGACGTAAGCGGATATATGGCGCTTTTTTCAGGAAATGGCTTGCTTTCTCTCTTTTAGTTTCTTTATCAATATTATGTATGACAATAACTAGGCTTCCAAGTTCACGAAATTTTTTTTCCTTTAAAGTGCGCACTGAGAGGGGTCTTCTGATTTCTCTTGCCTTTTTTAGAAGGACTGGCTGCTTTCCTTGAAGTAGTTGCGTAACTTTTGAAAGGTTCTTCTCGTTTATCTCCCAGAAGCATTTATGTATTTTTCTGCATCCAAGAGCATGCAAGCGACGAGGTGTCAGACTTCTGTCTTTGATGTTTTTTGAAGCCAAGTACACTACGTATATGACCATAATTGCATCAAGCACCGACCAAGAATTTAAGATTAGTGTTATTAGTACACGTGGACAATTTTTTAATTCCTTTTGGAGTTTTCTTAGCCGAGCAATAGTCACAGTTTCGCTGTTTGTCATGTTAGGTTTAATAGGTTAATTTTGAAAACAGCAAGAATTATCTATGCTTGTCCGGTATGTTATTGTGGTGGCTTCCACCCCACATTGGAGTGTCCTTCGCCACATGGTGAAGTTGGAGAAGATTGAATACAAACCCATACCAGTCAGAGACTTGCTCGTTGAAATCAAAGACTTATCCGAGTTAATGATTGACTTGGCTTACTCCGCAGCGCTTTTCGACAGCAAAGAGTTGGCAGAAGAAGTTTTGGAACTCGAAGAACGCGTAGACACGCTTGCGTATCTTTTAAACATGAATATTATGATTGCAGTCAGAGACGCCCAAGACGCTGAGCTTCTCATAGCCGCTTCCGCAGTAGCATCCGCTGCAGACAAAATCTCTGACGCAGCGGCAGACATCGCAACCATAGTAATAAAAAACATAGGTATACACCCTATAGTTCGTCAAGCCTTTGAAAAAGTTGAAGAACACCTTATTCGCGTAAAAATGAGCCCCACCTCAATCTTAGTAGGCACTTTACTTGATGAATTGGAGTTAGCTGCAAGAATCGGCGTGGACATAATAGCAATTAGAAGAAACAAAGAATGGATTATAAACCCGAAAGAAACGGAAAAACTTGAGAAAGACGACATTTTGATTGCCCGCGGGGCGCCTCACGGTATCGATGAGCTAAAGAAGCTTGCCGAAGGGGCTATTAGAAAGTTGGAGGACTAGCATTGGCTAAAAGGAAAGAACAGTTTAAGGTGATAGTTGACAAGCTTGCAGAGTTGAAGGACACCTCTGAATTAATGATTGACTTGGCTTACTCCTCCCTCTTATTGAACAACCGCCACTTAGCTGAAGAAGTGCAAGCCCTAGAAGAACGCATGGACGACCTTCACACAAAATTCGAACAACTTGTACTGTCAAGCGGCTTCAAACCTGAAGAATCCAAAGACTTCCTAGGACTAATCAGATTGGGGGTCGCTACAGAACAAATTGCCGATGCTGGAGCCGAGATAGCGGAGGTAGTTTTGAGAGGATTAAAGCCACATCGCATTCTGAAGCTTGTAATCGAAGAGGCAGAAGAAACAGTCGTTAGAGTCCAAGTATCCCCCAACTCCCCACTAGTAGGAAAAACTCTCCGCCAAGCCCAAATACACGAAGAAACCGGACTGTGGATCCTAGCCATACGAAGAGGCAGCGTCTGGCTACGCCCAAAACCCAGCACAACAATAGAACAAAACGATATCTTAATCACCTCGGGATACGCAGAAGGAGAAGAGGATTTGGAGAAACTGGCGTCTCCAAAAGAATGAGCAGCACCTTCAAAACTCTGTCATCGCGCATCGAATTACACATTTTTGTGTCTAAACCCCATTCTCCCCAAAAACCACACAGTTACTCCACACCACAACCTATTTGGAGCCTAATAGAACGGTCTAGTCTCTGCGCAGAGAACACACACAGCACTAGCCAACACCAAGCTTGTCCCGATACGCCTCAATATCCAAAAACCCATGCCCACTAATATTCATACAAATAACTTTCTCTTCACCCGCCTTCTCAGCCTTCAAAGCCTCATCAATACTAGCCCTCACCGCATACGCCGACTCCGGCGCAATCAACCATCCCTCACTCTGCAAAAACACCCTCGCCGCTTCAAAACACACCCTCTCATCTGCAGCATACGCAACTGCCTTAACAATGTTATGATTCCGCAACGCGCTCACCAACGGCGCAGCTCCATGATACCGCAATCCATCAGCTCTAATCGGCACCATTTCCACGCGATGACCCAACGTAAACATCTTAAGTAACGGAGTATGCTCAGCGACATCTCCAAAGTCATATCTGTACTCTCCCTTTACAAGGTTGGGTGCTGCCTCAGATTGCGCTGCCAAAAACTCACACTCACGCTTGCCTTGCAACACTTCACCTGCAAAAGGCAACGCGATTCCTCCAAAATTCGAACCTCCACCTAAACAGCCCACAATCAAGTCAGGTTCATTATCCACCAGCTTGAATTGCTCAATAGTTTCTAAGCCGATTATCGACTGATGAATAAGAACATGATTAAGCACGGATCCTAGACAATAAACAGAGCCCTCGTGCGAACTCGCATGTTCCAATCCTTCAGAAACCGCAATTCCCAATGAACCTTGATGATTCGAATTCTTTGCCAACAACTCTCTGCCAATTTTTGTCTCTTTACTTGGAGAAGCATGAACCGTTGCACCTAAAAGCTTCATAAACGTCTTCCGATCAGTCTTCCAACTATAAACAGCTCTAACCCAAAAAACTACACAATCTAATCCCATCAAACTTGCTGCATAAGACAACGCACTACCCCACTGTCCAGCACCAGTCTCTGTCACTAGCGCTGTCTTCCCCTCTTTCGCCGCAAAATGTGCCTGAGCCAAGGCAGTGTTTACCTTATGGGACCCAGTTGGCGACAAGTCTTCGCGTTTATAATACAGCCTCACTTTCTTCAGTCCAAGATGTTTCTCAAGCCTTATTGCTCTATACAAAGGCCTAGGTCTTCCGGCTTGAATGTATAGTTCCCTGATTTCCTCAGGAATAGGAATCCAACGGTCAGTAGAAGCCTCTTGTCCTAAACATTCATGAACCATAGTCTTTCCTAAGAACTCCATTCGTGACGGTCCACTTTCGGGTTCTTTAGGAGGAGGTAATGGCGCCGGCAAATCAGGCGCAATATTATACCATTTTTTGGGCAAAGCGTCAACAGGAAGAGAAATCTGAGTTGTTTTCATGCTAACTTACCAACTTTGAGAGAGGTTATATTGTGCATAGCTTCTTGAAATAAATGTTTCCACAATTACTGCTCAGCTTCTATCTCTGTAGAAGCATTACTAGTGATTTCAAGCCGACTTCCAAACCCTTTTTGCACATAAACATTCTTCAACCTAACTTTAACGCCTTCAGCTAATTTTTCCACTTTCTCGGCATGCTTTCTCCAAGCAGACACCCAAACCTTCCCACTATCATCCCTTAATTCAAAAGATGCCACAGACACGTTTTCACCCTTTCTAGTAGTAACTTCTGTAAGCATAGGTTTCGTTGCTACTGTTCCTTCAATAAATGCTATTCTCATTCCTGCCTTCAAATCTTTTATGTACGAAGAACTTTCAAGGGGAGTCAGAATTTCTACATTAGTGAAACCTTCTACGTGCAACTCTAACAGTTCATTCTGATGATTTTTCCTCACCTTTGCATTCATCAACAAAACTGCCATCCCTTCTTTCGCTTTAGCTACTTCTTCTGTCTTTTCGTTCCAAAACACAACTGGAATCCGCCCAGTTTCGTCCTCAAGCACTATCCGAATAACTTTGCCTTGTGCTCCATCACGCCGCTGGAATGTGGACGCTGAACATATAGTTTTAATCACTCCTTCCACATTGACCTTTCTATGCACTTTAGTTATATTCGCAATTTTTTCGCAGAAATCCTTGATCGAAGGAAAGTTTTTTTCTTTTACGCCAGAAAGAGCAATTTGAACATCGCCTCGCTGTCCAATATGTAGTTCCATCTCACCGTCTCTACCCTGTCGAACATATCCATGCAAGACTTTCACTATCTGTCTTAGCTGAATTTTTCTAGCAAGTTCTGTTTTGTCATTCCATAAAACAACCTTTATAGTTCCTGTCCTGTCTGCAATTAGCAGCCATGCTACTTGACCATTTCCATCTGGCCGTGGGAATACTCGCGGCGTTGTAACAAGCAGCACGCGACCGGAAACAGTTACATCATTTAGGCCAGAAACTAGCTGCCGTATGTAAATTTTTGGAAGCTGTTTTTTGATTTGAATTTCCACTCCACGCTCTGCAGCAACTAGCCGTGCAGCAGCTTCATCTGTCAAGAATCCTCCGCTAGCTGCTTTCTTCTTCTCTATAGCAATCACTACTTCTTCACGAGTCAAACCGTGACTGTGCGAAAGAACATACTGCACTATCTCTTCTACGTTCATTCTTCTTTCACGACAATATCTGAAGCGAACATAGATAGTCTGCAATAACCTTATTTTAACCCTTTTACTGTAGAAACTGATGAGCCCAAATGAGTGATTCTGCATTTTTGGCTACACTGGGATTCGCGCTTATTCTGATGGGATTCATAGTAGTTTTTGTCGCGATAATCCTTCTGCTTTTTTCATCGGCAAATGATGAAAAGAGAGTCAAAGGTGGGAGCGCAATAATAATTGGGCCTTTTCCCATAGTGTTTGGAACCGACAGGAAATCTGTAAAGATACTTTTGATTTTATCTATTATTTTAATGGTGTTTGTCCTTCTTGCCAATATTGCTTTTAATTATCTGTAGAGAAGAGATGGAAACATGGCAGTGTCTCAGTCAATTGGATTCAAACTGTTTCTGGTTGGGCTATTCCTAATTTTCATGGGGATCATTTTGATCATAGCTTCTTCTTTTGCTTCAGATAACAATGTTAGCACGGGCATAATAATACTGGTCGGCCCTATTCCCATAATAATTGGAACAGGGCCTCATGCTTTCTTCACCATCTTTCTTGCTGCAGTTTTGACGGTTTTATGCTTAATTTTATTCTTTTTCATAAGACACAAATAGAATAGATAAAATAATAAAATAATGTGAAAATTCATTTTGTTATTCAGTTTTCTCTTCTCGGCCACGAAGCATTAGGAGAAAAATTATCACTAAAGCTATAAACGCGGTAACCATCAAGATGTAAGTCAGCGTTTGAAAGAACTCGTTTATGCCCAATCTGAGTTTTCACCGTTTTCCATAGTAAATAGAATTGGTTATTTAAGCTATCGCCTTTCTCCATTCCTTCATTAAAACATCGTAGAGTTCATCTTCCTCTTCATATAGATCATAGCTTTCTAATGTTTCTGCAAGCTTCTGCGCTATCAAATGATAACACAAGTGTATTTGCCTATCCATTACTCGGAAGTAGAAGTCGTCGCAAGTGCAAAAATCGGCAGCAGGCATTATAAGATAGTCCCGCCCTTTCCCTACAACAATCCAGACGACACGTTTGCTGGGCTTGAAAACGTACTTCTTTACGAGTTTACCTTCAACCGCCTTCCAAGCCTTTGTGAAACGTTGACCATAAGCAACTGAAAGCTTGTCTAAATCAGCATCTTCAATTCTCTTTGCTGTTACCGCTTTTTTGCAGACCTGTCTAAGCGTTTCAAGCTCTGAAGTTTTTGCCAACTGCTTTTCGCCGCTAACTGCTATTTACAAAGATGACATAAAAGGATGGTTATAAAAAGGAAGATAAGCTGGGCGGCTTACTCTATTTTTATCGGTTTTCCTTTTGGTTTGTGTTTCTTAGCCTTCCGCAGCGTTACTTCCAAAACTCCGTTTTTATAGGATGTCTTCACGCCTTTGGGTTCAACCCCAGTTGGCAGCTTAATTTCTTTGTAGTATTTACGGTCTTGTGTATCAACAGAAACTGTTAACATATCGTCCAAAATGTTGAGTTTGATGTCTTTCTTGTCTACTCCTGGTAATTCAGCAACTACTTTTACCTCACCATCCGTGCTTATTACATCAACGAGGGGTTCACGTTCTTCTTTTATTTTTGGGCCACGTCTGGTAGGCTGGACGTTTCCAAACTCTCTTACCACTGGTTTTCCATCAGGACCAACTCTCACAGAGTAACCGTAGACGAAAGGCCCCAATTCACGAATCTTACTACCGTTCGGCAATTTGCGCTCTCGTACATAGTCTTTTGGTATACGAGAAGTGAATTCTTTCAGTTCTTTATTCATCATTTCTTCTATATCGCGAAGCATTTCATCTATATCTTGGAAAAACCATCCGCTGGAGAATGGTCGCCTCATTTTTCTTCTAAACCATCTTTCAAAATCGTCGTCCCAAGACAATGTTTTGTCTCACCTCCGTTTAAAACTGCAGAATGAATTTAATAAGAATTTTTCCTTTTATGTGTTTAGTTTAACGCTTTGAGTTGTTCTACTGTTCCTAAGAACGTTCCGTCGAGAAGGTACACCTCTGCACTATTGATGTTTACGGCTTCGGAGCGGAGAACCGGACCAATGTAGTGTCTTTGCTCTCTTTTTCTGTTGACTGGGCGTCCTCCAAGAAAATCGTTGAAGCAAGGCATTATGAATAGTTGCTTGACTTTTGGTTTTACGTTAAAGTGTTTTTCAATAGTCGTGAAAGAGTTTCTGGCTGTTTTGATATGTTTGCTTTTCAAAATTGCGGCTGCAAGCTTTTCGGTGATGCATTTGGCTTTTATCCAAACTGGTGTTGTTATTCGGAATCCAAAGGGATCGCGGAAGGCTACAGTTGGGTGGACATGGCCCATTACGAGGGTGGAGCATTTTAAGGTTTTTTTTGCTGGCCATGTGTGTCCATGGAAGAGACCTACGGTGTTTAGGGTTATGCCTGTTGAGGGGTGGAGTTGTACGGTTGGGGGAAGTAGTGGTTCAAGGTTTCCGTCGTGGTTTCCGCGGATTATTTGGATGTCTTCGATGTTGGTTTCTATGGTTTTGAAGAATTCTGGTATGTCTCGCCACTCGCCTGATTCTGCTTTTGCTATGGTGTGTTTTACGTCTCCTAGAATTATGAGAGCGTTTGGTTTTGTTACGTTTATTAGTTTGAGGAGCTTTTGACAGATTTTTGACATTTGTGATGGGACGTGGATGCCTTTTCGGGCGAGGTTTATTTCCCAGCCGAGGTGAAGGTCTGTGATGATGAGGGTTTTGTGTTGTTTTTGTTTGTGGAGGAAGGCGGGATAGTTTTTTACGGGTGTTAGCATGGGTTGTTATGCCTTTTTTAGGGTTTTTAGTATAGTTTGGTGGAGGCTGGTGTTTCCTGTGGCGATAAACGATACTTTTTCTGTGGGGCTTAGGGGATTTGTTAAGGGTGTGTTTTGAGGTGTAGTAATGGTGGCGCCTGCTTCTCGGATTATGAAGGTGGCTGCAGCTATGTCTGTGGTGCGGAGTTTGCCTCGGATATCTATGAAGGCATCTGTGGTACCGTCGGCTACGTAACAGAGTTCCAACGCGTTGGCTCCGAGGTGGCGAGTGTGTTTGGTTTGTGTTAGTAATTGGTTGAGTTTTGTTGACAGTTCTGCAACTTTGTAAGTGTTGAGGTCTATGCCTATGACTGCTTCGGCTAGACTGGTTGTTTGTGTTGGGGTGATTTTTTGGTAGTTGCGGTAGGCGCCGAGGTTTTTTTGGGCTAGGTAAGTGGCGTCGTGGAAGAGGTCTGCGACTGCCGCTGCTTGGATGGCGTCAAGGCGGGGTGTTTTGCTGATTGCAATGCTTGTGCAGGCGAAGGGTATACCTCTTAGTGTGTTGGTGGTTCCATCTATGGGATCTGTTGTGACATAGTAAGTGGGATTTGGGCCGTAGTGTTTTGTGCCTGTTTCTTCGCTGATGAGGGTGAAGTTTAGGTTGTGTTCGTTTAGTGTTTCTATTAGTGCTTTTTCTGCTTGGAGGTCTATGTATTTTTTGGGGTCGCCGCCTGCTCCCATGCCATAGGTTTTTTGGGCGATGGGGGTTTTGATGAGGGGGGTTACTACTGCTTTTATGTGTTGGGTGGTTTCGGTGAGGATTTCTAGCCAGTCCATGGTTATTGCTGGTGTGTTGTGGCTTTTAAGAGTGTGTCTTAGGCATGGTGGTTAGATTGTTCTATTAGGTTTTGAGTGTGAATGTCTCTTTGATCTTGGTGTGGCGTCTGGACATTGTGTTATTTTCTTTTTTTTGGTTCATAGTTTTTTGCCACAATTGGGACATTTGAGCGCGTCTTTTGTGAGGTGTGTTCCTCGCTTTTCCTTTGTTAGTCTTCCGTAGTTGAGAAATAGCGTTCTGTCTGTGCAGGAAGCTGCTTGGCGGTCGTGGGTCACTATGATGATTGTGGTTCCTTGGTCAATATTTAATTTAGCTAATAGCTAACGATTTCGTATTTGGTTTTTGCGTCCAAGTTGCCTGTAGGTTCGTTTGACAGGATTATGGCTGGGTAGTTTGCTAATGCTCATGCGATGGCAACTCTTTGTTGTTCTCCCGCGCAATTCGTGCTAGGAGTGTGTCTGAGTGTTTGTTTGTAGGTAAGAGTTAATTTTGTGTAATGTGTTTTGTGTAGTTGTTTAGGCAGGGGTTCCCAAGCTAGGTCAAAGGGGTGAGGTTCAGGTCCTCATGGCGTAGGCCTTCGTGGGTTCAAATCCCACTCCCTGCACCACTTTGCGTAAGATTTGCAGGCGTGGAAAGGTAAGTTATATCCCTATCTTCTTAGAGTTTATCTGAAGCTTTACTCAGGCATGAGGTATATGCGAACTTCGAAGCTCTATACGTCCAGCGTTGTAATTCTTTCCCTATCCTCGTTAGTGGAAAACCTAGCGTACGCTTTACCCATGTCTTATTTTCCAAATTATGTTCAACTTTTAGGGGCATCAGTCGTCTACATCGGCCTGTTTACCGCCGCTTTCACCGCAGCCAATGCAACCCTCTCCCAAAAATTCGGGAGTTTATCGGACAGAATTGGCAGAAAAAGACTAATCCAAGCTGGTTTACTTGCCGACGTTGTTCTAGGAACTTTAACTGGCATTATCTGGAACTGGGCCCCGCTATTAATAGTAAGAGTATTGAACGGAGTGGCTACCGCGGCTGTGGCTGCCCCCGCTGAAGCTTCCTTGGTAGACCAAGTTCCCAAAGATAGAAAGGGGGAGGCCTTGGGATTCTATTTGACCCTAAGCATGATAGGATTTAACATGGGGCCGGTCTTCGGAGGAGCTATCCAATTTCTATGCAATGATATACTTGGAATTGGGCTTGAGTGGAGCTATAGAGTCCCTTTCTTCGTTGACTCCCTCCTCGCCTTCATAGCTTTCTTATTGGTGTGGTGGGGTGTCGAAGAAACGAAGGGAAAAGGTTCATCCAAGGGAGTGACCCAACAAGAAAGAAATGTTGTACTAAGCAAGAAATTGAAGTTCTCCCTCAAGATACTATACGTCTCTTCACTGGCAACAGGGTTCGCTGTCGGTTTCATCATCCCCATAAGTGTACTCTACTTTGGAGACATCTTTAATGCGACGTCACTCCAAATTGGCATCATACTATCCATATCGGGGTTCGTTGGTTTAACGTGCAACCTTTACGCTGGAAGAATTTCAGACAGGGTTGGTAGGAAACCCATCATAGCGCTGGGCAGCCTCCCTTCAAGATTAGCCACCATAGCTTTTCCCTTCGCCCCAGACCTTTTCTCTGCAGCTGGAATAACCATCTTTCGATCTTTTGGCCACAATGTGGCTATGCCAGCAACTCGAGCTTTGAGAGCTGATTTAATACCTGAAAGGGTGAGGGGAAAACTCTTTGGAAGACTGGCAGCTTTTTTCAGTCTCGGCGCAATCTTGGGGCCCGTTCTGTCCACATGGATTTATGACGCTTACAGGTTTCAAGCTTTCGAAATTCCATGGCTTGGCAACTTGGTTGTAAGGGGAGCTGGCATCCCATTCCTTGTCAGCAGCGCCATCGGACTGTTTTCGCTGTTTCTATTACTTGCATTAGTAGAAGAACCAAGACGAAGATAATTGAGAGACAGACCAGCTCAAAGCAAATCACTTAAATCGGCAATAAGGATTTGAACTCTCAATGATGATAAAAGGATGACGCTACTCTTATGATTCGAAAATATCAACCCACTGACAGAGAACAATGTCGTGGTTTATGGAGGGAGCTTGCCGAGTGGCATCGTGAGATCTATGGAGACTCGACTATTGGTGGAGAGTATCCGGAAGACTATTTTGATGAACATTTGGCGGAGGTTGGATCTGACCGACTTTGGGTTGCTATTCAAGACTCTAAAGCAGTTGGACTTGTAGGACTGATCGTCAAAGGCAAAGAAGCTGAAATTGAGCCACTAATAGTCAGCAAAGTCTACCGCCACAAGGGAATAGGGAAACAATTAATCAGAACGGTTGTTTCCGAAGCGTGCAACTTGGGCGTAAGGTTCCTCAATGTTAAACCTGTGGCACGAAATATCCAAGCAATAAAATTCTTTTATGAAAAAGGGTTCAAGAACCTTGGACACATTGAACTATGCTTAGACTTCTGTGAATATTCATGGAAGCAAGGGCCTCAAATCTTTGAGTGCAACTTCAACTTCTAAGACTTTAGTGCATGCTGATAAAAAAGGAGAAAAAACCTTTATGGAACTAGTTTCCATTGAATGCGCATAAGGAATTTGGGTTGTTATGAAAACACAACAATCGATTCGTGAAGGATTAAGACAACTACCTATTAGACCAGTCTACTTGGTCTCAATGGAACATAACGGAAAGAAAAACATTATTACCATAGGTATGTTTGCTTTCTTCTCAGGAAATCCTACTCTAGTCGGAGTTGGTGTTGCACCAAAAAGGCACTCCTACGACTTGATACGAAAAAGCCGAGAATACATTGTCAACGTAGTTGACGAAAAACTAATGGAAGCAGTACGAATTTGCGGAGAACATTCAGGTAGAGATGCAGATAAATTCAAGTTGGCAAGGCTTACCCCTGTAAAGGGGGTTAAGGTTAACGCTCCATACATTCAAGAATCTCCAGTTAACATCGAATGCAAAGTCGTTCAAGAAGTTGACATAGGTGACCATGTATGGTTCATTGGCGAAGTACAAGCTGCCAATGTCAACAAAGATTATGATTGGAAGCAAGGTATACTATTCAAGTGGATAGGAAAAGACGGGTTCTACTACAAAGTGGGAAAACAGCTGGGGAAGTACTGAATATGCGCGCGAATGGTACAAAATAGACTTTTGAGACAAACTGGCAATCAAAAGGTGATAGTGTTAGAAACCAAAGAAAGTGAATATTCATGACCGAAAAACGTGATCCCTGTAAGAATTTCAAAGGCTCTGCCGATCCAAGAAAACGAGGCTATGAAGAAGGATTAAGAAGTATCAATCTCAAGATGGGCAAGATTAAACACAAAATTGCCATAATAAGCGGTAAAGGCGGAGTGGGCAAAAGCACAGTGGCGGTGAACTTGGCGATGGCCTTCGCCACTCACGACCACGTCAACAGCGTAGGCATCTTAGACGCAGACATCACCGGACCTTGCGTACCAAAAATCCTGGGAACAAAAGGCCAAAAGCTTCAAGCCGGTCCTCCCGGCATCTTTCCAGCGACAGGTCCTTTAGGGATAAAGGTTGTTTCTATGGATTTTCTGCTTCCAAGCGACGAGGCGCCGGTTATTTGGCGGGGACCGCTTAAGATGATGGCAATTCAACAGTTTCTCTCCGACATTGTATGGGGAGAACTTGATTTTCTTTTCATAGACCTCCCTCCAGGCACAGGTGATGAGTCTCTTAGCGTCATGCAGCTTCTCCCTAACATGGACGGCGTGGTTATTGTAACGATTCCCTCGGGAGTCTCCCAGATTGTTGTTAAGAAGGCTGTAACTTTTGCTAGGAAGTTGAATATCCCCGTCATTGGTATTATAGAGAATATGAGTGGGTTCATTTGTCCCAAGTGCGGTGAAAAAGTCGCCATTTTCAAAGTTGGGGGTGGAGAAACGATAGCGAAAGATTTGGCGATTCCTTTTCTCGGGATTATTCCAATTGACCCGGTAATATGTGAGGATTCGGACAAGGGTATGCCCTTTATAATTGAACATCCAGATTCTCCAGCGTCGAAGGCGTTTATGGAAATTGTTGAAAAAGTTGAGGAGTTTTTAAAGCAGAAGGCAATTTAAAAAAAACACACAGCAGACTCTGGAGAGGAGGTGAATAAATGAAGATAGCTGTGTCCGTTGCTGGAAACACTTTAGACGCTCAAGTAGATAGAAGATTTGGAAGATGCCCATACTTTGATCGTAGACTCCGAAACTATGATGGCTGAGGCAATTCCAAACATGGCTGCTGCCGCAAGAAGGTAAATGTTAGAGAAATCTTTTTTTGGCTTCACAGCAAAGAAAACATAAATCCTCAGTAAATCAGCATTTGACCAGTTATCATTTTTAATAGTCGTAGTTTAATACATATCTCCAGGGCCAAAAAATGTTTGTTACAAATAAAGAAATAATGTCAGCCGCCGTAGCCAAAAACTACGCTGTTGGCGCTTTTAACATAAACAACCTAGAGACCCTATTAGCTATCACTGAAGCAACCGTTGAAGAAGAATCTCCAGTAATCGTCGCAGCTACTCCTAGTGCCATTAAATATGCTGGACTGGACAATTTGGCTGCGATAGTGAAAGTCGCGGCGAAAGCCGTTCTACAACCCATGTCTCTCCATCTCGACCATGGAAAAGACATAGAAACGGTAGCAAGATGTATCAATGCGGGTTTTACTTCTGTGATGATCGATGCATCTCACCTCAGTTTTGAAGAGAACATAGCTGTAACAAAACAGGTTGTAGATTTGGCTCACCCGAAAGGCGTGTCCGTCGAAGCAGAGCTGGGAAAACTAGCCGGCGTTGAAGAGTCAACAGTTGAAGAAAAAGACGCGGTGTTGACAGATCCAGATGCAGCCAAAGAATTCGTGAAACGCACTGGGGTGGATGCTCTGGCGATTGCAATCGGCACCTCTCACGGAGCCTATAAATTCAAAGAGGAACCAAAACTGGATTTTGAAAGGTTGAAAGCTATCAGAGAAAAAGCGAATGTCTTGCTGGTTTTGCACGGTGCTTCCAGTGTTCCATCTTGGATAGTTGAGAAAGCCACAAAGTATGGAGCAGAATTAGCTGGAGCTAAAGGAATCCCAGAGGACCACATTAAAAAAGCCGTGTCCTTGGGAATATCAAAAATAAACATCGACACCGACTTACGGCTGGCTTTCACAGGTGCAGTCCGCGAAGTCTTAGCCACTTCGCCAAATCAGTATGACCCGAGAAAGATTTTGGGTCCAGCAAAAGAGGCCATGAAAGAGGTTGTTAAAGGAAAAACGCGGTTATTTGGAAGCTCAGGCAAATCACCCTAGAAAGAGGGCGAGGAAAAAGAATGAAAGTTGGAATCTTAAGTGGAGGGGGGGATGCTCCGGGAATCAACGCTGTAATCAGGGCTGTTGTTAGGAAGGCAATTCAGGATTATAGTTATGAAACTGTTGGAATTAAAGATGGGTGGCGTGGGCTAATTGACGACGAATTTATCCCATTAGACTTGAAGAAAACATCAGGGATGCTTCCTCGAGGAGGTTCCATTCTGGGAACTTCGAGAACTAATCCCTTTAAGCGCAAAGACGGACCACAACGTATTTTGAAAAACGTTGAGAAATACGGGATTGAAGCAGTGGTTGTTATTGGTGGAGACGATACTTTAGGTGTGGCTTACAAGCTTTATGAAATGGGGCTTCCCTGCGTCGGGGTTCCCAAGACAATTGACAACGACCTAGCTGGCACTGACTACACCTTTGGCTTCCAAACAGCAGTTTCAATCGCTTGCGAAGCTCTTGACAGGCTTCACACAACAGCCGAATCGCATCACAGAGTAATAATTCTTGAAGTAATGGGGAGATATACCGGTTGGATTGCGTTATGGGCAGGACTTGCCGGAGGGGCAGATACCATTTTGATTCCAGAGAAACCATTCGATGTTGACGAGGTTTGTGAATACATTAGACGAAGGCAAAAGCGCGGTAGAAACTTCAGCCTAGTTGTTGCCGCTGAAGGTGCTAAGCCTAAAGGAGGCAAAGAAATTGTTTACAGTAGCGGAGTTGACGAGTTTGGAAACGTCAGACTCGGCGGCATAGGCTATTATCTTGGAAAAGAAATTGAAAAGAGAATGGATATTGAGACGAGAGTTGTGGACCTTGGTCACCTTCAACGCGGTGGCTCACCCATAGCTTTTGACAGAATTTTAGCTACCCGATATGGAATCGCAGCCATAAACCTTGTTCACAAAGGCAAGTTTGGGCAGATGGTTGCTCTTCGAGGAAATGAGATTGTTTTTATTTCGTTGAAAGATGTCGTTGGCAAGCGAAAGACTGTTGACTTGAAGATATATGAAATAGCAAAAGTGTTCTTCGGCTAGAGAGACTTGCCTTACTGCGCTGACGCTAAATCTCTCCGGACAGCTGCGAATTATGGGCTTGCTTTTCATTGTAAGTCTAAACCTGCACAAAGGATCAAGCAAAGCCGACACAAACCAAAAATTCCACATGCCATTAGTGCGTAGTCTAAGATTTAAAAGCGGCAAAGGCACTTCTTGAACGTGGTGTGAGTGAGATCAGAACCAAGATCAGCAACATAGGATACGTCAACAGAATCAGAGACAACATTCTCAGCCTGAAACCAAAAAAACTGTTGCCTCTGTATGAAGATCTAAAATCTGCTAACTGCGTGGTCTGCAGCGGGTCAGGTAGATCACTGTATTCCTTGAACGCTGCGATGAGCCAAATCGCAATGAGCCAGATAGGCTGGAGAAACAAAGTTGTGTTGACTCCTGACGATCCAGGTTTTCCTGGGAAAAACATGTACGATGCCGCAGCTGAACTCGAAAGACGTTACAAAAAAACTCTGCTCTTGATTAACTCTGGGAGCGGAATTTCTGAAGATCCCTTGGCGATGGTACAAGATTTGGTAAGGTATGTTGAAGACAAAAAATCCTCTAAGTTCTCCATAGGACTTGTAACCTCTAACTTGAACTCTCCGTTAGCACAGCTAGTTCGCAAAAACGGGCACGTGATTGAGCTGAAAGGCCGAGGAAAATCAAAGCCTTCCTTTGAGTACAGCGAGGTAGGCATCATGGGCGACATGTTCGAGCTTGGAAGTCTCCTTCTTCTGTACATGATGACTGAAGCAATCTTTCGAAATCTACAGGTAGGCGGAGTGTTTCAGCTTTGTGAGCAAGAATTTGCTAAACTAGGGTCTATAATCGACTTAAATGTAGAGTCGGAAACTTACACTCACCTAGTTGATTTGCTGGAAAGACGGACAAACGTATTTCTAGGAGGGAAAGGCACAGCTAACGAAATTGTTAAAATGGCTGGTGTAAGACTTTTTCACATCAAGGGTTTCTTGGGGGACAATATCTACATAGCTAGAGGTGTGAATACTCCACATCCTAGAGCTGGAGATCTTGAGATCTTAGTATCGTTTTCTGGAGAAACCAAGCCTGTTGTCAACTGGTGTGACGTCTTCAAAAAACTGAACGGAACTGTCCTGTCAATCACGGAAACAGAAAAATCAACTCTAGCCAAAAAGTCGGACTTCAAAATAATCTTAAAAGAAACAGTCAAGCCAGGCCAACCTAGAAGGTTTTACATGAGAGCAGCATACGTTTTAAGCCCGTTACCAGTCAAAATTGCTGAAAGATTGAGTGAAAGAGGGCTGAAGCTGCCAGAATACATAATCAGTTGGTATCACTCCGTTACACAATAGAAACTATTGTGCGTGGCGACATAAATTGCAACCGTTAGTCGTATGACATGACAGTTTTTTATCTCGCTCTTGCCTTAACTCTTGGTTCAATCAACGTCCAAAGCCATTCCACAAATTCTCTCAAGTTCTTAGTTTGTATATATACGTCGCCTGGGCCCTTAATTTCTGTAACTAGTCCTTCTCCACCTAGCAGAGTTTCTTTTAATCCTCCGAATTTTCTGACTTTGTAGTTGCAAATGTCACTGAAGGCAACAAGGTGAAAGTTATCAACAATCAAGGTTTGATCTGGCTTCAACGTGTGTTTGTCTATGGCGCCGAAAGTGTTTATGAACAGGATTCCGTTGCCTGTAATTTTTATCATGAATAATCCTTGTCCAAAAAGCCCTTTCGTGAAGCCTTGCCATTTGACGTCTAATTCTACGCTTTGTGTAGATGCAATGTAGGCGGCTTTTTGTATTATGTAGCCTTGGTTTGGTTTAACTTCTAAAGTCTCAATGTCGCCCACTGGAGCAGAAACGAAGGCGACTTCCCCTTCGCTTTGTGTTGCTTTGTAATCATTGACCCAGAAAGATTGGCGTCCGAGCAACTTTAAGCCAATGCTTCCAAGAAGGCTTTTTTCACGCTTTCTTGTGTGGACATCTATGTTTGGGTCCATATAGGTCATGGCTCCAGATTCTGCAGTTATAATTTCGCTAGGCTTCAGCTTGACAACGAGCATCGAATAAGACGGCTTGTATTTAATTTCATATTCCACTTCTTTTCCCTCTTCGAACGTGCATAACTCCAATTTCTATTAATTAACTTATTAATAAAATACATTATGACACTGTAGTAACGTTCTTTGCCAACACTCCGGAAACTCGCGTTTTACTATTTTGGTAGGTTTTGTTTTGCAGTTTTGTAGGTTTTAGTCACGTCTTCAAGTTTGCCCTTTTCGAAAGCGTATACTTCTATTAGGTTCTTCTTCCAGTCCCTCTCGTACATTTCGGGATCATTTATCTTCTTTTCCGAAGGGTCAACGTGAATCCACTTGTTTAGTGTTGCATCCCAAACCTCTGTCCACGCGTGGTCAGACATGTCAAGGATTATTCTAGCGCGGTAACCGTTCGCTAAGCAGAGAGCTGTGAACAAGACAGAGAACTCCCTACATTTGCCTTGGCCATACTTAATTATTTCAAATGGGTCATTATGCCGAATAATATCGCCTTTGTTGAACTTGACTCTAGTGTGAATCCATTCGAGCATTTCTGGCAAAGTTTGCCTTTTCTTAAAGAATTCACCGAGTCGATGCAGCAAAGAAGGATCTATGAGTATTTCGCTTATTCTTCGATACATTTCAATGGCTTCCTGAAACGGTAATGAGGCTGTCAACATCTTTCACCTCGTCTAGACGCTTATGAACAGGCTTCATTAACAGGATTCGGAAAGAGGTGAAAATGTCTTATGAACAAGGAATAGATATTGAAAATCAACACTACGTCTATACATATAGACGTCTCTCTATTTCTTTTTATAAATTGCGCGTTTCATAAGGAGAGTAGTGAAGAAAGGGGCGAAACTTGATGTTAAAGGTGGAGAAAGTTGATGAGAACAACAAGCAACGCGTAATCGGTTTCTTAAAATCAAACATTGTTAGACATGTTTTCGCTTTCCATGATACTCAACATGAGCCTGAACACACAACTGTGTATGCAGCTTTTAAAGATGAAGATTTGAGAGGATACATTCTTATCTACACGGTTTTGGAGTTTTAAGTGTGGTTTGAGTGTGAAAGCGAGATGGATGAGAAGTCAAACAAGGCACCTGAAAACCGCTTTATTATGCACGCTCCGCCAATTCTCCTACCAGTTATAAAGAGAAGATTCCCAGATGCGAAGCATTACGTTGAAAATTGGATGTTAGTAAAAAAGGGTCAAGCTAACTCTTTTCAGTCAGAATTTGGGCGTAGATTACGCTCTGAAGACGACACCTCCAAGTTTTCCATGCTTCTATCAACCCAGAAAGCCGTCCTAGAGGAATAACAAAGAAATACATAGAATGGATAGACAAAATGCCAGTTTACGGCGTTTTCGTAAATGATGAGCTGGCTTCTTACGCTGGTTCATTTCTTCATCTGCCATAAATTTGGATGATAGGTGGGGTGCATACGCATCCGAATTATAGAGGCAAGGGTTTATGCAACTTTAGCCACATCAGTTGTGACGGAGGATGTGTTAAGAAATGCGGAAACAGCAGCTTTCCTCGTGAAATCAGACAACTACCCAGCGATTAAGGTTTACGAGAAAATTGACTACTGAAGGGTGGGTGAAAAACTTTGGGTGAATGTAGGACGGGATTAGGACCTTAAACTTACGCGTGTGCATTTAGTTTTTTTTTGAGAGTTCCTATGTAGTCTCTTATCATGCTTGAATGTTCAAATGCAAGTTTTTCTGGAATGTCTTTGAGGTCAACCAGCCTAATCTCTTCGATCTCCTTCTCTTGTCTCTTAATCTTTCCTCCAGTGGGTTTCACAAGAAAACAAGTGGGGTAATAGTCGTATTCCATTTCATCTTGAACTCCGCTCTCGTGGTATTCACCTATCTTTCTCACTATCTTAACATGAAGTCCCGTTTCTTCTTGTACTTCCCGCACGACCGTTTGTTCAACAGTTTCTCTAGCCTTCACTCTTCCACCAGGCAAAGCCCAATAGCCTTTGAAAACCACAGTTCCCCTTTTGACTAACAAGATTTTGTTGTTTGGAAATTCTATTATGGCTGTTACTGTTCTGCCGCTAAACTTCATGTCATAGCACCAAAAAGATTAAGATAG